>CEQV01043972.1_pt1 | contig 12557 bp, 7 predicted proteins | sample 530971 | NCBI WGS metagenome assembly CEQV01 (sample SAMEA2621173, study PRJEB7988) | marine metagenome | biome: marine biome (ENVO:00000447); feature: deep chlorophyll maximum layer (ENVO:xxxxxxxx); material: "saline water (ENVO:00002010), including plankton (ENVO:xxxxxxxx)" | depth 100 m
CATATATATCTGGTACTTTTTCCTGTAGCATAAGATCTAGAGCTGCAGGAGAAGATAGTCTGAGTGAGGGAATAGAATCTAGTTGTGCAGTCAAAATCACGTTGAGTGCAGAACCATAGAGGTTATCAATATCAAATGCTTCCTTTTCTTTCAGTCTTTGATACGTCTTGTCGTCTAAATCACCGCTAATAACCATTTCGACAAAAAATTCGTTTGTGTACTTCTGCAAGTCATCCAAAGACATTGCAGATTCTCCGTTGTCCTCAGCACTGCGCTTGTCTAGATATTCAATGAGATTGGTTTTTGCGCTTTTCCCATTTAGCATTGTTTGGTTATTGAAGAAGATGCTATTGATCGGTGCTTCATAATCTACAATAGGAAAGTCCTTTTGGTGCTTTATTGATCTTAATCGCCAATACTCATCGAGATTAGATCTACCTCCCCCATATACATTACCATAGGAATTGCCGACGGCAGAGTCGTAAAGCTCTATTGCTGCTCCTAAAGCCTTAACTTGTAAGCCAATATTAGCAATAGGCAAAAGCACTGGATATTGATGCCAAGAGGCACCTTCGAATATGTCTAGTGGGTTTTCTGACATCTCTGAAAACGCTACTTCCATAGTCGAACCGAATGCGGAAATTGCATATGTTAGATTGGTTGGTTGACTCTGTACAGAAAAAGAATCATCATTGACTCCCTGAGTAAAAGTCAGGTATTCTAATACTTCAAGAAAATTATTATTTAAATTCTGATCATCAAATGATTGTGCGACATATCTAGTTTTTGCTTTCATTCGAGCGAACGTGTTTTCGCTCAATAAGTCATTGTCAACAAGCACACCAATCGTTTCTGTTTTAGCCTCTTCCGGTAGTTTTATGTTCGGATCTTCAAAGAGATACTGAGGTATTCGTTCAGCCCTTAATACGTTGTCTTCAGATAATTGTTCGAGAGAGCCCATTCGTGAGAAGGCTTCTGAAAATATCATTGCTTGCGTTGCGACTTCGTCTCTGTTAATCATTTCAGATTCAAAAGTGTAATCACTCAATTTTTGAATCTCTTCCGCAACGATATCAAACGACAAGTCTTTTTTCAGAAAGTGGGACAAAATTGTATTCTGTTCTCGCGTCTTCAATAATTCTTTCGTCGCCTCTTTAACGCTTGGATGATCAATTGTGTAGGGATCCTCATCAACATTGCGACTGTAATCTACAAATGGCGCTATATCAGGGTTGTTTGCTATGGGATCACGACGATCTCTACCCGCGACTGCTTGTTGTATTCTGACTTCACTGTTAAAGCGTTCAACGACTTCTTCTAGGGTTTCCTTAATAGTTTCATTCGCATTGATGTAAACATTGCCTATGTCAACGTGCCTTTTTGCATAGGATCCAAACCCTGGATCAAATTTGTCAACGATTGCACCTGCTTTTTCAAGATACCCTTGATTTGGACCGAGCTCTTCAAGTTGTAATCTCAAAACAGACGCTAGCGCTTGATCTGTCTTGATTCGGTTATTTAAACGCTCTATCTCAGCAGAGTCCCCCTTGTCTCGTGCTTCTTTTAATAATCTAAAATCATTCTCTAAGCGTAGCTCAGTGTAGGCTAGGCTAAGTTGAGCAGCCGTGTAGTTAGAGGAATAATCAGGTGTGATGTAAGCCTCAGCTACATCTCCTATGGTCCGGTCAGGCTTTGGCAGATTACGGTATATGTATTGTCCAAGTTGATCTCCATAAGACATTGATTTGTCTAGGTAATCTTTTTCCATATTTGAAATTTTTATCGAATCAAATGCCTCGCTCGGTTCGACCAAATCGAAAACGCTTAAACCCACTCTACGCTCTTCGAATTGATTTAGAAAATCTTTGATTTCATCTTGACTAGGAGTTCGACGGAGAGATGCTCTGGCTTTCAATTGTTTGTACAAGTCCTCCGTCAGCAAGTCATTGTCAATTAGCTGACCAACAGTCTGTGTTTTGGCTTCTTCTGGAAGAGTTATATTTGGATCATCCATCAAAAATTCTGGGATGCGCTCTGCCCTCAGTGTTGTATCTTCTGACAGTGCTTTATACGTAGGTGTTTGAGAGAAAGCATCTGAAGCGTCCGAAGACATCTGCCTTGTATTAAATGGATAAGAAAATCTTACTGAATTAGGTTTTTCCTCTATTCGTTTACTAAGGCTGAGCTTGTGCTCCAACATTGATATTCCACCCTCAATACCTGTGGAAAAAAGCTCGGGTTGTTGCCGTACTGTTTCTAAAAGGAACAGTCTTTTGTGTAGCTCAAGATTAATTTTGTTTACTTGATCCAATACGACTTTGAGATCGTTAAAGCTTTCAATGTCTTGCTCTTTCAAAAAAGCTTCTGTCTGCTCAGTAGGGTTTTGAATTATATTGTTAAAATTATCTTCGTCTAATTCTGCACCGTACTTTGTGATGTACTCAACGAACAGCGGTTCTAGCTGATTAGAGACCAACAGTTGACGCTCTCTCTTTAGAGCCTCAAATTCCTGTTGGGCCTTTGTTAAATTGTTTAATGCTAAGTTACGTCCTTCAGAGTCTGAAATTCTCATTACAACTTGCTGAACTTCTTCTTTTGGTACTTCGTCAAAAAATTCCTCTGAACCAGTCAGGTAACCAATCTTAGCGCCTTCACCTTCTGCAAATTGAGCTTTTTGTGCTGCTGCATATAGCTTTCTGCCTTTCTCGGCCTCTGTTTCTTCTACTGCCTCTAATTTTTCAGCTCTCGTCATAGCCATCTCAGCTACAACATTCTTGGAGGCTCCTAAGTGACGACCTAAATCTATAGGCGAGATTAATATAGGCAGACTCGGAGATGAGCTAGCACCATATCCCAATCCTACATCCTTAAGCTGCTTCTTCTTGTCGATGAAATATGAGTACTGTATGAGGTTGTCAAGTTGACGTCGGTCCACTTCACTTGAATTTAAATTGTTGCTCAGAAACTTGGACATCTCATTGCCGTCAATACTTTCCTTTTCCTCGATCAATTTTTGGATATAGACCTCATCAAATTGGCCCTTTTGATACATCAAGCTATTTGTAATCAGAAATTCTTTGTAGGCGTTTTTGTATTTGATAAAGTACGCATTTTCTTGATCTAATGTAAGCTTTTTACCTTCTGAGGCCGTTTGCTTTTTCCATGTTTGGAGTTTAGCCTCAGCCTTTTTCTCTGCTGTTTTTTCCAGATTGTTGTAATAACGTTGGATCCTTTCAGATGATGTAGGTAAATCTATAGAGCTCCCCATAGTAATTGGCTTTTCGGTTACTGATTCGATTTCCAACCGTTCTTGTAGAACATCAGGGAGAAGTTCTTTTGTACTCTCAAAAAAACCTTTGGCTTCATCCAAGTCGTCAGAGCTGAAGGTCAAGCTACTTCTCGGATGGAAGTTCAAGAAGGCGTTGTGATATTGCTTCACAACAGCGTCGGTATCACCTAAAATTGAAGAAGGCGCTGTGCCCTTCGGTAACATCAAGCTTAGCGAAATAATCAGATTGTCTACCGTTACTTCTTTTTCATCATCCAACAAAGATTTGTGTGCATCAAGCAGCACTTGCTTTTGATCGGTGGTTAGGTAGGCAATCTGCTCTTCTGCCTCAAAAAATTCTTCTAATTCTTTTTCTGTCGCAATTGCTAATTCTGGAGACGGCTCTGCCATAGAAACCTCAATACATTTGATCGGTACTTAATACTATGATCATAGTATCATCATCATCATCCATTGGCGAGTGTTGATGCTCCTGACGTAGCTGGAAATTCATTCCTTCACGGTCTCGTCTGGCATAATGGTTATGCAAAGGCGACATCTCTGCTTCGGAGCGCAATCCAAATGGCGCTACGTCTGCACGGGGAGGTCTGTATATAACACCCTTCTCAGACATTTCGATGCGACCATCAGCCAATTCACCGCCATCAAAAACCTTATGTTTCTCACCCATTTCGTGATCAGCAATCAGGGCACACAGACCCTCTTCCATTTCCCTAATATCAATCACTTCGAACCGGTCCGTAATGTAACGACGATAATGACGTGATTCTTCATTCGAAGACATTGTTTCCACAATCTCATTGTCAATCTCAACGCCTATGCTTGGTTGTGGTTTATTCATTTTTACTCCTCATAGGCCTGTTTGACTTGTTCTAAAATTTCGTCATACTTTGGATCGCCAGGTTTGTATGTAGTAAACGGGAAAGGGTCATACAAACTCCCGACATAATGGTCAGCGACCAATTCACCAGTCCTAACGTCCATACGCAGTTTGATACGTGCATTATTCTCAATGACAATATTTGCCGTCCCTGGGTTGAGGGCGGCTTTAACTGCTTTTTTCTTCCAGTCTTCGTCAAGCTCTTCTATTAATTGATCTAAAGACTTTTGCGGTGGTGGAGGCTCTTCGACAGGTCTTGGTTCTTGTGCAGACTCAATAACTTTTGCTTTTGGTGGAGGCTCCTCTGGGTTCCAATCCACACCATACTCTTCTCGGTACATGTCCTTATACTTGGCCAAAGCCTTTCGGTACATTGCTTTTCCACTAGACTTTTGCAGGTCTAGAGGTGACTGCCGACTCTGGTCATCTACAAAAACAAAAATAGGCCAATTATCTTCGTTATATTCCGTTACTTTGTAGCTGTAAGGCTTGCCTTGATATTGAAACCCAGTAATCTCAGGAAGAAACAATTCTTCCGAAGTCTCTGCTGGCACGACTTGCTCTGCTGGCTCTGCTGGCTCTGCTTGTTTTGCTTGTTTTGCTTGCTCTGCTTGTTTTGCTTGCTCTTCTTCTACACGTCGCTTAAACTGTCCTAAAGATTCACTGTCTGGAGATGCCTTGTATAAACCTAGAAACTTATCAAATCCTACATCTTCAGGCCTGTAGATCTTTGTGCCTACGACCTTCTCATCAGGAACAAAACGAAGACCAGCTCTCTCTAAAGATCTCCTTTTAACACGGACCTTCAACCGATCGATCTCTCCCGTCATTAAATCATGGCTAGGTTTAATATCATACAAAGTTCGACGACCTTTAACCTTATTTCTGTCAGTTGGTTCTTCAATATTCCTGACACCCTTATAGGTTAACTGAAAACCCTGCCCTAGATTTGGATCTACGACATAATATGGTTGTTCGTTTAGTGGTATCTGAACCTTCTCTTCTTTGGGCTCTTCGAATGCTGATCTAGTCATTGTTTGTACTTGCTCAAATCTACCTGCATCTAGTGTATACCTACCCATCTCAGCTTTTGGTATTGCAAAAGCTCCACCCTTACGATCTACGTAAATCGTGTAGTCTTCCAACGCTTTATCGGCCATTAGTAGTTGCGACTCTAAATCTCTTTGATTAGTTGCTCGTGGCAGATTCATCATCTCAGGTGTATATCCACGATTCGTAAGCCTAATTCTTTCATCCATCTTCTCTAGATCTTCAACACTCATCTCTTCGAGAGACGCTCTATTCACGTCTGTAAATCCAGCTCTGTCCTTATTCTCCATAATTTGTTCTTGTAAAGAGAGACGCGTATTATCTACCTCAATACTGGATGCAAGCTCTTCATCAATTGTTTGCTCCGGTCGCGGAGTAACTGGACGTGCACCACCTAGAAATTGTGCCTCTAATAGTGGAGACACAAACGCGTCAGATCGTGGGCCAGGTGTTAAGTCAATTTCTTCTGCGGCTTCTTCCTCTGCTTTTATCCTTGCTTCCTCTGCTTGGCGGCTCAGTAATAGTTGATCTGGGACAAACCTTTCCACGTCCGGTACAACCTCAAGACCACCGTCCATCATCGCAATGTCTCTATCTAAGTCAAACTCTACATCTATCGGCTCTCGGACTTGTCTTTTTTGACGCTCTCCAGAAACAGCCATCCTTTGTAGAAATGGGTTGGTAATATCTCTTTCCGCATAGATTTCTTCTGTTGTTTTTACAGGTTCTGATGTGGATGCGCTTAATTCTGCAATCTGCGTGTCGATTTCTTTCAACCGCTCCTCTGTTTCAGCTTTCTTCTCTGCGGCTTCTTCGATTGCTGGGGCGTACATTACATCAGCTTGTCCTCTTACAAATCCAGCACTTTCGGGCTTGGTTTTCAGATCGATACCAGTAAACTCTACAATGTAGTTATTACTTCTTTTTTCGTTTAATTTAGCAAATGCTTCTGGGTTTCCTTGGACCGTTTGTCCTATACCATACGCATCTTTGTATGCCTCACGAAGATCTGAAAGCACCAATCCAGTTGTTACGCCCGGTTTTGATGGGTTGTTAATATCAAACTCACCTCTATGAGCCTTCACAATTTCTTGATCAATCGCGTTGTTTAGTGCGGTATCAATCGTAGAATCGGGTGCTTGTCTTGAGGTCAACACAGCAGTTCTTAGCTTGTCAGGTGCGTTAGGGTCATTATCCTCCACCTGTATAAATGTTTCAAATTCAGCAGCTAGCAACGCATTGTTGATTTTAGCTGGAGTTATTTGTGCTGTCTTATTTATTGTTTCAACAATGGTTTCAAGGTCTCTTTCAGCTTGCTTTTTCTCTTTTTCAGTCTTGGCTTGTGCCTTGTTAATGATTGCAGTGTTTGTCCTTTTGTTTTGCATCTGCAAATTTTCTGCGTACTCCTGCCTTCCCTGAAAAATAAAATTTTCCGTTTTGCGAAGTTGCTTCTGCAAGCTTTCTTTTTCTCTTTGCAGCGCTCGTCGCTGTTCCGTTTGGAGCCGTCTCTGACCAGAGGTCACGTTTCTTTGCTGCTCTCCTACTAGGACAGAGTTTATGTCAAACAGAGTGGAGCTCAGCGTATCCAGATAAGATATTCCGCCTCCGCCAGGAACGTATGGTAATCTGGGGTCCAACATAATTAACTCCTTGTTAGTGCACTGATTAAGTCAGCATCAGAAACGTCCAATTCATTTTCAAGTCCGGCCTTACTTATCGCGTCTGCAATTGCATCTGGAGTGAGCCGTGGTTTCAAACGAAGTTCCCGAATGAGTTTCTGAGCTTTGTCTGCCGGAATGAAAGTGTCTGCATCATCCGCATAATCATATAAACTCTTCAATGTAGAATCTGCTTTCAATGTTTTCCCTGCGCGTATCTTACCAACAGTAGCACCGAGAGCCTCTGTCGATTTAGCAATGGCACCTCTACGGGCTTGCTGTCTCGCCTCTATAAATTGATTGAGCCTGTCCAGTCGATCTTGTGCAAGTTGCGCGTTACTCAATACAAATTGAGCTTCTGTATCCAGAACATTTTTCATTTGTTCACTGATAGCACGATCCGTTTGTTGTCGACCAGCAACCTGCGCTGCTACAGAGGTAGTAATTCCCTGTGCGGCTTGCATAGCCTCAGATTCCATCTGTGCCTGCTCTGCAAAGGCTCCAGCAGCAGCTACACCACGTTGCAAAGCTTGTTGCTGTTGAGGAGTTAATTTGGCCGCTTCTCCACTGTCTACATCTTTCCTTAGTTGTTTGGCCTCTGAAATAAGATCTTTTTCGATGTCTGTCTTTTTCAAAGTCATCGCGATACCAGGCAAAGCAAACGCGGCAGCCAAGGCATAGTCAATACCTGTCTGTTGTTTGTTTTGCTGACCGAGCAAAGCATCTCCAGCTTGGGCAAAAGCCGCTTCGTTTTGTTTGGCGATGTCTTCTTTTTCTTGCTCTGCCATTTGATTAAGAAAATCATAGTTTCCATCGGCTGGCAACAATCCATCATTTGGTATTTTGATCGGCTCTATGCCTGTGTCACCAACTGTGAATCCGTCAGCAAGCATAAAGCTCGGGGAACCTTGCAACGCTTTTAATTGATCATCATTCAGTACAGTAGCTCCCCCTCGTTGACCATAAACATATCTTTTGGTATCCGTGTCAAAATACAATGTGTTGACACTTTCTTCTTGGGTCTCATCATCCTTTATGTATTCTCTTCCTACAATTTGATAACTCACAATAATCTCCTTAGGTGTATCCGTAAAGGTCGCTAATTCGCCGATCATACAATGACGCACCGCTCTCCATTGAAGAAACGATATCTCTATCTGCTTCTACAATAGGACCTGTCTGCAGAGGTATTGCAACATCTGAGTCTTTTCTCTTAGAGGCACGGATTGCCTCTCTTTCAGCAGCAGTGGCGAGTTTCTCTCGTTGCTTTGCAGCTTTTTGTGAATCCAACATTGCTTGAAATGAGGCTTGATTTGCTGTGACCTCGTCACTCATTCCCATCAAACCGGTTACCAAGCCGATTGCTCCGCCAACAATCGCTCCTGCTGGGCCGGCTGCTTTGCTACCCTGATACGCGCCTTGAGCTACTGATATCGGAACATTTTTTAAAAAAGCCTCTCCAACACCAGCTGCCTTCTTTTGAGCTTTCTTACCCTCTCGCTTTTCCTTTGTTGTATTCTGCAAGTTGGTTTGGCTAAACGCCCTTTTGTTGACATCTGTCGTGCTACCACCAAAACTGTATTCCATAAATCACCTGTATAAAACTTCAATTGTGAGATTTCTCTCTTTCGTGTGGATCTGATAAAAATAGGCTGTATCATCTTCCGATGGCTGCACTCGTACAGATATATTGTTCAGGCCTCGGTTTAATTCTACCATAGCAGATATTGTGTGGTTCTTCTGCGCAAATGCACCATAATTGGAATACAAAAATCGTCTTGTATTCGAAATCTCTGTGTCGTTTACCCACAACGAATACTTGGCTCCCATGTAACTACTACCCTCGATTGCAGCTCCAGTAATAATCTCGGATCCACCTCTGAGCGTTGTGTTTGTTGCAGACAACAACGAGGTGTCCTCTAGACACTGAAAACAAGCATTGACAATCGCCACAACTGTGGATGAGCTTTCATCGTTATCTATGTCAACATATATTGTGGCAGACAACCCAGGGATAGGCATAAAATTTAGCGTCTGTTGATTGGTAATCACAAACAGTGAGTCTAGGTCCTGAACGCTCCTTGTGTGTACATCACTTGATACCATCAACGTTCTAGGAGCAGGAGCACCATAAAACTCAGGTTGGACTACGTGACGCTCTTTGACCCACTCTTCACTCGTATCTATATCAGATGCAGTGATCCCACCATTAACAAAGTCCTCTACAAGCTGGAACGTATCGTTAACTGTTGTTGTAGATATAGTCGACCCTGAGGTGATTATCGGTATTGTTACAGGCATTATTTTTTCACCACTCTAGCAAACATCTGCGCTTGAACTACTTTAGCATCTAAATTGTTTGTTGGGCCAGTTCCACGTGAATAACCACAGTAGGCGTCAAGCGTAAAAAATAATCTGTTGCTTCCTGCGTTTGTTCCTGTCGTTGTGGTAGGCTTGAACGCACTAACAATCGTGCAGGTATCACGTAATGTTACATATCGACTGCCTGAAACTAGATACGACGTATATCTGCGTTCGGTTCTGGTCACTGCTCCAGCTGTTTGAGCATATGTATCCTGAAAACCCAATCGAAAACGAACCGTCGGAGCCCCTTGCGTTCCAGTTACCACTACTGCACTGTTTTCCTTTACAAAAAAAGCAAATGAACAATGAACTAATATCGTATCATCATTTGAGCACACAAATGGACCGATCGACAGCGACTGAACCAGTGGAGTAAATACATTTTGTGTTTGTGAAATTGTTAAATCATTTCCATCAGAAAAATAATTTTCAGCAGACGATTTGGTTGTGTCCTGAATGTTGCGTAGAGCTATGTTCCGTTTGTCAATTCCCTCTACACGAACATTGTCATCATTGATCGTTCCATTTAATCCATTCACACTGCTAATGAATGTGTTGATATCTGTGCTGGTTATTGATGAACCCACAAGCAATTTTGGTACTGTGACCTTTCCCATATCTACCTCTTTTTCACATGTGCAACAAATTCATGTTGCATTATTTGTGGGAAGAAAGCTTTGGGTTGTGTCTGCTCCCCCAATAGGGTTCGAAAAGCCTTCGCTTCCGCGCGAATGGTTACGATACCAGATGCTATTGGAAGAGCCCCCATTAGACAAAAGGAGTTGTCTCTACGAAGGAAAGAATAATTCCTAGATGTATGAACAATTTCCCCGTTGATCCGTATACGTAAATTACAGATGAACTCTCCAGTGTCGTCAAGGTGTGAGCTGTCAATAACGTGTCCAGTGAAGTTATTATCAACACTCGCATTCAAAGAATTCGCCTCTGTTGGATCCATATTCCAAACCAAATACCCACTGTAATACAGCATAACTACAGAATCAACCGGTACCTCTATGTCTGTTTCCAAAATCGTTTGATAGGTTGTTTGGGTGGTGGAGCTTGAGGTTGTGTTACCTGCTAGGCTTAATGGATTGCCCGGAAATATCACAATGTCATTAAATGTCTCTGCCACTACTGAGGATGCTGTGATCCCCTTCAATGGCAGATTCTCTCTATCTAGATTTCCATTGATCTCATGTCCCAATGCCTGCATGTTGTCTCTTAGACGTGTCGGCTCTAGAACCTCACCCGCTCGGAATGTGTATTTGCGATATCGAAAACCCATTATCTACTACTGCTCCCACCGAACTTCTCTGTTAAATTAATAACATCTCTGGACCTACCTAGTCGACCCTCTAATTCGTAATTGATTATTTCCATTTCATCACTGCACGTAAAACGCAATTGTAACTCATTGACCGGGCCCTTGTGCATTGTAGAAAAATCAAACCGAACAATAATAGGTCGATGCTCTTGGTAGATGGCCGTTCCATCAAATGTAGCCGTATCGTACAATGCAAATGATTGATCTTCCAGTGGTCTGGTCTGTGTCGCAGAAGCTGTTGTGGCAACTACTGCTGGTTCTCGGTTGACCACCACAGATAAATTTATTGTGTTTCCAAGGCCAACAACTCTAGCCTGAGCCCGAGCAGGAGCGAAGTTTTCATACACCGAATTAAATGGTATGTGAGACGTCTCATACGTGCTGGAAATCGTACCCAAAGCCCCTAGGTCATTTGTTCCCCCATAAACATACAATCCCCGAGATGAAGTTGTTCCGCTTGTATTTGGACCCGCTAAATATAAATATCCTCTGTGGTCCTGAACCTCAATAAGACCACACACCTCTGAACACGTATATGTCGACCACGCTCCAATCTCATAATTGAATTTTAACGCTAGGTCCGGAACATCCTTGTCGTCTATTGCCACTGTTAACCAATACTCTCGATCTTTGTGATACACAATACTGCGAAAAGACTTTGAATATTCAGTGTTGACTCGATTAAATATGTTGCGCAGGCCTTGTGAAAGCTTGAAAAATGTTGTGCGTTGACTCGTCGCATACGTCCCCTCTAAAACATATACTCCGTCTGATGCGAGGAAGACCAGCCCTATGCCTGGTATCTCTCGGATTGACTGGTGACAAATACACCCTGCATCCGTTGTCAACGTTTGAGCAAAAAATCCAGTCACGGGATTGCCCTTGATTAAATGAATCGATCGTTGCTTGAATACAACCAAAGAATCGCCTGTGGGATACAGACCAGTAATCGCTGTGGTTTGCGAATCACTCAGAATAAATACATTGTTCCGAGGGAAAACTTCTGGGTGCATCGGCCTACTATACCTGAGTTCTGAATTTAAATCTCCAGCCACAAACATCGTATTCTTAAACACAGCCGCCAAAGTACTACTCGTTGGGAAATCGCCTAGCTCTCCCTCTTCGTGAAGAGACCCCAACTCTACATCACTTTTCGAGTCTATATACATCGAGGTGACATTGTCTTGAATTTCATCTAGAAAATAAAACTCACGTCCGTAAATGCTTTCTCTCAGCTGACTCGTGACATTTGATGTAGCGTCAGAACCAGTTGCCCCTGCCTCTTCCATAAACGATATCATATTCTGTGTACGATACAGTCTCCTAGCAACGGTTCCGGTAGGACCAATCGGAATGTCGACCTCAACAAAATACGTATATGTACTTGCCAAGTGATTTGTTGTTGAATTACTGGTACCTGCTGTGTTCTTCGCAGAGATAGCAGGTTTGGTGTCAAAGCTTAGCTTGGGAGAAACGGGCGAAAATCTACTCTCTTGACCTCTCTCATTCACAAACGACACTACATATCTGTACTCATTATTGGACCCAGCATAACCCACTCCATTTATCGAGCCCTCTCGGATAGCTAGTTTGTCAGTTACGCTTGTCTCTACAAGTCCTGGTCGACCTGAAAAACCTGCTCGCGTACACTTTTTTCCATCAAACACCAGTGGAGCATCTAGCCCGTTGAATATGTATAGATTGGTGCCATACATAGTGTATACCGTATCACTGATTATCCCGTTGGTATTGCGCTTATGATTCGTCGTTGTACCATCAAATGGCTTTCCATCGACATAAAGTACCTTTGTACTCGGATCAGCAGGAGCCTTGGAACCGTTAAAATATCTCAGCATCCCACCTTGGTCCTCATACAACAACCAATGTAAGCTATTCCCATGTTGACTGAACCAATACATTGACGATATTGGATCATCAGTATCATATTGATTTGATAACACAATTTGATTCTGCTTGTTCAGCTCCTCT
>CEQV01022358.1_pt1 | contig 12488 bp, 21 predicted proteins | sample 530971 | NCBI WGS metagenome assembly CEQV01 (sample SAMEA2621173, study PRJEB7988) | marine metagenome | biome: marine biome (ENVO:00000447); feature: deep chlorophyll maximum layer (ENVO:xxxxxxxx); material: "saline water (ENVO:00002010), including plankton (ENVO:xxxxxxxx)" | depth 100 m
TGTGCAGAGAGGTGCAGACTTTACTGCTGATGAAGCCGTGCTTGCCTTGTGGAACTCAGAGCCACCATCAGAGAACCTTTTCATTGAGTGGAACGAGCCAACGAAACAGTGGTGGCAACAGAAAATCTTTCACAATAAGTGGGGTATATGCAATGGAGACGTGCCATCTGCTATTGTTAATCCATCTGTTGGTTATTGGATACGCAAGACCGAAGACGTAGACGGAATGTATTTGGGTGACAAGGTTTATACATTCGATAGCTTTATGTACTTTGCCAATGCTGAATATGACAAGGGCATAGAGCCACACATGGTCAAGCACGTAAACAATAAGGTCTACATACATGACATGAGAATGGTTGTGAACTTTGGAAAGCCTTTCGATGATGAGGTTATCAAGGAGTACAGACAGACACCATTCGAACTTGAAAGGTATGGCAAGAAGTATGAGAGCGAGGAGAACCTAATGAAGAGAATGCAAGAGATATTGTATCCTCACGACCTTACGTTGGAGCAATGCAAGCCGTCTGCCTTGAATGTTGATAGAGCATTGTGGGGTAACATATGGTCTTATCACAATAGCAAGAAGAGAAAAGACAAGAAAGATTGGGACTTGTTGAGAAGACACGTCATGTGGAAGCCTGGCATTGGACACGAGATAGACCCAATGAGAAACGAAACACAGAAGAGCAGGGGAGATTACAGTTCATTGCTTGGTTGTATGGGAGACATAAGATTTCTTATCTCGTTGTTGAATATATGGAACTATCCTAGACACGTTACTCAAGAAGTGAGACAGACGAAAGGCAAGAGAACTCTGATACGTGGAGAAACTGTACCATCAGACGAGCATGTAGTTCTCAAGGTCAACCTTCCGAAAGATGAAGGTGTCAATCTGTACAGAACTGATGGTAATGGTCAAGGTGGTGTTGGTACACCAAAGAAATATCACGAAGTTGATGCACATACGAGAGTGTATCCCACGTTGTACAATGACGATGGTTCTGTTAAGAGAGAAGGCTTTACCACAAGAGTTAAGGAACATGGTAGAGGTGACAAAAAACTTGGTATAGTTACCAAGGAATACAAACTAATGGGAGGTAAATAATGAAGTTAGTTGAGAGGAACGGACATCTATATGCTCATGGGTTTGTCAAGGATACGATGGGTAACACCCATCGTATTCGTAGGTCAACTGGATTTACTGTCGGACAAAAGACGTTAGCCAAGGAGAGAATGCGAGAAATATTCCGTGACGCAGGTAAGAAAGCAGACTTGGGTGCGAAGACGACAGTGGCAGACGCAATAAAACTTTACCTGGGCAGCCGAAGTAAGCTGCCTGGTAGTACTGACATTGTGAATTTACGTCTGTTTGAGAATGAGTTTGGTCATAGATTTCTTTGTTCGTTGGGACAAGCCGAAGTCATGGATTATTTCAAGGGACGTGGAAACAAAGACAACAGTGTATCGAGAGAGATGACGTCTATCAAGTCGATGATTAACTACAACAACGACATGGGTAGAAGTGTGCCAACGTATAAGCTGAAGCAACCAACGTCTGATGATGCACGAGTACGATGGCTTACAGAACGAGAGCGAGACAGAATGATTGTGTCTGCACGTGTATGTCTGCAACCGATACTGAGGTTCTTGTTTTATAGTGGTGCTAGACTTGGTGAGGCATTCAACCTGCGAGCAAGAGACGTTGAGACAACGTGTGTTGTTATCGTCTCTCGTAAAGGTGGACGTACACTGAGACGTAAAGTGCCAGTGCATTTTGTTACTTACATTAGTGACTATGGTTTCCGTGAGTTCAAGTCGAATGATGACATTGTATTTAGGTCAGACGATTACAACTCATGGAACAAATACAAGTTTTATAAGTACTTCAATGAAGCACTCGAAAAGGCAGACATTGAGGACTTTAACCCCCATGATTGCAGACATACGTTTGCATCACATCTTGTGCAGAAAGGCGCAAGCTTGAGAGCCGTGGCTGATTTACTTGGACATACCTCTCTCGACATGGTAATGAGATACTCGCATCTTGCACCATCTCATTTACATGATACAGTAAACCTTATTAACAAACCAAAGGAGGATTAAATGGCAGAAGAAAAAGCCAATGGTGAAGACACCAGACCCAACACGATAGAGGTAGGTAAAATCTATCTTGTTGAGAAAGACGGAAAGCTTATCGGTACAGAGATATTGTTTGCCGATAACATCAGTACAATACAAAATGGTATGCAAGTATTAGACTTGTTGAGGAGTTCACTCAACTATAGTGGTTGGATATTCGAGACGTTAGCTAGACTCGTACCACGTAAGTCAGCTTCTTCCGAACCATCTGTCGAAAGTGCCACTAGCAACGAGAGCAGTGCCGACAAAAAACAAGATGACGGCAATGCCGACAAGGATAACAAAGACACCTCCGTACAACCATAAGTTTTCCCAAAACTTTTGTCGAGCGAGCATTCTTTCTCGCTCGGCTTCCTTCCTCTTACGTCTAATTTCAACACGTAATCTTAGCAGTTCTTGCCAAGCTTCATACCCCCTAGTTTCCATGATTATCTGACGCAGTTCGTTCTCCATGTCTTCAGCTTTTTTCTTGTTGATGAACGTGTCCATCGCCTCTTCATTTTCTGAGCCTGCGAATACACCACGTTTCTTTTTGTTGTGGTCATTGCGTAGAATATCGATGGCATCGAATAGTTTTCCGATGTCTTTGCCAAGGTCTTGCATCTCACGTCCTGCCGAGACGCCTGCCTTGATTGCCGTGTATGCGGCTAATGCTATACTAATTGGTTCGATTGTACACTCTCCTTAAAAGGAGAGTGTACACTAGATGCGAGAGGTAGTCGTCTTACTTGTAGACGATTTTCTTCTTTTTCTTTTTACCTTTTTTCATAGGTCCTGGCATGTTACACCTGCTTTCTTAGTCTGCCACCAAAGACGTTGACCTTTTTCTTGTTAAGACTTGAGCCAAACTGTGATGGTAATTGTGAACGATTACGAAATTGCAAACCTTGAAAAGCATTCTTCTTTGTGCCATTCATTTTCTGCGTTCCGAAGACAAGACCTTTGTTAGTTGAATAAGCCATATACTTCTCCTTGTTTACACGTTTATGCTACAGAATTTTTGCTTTTGTGTCTACCAGTTAGTTCCAAGAAAGCGTTGTAATATTTCATAAAGTCTTTCAGTCTGAGTACGCATAGACTTTCTTCAGTCGTCATTCTGTTTCGTCTGTTAATAACGATAGGCGTCTCTGGGCTATTTGTTTCCTGTGAATTTTTTTCTGCCTGTCTGATTGCGTCCATAAAGTTTAGACGCTCAACACGCTTGGCTTCTACAAACAAGTCTGGCACTCCGATTAAGTCTGCTCCACCATTAGAACTTACCTTCCCTCCACCAGATAATGGCGCACGATATGCTGTGTTTATGTCTGCCTCTTCGTTGAAGTACGCTGCTAACTCACGTTCGAATCCGTCTCCTTTTCGTTTCTGTCTGCTCATAACTCTTCGTATCCCCTTTTCACTCTGCATTCAATGCAGTAGTACCAGTTCTTTGGTCGCTTCTTTGTGTCTCCACAATCCATGCATGGTCTTTGCCACGTCTTTTCTTCGTAAGTTCTCTTGACTTGGTACTTAGCTCCATCAAAATCTTGTAAGTTATGCCTTACAAGTATCCGTTTTATAGTGTCTACGCAACAATTAAATTTAGACGCAAGCTCTTTATGACTCAACCTGCTGTGATTAGCTTTAAGCCATGATAGATTTTCTTCGTCTACGTTCACTCTGCGTGGCATGAAAGAAAAATAACATAGGGGTATTGCCAAATCAAAAAAAATATGTTACAACTACGTTTGTTCTTACGTGGTTGGGCGTAGCCCACCACGAGACAAAGAACAAGAGACGAAGTTTAAGTAGTTGTAACAAATAAATGACACAACAACAAGCCGAAGACAATCGTAAAAAGTACCCAGACATTGCAGAACTTATGGACAAGGTGAGGGTACATTTTCCTAACGCAAAGTTAGTTGCCGTGTATGTTGACGGAAAGAAACTAAAGTTCTAGCCATTCATTTATAAGACGTAGAGGTCTTTGCAAAGTATCAGCTATGCTCAGTGGGTCTGTGCCATCAAGAGCCATAGCTTTTGCTCTTTGCTTAGTTGATTGACTTGCGACAACACATCTTTCATCTTTCGTATTGTGCGAGCCAAAGCCAATCCATTGCACTCTGTCATGTATGTCTGTCCACTCTCTGACTTTCCCATACTTTATTTCCATTACCATATATAATCTATAGTCTGTCGGAAGTTTGCCCTCCAGTAGAGGAAACACTGGTCGCTCATAACTGCCGTCCCAGATAGCGGCATTTTGCTTTGCCGTGTCTTCGTCTTTGTACACTTGAGTTACTTTTATTTGTGTCTCCAGTACAGTCAACTGGTTGGTTGAGCCTGCCTCTCTACCCAGACCACCCTCAGACGGCTTGTTAGAATGGTGTATCATAATGACAGCGAGTCCTGAGTTCCTGAGTTTGACAGCTAACTGGTTGACTCGACTCCATTCGTCTGCCGAGTTCTCCATCAAGCCAGGATAAGCTGACCTGATTGTGTCTATTATCACAACGTCTGGGTCTGAGAATGTTATCCATGCTTGTAACTCTTCAAGTCCCTCCCTCCTCTTCAAGTCTATTTCTTTTTTATCTACGAAAGGTGTCCATATGTTTAGCCTATCTTGCGTGTCTCCATGCATCTGCCTCATCTCAATCAGACGTCTAGCTATAGTAGACATGCCCATTTCAAAATCCAAATACAACGCCCTCGCAGGTTTGCCGAGTTCGAAACAACCAAAGTATTTTCTACCACTACACAAAGCAGATATACAATGCTGAACAAACATAGACTTACCATGTCCACTGTATCCATACACTTGCACGATTGTATTTGTGGGTAGCCAAGGTTCAATAAGATATACCTTACCCTTACTCTCCTCCATCAGTTGGTCTGCGTCCTTCATCTGGATTAGCTTTCTGGGTCTGTCTTTGAACTCCTCAGTCAATGGCTGACCAATAAAGTTTCCGTCTTCATCAAATCTTTCTGGGTGGTTTCGTCTCTCTGACTGTTCCATAGAACTGACAGTCGCTTCAAATTCTCTTTCGTCCAATGCATCTACAAAGAACTCATTCATAAAAGCAATGCCACGAAGGCGAAGCTCAGAGCCAAAGTATCCATTCAGTATGCACTCAGACACGTACCTCATAACACGTTCATTACGTCCATTGCTCATGCCAGATGGTATCTTTAATGTGGTTGGAAACTTTTCAGTCACGTACTTTGCAGTTCTATCCCACTCAGATAGCATTTCGTTAGGGTCAAAAGGTTTGACAGAACTCAAGTCGAGCTTTGAGAAATGAAAGTCACCATCATTAATACGTTCTTTGAGTGACGGCTTCCAATCTTTCCAGACATTCATCTCATCATAATCGAATACGTCTGTTGGATAATCCCATTCGTAATTCTTTGAAGGTGGTAGCAGTGCGTAACTGCCGTCTCCTCTAAAGTCTAACCCATTAATCTGGGGCCAGTCTGCACCTCTGCTGTTTACACCTGCTCTCGGACCTCTACGTATTCCGTCTTTTGGGTGTTCGAAGTAGAGATGTACGCCTCTCTTCGTCTTAACTTTAATAGGCGTAATCATCTCTGCTTCTTGAGAGGCTTTGAATGCGTTGTCATTATCACAATCAACAACAACAACGCCACTCACTTCACCAGTTACAAGTGCAATGTCGTAGTCTTCCCATTGCGTCCACCATTGAGTAACCTCATCTTCTGTTGGCAGACGTTTCTGATATTCAAGCCATCTGATTGCAGGTCGTTTGCCTTCAGGCTTTATTGGTATGACAGACCAACCACGCTCCAGATATTCTAACGCATGATTAAGCTTTACGTTTTCCTTTCCCATTGTGTACCTCCTCAAAATAATCGTCTATACTGCATGTTGGGTTAATATTTTTTAGTTCCTCCAGAACTTTTGTTGAACATTTACCTTTCTTAACCCATTGATAAGGTATTGTCCTAGCTTTATTTATCTTTCTAGCCACTGATGATGCTCCTCCGAAGTCATTGATAAGCCTAGAAAAATTAATTTTATACATTTTTTTCTCCTTTTATGCTTGCATTCGTGTAAGTTATATATTACATTCTTGTTCATGTAAAGCATCATTCGATAAACGCTGATGCAAAACTAGAAAAGGAGAAGCATATGTCTTCAGACAGTTGGGATAGCTTTGGGAAATCCAAAGAGTCTGATTCAATCCCATCAGACAACTTAGACCTCCTATGTCACGAACTCTACACATTAGAGTTAGACTTGCCAGCAAAACTTGAAAGGATACAACAACTCCAGAACGAGATTGCTTTGGCATTTCCAGAGACAGAGGGAGAACAGTCGAAAACAACGGAGAGGTTTCAAGTAACATGTTCAAGAAGTGAACGATGGGCATGGGACAAGCCAATGCTAGAAGAGATTTTTGGCGAAGGCGATTTGCCAGAGTACGTTACAAGAACTTTATCTGTTGATAAGAGGAAGTTTAAAAAACTTCCAAGTGGAGAGCAGAATACATTGAAGCCTGCATTAACTAGAAAGCTTGATAAAGCAAGAGTAAAGGTGGTGCAGAATGTTTAATGTAATGAAGACCTCTGACATACAAAAAGGTGGTGCAGTTAAACTATTATTATATGCACACCACGGATTTGGTAAAACATTCCAATGCCGTTACTTCCAAAAAAGATATGGGAAAGGATTAATATTATCTGGTGAAGCAGGATTAAAGTCTGTTGAAGATGTTAATATTGATTATCTTCCGTTCACTTCTTGGGACGGAAACCATGACCCAGAAAACGGAGACTATTCGTTTACTGGTATAGTAAAAATGTTGCAATCAAAAGAGTTTAAGGAAGCAGGATACAAATGGATAGCCATTGATAGCTTGACAGAATTATCTGAAAGACTAATTGAACATCTCGAAAAGCAACATGAGAACTCTAGCAATGGGTTCGCATTATGGGGAGACTATAGCAGACTAATGCTTGGTTCTCTTAAATGGATTAGGGATTTACCTATACATGTTTACATTACGTGTCTTGCCAAAGAAGAGAAAGACGCAAACGATGTAACACAATACTGGCCCCTAGTTAAAGGTACTGCCGTTAGTAAACATGTTCCTGCCTTGTTTGACCACGTTATGTGTGGTGTAAGGAAGACAGAAACAAATGATAAGGGTATACCAAAAGTCAAAAGGTATATAGTAACAGACGAGGTAAGTGGTTGGCATGGTAAAGTTCGTGACCCACTTAACACGTTGAGTGCCTTTGAAGAAGTAAACGATGTAACTGAACTATTAGCAAGAATGAGTGAAGGAGGTAAAAATGAATGATTGGAATGGTTTTAGTAGTCTTGATTTAACTAAGGTTGAGTCAAGCAGTGGCTATGTTAGGCTACCAAAAGGAGAGCATCATGTTAAGATAACAGATGCCGTGATGAAAGATAGTTCCACTGGTGGAAAATATTTGCAAGTAAATTTTAAAGGAGTTGAAGAAGTTGGAGACATCAACGCAAACTTCAACCTTGTAAATAAAAATCCACAAGCAGTTGATATAGGTAAGAGACAACTAAAGTCTTTACTCATTGCGGCTCAGCACCCTAACCCAGACAAGCCTGGTGATGTTGCGTCTCTTAAAAATCTTGAGTTAGCAGTTGTTGTCGGAGACGGCAAGCCTTTTACTGGTGACGATGGTAAAGAAAGAACACAGACAGAGGTCAAGGTTTATAAGCCACATGGTGAAGCCAAAGACCTTGATGACGAAATTCCATTCTAGTAATGGAATAGGAGTGCTTGTCAACTTTAACATTTAACTTAAAGAAAGGTCTCCTTTAATTATTGTTAGACAAAATGTAATAAAATTTCTACAAGCACTCTTTACGAGGGAGGTTTGCAGGGGTGCCAGCCTCCCTCACCATAGGATTATTTATGATTAAAAGCGCAGACGATTTAATTAAAGCCATTGACGATGGGTACAGACAAGAGCCTAAAGAAAAAGCAAGAGATTATATAGGTGCATCTGGTATAGGAACTCAATGTGATGCTTACCAAGCATTCTCTTTGAGAGGTTTCCCCAATGATGTGGCAGAACCAAAGTTAAAAAGAATATTTAAACTTGGTCACATACTAGAAGACATAGTTGTTAAAGATATAAAAGATAAAGCTGATGTAAGGGTCTGGGAAAAAGACGGACTTACTGGCAGACAGTATACTTACGAACAGTTAGGTGGTCATGTAGTTTGCCACATGGACGGACACATAGAGACAGATGATGGTGTTCTAAGGGTATTAGAAATAAAATCAATGAACGATGCAAACTTTAAAAAGTTTATGAAAGACGGAGTTCGTATTTCTCACCCTAAATATTTCTCACAGTTACAAATGATGATGGCATTATCTGGTTTTAAAGAAAGTTTTTTTATTGCTATCAGTAAGAACACTAGCGAATACCATGCTGAGATAGTTAAATGGGACGACTTCGAGATAGCATTTATAAAGAAAAGAATAGAAGACGTTATTGAAAACAAAGCAAAGAAACTTGCGACAGACGAAACAGATTGGAGATGCAGAGGTTGTTTTAAAAAATCTGTTTGTTGGCACAATGCACCAGTTCCAGTAGCTTGTAACACTTGCCAGTTTGCAGAAGCTAACCATCAAGGTACTTGGACTTGCAAGAAAACAAACTCGGAAGCAACAAAAGTTTGCTCCTCTTACCAAGTATATAAACCTATAGAGAAATAAACATGAAACGAGATAAGATATTACAAAAAGCAGGAAAGCTTATAGCCAAAGACAGAGCCAAGATATATGGCGATGCATTGGCAAACCATAAAAGAATAGCAAAGTTGTGGTCTGTTTTATTGGAGAAAGATGTAGCACCACAAGATGTTTACAAGTGCATGATTGCTGTAAAGTTGGCACGTCTAATTGAAACACCCAAGCATTTAGACAGTGTTATAGATATAATTGGGTATGGTGCTTTATATGGAGAGATAGCAGATGACTAATCCGAGATACACAGATGATTTTATTGCTCAAGTAAAACTATGGCATAGAGAAATGCAGAGCAGAAAGAAGAAACCTAACGACAAAAACCACACAATACAAGACACAGCTAACAGATTTACATTAAGTTTTAACCAAGCAAAACGTGTGCTTTATACAATGAAAACTAAAAACCCTTTGTCTGAATACAAAGAACCTTACTATGATTGATATTCACATTGGTGATTGTAGAGAGGTTTTAAAAACTTTACCTAGCAAATCTGTGAACTGTTGTGTTACCTCACCCCCATACTGGGGGTTGAGGGATTATCAAACTGGTACATGGGAAGGTGGCGACCCTAACTGTCCTCACATGAGAACTACAAAAATATCTAAGGATACTGTTACTGGACATAAAGCCATGCATGAACAAGGTAATGTTGTCGGTGACGCAATATACAGAAGTACATGTCCTAAGTGTGGTGCAGTAAGAAAAGACTCGCAGTTAGGATTAGAAGAAACACCATCACAATTTGTGAATAATTTAGTGCAAGTCTTTCGTGAAGTTCACAGAGTGTTAAGAGATGATGGAACTCTCTGGTTAAATCTTGGAGACTCCTACTACAATTATAGAGCAGACGGAAAGCAAGTAAAGCAGACAGTATCAAGTACAAGGCAAGACTTTCCAGAGTCAAGTCCACATAGAGCCAACAAGATAGACGGACTAAAACAGAAAGACTTGATTGGTATACCTTGGAGAGTTGCGTTTGCACTGCAAGACGATGGTTGGTATCTAAGACAAGACATCATATGGCACAAGCCAAACCCTATGCCAGAGAGTGTGAAAGATAGATGCACAAAGTCACACGAATATATATTTTTGTTTAGCAAGAATAAGAATTACTACTATGATAATGATTCAATCAAAGAGAAAGCAACTGATTGGGGTACAAGAGACAGAACAGACGGCAAGTATCACAATGAAGGTACTGGTCTGCAACCACATAGTGGTCTTGAAAAATCATACGAAACAAAGAACAAAAGGTCTGTATGGACAGTAACTACTAAGCCATATAGGGAAGCACACTTTGCTGTATTCCCAACAGAACTAATAGAACCATGCGTAAAAGCAGGGTGTCCAGAGGAGGGAACAGTCCTAGACCCTTTCGGAGGGTCTGGGACTACTGGACTTGTGGCAGACAGACTTGGTAGGAACGCCAAGATTATTGAACTTAATAAAGATTATATAGAGATAGCCAACAATCGTGTAATGAATGACGCTCCGTTGTTCACAGACGTAAGTATTAGATAGACTTCATACGCTCAATTAAACGCTTCGCTCTGTTCGGAACTTGATGAAACCATTTTGACTGCTCCATCTGGACGCTGGCTTCGAACCAATCTCCGTCTTTCACAGCTTGTATTTTCTTTTTGAATTTGCTGTAACGAGGAAATCCGAGATTAAACATCATATTTGCGCATACTCTTTTCGCTTGCTCTGGCATGGCGTCCCAATCATCATAGACTTTCTTACAGTCATCAATGGTTATCTTGATGTCTTGGTCAAAAAGTTCATTCACTCTTTCTTCAGAGACTGATGTACCCAGTGGATTATCAAACTCTGGCTCGTCTTCACGGCAAAGGTGTCCCACCCCACATGTTTTTAAACCTAAATGGTCTAGGTATGTTTCATACTTTATACCTTCGTCTCTGGCTAATTCTTCACGTAATAAATTTATGTTCATTTTGAACTCCTTTTATTCATAATTTGTAGTCCTTGCTTACCGAACCTATATCCAAAACTGCTGCCTATCACTATATACAACATGTTATGAAACCAATTTGGTGTGTGTTGGTCTAAAAATATAAAGCCTTCTTTAACATATTCTTGTGTCCAAGGCAGAAAACAGCAGGTTAATACTGCTATAAACCAAAGTGACCACGCTTCGTCTTTCCAACTTTCGCCCATCTGGTCTGTCAAAGACCTCTCATTAAGCATGGCAGACGTAGCTTCTGTCTCGTAAACTTTCGCTTCGGCTTTGGCTCTAGCTACTTTGACTTCTGATTCTGCTTTTGACTTACTTACTTTACCTTCTAGCCAAGTCCCTGCAAGGGAGGCTATAGGTCCGAAAATAGTTTGTAACATTTTTTACCCCTTAATTTTTTTTGTAATCCATAGGAACATTGCATATACTGCCAATCCATATACAGTTGCTATGCCTATATCTACTAGATGTTCTCTCATATGGTAGATAAATTGAATGCCTGCTTCGACATCACTACCACCCTCACCAATGTTTATTGTCTTGGTTAGGGTTTCTACATCACTGATTGTTTGTTCTATCATGTCTGTTTAGTTTTTTTCTTGCTCGGTTTAACTGTATAGTTAGCGGCTCTGTTTATAACGCAAGGGCAATTAGCGTGTTGCATCTTGCCAGTTTTTGTTTTGTTTCCAATAACACGTACTTTTTTACCTATACTATGCATGACCTACCACTTCTTGCAAGACCAATATCTGGCAGTTAGCTTAGATGGTGGCTTGCTATCACATCTATGCCTTGCTCTAAAGTTTTTACGTCTGCCAGGTTGATTCTTTTTAATCTTCATATTCGCATCGCCAAAACGTATAATCTTTTCTACACCATTAGCACATGCTTTAACTACAAACTTCTTGCCTCCAGAGACTTGTCTCCTCGGCTTGTTACATGGCATCTTTTTCTTGTTAAGTTTTGGTGCTTTCTTACCCATTACGCTGCCCTCTTCTTTTTCTTTTTCCAACTAATTCTTTTTGAACTCGTCTTCTTTTTAGCCGCAGACGTACATTGTGCTTTGGTTGGTCTGCAAGCAGGGTATGGTCTTTTTGAACTTTTTGCTGACTTCCTTCCACAAGGCTTGCCAGTTTTACAGTCTATCCAACCCTTACCTTTGTTTCTACTAAACCATTTATGTAAACTTTCTCCTGCCATTATGCTCTTTTCTTTTTCTTTTTCTTCTTACTGTTACCCCAGTTGGCTGCGCCTACTTTTCTACATTTTACTAAAGCACCAGACGCATAAGCTGAGGGCCAGACGGAATAACTTCTTTTGACCTTGTGATAACATGCGTCTTTCTTAGTTTTTGTTTTTGTTCTCGCCATTGTCGCTTCTCTTTAAATATGGTTTGTCTTCATCATACACTAGAATAGCCTTTTCTTTGTCCGTTTTTTTAGAAAAAATTTCTTTATGCTCACGTCTAAACTTATCTATTCTAAGCCTAATATCTATTACTTTCTCAATAGCCAATCGAAAAAACTCTTTCTTTTCGCAGTTCCTTTAAGCCATTCTACTATATCCCATAGCGTCTTCTTCTTGTCGCCTACAACTCTGGGTGTGTATACAGTAGTCTTCTTTGGTCTAC
>CEQV01009825.1_pt1 | contig 12479 bp, 3 predicted proteins | sample 530971 | NCBI WGS metagenome assembly CEQV01 (sample SAMEA2621173, study PRJEB7988) | marine metagenome | biome: marine biome (ENVO:00000447); feature: deep chlorophyll maximum layer (ENVO:xxxxxxxx); material: "saline water (ENVO:00002010), including plankton (ENVO:xxxxxxxx)" | depth 100 m
TAGAAGAAGCAATGCTTAAGATATTAGAGGAACAGGGGCTCTTGGGTGACCAAGGTGGTAGCCCAAGTGGAATGGGGAGCGCCCTTGAAGGTGACCTGGGCCGAGCGTTTATGAACCGCAGGGACAATCTGTTGAGGTATGAAGAGTGGTTAAGAACAGGGACAACTGAAGAAGATGAACTAGACGCTCTTTTGAGACAGCGCGGTCAGGACGTTCTTGACAGAAATGATCCTGAATTCGATAGAAACAACCTGTTGACACAACTAGCTATTGGCGGAGCAAGAGCTGTAAGGGACCCCGACACTGCTGTTGAAAGTCTTGCGGATACTGCAAATATTATTACCGCACAAGGCGAACAGCAAAGAGCCAGGCGCGAGGCGCTTGACGATCTGGCATTTGAGCTTAGCGCAATGCCGGTAGAAAGGGCTGCAGAGAGATCAAGGCAGAGTGTTGCGCCACAACTTGACGCAGCGGTGGCTGATCTACAACAGCAAATTGCAAGCCTTGCTGGCATTGACATGCAAACTAGACGTGCGCTTGAGTCAGCTATGATGCAGATTAGTGCAGCAAACGAATTCAACCCAGCGCACTTGCCTCACATAGAAAATATGATGATAGGAATGGTAGAACACGGTATAGTACCCGAAGAGGCTGGCGTAGAGCTTCTCAACAACTTCTACGGCCTCATGTCAGATCGAATGAAAGCTGAAGCCGCAGGGTACCAAATGGGCGGAAGAAACAATCCGCTTGGGCGAGTATTATTTAATCAGTAACAACTCCGAGTCTTAGCAATATGCCACAATGGAAAAAGTTACCGGATGGCAGTTGGGATTTTGTTCCTGATAATATCTCAATTTATAATCAGCTATCCCAGCCGTACTCAAGTTACGATTGGTCACAGTTTTCTGCACAGAGTTCTCCGTTTCAGGCCCGAGAAAGACAGCAGGATGGCAGCCTTTTTGGGTCTGCAATTGAAGGCCTAAAAAGTATTCCTGCTGGGTTTGTTGATGTCCCTGCACGAATACTTCAGTCCGGTATAGGTGCTGTTACACCCTTTGCTGACCTGCCAATTGAAAAACGTTTGCGGGAAGCGGCAAGAAGGCGTCAGCAGGAAGGGTTTGTTTTTAGGCGAGATCCGACTTACTTGGACGCATTTCTTCCAGACGTGGGAGCAGGCCTTGGCCAAGTCGGTGCCCTTTCTCTTTTGGGTAGACTTGCTACCAGAATGGGTCCATACGGACTAATTGCTGGTGGTGTAGCTCTTGGCATAAGCGAACAGATTAATCGGATGGCAGACCAGGAGCAAAAGTCTGGCAAAGACATTCCGTGGTATACTGAAACGCCCGCCCACCTTATTGGAGGATTGATCGGGCTTTCTGAGATGGTAACGCCACTTAGGTTACTCAAGGGTTTTCCTGGCGCAGCAAAGAGTCCGTTCTTTAAGCGCATGATCAGGCAAAGCAGGCCAGCAACAGCAGTTTTTTCGGCTGCAGGTATGCGTTCGGCGTTAGGTAGCACGGGGGCGGAGGCGCTACAAGAAGGCTTTGCTCAGGGTTTGCAATCCGCTACAGCCAGAGGCTTGTACGACCCTGACGCGCTCAAAGACGTGGCACACTCAATGATGGAAGAGGCCAAGGTCGGCGGTGTCGTTGGTGGTATAGCGGATGTCCTGGCCACATCAATGCGTGGCTACAACATCAGAGGTATGGGCTACGACACAGAAGACCATTTTCAAGAAGAAGTGTCGCTACAAAGGGCTGATGCTCGGCGGCGTAAAAGCAAGGAAGCAGAAGATTTTTTTAAGGAATTGGACTCAAGTCTGGTTCGTAGGGACATAGACCCGATTCTGAAAGAGTACGGAATATCTGAAGGGCTTGCCGAAGATATCCATACCTTGTTTCACGGCGCACATGCAGACATGCCCCTGCACCTTGAGCACTCGTTAGCGTCTGGAGAGCTAGACGTAGAAACAATGGCGGTGCTAAGGAACAGGTTTAGCGCGAACGCGGAGCGAGCGGCGGCGCAACTGGAAAAATTGTCGAACAAAAGCAAAAGCCCGTTACAAAGACGACAGCTTTATAGGGGAGCAAAGGCCATTAGAGAAATCTTGGGCAAGCGCCTATCAGCTCTCGACAAAAGAATTGAGTTAGCAGGCTACGGGATTGTAAAGCTGGGGGGACTGACAGATTCGACGCAATACCAAGCCATTAGATCTGATGCAAACATTCCCGAGGTTGTTGACTCTTCTTGGGACACAATCGTTGGTATTGGCCACCAGCGAGACGCTGCCATTAAAGCGGGACAACCGATGCCTGAATACAAAACCATTCTAGAAGACTACATGGGTGGTTCAGCCGGTAGGATAGGTCTCTTTAGGATGGCCGAAGTACTGGGTGTTCACGGAGGCCCAGGGTCAGATGCGATTGATGTGGATCGGGTAGAAAGCAATGGGCACATACCCGACAAAACACTGTCATCTTCGGAGGCAGCAAATTTTTCCTTAGGTGATGTAGGAAGGGTTTTGTTTGGCCGCAAAGGAGACAGGGGGGTTATAGCTGGCCTGCAATACACAGACGACCTAGGACTTTCTGCAGAGCTTGAAACAATCAATGAAAGAATAAAAACACTAGAAGGTGAGCTGGATAAGGCATACACAGAGCACCCACGGTTTCGCGAAGTTGCGGAGGCAAAAAAGGGTGAGGTATATGAGTCTGATGATGCGTGGACCCTAGATAAAAACAAAAACATTGAAAACTGGTTATTAAAAAGCTCGCAAATTTCAAGCCTGATTGCAGGAGAAAACTTTAAAAGAAATGAACTGTACTCAAGGATGGTTCTTCAGCGGCTGCTTCATGCCAAACGAGTGTTCGACACCCCAGGCACGGACCCTCAAACCTATCGACAAAACAAAAAACTAAAACTAGAAGCTGCCAACGACTTAGAGCTTACCACGTCCAAGGACCCCAATGAGCAGGAGGCCGCACTTGATGCGTGGTTACAACAATCAATTGAAGATGCGCAGAACACCTACGACAGAAGCGTGGAGCGTCAGGCAAGGCTAGATGCGCGTAAGGCAGAAATTGAAAAGAAAATTGCTTCCACAGAAGACGAATCGCTTCTTGTTGAATTGCGTCAACAACAGGTACACGACGTTGATGCGCACAAAATGTTTACAAGGGACACTTCCGCAGCACAGCTTGCTCGTTTAGCCACATTTTTTAATAAAGATGTCAGGGCTAGACGAGATGCAATTGATCAGCGTTTAATGATGAGAGCGTATGCTGACATCAGTGGTTGGGCGTCGAGAAACGATCATCGTCTTACGGTAGCTGAGTCAGGACAGACTACATCAAGGGAACTGAAAAAATTTATAGAAGATGTCCTGCCAACCCGCTTAAAAAGACATGAAACAATTCAAGAAAATTTAACACGAACATACGAAAAGCTAAGAGGCTCAGCCAAGAAGTCCCCAACCTTTGAATCACTGGTCAGGGCACAGTTTGGCGATGGGCGGGACTCAGTAAGAAAGTACGAAGAAGCTTACGGTCTCGTTACGGCTGATGACGTTGAAACTTTGCTAAAAAGCAAAAATATTTTTTTAAGGGGTGGGGTTCCAGGAAAAGACAAAGACAAGGCGGTCAAAGGGAACATTGGAAAAACCCTTGAGCGAAGGCTGGGGACGGGTGTAGAAAGCAGGCCCTTTAAATCTCTTCTTCAAAACCTGACTGGTGCCAAGAGCTGGGCTACTGCAAGCCCTGGCCAACGCCTGCTTATGTACTCGCGTTTGCTCCAGCTTCCTGCGCACCGGATGACGCTAGACCCTCGTGGCAAGGTGGACTCAGAGGGCGGTGGGTTCATGCCGTTATTCCTGCCAACATTTGAGCACAACCCAAAGGCAGATGAATACCTTGAGTCAATCATGGATGTTCTTATCAGGCCTTACGCATTTAAAGATGAGCGAGCAATTCCTGGTGAACAGAGACGCACAGTTCAAAACATCAGAAATGTAATTGAACAGCAACGAACTCAGGCTGGCCAAGAGTTTGATGGAATAGAGTTTGATGAGGCACTGGCAACACTTATTGAATCAGGGGTCCTTGATCACGGAGAAAGCTCAGACGCAGACCTTATAGAAGAGGGCGCTATACTTAGGCCCAGCGAAGGGTCCCTCGCCCCAACAAGAGAGGGGCAACTTGGAAGCCCGAGCAACCCCAAGACAGCAGAAACGGTCCCCGAACTAGAAGATGTGTTGACATTTACAGAGGCTGGTGAAGGTGGCTTAAAAACCAAGGTTGATTTTAACTATCGGGGCCATCCACTGTCGGCTATTACTCTGGGGCATAAAACAATTATCACGGTTGATAATGAATACAGCTCAGATATTCAGTTCGGTGACATACTAGAACTAGACGATCCAACCGGACTAGAAGACGAAATTCGACGGATTGGCGATGAGTACGAAAAGGGGTTAATAACGGACCAGATGATGGACTTTTTCTTGTCTAAAGCTGGGCACCGGATACTAGTAAGGGCTGGAGGACAAGGAACTCCTTTGGCCTGGAGATTTAACTATGCCACGTTAAGCGATATCGCTACACAGTTATCCAACTACAGGGACGGAATATCGAATCCAAAGGTTCGCACAGCGAACGCTGCGAAGGTTGCAAGAATCGACGGGGCAACTGAACCCGTCGAGTTTGATAAAGCCAGGGTGGTTCCCATGAGATATAGGGATGGCGACCAAGGTTTAGCCATGCGACCTGGGCTCGAAGGAGCAACAACGCTTGATTTGATTAGGCAAGGACTGAGGACCTCCACTAGCCGACAAAAGAGATTTCCTATCACGGTTGGGCAAATCATCAAGGTGCAGGGCAAGGACCGGAGCGACTATGATTTTGTGCGCGTTACGTCTGGCTGGAAAAGCCTAGACGAAGTTGATCAGGCAACATGGACCGAAATGGAAGGGTGGGGCGCTGAAGCATATGAGAAGCTGCGCAAAAAAGGGTATTCCTACTTTACCTACGAAAGGGTAGACCCAAGCGAGATTGCTAGTAAGTCACGGGACGCAGAAAAGGCTGCAATCGCTACAGCTGTTGTTGGAGAGGTCAATGATCAGCTTGACCCGCTTGGCAACTCAAAGCTTTCAAGATACATGGAAGCCTTGAAGCCAAGCTTTACGGCCTTCCATTTCGGTACACGGCTATTCAAAAATGAAGCAGACTTGCCGGACCCATCCGACCTTGTGACTGACGGGATGCAATTGATTAGGCTGGAAAAGCCCTTCACCAGCGAAGATGTTATATGGGTGTCTACCGATATTGGCGTAACTGCATCAACTGTCTCTGATTTAAGTAATGTTGTTCCTGTGGAAAGGGTGCTTCGGGCTGTCGTAGATGGGGAGCTGCAGGGAGTATACAAAGCTGTTGACCTTGCAATTGAGGCAAGGGCGTCCATTGTTATGGACAAGAAAGACGAGGTTGCCCCTGACGATGTGGCCCAGAAGGAGCTGATAGCCTATCTCGAAGACAAGGGCTATGTCAGGATGCCAGAAGATAGTTCAGTGGCCGCGCCAATAGCTGATGAGGGTGGTGACGCTTCCGATTACAGAATAAGAGCTTGGGCACAAAGAAAAAAAGACAGGTCGATTGCAAAGAGATTCAACCCCGAAAGTTCTAATAGTGGTGTCTGGGTTTACAACGGTGCCGTAGACTGGGCGCAACAAAACAACTCCTCTGCGCGTCCATACGCGCAGCTCGTCAAGGACGGGGCTGTAACGATTCCAGTGAAACCGTTCGAGTCATTCGACATACCAGATTGGACGGAGTATGCGGCTTTTCTGGAGGACATTAGAACTGAATACGCAAAGTCTGGAGTGCTTCCTTATTTGACCGAAGCGGGTTTTGGTGAACTAGATGCTAAACAAAAAATCAGGAACCAGTTAATACGAAACCCGAGTCTTTTAACGCCAGCAAGCTCAGTCGTGCATGATTATTATAGCGACAAGACAACAAGCGGTCTCACTATTATAGGAGAGTTACTGTCTAAACGCAGAAGCAAAGAAGATCGTCTTGATTTTTTAAGACAAGTGCTTCCGGTTATCAATCAAGTGGAACGGGAGTCGCGCACCCTGGGCCCCACCATTGAAGAATGGAAAGACATTCTTTCAACGGTAGGATTAAAGCATGTTCCCTATTCAGAGTTTATGCCAGACGTAGATGTAGATGACATTAGTGACGACGATTTAAAAAAGTACGAGGAAGAATCTCGTCAGATACTGGGCGACAACACGAGGCTTGATGGAATAGAATTTTCAAAAGAAGACTTGGTTTGGCAGAGAAGGTACCAGCTACTGCACGATTTGGTGGCCCCTGAGGCCAAGGCCTTTTTTGTAGTTGGAAGCGCCCCCGATGCAGACTACCTGGGTTTTTCGAGCAACTTTGGAAGCGATGCCCAAGTGGAAAGGGATGACGAGCAGTACACGTTTATTAATCGCGCTAAGATGTTGCAGTCGTTCGAGCTTTCTGGAGAAAAAGCCGTTCCCGTCTGGAAGGTTCAGGGCGGCATTGTGACCAAGGACCAAGTAGTTAGGGGTGGCGACACTGACTCAACTTTCTACGCAAACGTAAGGAAGTTTACCCCTGACGGTGTTCCCGGCCTTGGGCCGGATGGGTTTGAACGCATTGAAGACTCGTTGGTTATGCTAATAGCCCACGAAAAAGCTCACAGTTTTATAACTGCCCAGCTTGTTGGAACAGAAAGGGGTCAGTTCGATAAGGGGCAGGGGGATATAAGTAGCGCCATCTATGAAGACGTAATCAACAACTACGCCTTAAACGAACTGCCAAGATTGGCGTGGGCAGCCCTCAGGTCTCGTATGGAAACGAGGCGGCTAGACAAGCTCAGGGCTGCGCCCAAGTCGTTTAAGGCTGACACCGTTAGCCCCAACCTTAACATCATAGAAGGTGCGCGGAGGATGCCGCTCGGTGGCGACTTTGTATCCGACGTAATAGAGCGTCAGGCAGAGCTTGAAGACCAGTCACCAAGGTCTGACTACCACAAGCACGTCAGAGAAAACAAAAAAATATTTGAGGCCAAAGCAAGCGCAGTCAGGGTCAAAGAAATACTTAATGATCCGAAGATGAAAAAGCATGTCGATGATGCTGTACGCAGATGGAACAAGCAAAACGAAAAGAAGATCACCAGAAAAGAGTATATAGAAAGATATGCTTCTCAGATAACCTCTACGCTTGGGTTGCAGGCATTAGAGGATGCTGGTGTCTTGGAGTCGGTCTCGGGCCGACTAAGGCGAGCGGAAAACATTCCGGCAACGGAATCAGTTCTTCGCTTCAACACTTCCGAAGGATCAAAAATACTTAGTGAGTTGATTGTGGGTGACGCTGTACCCACATCAATAGAAGCTCGGGCCTCTGCAGTCAGGAGAGCCCATCTGGAAGAATCACAAAAGCGTTTTGGGCACCTCAAAACCGAAGCCCTTATCACGTTAGCCAAGTTGAGGGTGCCCGATAACATCAAAACTCAGTTTGTTGACGATATAGATGGTCTGTTTCAGGGGAACAGTGAGGTAATGGTCAGAGGGGAAATGCTACCCCAAACAAGAGCTGCCGTTTACGACTCTGCAGCAAACAGAATTATTATCAACCTGGCCGCCATCGACCCTGATAACATGATGGACGCAGAGATGGTTATTCGCGAGGCCGTGACCCACGAGGCAATCCACGCGCTTAAGGCCAGGGGTCATTTTTACGAAAGCGAGCTAAGCCACCTTAGAGCGTATGTAAGAAACAACGTGGTTCCAGAGGAGTGGGACAAGGAAGCTCACGACATGGGACTGACTTGGTTTGAGAGGGAGGTTTACCGCCAAAAAGAATCAAACCTGGGTGAGCTTGAGGTAGAGGAAGAGTCGATTCTGGCGTTAATGCAGGCCTTAAGCCAAGACGGTGTGCCCGAGGCGCGTGAAGGTGGTAGTGGTGCCAAGCTGCGTAAAACTAAAAACCGGATGATGGAATTCTTTGATGCGGTTGTTGGCGCAGCCAAGGAAACGGATATCGGCGGCGTTATGAAAATATTTTCTGCCGTAGAGTCTGGCGCTGTGGGTATGCGGGGTGCTGGGTACAGAGGAGAGACGGACTTTGACGCTGAAAAAGATGAGATTAGGTCCATGCGTCTGTCTCGTTACGCAGACCCTGCCGAACTGCAAGAGCTGACAAAAGCTATTGCCTTGCGAGATGCTGCACCAAACGAATCTATGAGGTCTAAGGAGCAGGAAAAAGTAGACAAGATCGCTGACCGGATAGTGGGCAGAAGGTCCAGGATACAGGAGTCGGCAAATCCTGTTGACGGAGTACAGGCCATAGACAATGAACGCAGGGCCGTTGAAGAGGTCAGGGCGACAAACTCCTACGCTATTCCCCTCTTGGGCAACAAGATGTGGACCGCAAAGGACAACCGACAAGCCAGAGATGCCGCACTGGATGAGTATTTCAGAATAAAGAAAGGTGAGTCCGGGTACACGATGCCTCGTGACTGGATGAACATGTTTGACAATCAAACAAGGAACACCACAACCCTTGAAGATTTAGTCAAAGAAGCGATAGAGAACGGGCTGGTTACGCCAACAGCGAAGGGTGGCAGTTTCAAGAAGAGCCTTGAAGAGGGTGTGCTTGGTCCTGACAGCATATCAGGAAACAACCCAGAAGAGACTCTTGAAAATATTAAAACGTCAAGGGATCAGCTTAGGTATCAATTCCTTGATCGTCGTCAGTGGGTTGTTAAGCAAACTGACAGGTTGCTTGAGTTACAAAACAGAGCCTCTATAGATGCAGAAACAGCAGCTTTGGTTGCGATCAGAAACGCTGACAACGCAGTAAACTGGCTTGAAGGAATAATGGAGCGCGGCCCAATGTCGTACCTAGGGCAGAGCACTTCTAGGGGCAGTTGGGATATTGCGCCCGTGTACGACGACCAGCTTCAAGAGAAGTACGGCGGGGACGGTCAGGTTGGTAGCCTGCTTGACATATTTGCTTTTATTGCCAACCCGAAGGATGAGCAGGCTGCCGCCGTATATGGTATGGCCAAGCGTATCCGGTGGACCAGGCTTCGCAGGGACGAGACAAGGGCTCAGGTGTACCCAGACCCAATGCGACCAAACATCGAACGTGATCTTCAAAGCCCAGAATTAGCTAGTCAGCTACGAATGTTCGACGAAGCCTACGAAAGAATAAACCCCAAGAACAAAAAAACTGGCGAGCGGATGTGGTCTGAAGCTTTCCTTGATAAGGTTATTGAGGATACCGAGGCAAACAACGAGCACATCATAGAGTTCTGGGATCACTATCAAGCCTTTAACAGAGCAATGATAGAGACTTCTTACAGGGCTGGACTTCTTACTAGGTCTCAGCGGGATGAGTGGATAGCAATGCCATACACTCCGTTCTATCGCGACACCTCAAAGGAGGACCAAAGTCCGATTGGCTCATCTGGCGAGATGGTCAAGCGAGGGAAGGTGATGGTTGAGCGGGCCATCAGGGGAAGCTTTGAGCCCATAAAGTCCGACCTGGTGTCGAACATTATGGAGAACACTCAAGCCCTGATTAGAGATATGACTATGAATGTCGCTACCGCCCGAACTGCAAGGGATGCGGTTTCGTTAGGTGACGCGGAACAGGTTTCCGTGAGCGACATGCGCTCGGCTTTGGATGACAGGATCGTTCGCGTCATGGAGAATGGCAAGGCAACCTACTACAGGTTTGCCGACCCTCAGTTGGCAATGTCGGTAATGATGCTGGGCTTTAATCCTAAAAAGCAGTTAGCAGATTTGTTTGGCGGAACCGATAAGGGCAAGGCCCTGTCCAAAATAATGACTGGACCGGCACAGCTCCTAAGAACGAGCGTGACAAAGACCCCAGCGTTCCATCAAAAAAATATTTTTAGAGATTCTTGGAATGCAAGCACCCTTATCGGTGGTGGCCCCGGACTTCTCCTGGACTCTCTTAAAAACGCAATTGACCCCAGCTCCCTAAGAAGGGCGCAGGAGAAAGGGCTGTCAGTTGGTATTGATTTTGTTGCCAACCCTGACGAGTACGGGCTGGAGATGCGCAAGCAGCTCGACCGTAGCAAGATAGACTGGACGAATCCACTGTCACCTGTTGCGGCAATGTGGCACTTCCTTGGCAGGCTTTCAAAGCAGTCAGAGGTTGCGACAAGACTTGCCGTGTACGACAGGGTGATGGCGTTAACTGGAGACAGGGCCCTTGCTCAATACTTGGCTATAGAAATTATGAACTATGGTCGAAGGGGCGCGAATCAGGCTTTTAGTACATTCTTGTCCACTGTCCCCTTTATGAACGGTAGGCTGCAGGGTCTTGATGTTCTGTACAGGGGGATCAGGTCTGGCGGCAGAAGCGGTCGCGGTGTTTCGGATATTCCGGGCATATGGGGCTACGGCCTGAGCAAGGACCAGTACAAAGATCTTCCTTTGTGGAAGAGAAATAGATCTCAGTTAGTTGGAAGAGGTATGCAACTCACTGCTGCTACAATGCTGTACTATTTAATGATGCACGACGACGAAGAATATCAAGGGCTTCGTGACGAGGAGAAAGCGGACAACTGGCTACTTCCTTTGTCGGGTCATGCGTGGTTTAAGTTGCCGATTCCTTTTGAGGTCGGCGTACTTTTTAAAGTTATTCCTGAACAGCTAATGATGGCTATTCTCGAAAAAGAACACACGCTTGGTGACGCAGGAGCGGAAGCCGTTCGGCAGCTTAGAACATCTTTAAGCTTTGGTGCCCCGCAGTTCATTGCTCCCTTGTATAACGCTGCTCGCAACTACGACACCTACAGAAAGGATGCCATTGTAGATCAGTGGACTGCGTTGCGTGAGCCAAACCAGCAAAGGGAGATGTACACAAGCAATGTGGCTCGCTCTATAGCAGATACCGTAAACGCGATTCCTGGGATGAGAGAGATAGATTTTCTGTCCTCTCCCATGAAAGTCGAATACTTGATGCGCCAGTATCTGGGCACTATGGGGATGTACGGAATCACGATAGCTGATAGGGTGGCGCGTCAAGGGTATCTTCCGTTACCCAACTGGTCGGACAAAGAAAACATTGTAGGCACCAGCCTTGATTTTGATTTTGAATCCGTTCTTGGTGGCCCAGGGGTTGTGAATGTTCCACTCTTAGGGGATCTGTTAACAGACCCACGGGTGGGAGCAGGTAGACAACAAGACTTTTACGAGGTCTTGGGGGAGCTTGACGAAGTTGTAGCTACGCTAAACTCAATTAACGAAACAGACCGCAGGGAAGGGTTTGCTTACGCACAAAAACACAGGGCGATGCTGGCACAGAAAAACAGGCTCAGCCACCTGCGGAATCAAATGCGAGCGTGGAGAATCCGCAGGGAGGCGCTACAAAAAAGAGGTGGCAGCATGACCATCGACGAAAAGCGAGCACAGTACTTACGCATGCTTGAAACACGAGAAGGCATATTAACTGGCGTTAGAGATATTATGGCCAAAGTAAGGGGCGCATAAGATGGCGGTTGACTCACCAGTCTGGCACCTTCGCAGAGAACTAGAGAAAGGCGATGCGGTGTGGGGGCGCTTGTACAACAAAGATGATGGCCACGACTTCTGGACTATTGAGAACTCAGCAAAATTAATTCCTGCAGGGTTGCACCCGTGCGTAAAAGACTACTATCACCGTGGGAATTACCCGACGTTTGAAATTATTGTTGAGGGCAGGGACCGCCTGTTGTTTCACGCGGCTAATTATGCGAACGAACTTGAGGGCTGCATTGCCCCTGGAAAAAGCAGGGGTGAGACAGAGGACGGCAGGCTTGCAGTATGGAGTAGCAAGAGGGCCTTTAATGAATTTTGGGAAATAGTAAAAGACGAAGATTCTTTTTTGCTTTTAATCGAAGACTTAACTGAGGACAGCAACGATGAGTAGGTTTTTAAGTGTGTTTAAGGACAACAACGACTGGAATGAAAAGACTATTATCGGAGCAATTTCTTTTGCGATGATGGTTACTACTGCTGTCGTTGACGTAACAACCGGGGTGTGGGGAATGGAACTTCAAATTCAAGAATTTATTTATAATAGTTTCTTGATCATCACCCTGGGGTGCTTCTCAATTAGTGGTATTGAAAAGTGGGCACCTCAACGAGATGACTGATGGCAGTGCTAAGCGATGAGACCCACATCTCCATGCCTTTGCGTAACCTCCTGTCTATTGTGGCAGGGGTTGCGGTGGGGGTGTGGGCTTACTTTGGAATCGTTGAGCGACTGAACAACATCGAAACTTCATTGATGATGATGGAGCAAGACGTTGAACTAAATTCAGAGTTCAGGGTTCGTTGGCCTAGGGGTGAACTAGGTTCGCTTCCAGCAGACGCAGAGCAGTTCATGCTGTTAGGCCACCTTGAAACACAGCTTGAAAAACTGGTCGAAGAGGTG
>CEQV01000166.1_pt1 | contig 12367 bp, 5 predicted proteins | sample 530971 | NCBI WGS metagenome assembly CEQV01 (sample SAMEA2621173, study PRJEB7988) | marine metagenome | biome: marine biome (ENVO:00000447); feature: deep chlorophyll maximum layer (ENVO:xxxxxxxx); material: "saline water (ENVO:00002010), including plankton (ENVO:xxxxxxxx)" | depth 100 m
TATCGTTACAAGTGTACCACACCGCCCTTGGTAAACCATTGCCAAGCTGGTGTTTGTGTTACTAGAAGGTACGGTATTGATGCCTCTGAAAAAGAGGTAAAACTGACCGGACTTAGAAAGTATCTAACGGACCCTCCCTTATGGCACTTGGATATAGAAGGACAAACCCTGGTTCTTGAGACTCGACAACTACACAACTTTTCTTTGTACCAACAAAGATGTATGGAAGTGCTAAATGTTTGTCCCCCGGACATTAAGAAAAAAGATTGGGTGCTAAGACTCAATGCTCTTTTGCAAGAGGTCCAGGAAATCGAAGTGCCACCAGACATGACCAAAGCGGGACTTTTACAGGATGCAGTCCTAGAGTTCTGCAAAAACACCGAGTCAACTGCGCGAGTGGCCATTGTTGCCGGGGCAGTCTACAGGAACGAGGAAACGAAGCCACATGAATGGTGGTTTCGTGGCCGAGATTTGGTAAAGTATATTAAGGACTTTAAAAATATGAAGACCATAAGAGACGCTGAGATTTTTAACGAGTTGAAAGAACTGGGAGCCCACACAGCGACAAAATACATAGACAAAGGGGCTGGCGCTACTTCCATCTGGATTCTTGAGACACCTGAACAGTCTGCTTTAAATGTCAGTGCTAAAGACTTCAAGCTCAATAGACCCAAAAAGGATTGGGAAGATGAGTAGGGAGTTTCGTGTAACCAAATACTTTGGGCCCCCAGGAACCGGCAAAACCACTACACTACTTCGACACGTAGAGCAACACCTAGACGAAGGAATTGCTCCCGATCAAATTGCGTTTATTTCTTTTTCGGTGAAGGCCGCAGAAGAGGGGAAAGCACGGGCGCGAGCACGTCTTGGCTTAGACAAAGACGAACTGGCCTACTTTTGCACGAGCCACGCTTTTTGCAAACGCGTTATGGGAATTACTCGTGTGTTGGAAGGGACTGATATTAAAGAGTTTTTGGAAGCGTACAGTTTTCCTTTGACCCAACACTATCACGGGAACACCCGTAAATCTTTAGAAGCCATGTTGGAAGACCCCTACTTTCAGATCATCGAGAGCGCTAAAGCCAACTGCAACAGCGTTGGTGTGGAAAGACTTAAAACAGACTTAAAACAACGACAAAAAATCGTGCCCCCCATGCTAGAAACGATTGATCGCGCGTGGGCACAGTACCGAGAAGAAAATAAAATCTATTCTTTTGCCGATATGATTATCGAGTTTCTTGAAAAAGGCAAAGTGCCGCCGCTTGAAGTTTTGGTGGTGGACGAGGCTCAGGATTTAGCGGAATTGAATTGGCGCCTGATAGAAAAGCTCATGTCCGTGGTCCCCGTTTCTTACATCGCGGGCGACGATGACCAAGCCATTTACGAGTGGAACGGAGCAAGGCCCGACCGGTTTATTGGCATGAAAGGGGAAACCGTGGTCCTCGATCAGTCTTACCGAGTACCGCGGCAAATTCACCAACAAGCCGAACAAATCGCTCGACGCATACAGCGCCGGCAAGAGAAGACCTACCTTCCCCGAAGCGAAGAAGGCAGCCTGGAGCACTTGCATTCAGCGAAATTTTTACCCTTGGACGAGGGGCAGTGGTTGATCTTGGCGTCTTGCGACTACATGTTGGACAGAAACCGTAAGCACTTGATTGACCAAGGTATTCCGTTTTCTCACAACAGTTTTCGCTATGTGCCCTTCGCCATGATAAAGGCGATCGAAGGGTGGAAAAAACTAAACAAGAAACGCACCAACATAACGGTGGGGGAACTGGAATCGGTTTACAGATACTTAACCAAAAACGAGGTGCGAAGAGGGTTTTTATCCGCACCGGCAAAAGAGGAGGACAAACAAAGAAAACTTTCTAAAAAGGCAGTCGTTAGCGCTTTTGGGCTTAATGAAGATTGTCTGGGGCGAACTTGGGAAGAAATATTTACACGAAGAATTAACGAAGAACGAAGAGCATTTATTAAAAAAGCACTTAGCAACAACGAAGATTTAAACAGCGAGCCGCGAGTGGCTCTGTCCACAATACACAAAGCCAAAGGCGGCGAAGCAGATAACGTAGCAGTGTTGTTGGACTTGTCTCCCGCACAAAAACTCAATGCTGTTCTTAATGCCGACAGTTTGCACCGACAATTCTATGTCGCTGTAACTCGCGCTAAAGAAAATCTTTTCCTTATTAACGCAAAAAACGAGAGTTTAAAATATGGCCTTTAAAACCTTTCAGCCACCTACAGAGTGGAACCCACCGGACATTTTTCCTACCGAACAACTTAAAGACGCAGACGAAATTGCGATCGACCTTGAAACCCGAGACCCTAATCTTAAGGACAAAGGTCCTGGTTATATCAGAGGCGACGGCGAGGTCGTCGGCATCTCCGTTGCTTGCGACGGTTATGCGGACTATTTTCCCTTTGCCCATGAAACAGGGTTTAATTTTCCCAAGAAAAGAATACTGGAGTTTACTAAAGACATTGTGTCTGGTAACAGCGACAAAATATTTCATAACGCTATGTATGATGTGGGTTGGCTAAAGAACGAAGGCATTGATGTTAAGGGACGCGTTATAGACACCATGGTTGTCGCTCCTTTAATTAACGAAAACATGTACTGGTATACGCTAAACGCTTTGGGCATGGAATACTTGCAAGAAGGTAAGTCAGAGGCAGAACTTAGACAAGCGGCAGAGGAATGGGGTATTGATCCTAAAGCAGAGATGTGGAGACTGCCCTCATCGTATGTTGGGACGTATGCTACACAGGATGCGGCACTGACTCTGAAGCTTTGGAACCATTTTAAGATTCATCTGGAAGAGCAGAACCTATGGAACATTTTTAATTTGGAAACAGACTTATTTCCTGTGTTATTCAACATGAAAATGACGGGAGTACGCGTCGACCTCGACAGAGCAGAGCAGTTAAAGAAACAACTGGTACGGGAAGAAAAGAAGACGTTGAAAGAGGTGGAAAAGGAATCAGGGATTAAAGAAGTTAGAGTCTGGGCGGCAAGCTCTGTGGCCCAAGTCTTTGATGTCTGTAAGATCCCTTATAACCACACCGCTAAAGGCAACCCCAGTTTTACTAAAGCGTTTTTAGCCAATCAAAAACATCCCGTGGCGCAAAAAATTATGCGTGTGAGAGAACTGAACAAAGCGCACAAAACGTTTATCGATACGATTGTTAAACATGCCCACAACGAAAGGATTCACGCGGACGTTCGACAATTAAAAGGAGAGACCGGAGGCACCGTTACCGGACGATTGTCGATGAGCAACCCGAACCTACAGCAAGTCCCCGCTAGAGACAAAGAACTGGGTCCGCTTATTCGTTCTTTGTTCTTGCCGGAAGAAGGACAGAAGTGGTGTTCGGCGGATTTTTCACAACAAGAGCCTAGAATACTGACTCATTTCGCCTATCGTTCCAAATACGAAGGGGCAGACACGGTGGCAGAAGCCTATGTTAATGGGGAAGCTGATTTTCACCAAGAGGTCGCAGACTTGGTAGGCATTGATCGTAAAACAGCTAAGACGATAGGGCTTGGTATTATGTACGGGATGGGCAAAGGCAAACTTGCTGACCAACTCGGCGTGGACGTGGAAGAAGCGAGCGATGTTCTGATGCGGTTTAACACTTATGCGCCCTTTGTTCGGCAAATGGCAGACACAGTGACGCGCAGCGCCAGCACCCGAGGATACATTAAAACCCTGCTTGGACGGCGCTGTCATTTTGACATGTGGGAACCGCGCCAATACGGCACGGGAAGGCCCTTGAAGTACAAGGAAGCCATGCACGAATACAACGGTGAAATCAAACGCGCTTTCGTTTATAAGGCGTTGAACAAACTCATACAGGGGTCAGCCGCGGACATGACTAAAAAAGCGATGCTAGACTGTTTTAATGCGTCCTACGCGCCTTTATTGCAGGTACACGACGAGCTTGTGTTTTCGGTGTCCAGTAAAGAGGAGGTTAAAGCGATCGTAGAGATAATGGAACGAGCCGTGCTTCTTGAAGTGCCGAACAAAGTGGACGCGGAAATAGGAAAAAACTGGGGCGACTCAATGTCATAAAATATGTTGTATATATTAGGGGACTTGTACTATAATCTATCAGACAAAGCTTAAATGGAGAAAGCAGTGAACACCAAAAAATGGAAAAGCGTAGCTATACGAATAGAGATCGTCGAACTTGCTCGAAGAATCGGGGAAGCAACAGAACGACCAACCAGTAATGTTTTTGCGCAAGCTATTAAAGAAATGGCGCAAAGAGAAAAAATTAAATAAGGGGAACAGTATGTTTTGTGTAGGACAAGACTTCCCCGATTTTTTCTTGTCGGGAGTCGACGAAAACAATGAGCTTGTAAACATAAGCCGTTGTTGTTTAGAGGATCAATGGTCCGTCATTTATTTTTACCCCAAAGACTTTACTTTTATTTGCCCAACCGAGATAGCGGAAATGGACAGGTTGGTGGACGAAGGCGCAGAGGTTTTGGGCATTAGCGGAGACAATGAGTTTTGTAAACTTAATTGGAAAGAGTCCAACACACTCATCGGAGACATTAAACACACCCTTGCTGCGGACTGCGGCTTGTTCTTAGCAGACGAATTAGGTGTCCTAGACATCAAGGAGGGGGTTTGTTTAAGGGCGACCTTCATAGTTGACCCTGAAGGCGTTATTCAACATGTGTCGGTAAACGCTCTGGACACCGGTAGAAATGTAAATGAAATTATAAGAACCCTAAAAGCTCTTCAAGCAGGGGGTCTTACAGGCTGTGCTTGGGAGCCCGGCGACGATTTTGTTGCATGAAACACGATATTTTATTTGAGTCCCCCTATGAATACGCGGAACTGACTCAAGAAACCGAAGACGGAAGACGTCTTTATGTCTATGGGGAAGAACGGCTCCCCTCCGTTACCACCATTTTATCCGGGACCAAAGACGGCGACAGTTTAAAAAAATGGGTTGAGAAAGTTGGTCAACAAGAAGCCGACCGAATACGCAGTGAAGCCGCGGCTCGCGGTACCGAAATGCACGCGATTCTTGAAAAACAAATAACACAAGGAGACATTTGGGACTACTACCCCGACACCCCTGAAAAGAAAAAAGCGTATAAAATGGCTTGTACCATCATGGACCAAGGGTTTCCGTCCATTGACCAAGTGTACGGTTGTGAGGTGCCATTATATTATCCAGGGAAATACGCCGGCACCGCTGATGTGATCGGGAGACACTTGGGCGAAGAAGCCATCATGGACTTTAAACAAACCAATATACCTAAGAAGAGCAGACGTTACGTTTGGGACTATTTTCAACAACTTGCGGCTTATGCGACAGCGCACAATGAATTACACGGCACCAAAATTAAAAAAGGCGTTATTATGATGTGCTCAGTGGACGGATTTTATCAAGAGTTTGTTCTGGAAAACCGTGAATTTGATCGTGCTGTTGAGGCTTGGAACGATAGAGTAGAAAGGTTTAGTCTTCTGTAGGAAAAAGTGTGCCAACCAATTCAGCCGTAGAAGGTTGGGTAATGTCTTGGTTCTTTTTGTTTTCTTCAAACTCTACTGATTTTTGAACAACCCCCTGCCATGTCCATGAAACAGGCTTTTGCGCCCACTTGTTATAAGACAATCTTTCTATTCTTTCCGCCAAAGTGCTGACCCGTTCGCTTATTTCTTGGTCAGACAAAAGATCCGGATTTTTTGATTGCACGTTCCTAAGCTCGGTATCATAAGCCTTTACAAAACTGGAAATACTGGTGGGCACATACAACGGATTGTCGTTGCGATCCGGTATGATGTTTGCTCTGTCCGCTGTTCTTAAAGACTTGAGCCGATCTTTTTCTGCAAGAAAGTTAAATGTTTCAGCAGGAGAAGTACCGAGAATGGGTGCCATCCAATGAATATCTAAACGCAAATCTCTCACCTGTTCAAAATGTTGTCGTTGCAACTCATCGTAAGCTGCGATCATCGCCGGCATGTCGTCGTAACCCAGTTCGCGGCCCTCGGCTCTATAGAAAATACCTTTGGCCCACGATTCGCTGGTACTCAATGCGTTGTTAAAAGCAGAAATTTTATAGTCATTGATGACTTCTTTGGGAGTAATTTGATCGGTTTTAAACCCCATAGTATAGGCCAGAGAACGCAAAAGATTTCTTTCTCTGCTTCTTTTATCCAGCGCTTCTTCTCCTGTAAGCACCAGAGCCTTTCCTACATCAAGGGACTCATGGAAAATTTTTGGTGCTATTGTGCTAATAAACCGTTCAGACCTGTCTTTTAGTTGCACCCACCAAGGCGCATTTGGATCTGTGTAAGGGTTGCCTGACTCACGATCGTTACCACTAATAAACTCCAACACCGCTCTTTTCATAATTTTTTCATCGGTGTAGCTTGATCGCACGTTTTTTAAAGACTGCATAAATGTGTCCCAAATTTTATCTGAAGCCTCTTCACCCAAATAATAGTCGGTGGCAAGATACTTTAAGAGCAGCCTGGACGGCTCAGAGATTAACGTAAAACCATCCGTGTGTGAAAAATCATACACTTCAAGCGTGCCGTCTTCGTCGGCATCTGATACAAAAATAAGATTGTTGTTGACCGACCACTCCGCAACAAAACGAGACAAGGCTTGAGGAGCGAGCAGTGCTGTTGCTCCAACACTGATTCCCGCTACTTTGGCCGTTTTCCATGCGAAGCGTAGTGCAGAAGCGGCTGCCATAAACGTTCCTGGTCCGGCCATCCAAGCAGCGTTGGACACTCCACGCATGGCTGCTCTTTTTTGCAAGCGAGACTTTAGCCCGGCATCAACTGCGGGGTCGCCCGAGTGTGCCAATTGGTGCTCCAGCAACGCGGTCTTCATAACGTTTGCTTGGCTTGTTATTACCGCGGTGTTAAAACCTGGAAAGTTTGCAACCAAACTCATTCTTAAAGCATCGAGAATGTTTGGCAGTCGATTGTAATTTGGAACGTTTCTTCGAGTAAGAAACGAAGCCCTCGCATGAATAGCTTTTTGTAGGTTCTCGGCCGGTGTGCTTTCCGAACGCGTTACTTTTCGACCGCCTTGCTCAACAATCAACTCAGAGATCATGTCAAAGAGGTTTTCCATTTGCTGCTCTGATAGATTCTGCACACCGTTAGGGGCAAAGATACCAAAACCGGACTCTCTTTCTCCAAGATAATTCATTATTTTAGGTATGTCGTCGGCCAGTTGATACAGTTCTTCTGCTGTGCGCAACGACCTTTGAAGCGCTTTTTTACCTTTTTCAGCCCTGCTAACAGCGCTTTCTTCTAAATAATCAGTAAACTCTTGCCATGTGGCCATGCCCTGCATTCTGTCCAGCATTGCTTTTCGTTCTCCAAGCATTACACTTGAACCAATAATTCCTTCTCCTACAATATAATCCAGTTCCGCTGAAGACATGTCTCCAAACTGTTCTTTAATATACTGCGCTGCCGCACGCGGGTTTTTATACGCCTGCCAATTGCCCGACAATGCAGGAAAACCCATAGCGCTTTGAAGATTCCTGCTTTGTGTTTTTATGGAAAGGTTTAAATAAGCAAGAGAGATATACCCCATGGCCCCCTGTACACTTAAATACGGTTGTTTAAGAGGATTAAGGAGTGCGGGCATGTCGTTTAAATAACGACGCAACGGACCGTAACCCATGGTTTTCATAATCGCTTGCGCCATGGCAGGCGTTGTGTAGTACCCGTTAAGCGGGTTTAACACGTCACCAGGGATGGTGATTTGTGTGTTGTAGTTTGGTGTTTCCTCCAAAGAAAGAAAACGTGTTGCAGGAGCGTTACCAATCTCTGCTAACTCTAATAAATATTCGGTCACAGCAATAAACTGCTCTTGTTTCATTGCGGTCATTTGTGCTTGTGCCCAAGACTCGGTGACTTCGCCCAAAGCTTTTCTTACCTCGCTCGGAATGTCCGCTCTTTTTTGCTTAAGTTGCGGCAACAACAAGGTTTCCCCTCCTGTCTCTGCTGTCAGGTAAGGTGGGGTAAACTCAAACATAGACACAAAAAGTTCTGCTCTTTGTTGTCCTGTCCCACTGTATAAAATATCTAGGTCTTTTTCGGCTAGTGCTGTGGCTTCTTCTATTGGCGTTCCTTGTTTTTCCGCATAGATTGCTGCCAACTGCTCGACCGCAGCGTTGTGCTGATCTTTTTCTCTTTTTGTAGCGGTTCGTCTGTTGGGAGGACGCCAATCAGGAAACACGTACGCGCCAAAAATTCTGCCCATGTAGCGCTCAATCGCATCTTCAAGCATCTCTATTTTTTCTTTGCTATAAACGGTGTAGTCCGGATCAATTTTTTTAACCAAATCAATAATCCGTCTTGAGTTTTTGCTTATTCTTTTTCTTCCTTTTACAATTGCATCGACCAGTTCTCCCTGACCCAATCGCCTTAATTCTTTTTGTGCATCTTCATTGCCTCTAAACGATTTGGCGATTAACTCTTTAAAACGATCCATGGTTGTTATTGGGTCAAGGTAAATTTTCCAATTGCCGCCTAAGTCTCCCGACTCGTAGATTATGCCTTCATCATCAACAGTGGCCTTTATTTTTATCAAACCCCTTTCAATATTTTTTTCTAAGGTTTTTTGAATTTTTGCAATGTCCCTAAAAATCCGGTTAAGTTGTCTTTCAGACAGCCTGCCCTTGGCTATCGGGCCTTCGGGACCCGTTTGTAGTTCTTCCATGATTGTCGGACGCACGCCTCTGGGACGGAACAAACTTTTAAAACGGTCATACCACCAAGCCGCCCAATCCCTCGTGCTTGTTCCCCGTGCGGGAATCCACCCCAGGTTTTCAGGGAGCATTGCTGGATCTCCCATCATTTTAACTAAAGCCCTTGATTGGGTTTCCGGTGCCCACAACGCCTGGTAGGTTTTACCGTCCATTTCAATAGAGGGCAACAGGTTCTCATTAAGCTCCAGCGTTCCTGAAAGCGGATCAACAAACTCTATAGCATCGTATTCTCTGTAAAACACTTCCCCGGTCAACGGGTCTCTAAGCGCTCTTTCACTAAAATCACCCGTTCTAGCCATGTCATAAAAGTACAACCGTATTGTCGAATCAAACGGTACGCTTTTAAAAGGAACGGCAGGCATCGGGTTTATGTCTTCTTGTAGTTCTTCGGGAACCTGGTCTTGAAGCACACCTTCTTTTTCCGCTGTGGGTTTGTACACAATAACGTTGTTAAATTTATTGGCACGCACCCACTTGCTTATAAACTCTCTAAACACACCGGGCACAAAGAAACGGCTGTTGACCCCATAGGGGTTTTCTAGGTTTTCAGGGAGATCGGGGAGTTGCAGCACAGGTTCTTGGGAGCGCTCAATAATCCGGTCGATGGTTGCCTCAATTTCAGCAATCGACTGATTATTTTTTAACACTTTTTGATTGTATTCTGTTTCTTCTATGGCGCCTTCCGCACGTTTGTTGTCTAAACGACGGTTCGCCAACCGTTTATTTAAAAGATTTTTTGATTGTGTTATCAAACGTCGAAGGTCTTTTTGCATTTCTTTGATGACCAAAGGAGCCTTTTTGTCCACGGTGCCTTGAGAAGTAAACCCAAGATCCGCCATCTTCTGAGCTACTGTATTGTAAGCAGTAACAATCCGGTCCGCGGTCCCCGGTTCTATGAGCTCGTCATAAAGTCTCTGCACAGTTGGATTAAAGAACCCTGTCTTGCCCTTCATTTTTTGTGCTTCCGGAGTATTCTCCAGGCCAACCACCCCTTCTTCAATCTCAAAAGGAGTGTACTCGACAGACTCTAGTCGTTGAACCCCGGTCCCCGGTCCTTCCATTTTGATTTCCGATAAAAGTGTCGCTCTTTCTTGTTCAAGTTCGGAGGTGATTTCGGCGTCTTCGCTATACTCGAGCTCTTCTTCGATCTCTCTTAAGCGCTTTAACCTCTCATTAATATTTTCAAACTCCAGTCTCGTTTTCTCAATTCGCTGTGCGTTGTTTTCCGCTGCAAGAATTTCCTTGTCTATTTTATCAAGTGCTTCTTTTAGTTTTTTAGGCTCTTTTTTGAGCTCGGTGTCGCCTAATATACTTAGTCTTTGTGCCTCGAGTTCGTTTAAAGCTTGTATTGCAGCAGACTCTGCTTCTTGAGTTTGTGCCAACACCAGATTAACGGTGTTACTGGCCTCAATGCCCTGTGTCATTATCTCTGGAAACAGTTCCAGTTGTACCATTGGCCGTGGGCTTATTGTCTCCTGTATCTCTTTGTCCGACAAACCGTAGTCAATCATCTTGGCAGTAGTAACCTGCATACCCCCGGCTGTGATTGTTGCAAAGAAGGTTATTACAGCACGTTTTTTAGCCAGTTCGCCTAAAAGTTGTTCTTTTTCCACGCCGTCTATGTTTGGATCGTTTTCAATGGCCAACCTTTCCTTGTCCAAATCGTACTGATAAGCGTTTAGGTTTTGTAGAATCGTGGCCGCCTGCTCTCCTGCAATGTCTTGGAAAAGAAACTTGAGCGCGTTTTTAGAAAAACTCCCAGCCGCGTCTTTGGCGCCGGGGAAGAGTTTCAAAAGTGTTTTAGCAGGAAGTATTTCGGTCGCGCCTTCAATAAATCCGTCTATTCCACCATAAATAAATGCGTCTTTGTGAGATAAGCCCTCGGCTCTTCCACTTGTATAACTGTCGCCCGCGGTCAACAAAGACATACCAGTAATCAATGTTGTTGGGCTTTTTTGAAAAATGCTTGCCACCAATAACGGTGTCATCATGGCAAAACTTATCACGCCGCTTCTGATCCCTTGTTGTAGGTTGCTTAACTCTTCAGGGTTGAGGTCTTCGACTCGCTTAATGCCTTTGTTGATTTGTTCAAGAAGCATCATTGCTTCTGCGTCGATTTGTCTGTTTAACTCTTCTCGTCCTTCTTCGGTTTCAAACAAACCCATTTTTTTGCGTGCGGTCTCTAGGGCTGTGAGTTTTGCTGCGTCTCTGGTGTTTTTAAAGACTTGTCCGATTTGAGGACCAATGCCTTCAAAGGTTTCTGCAACTTCCTCTGAAGCGTCTAGTGCCATTTCTTGTTTGATTAAAGAGGCTTGTCCAACCATGTCTCTCCAAGACTGTTTCCGTTGTCCGCGGACATCGGGTAAATCTTCTTCGGGTGGGGGAGGAGACTCTTTGGCTTGTTCCGGAAAAAGCGTAGAGAGAATCTCTTCTTTTTGCGCTTCCGTTAAAGGAGGCATCTTACGGTACCGTTATCTGTCCGGCAGAGGTTTTTAAAACAGTTCCGCTTGGGTAAAAACCTTGAGTGATACCTTGAGTAACTTGATCTGGAGTTAAAGAACTGACATCTATTACAGTCGGCCCCCCAGAAGCGATTGTTGAAGAACTATCCATCATGGTTTTCAGGGCGTACTCTTCATAACGTATTGCAAACATAACATCGTTTGGCCAAAACTCTTTACCATACGTTTGTTTAGACCATTCATAAAAACCCGGAAGCTCTGACCTAAAGTAATTTTTCTTTTCTTCAAGGGTTTTTGCCGGTATTCCGAGTTCTGCTTCACCCATTTTATCCCACCTTTCGGCGTAAGTTTCAGCAAGGTCTTTTGCTGAGTTTATAGCGGCTTCGTCCAATCCAAGTTGGTTTCTTGCGTTTCTCACTTCTTCCCTTGTATATTTACTTGGATTTAAAACCATGTCCATGTATCTTTCTTCGTCTTGAAAGGTAGCCGTGCTTCCTTGGTCCCCAATCTGTTTGGTCAGAATGTCTCCGGTTTCTGTAATCGCTTGCCTTTCAATATCACCAATGTTTTGCATCAATGTATTGGACAGTTGGTCTTCTATCTTTTGTCCTTGTTTATGAACTTCTCGCAACATGGCAGCATCGCCTTGAAGCAGTGCTTGCTGTTCGGCTTGTTTTAGTTTTTCGATCTCCATTTCATAGACAAGAACAGCTTCGTCTCCGGCAAGGTCTGCCATTTTTGGTCTTGTAGAAAGAGCGTCTAGCCACTTGCCTCCCATGGTGGAAACCGCGGGAGAATAAGAAGGTGTGCGCATAGCTTTTCTTTCCGCAACATCTCTAACACGTTTCGTTAAATCTTCTAAATTGCTCCAATCAGTCGTAAAGCCTTTGCTAAAATCACCAGCTCTTATTTTATCATCAAGACTGGTCTGTCTGTTTCTGGCGGCTTCGGCTTCTCTTTTTCTTCTTTCCTCTTCTCTTGCTATAGACTGTTGTCGCATTTCTTCAATGATGGACAATGGATCATCGTCTTCCTCCGGCTGTACACCACCCACACCGCTGCCAGCAAACATCTTCTGCACCGCTTGATCGCCCATATCCATAGGCATATCCATAGGCATGTCCATAGGCATGTCCATAGGCAT
>CEQV01040701.1_pt1 | contig 12327 bp, 1 predicted proteins | sample 530971 | NCBI WGS metagenome assembly CEQV01 (sample SAMEA2621173, study PRJEB7988) | marine metagenome | biome: marine biome (ENVO:00000447); feature: deep chlorophyll maximum layer (ENVO:xxxxxxxx); material: "saline water (ENVO:00002010), including plankton (ENVO:xxxxxxxx)" | depth 100 m
ACTCCATACATTAAATCATCTATAAGACCTGTTAATACTTTATAGTCTCTACTTTGTAGTCCTTCTATTTCTCTTCCTCTACCATAAGATTTAAATTTTAAAGGCCTCATTGCTCTTTGAAGAGTATTCATATCTCCTGAAATACTTGCCATAGTTGCAAAATTTTCAGCCATTTTAGCATAAGCAGTATAACTACGAGTAAGATCACGAGAAACATTCCCAGGATTTTCAAAAATTCTATTAAAATAAATAGGAATCATTTGATTATTTAAAGAAGATAATTCTCCAAATTCTACATCATCTTCATCTAAAAGAAGTCCTTCATTAAGAGCTTCTTTTAAATTATAGAAAAATCCTTGATTATTATCAGTAAATTTTTCTAAAAGCTGTGATCTTATTCCAGGAATAAGATATAAAGATTGATCATCTCTAAATTTTAAAGGCTGTTTTTTTAAAGCTTTTCTTTTAGTATCTATTAATAAATTATAATAATTACGTATTTCTTCAATTTTCATTAATTCTTCAAAACGAGGATTTTTCTTTTTAGGTTTCCATCCTACTGTTGTAGTTCCTGTATCATCTACTACTGGGGTAGAATTATTTAAATGAAAATTTCTAATAGATTTATTATAAATATCTAATTGTTCTTTCTTTAAAAAAGGTATATTGATTTCATCAAAAACAGCAAATCCTAATTTTTTAGCTAATTCTTTTTTCATTTGGTTGAAATCTTCATTCCAAGTAGCCCAATCTTCTTTTCTAATTAAATATTGAGTATATTTTCCTTTAGAATCTTTTTCTATTAAATCTTCTACTTTATAACCTGCTTTTTCTAATTTAGTTTGAGATTGTAATAATGTATTTCCTGTTGTAACAGCAAATCTTTTAATTTTTTCTACAGCATTAAACAGTGTTTTATGAGCAGTTCTTATAATAGGAGAAGAAGCTAATTTATAATTACCTACCTGAGCTCTCCAAAATCCTAATTCTGGTTGAATACTATTAAATGTTTTTTGAGGATTATAATCAGCGTCTATTTTAGATCCATCAGGAGCAGTATTGTTTTTATCTTGTGTAGTAATAGCGTGTTTTTTATCAAGAACTTTTAATAAAGTTTCTACATGAGACATTCTTAAATCTGTATCATCTATTGTATTCCATAATTTTGATAATTCCTCTTTTGAAAAATCTCCTTCTAATAGTTTTATATCTTCTTTAAATTCTATAAAAATACTTTTATAAGTTTCTATAGCATCATTTGCTCTAGTTTGAATACTCCCGTTAGTAGTTTTACTTTCATTTAATTTTTTTAATAAATCTTCTGTTTGTGTAAGTTCTTTTTCAGCAAATTCTAATATTGTTTCTACTCCAGCACTAAAATTAGCAAAATCAATATCCTCTTGAAGTTTTTTAATAGTATTTTTTAATTGTTTCTTAGTTCCTTCAGTTTTAGGACTCTCTCTTAATTTAGATAAATTTTCATTAAGAGTATTAATACTATTTATTATAAATTTAAGTTTAGATTTTTGTACAGAATCAGGCACTTTACTTAATAATTCTTCTGCTTTTTCATATGGATAAGGTTTTTCATTTACTTGATGAAATACTGTAGCAGTAGGATTTATATTTTCTCCTAAATACTCATTTTTAAGAATAGATTCTGCTATTGGATATAATTCTGTTTTAATTTGATCTGCTGCAGAAGACTTTTTAAATTTATTTAACCATTTTTTAAATTTACTCCATATTCCTTTAATATAAGAAAGCACACCTTTATTATTATTAGTTTCTTCAAATTTTTCTAAAATAACTTGAGTAAGAAGTTTATCTACAGCTTCTTTTTTAAAATCTTCTTCTTTAGAATAAATATTAGCATAATTTTCTTTTACTTCTTTATATATATCTGTGTCTACAATATTTTCCATAGCTTTTTTAACAGATACATCATCTTTTAAAATATTTGTAGCAAAATGAGATACTTCTTCTGCAAGAGTATCGCTCATTTCTTTTTCAGGATTTATAGCAATTATTTTATTTAATAAATCAGCAGCAGCAACAGATCCTTCTATAGAATCTGGCCCTGCTGATCTATCCATCAATTCCTGTATAGTAGTCACGGTAATACCGTGATTTTCAGCCCACAAGAGGAGCTTATCCGTCAAAGCTTTATATGGGAGAGTAGAAGATTGGGAATCTATTTGACGGTATGTACTAGGATTGACAATTTTATTATTACTATCTTTTAAAAACCATGTATTTCTAGATGATCTATGAACAGTAAGATTTAATTTTCTAGCGTCTCTTTGTAAATCAGCTAAATTTATATTAGCAGGCATAAACCCTTTACTATTTGCTAAATATTTAGGCCCTAATTTTTTTATTTCTTCTATTATATTTTGAGAAGGGGCTATACTTTTACCTAAAGGAACAAGAGATAATTCTTCTATAGTAGGAAAACGATCAGTACTGTTACGATCCATCCATAAACTTATCTTATACTGTAATACAGTAGGATTTTCTTTAGTTGAATCTAATAAGTTTAAATATTCAGGATGATTTATATTTATACAATGCATGTTACTTTAATTTATTTACAAGTTTTAAGATATTCCATTATTCCTATTTGTTCATTTAAACTATAATTATTCCAATCATTTATAGATATAGGTATATTAAATAAACTTTTTTCTAATTCAGAATAATTTTTATAATTAATATCTTTTGAAGATACAGTTTCTTTTGTATTTTCTAAACCAAGATTAGTAGTAGTAGTATTATCTGAAACTTCTTTTAATCTATCTTCTTTTTCTTTTAATATAGCATTAAGTTGTTCTTTTCTAGTTTCATATAGTACATCTGAAATATTTAAATCACCCCCTTTGAACTTATTAGGAGAATCAAATGTAGTTTTTTCTGTTAAAAAATTTAATACAGAATCTGTAATATCTTGATTATAATTAAACTCTTTAATGTATTTAGAAATTCCTAATGTATTTATTCTTTTATATGCTACTTTTATTTTATTTTCTTCATATAAGTAAAATTGCTTTTCAGAAAATAGATCTCTTAATAATAATTGCTCTTTAGTATCTATTCTTTCAAATAATTTTATCTTATTAGTATCTTCATTTTTTATTCTTATATATTTTCTATATTTTTCTATTTGTTCTTCTTTGTCTACAAATAAAATTTCATTTTTACCTATTCTTTTAGTATCAAATCCTTTTTCTGGTCTAGGATCTATTATTTTAGGTAAAATAATATTATTAGGAATACCAAAATTTTTATAAATTTTTGTAATTTCTTGTCTAATAGTGTTTATATCTTTTTTAGTTTTTAATGATGTTAGATTATCTATTAAAAATTCTAAATTAGGAGAATTTATAGCTGTTTTAATAAGATTTTTTAAATCACTTCTAAAATTTTCTAAAAGTTTTGTTTTATCTGATCCTTCTAAATCATTAATACCTACTATATCTTTTATTTTATTATTTTCTATAATAGCTTTTTGCATACGTAAACCAAATCCAGACCCTTCATTACCTTTTGTAATCTCTCCTGTAGATCCATATTCTGCCCATTTACCTTTTTGTCCTTTTTTACTAGCATTAGTATTAAAACTAGACTCTGCATTAAAAGCATATGCTGCAGAACCTATATTATGTTGGCCTTCCTGAGTAGTAGCAAATCCATAAACTTGATTTTCATTAAGATTATATATTTTTTGAGTATACTTTCTTTCAATTTTTTCTTTATGTTCAGGAATTATAGAAGATGTATTAAAATTTTGTATAAATTGTCTAACAAATATTTCAATATTTATACCATTATTTAAACCTTCTATATTTATATCCTCACTTGCTTCTATAGCTCTACTAATAATATCAATATTAGTATTCCCTTTATCGTCTATTAAACCTTTATTTTTATTTTGATCTAAATTAGCAAAGGAATCTTTCCAAAATTCAACTGGAATTAAATTAAAGAAAGATTGAGAATTAAAAGAAAAACCATTAACAAAAAAGCTATATTTAATTAAATCAAAGCCTAATTCTCTAGTTTCAATATCATCAGAAAATAACATTTGTTCCCAACTTGTTTGAGCTCTTTCAATATCTAATAACTCGTCTTTTCCTATATTAACATATTCAATTCTATTTATAGGAATATCTTTAGTAGCATTAATAACATTTAAAGAATCTAAAAACGGCATATGAACAGAATCTAAATTTTTATTTTTATATCTTCTTAAATTTTCAGGTACTTTTTTTAATATTTTTTTAGCGTTTTCTCCTTTTACTCCATAACTAAAAAATGGTAATTGAGATGCTATATAAAATTTAAAAAATTCATCTATATTATTAGCTTCTGTAGAACTTAAATCGTAATTAGGATTTAAGTTTGATATAGATCTTTTTAAGTCTCCTAAAATACTAAACTTATTTCTTGTTATAGATGTAGTAGTTTCAATATTTCCAATAGAATGAAAAATTTTATTAAAAATATTATTAGGTTTAATAAGTGCATAACGATTAAAAGCAGGATTTATTTTTAAATCACTTGTATTTTCAAAAAAGTCTTCCATTCCTTGAATAGGAGAATATTCTAACCCTGCTTCAGGATTAAGAAGATTTATTTGTTTGAAAATATTTACAAAATTATCTCCTAAAGAAGGCCCAAATTTTCTTGTATCTACACGTGAAGTTTGTACAAAACCTTTAAGTGCATTACTTGCTAAACTATAATTTTTAAAAGCATGTAAAGCTTTTAATTGAGTATTAAAATAATAATTTTGTTCGTTACCATCTAAAGCATCTTCTAATTCTTTTAAACTAAGAGGAATTGGTTTTTTATATTTTGCTAAAGATTCCATTTGTTTTTGAAAATTAGCAGGAACTTTTAAACTCATTTCTTTTATAGCTTCTTTTATAGCATTTTCTGCTTCTTTTCCTATTAAATTTTCACTAAATATTAAATTTGTGATTTTTATAATAGAAGGTTGATTAATAAAAGCTATTGTAGTATCTAAAGGAACTCCTAATCTAATTAACATTGCTACTAAATCTGCAGTATTAGTATTTAAATTATAATATGAAGATATAGGGTCTTTTGCATTATCTACTGCGGCTGCTAAAAAAGAACCTAAAACATCAGAAATACGTACCCCATCTACTTCTGATTGATTTAGTTGTTTATATTCTTTTTTATCAAAAGTAACAGATTTTCTTAAATTTAAACTAGTATATTGAGCTTTAGCATGATTAGAAACATGATTAGCCATAATTCCTGTTAAATCTAACCCTGACATATTATTTCTAAATAAAGTTAATTGAGTAGAAGGGTAATTAATATTAAAATCAAAATCATCTAATTGATCTGTTAATTTTTTTAATTCTTCTCTATATTGAAGAGCATCGATTTTCTCTGCTCTAAATTTATTTATAATATTTTTAGCTTCTTTTTTTATTTTTAATAACTCAGTATTAGAATTTTTAGGAATACTAAGTAAACGTACTTTATTACTTTGTTCTCTTAGATTATCAAAATTACCAAAATCTAAAATAGAAAGAGCAGTATGCTTATTTTCCATTATTCCTGTCATGATTTCTAAAATCTTATTATTTCTAGAAGCAGTGTTATTATATTCTTTATACATAGAAGGCTTTAATTTTATCTTTTCTAAATAATTTTTTATTTCTTCTTTAAGAAATTTAGATTCTTTAGCTTCTTCTATTTTATATTTATATAAATCTAATACCATTACTTCTTCATAAAGATCTGTTAATTCACTATTAATAGCTTTTAATTTAGAAGTATCTATTTTTTCTTTGGATTCTACTACTTTTCTTTCAGCTTTTAGTTCGTTTATACGAGAGCTAGTATTTATAAATCCTTCACTTTCTTTGAATTCTTTTTTAGCAGATATTGCTTTAAATACTCTTTCTTTAGTTTCTATTCTTAATTTTTCTATTTCTTCTTTTTTTCTAATGTCTTCTTCTATAGTATCAGGTAATGTGTCTAAAAAATTATTAAATAATTGATTAGAGTCTACTATATTATTTACTACATCTTCTAAACTAGAATTTTCATCTAAATATTTTTTATAAACAGCTTCTCCTTTATTGTTAATTGTATATTCAGGCATCATCATAAACAATTTATCAATATCAAAATCGAGACCTGCTTGTGTAGTAGCGTTAGGAGGAAGTATAATTTGTCCTCCTGATGCAGAATCCGTAAATCCTACAACTTCAATATTAAATATTGAATATTTATCTTCAGTAGGAATACGATATCCAATTAAATTTTTAAGTTCTTTTGGTAAAGAGTCTATATTTACATTCCCATCTTTATCTTTAGGAAAAAATCTTTTAGACCACCAAGGAAGTAAAGCTTGCATTTTATAATTTCCATCTTTATCTATTTCAAATTTAAGAGTATCTGAAACACCGTATGAAGTAGCATTTACCATTTGCCCTCCTTTAAATTTTTGTTTAATGACTTTATTTGTAAAAATACTACTCATTAAACTTTCTATTTTTCTTGAAATTATAGGATGCCATAATGGAATAATAGGTTCTTTTACTTTTTCTCCATTTTTAATAACTTCTTTAAGTTCTAATGCTTGATAAAAATCATCACTTAAATTTCTTTTAAGTATTTCTTTTTGTAAAAAACGAGTAAGACTAGGATAGTCTATATCTCCTTCTTCAGTTAAAAATATTTTTTCTACTTCTTCATAAGAATTTATAATGTTTTTAACAATAAGATCTTGATAAAGTTTTGCTACTTCACGGCCTTTAAGGTTTTTACCTCCTATATTATAATCCCCATCCATATCCATATCTGATATAGCAAGAACACGTAGTTGGGAACCAAAGTTTCCAGATTCGTCTATATAATGTTCAGGATTTTCTTGTTGGTTTTTCCAATCTATTTGGTTTAATGTTATATAAGAAGGATCCCCTACTAAATCATAATTTTTAGTATTTTCATTTAATTCTAAACTATTAAATTCAACTTCTCCTTCTTCATTTAAAAAACTACCTATTCCTCCTACTTTTACTGCAGATTCAAAAGCGATAAAATCTATTTTATCTTCTTTATTTTTTGGGTTATTTAATAAATCATATACTTTAATTAATTTAGGATACATAAAATTTCCTTCATTGTCTTTACGATAAGCAAATGCTTTAGTAAGAAGTACTTCTGAGTTTTTAATTTGAATAGGAACTATATTACCTTCAATATTATGAGTAGTATACATAAAAGGCTTTATTGGATTAAATAAAGCAATATCTTCAATACTTTCTTTTCCTTTTTTAATACGTTCAGCAGCTTTATTATGAGCTTCTGTAATTGTTCCTGAAGAAGCAAGAATATCTAAATATCTATCAACAGAAATAAAAGTCGCAGCATCAGTAATATTATGATGATTTTTAGTATTTTCAGGATCTATAGTGGCATCCCAACGAGCTTTTAATTCTTTTTTCTTTATATCATTAAGATTAGAATTATCTATTAATTCTTTTATATTTTTTAATATATTAAAATCAGTAGTAGTAGTTTCATCTTTAAATATTAATCCTTTATAATTATTAATAGCTACTTTATCTGTATTTGGATTATAGACATTAGAATCAGTATACGTTCCAGGAGAAATGATTTGCTTATAACGTTTTTGATAATCTATTGTATTTTTATAATAAGCGGGATCTCCTGCAAAAATAGTAGTCATTTGTGTATTCATATAATATGAATTCCATAAATAATTTTTAAAAAATTCTTCTTTATTATCAATTCTTTTATCTATTATTTTTTTATTCTGATCAAATATTATTTTTTTATTATCAAATTGTATGATACCTTCTTTTTCATATTTTTTAAATTGAATATTTAAAAAATCTCCTTCTAAAAATTCTATTATAAAATTTCTAAAATCTTCTTCTGTAGTATTAGAATTTGCTTTACCTTCTAAAAAAGATAATATATTATATTTCCCCGCTTTATCTTTATAATTAGGTATTTTTAATAATTTAGAATCTTCTGGTAAATTATTAAATTTTCTAATTTTTTGTTGCTCTGCTTTTGCTATCTGTACAAATTTTTCAACTAATTCTTTAAAATTATATTTTTTAGCTTTTATAGTAGGTATTACAGTACTATCTGCAGGAGTAGGTAACATAAAATTTCCATATTTACCATTACTATTATAAAAAAGAGACATATTAGTAGTTTCTTTTTCAATATCTGTTAGTCTTTTATAAGGAATACTTTTGTATTTAGTTTTACGAGATAATGCCTCAAAAATATTTATCTCTAAATTCTCCATATTACCTGTAACATTCCCTTCTTCTAATAAATCATTAGTAAAAGGCATATTAGATAATAAAGGATCCTTTTTAACTTTTTGATAATATTCTTCTACCCCTTCTTTAGTTTTAAATTTAGAAATCAGTCTATTCAAATAATTAGAATATTGTATAGAATAAATAGGCTTACCTTCTGTATTTATAATACTAGCATTATATTCTTTACTTAATGCAGGCTCAAGAGTTTTTATTAAATTTTCTAAATATTTTTTATTACTTCTTTCTAAGAAAGGGTTTTTTTCATTTTCTAATTGTTTAAATATATTTTCAACATTATTAATTATTTTTATAATGTTTTTCCATTTTACAGATTCAAAATTTTCACTAGGATTCCAAATAACAGTTAATTGTTCTTCTGAAATAGGTAAATTATTATTCGATAGAAACTCTGATAGATCTTTAATTATTTCTTCGGCTTTTTCTAAACTTTGAGAATTAATAACCTCTATAGCAGAACTTTGAATATTTTCTAATTTTTCTTTTTGAGAATATACTTCTTGTATATTTATTTCTTTAAAATTTCTTTGTCCTTTTAAAGGCCCTTTTTCTTCATAAGTTTTAAATAACTTATTATTTTCTACAATAAAATTAGATATAAGTTTTTCTTTAATTAAATCTCTTGGAGTTTTTTTATTAGAATTAGTTATATAATATTCTCCATCTTGTTCGTAATTAATTAAATATTTTTTAAATGTTTTACCTCCTAATGAATTATAAAGCTTAGTAGTAAATCCAGGATCTGCTTCCATTAAATCTAATATTCCTTTAATAAAAGGTTTTTTATTTTTTAATGCTTCTAGTTTATTTTTCATGTCTACTGTATCACTACTATCTGTGATATTTTCACCTAAAAAACCAAAGACTTCTTTTTCAGAATAATAAACAGGAGTTCCAAATATATTTTTAACAATTTTTGGTTTTCCATCTACTGTAATAACTTTTTTAATAGTTCCTAATTTACGTCTGATTTCTTGAGACATTGTTTGTACAGGGTTTATTTCTGCGTTACCCTGTTGCCAACGTTCTATAACAGTACTATTTTCTTTATCTTTATCAAGAGTAGTTTCTGCTAAATCATATTTATAAGAATTTATAGAAGATAAATGAAAATTAGATATTCCTCTATGACGTAAATATCTACTAAACTTTAAAGCTATAGCAGGAATATCTCCAGGACTCTTATAAAATAAAAAAGTTTTACCATTTATTGTCTTTTTTTCTACTGCTTTAAGATCGTTAGTTAAATAGTTAAGAAGTATTTCATGATTTGTAGCTTTTAATTTTAATTTTTCTATTATATATTTTCTATCTGAAGCTACTAAACGTATTAAATTAGCAAAAAGTTTTTCAGCAGTTTGGCCTGAAGAATATTTATTAATAATTTCAGAATCACTTAAATTTAAATTTATTTGATTCCCTTCTTCGTCTGTTTCATCTCTTAATTTATCTATTTCATTAAATAATCTATGTTCTAAATATTCAAAAGCATTTTGTTGAAATATAGGGTCTATAATTTTACCTTCTTGATCTCTTAAAGCAGTTTTAATATCATCAGGATTTATTTTTGAAATATCAGTATTAACAAAATCTATTTTATTTTTATAAACTCCTAATTGTATATTAGAAAATAATTCATCAATAGAAATTTTAGAATCTTTATTAAAAAATAATTTTATAGATCTCCAAAGACTTTTAAAAAATCTAGCAATTTTAGAATCTGGTAAACTTTGTTCTCCATCTTTTCTTACATAATCCATAAATTGATCTGCAAGCACTTCTTCTATAGAATTACTACCTGATAAAGGAAGTTCTGGAGAAAGATTATATTTTTCTACTGCTTCTGCTAATATAGCTAAACGTTGTTCTACATTTAAAGCTAAATCAAATACTACGTGAAAAGCTTCATGAAAACCTGTACCTTCAAAAGCGTTATTTGCAATATGTACTGCTGCTTTAGTAAAAAGTCCGTGTAAAAATTTTCCATTTTTACGAGCTTCTATTAACATTTCATAAGATTCTTCAGGAAGATATTCTTTTAAGTCTTCTATAGAATTAAATACTTTTAATCTATCTACTGCTTCTTTTCCTAATTTATCTTTAAACCAAGAAACTGTTTTTTCTTTATCCCAAGTAGTAGCATTAATATAATCTTTTTCAGTATTATCAAAATTTATTTCAAGTTGGTCTCCTTCTTTTTTAATAAGTTCAGGATCTATATCTTCTAAACGAGTTTTAAGTTCAGGATCTATTTCTGAATCTGCATCTGATAAATCCCCGTATTCGTCCCAGTTAGATGCCAGAGGATTTTTAGCTCCAAATTCTTTTATAAGTTTTTCTAATATAGGATTAGCTAATTTACGTAATTCTTCTAGTTCTTCTTTATTAAACTTTCCTTCAAATTTATCTATTTCTATAGAATTGTCTTTAAGTTTAAAAGTTACTTTTACAGGATTTCCTAAATAAGATATTTCAGCAGTTTTTAGTTCTTCTACTTGTTTTAAAGATTTTTCATTAATAGGAATTTCGTCTTTTCTAGTATCTTGATTATTAACTTCATTTTTAATATAACCATCTTCTAAAGCTTTTTCTACTTCTTTTTTATCTTTTATATCTTCTTCTAAAGTACTTTTAAGTATTTCTTTTACTTGGTTTCCTGGTTTATATCCTTCTAATATAAAACTAGTACTATTAAAAAAGTTTCCTCCTTCTGAATATAAATCTGTAGTTACAAAATTATTATTTGAATAAAATTCATTAACCCCTATATTTTTATCTATCCAATCATGTTTTGAATTTATCATATTACTATTTACAAAAGCAATTGCTCCTTTTTCTTTTCCTATTAAGTTTCCATTAGAATCATATTCACCAATAAGAAATTTAGATAAATCTTCTGCATTATCAAAAACACCTGATTTTATTTCTTGATCTCCTACACTATATTGAGCTAAAATTTTACCGTCTTTTTCAGTTATATTAGGCTTAAATATATAAGGGAGTATATTCTCAGTTTCTTTTGTAAATTCTTTGCCTTTTAAAGTAAAAAGTTTTTCTATAGATTCACGTATATTATTAGCTATTTTTGTTTGCCCTAAAAAATTACTTTTTAATCTTACAGGAAATAAACCATAAGCAGAAGGAATTAACATATAAACATGTCCTTCACTACTTTTCTTAGTTAAATTACCTTTTATATTTACAACACTATTATTTATATCATTTAATATGTCTTTACGATTACCAGTTTCAATCTGGTCTGCTACTGGTACTGCAAATAAAAGTTCTATATTAGGACGATTAGTTTTATTTTTTTTATTAAACTGTCTATTTTGTTCATTAGCAGTTTCTATTACTTCTCTAGGATTTTTTTCTGATCTTTTTCTATTTTTTTCTAATAATATGTCCCCTTCTCCAAAAGCTTCGTATTCTTCAACATTATTAATTTGTTTATCTATTTTTCTTAATATTTTAAGAGTAATAGGACGCTTTACTTCTGTTTCTAAATCTTCAGCATTATTTAAAACAATATCTGAATTAATTTCAAATCCTGGTAAAGTAAGATTTTCTTTAGCAATTATTTGATCTAAAAGTCCATCATTAAGAATTTTTTTAAATTCAAATTCCGATAATGGTTTTCCATTAATATAATAAGTACAGGCCATATTAAGTGATTTATTCTAACAAATGTAAGGATTTTTTATAAACATTCTTTTCTAAATTCTATTGTAGCAGCATTTTCTACTTTTGATATAATATCTTCAAAGTTTTTTTCTATAAATTCTGCTCTATTTACAAATTCTTTTCCAAATTTATTTTCTATTTCTTCTTTAACTTTTTCTCTTCTATTTTTAGGTATTTTTTTAATTACTTGTAAACTAGTAAAAATATTATCTCCTTCAGTATCTAGATTTATAGGTACTTCACTAATAAGATTTTTAAGTCTATTATTAAGATC
>CEQV01009456.1_pt1 | contig 12244 bp, 19 predicted proteins | sample 530971 | NCBI WGS metagenome assembly CEQV01 (sample SAMEA2621173, study PRJEB7988) | marine metagenome | biome: marine biome (ENVO:00000447); feature: deep chlorophyll maximum layer (ENVO:xxxxxxxx); material: "saline water (ENVO:00002010), including plankton (ENVO:xxxxxxxx)" | depth 100 m
GGCAAACCGGGCAAAGGTAAAAGTTTTACAGGCATGATGATGGCTCTAGCTGTGCAGTATGGTACTAATCATTATTGGCATACAGAACAAGGCAATGCATTGTTTTTAAATCTAGAAAGACCTGAGAGAACAATGCCACCAAGAATAGGTGCAGTTGGTAAAGCATTGGGTATAGAGAATCCAGTGCTACCAGTACTAAACGCTAGGGGATCGTCTCTAAAGGACATACACTCAGTGTTAGAGGTATATGTAAAGTCTAATGACATTAAGTTTGTAGTAATAGATTCTATTAGTAGAGCTGGGCAAGGCGATATGAAAGAAGATAAGGTAGCTACTAAGACAATAGATATGCTCAACAATCTAGGTGTTTCTTGGCTAGGTATTGCACACACTCCTAAGTATGACGAGACTGTTTACTATGGTAACTCTCAGTACGAAGCGGGTGCTGATGTAATGTTAAGGCATACATCTACAGTCATAGATGACATAGGTAGTATAGCTTTGTTACTAGAGGTAACTAAGGCTAATGATATGCCGATTCCAAAACCTATGGGATTGCACTACGGGTTTGACGATTTGGGTTTAAACTCAATTCGATTAGCTAAGAAGGAAGAAGTGCAAGGCTTGTATACAGATGTAAATTTGTATAGAAGTATTGCTGATCTAATGGATGAGTTTGGTAGTGGCATATCAGCTACATCTTTAGGCGTTAAGTTAAATGTAAGTAGAAAAGAAATTACAGATCAACTAAAGATAATGCTAGCTAACAAGTCAGTAGTATCTGTAGGTAAAGAGGGTAATGAAAAGACTTATGGTTTAGTAGTAAAGGGTGCGTACAATGAATAAGAAATGGGAAGTATTTGCTATACCATTTGATACTACACACACTTGGTTGCTAAACAAACATTATGCAAAAAGAATACCTTCAATAGTCTATGCCTATGGTGTTTTTGTAGATCATGTAATGCAAGGTGTTATTACTTATGGAATCCCCGCATCTCCTAGCTTAACTATGGGTGTATGTGGGATAGAACATAGAGATAAAGTAGTAGAACTAAACAGACTAGCTATACTAGAGAATCACGATAAAAACTTAGCGTCATATTTTGTAGCACAAACATTAAAAATGCTACCTAAACCACTAGTGGTAGTGTCTTATGCCGATACTAGTATGGGTCATGTTGGCTACATCTATCAGGCTACTAACTTTCTGTATACAGGTTTGTCTGCAAAGAGAACTGAATGGAGAGAGATAGGGGTAAATACACATAGTCGTAGTGTAGTTAGGAATCATTCGCTAGAAGAAAGAATGACTGACGATAGATTTGAAACAATAGATAGACCTAGAAAGCATAGGTACATATACATTACAGGTAATCGTAGAGAGAAGAAAGAACTAATGAATTGCTTGAATTACCCTATAGAAGATTACCCTAAAGGTGATAGTGATAGGTACAGTAATGAGTTAGATGTTCCATTACAAATCTCTATGCTATAATCACACTAATTCCTTTATAGGGTTTTGTTTAAGTGGGCAAGTGAGGAGAAGGGTAGACCACCTCTTCTCCTCATAAGCTCTTAACTCCAAGATTTATGCATACTGTTCTCCAGTTTGTATTTATCTACACTACTACGATTGATTCTTATAGCTGTGCCTACTCGATAGCCTTCTAGCTTACCTGACTCTAGTAACTTGTATGTAGTGGTTCTATGTATGCCAAGCATACTAGATGCTTGTGCTACTGATAGTGGTTGGTCGTTGTTATTCAACATTTGAATCTCCTATTGCTGTGATTGGTCGTACCTGTAGTATCCATAGTTTTTCCTCATTATCTACTGCCCACTCTATATCTACAGGTTTAGCGAATAAGCCTTCTAAAGCTATAGCTTCTTTACGCAATTCTGTTTGCCATAAAGGGGTCAAATCATTGAGGTCAAATTTACCAACTGTATCCCCCTTATCCCATATCTCCATAGTTGACTCACCATTACCATCTACTACACCACCTACACCATCTTGATACTCAATTACCATCTCATTTGAGCCGTCTACAGGGTTCTTAGAGAAGAGTACGCCACTTATCTTAGCGTCTACCATCTCTTGAATTATTACATCTACTTTTTGATCTTCATTATCGTAGCTTTGTACCCTATCACTAGATGCTGATGCTCTTACTTCGAGTATAGCTTCGTATACATCTGTACCTAGTACATTTAACTTAGTTAGAAACATACCCGCAAAACTCTTATCGTCACCATCTTCTGATGTAGCTGATGATCTAACAGCGTACAACCAATCAGGTGCTATAGAACGTGTGTATTCTGTGTAAGGTTTCTTTCTCCACGACTCAAGACCTTCTCCACTAACAACTATACTTGCCATTTTTTCTATAGGTCTTATTTTTTCGTCATGTCTAATTACACTATAATGAGGTACATATATACCTTTTATCTTTTTTAAATTCTCAGCCTTACTCATTAAAGCCCTCCTTCTGCATTGTTTTTAAAGCAAGTAGTACATAAAGGTAATCCAGTTGTATTAGTGTGGTTTACCTCAGTTATAACATCATTACATTTACAGCAGTTTGATCCTAACTGTTCAAAGCCAATAGTAAAGTTATCCTGTAGATCATCTACCATTGATAGTCTCCAATTCAGTAAACGTAATGAATCTACTATGTGTGATAACACTCTATCGCAGTAAACATATAAGTCACCTTCATCTGTAAATGTAGGCATATGGGCATTATGCTGTTGCAATTCAGTAATTGAAAACTCACAACCACTACCATCTCTACTTAGTTTTACAGTAGGTATTTGTGATATTGGTGCGTTATCTAAACAAGCCATAGCTAATTCCTTTACACCACCTACTGTATATAGATTAGGTGTAGCCTGAACAAAATTACCTTGTGCATCTCTCACACTTTTAACTATTAACTTTATATCCAATGCTTGATTACTCATTTTTATCCTCTACTTTACTTAATGCTGTTTCGTACAACTGAATTAAATCTTCTTGCTTTTTGTTTTCTATAGCCCTCATGCAATAATCATCTCTGACTTTGTTAATGGCATCTTTAGCTGTATAGCCTTCATAAACCAATATAGAAGCTAGCAATGTGCCTGTTCTGCCATGAGCACCAAAGCACCCTATAGATAATGTATGTCCTTCTTTTATTCTTCTTAGACACCACACTACAGCTATGCTAAGTGTTCTTATTGAGACAACTCCCATATCTTTCCAGTCAATATACATACTAGGAACAGTACTTCTATCATGTAAGTCATCATCAATTTCTGCATCTCCTGTAAACCAAAGATTGTTTTGCTTTAACCAACCATCAGCTAAGAAACAACCTTGAGTAGCTATAGGTTTAGTAGCATCTACTGGACTAGACAATGCAGTTAGATAAATAGAACCTTCTTTGAGTTTAAACTCCGTCATGTAATGATCGCACTTAGGAATAAAATTAAAGCCATGTCTACCTTTTACATTACTAGCTGTAGATATAAATTGATCTTCTTTGAGAAACTCATCTTCCCAAAATTTATCTACATTCATGTTCTCTAGCTCTATTATGTCTATAGATACATGAGATGACTGATTGCTATCTAGCCAATAAACTAACACTGTGTTTGATACATGATTAATTTCTTGATCTACTTCAGCTAGCCTACCACTATGCTTGTGTCTAACCACATCACCTATATAAAACTTCTTTTGTGGGTTAGCGTAATCTCCTAATGACATACTTCTTTTGCTCCTGTAATTCCTCCATACTGATCGTATGTTCGACACCAATCCGAATCCTCTAGACATGAACACATCTCCCTTACTGTTTTTTCGTCTACTAATTTTTTAATTATGTGTGAAGAGTTTGCATATAAGAAACAATAGCAACCTACTTGGTTAGCATCTAAAACAGGCTTAAGTGTTCCTACCCACCACTTGTTAAAGTAGTTTCCATTGTTATGCTCTAATCCAAAGCAAGTATCAATGAATGAGTTTTGTGTGATCTTACCTGTTTCGTACATATACAAAGTGTCTGCTATAGTTGCCCACTTTGCTCCACCATAGCCACCACTCCAACCTTCTAACCTATAAGTATCTACTGCCCATTTAATAGCAACTGTTCCCCATTGTCTCCTGAAGTGATACCAACCTTGCCATGCTGAATGTCTACTTACATAAGATGTTTTACTAGCTAAAGTATGATCTCGTAATGCTTCTCTAAGAGGTGTTGGAACTTGTAGTTCGTTAATCTTATCTTGATCTATAAAATTACGAGTATGCCTTAGCTCTCCACCTACTGCCATGTCTGTATATCTAGCAAATTGGAAAGATAACAAGTCAGCTCTTTTGTTTAGATGTTTTTGATACTTATCAGGATCAATTAATGCTGACAAACTTAGTAAATAGTAATCAGCTATTTGTTTTTTAAGACTCCACTTAGGATTTCTTAGCTCCCACAAGTTTTGATTTGCCTTAATAAACTTAGGACTAGTATCTATATCTTCGTTATCAGCCTTTTCGTTATCTGTTACTATTTTATCTGTGTCAGGTAGTACCTTTATATCCTCTTCGACTAGTATGTTTATATCAAAAAAATCGTTAGTAGGAGTTTCCTTTTCTACATTAATAGATTTTTGTAATTTGTGAAAAACATACATATCTGTTAGGTCTGTTTCACAGTTATTAAACGTGATATTCATTAGACTTGTTCCTCAAAATCAGTATCACATTCTGTACAGTAAGCTGTTAAGTTAGTAGCACATCTGACATTAGTAGGTGGGTTACAGGCACAAGACCATTTCTTCATCTTAGATGTGCCTTTGTTACCTTGTACTGCTACTTTTATTTTTGGAGTAACGTGTACTTCTGCACCAGTTATCTCTGTTTCATCTAGATCAATATCTACTATGTCTGATGCTAAGTGAGATAAACCTATCCTATCTAGTACGTTTTCCAATTTGTTAGGCTCAATACTAATTGTGTTGCCATTGTCATCTGCTTCTATACCATACTCAGCTAACTCTTCTCTGAATGCCTTACTGTGATACCACTCTGCCTTAGTTTTATAAGAGTTTTGATAAGAATGTACACAGTTATGCAATATAGCTATAAACACCTCTAGCCCATTCAAATCAGTGCGTATATCAAAGTGGTGGTGTAGAGATATAGCATCTCCTTGAAAGTAGTATTCACCTGTCTTTTTTAGCCTGTCATCAAAACCTATGACAGGATCAGGTAGTTCGTTATTGAATAACTTCTCGTTAACCACTTCAAAAATAGCATAAGCATGATCTGCTCTTTGTTGATGTCTCCATTGAGAGCTGGCTCTAGCATTTTCTTTGATAGATTGGTTAATACCAATAAAGTCGTTAGCCATTAGTCCACCTCAACCATAAACGGATCAGGTTGAAAATCTGTAAAGCCAGTAGTTCTAATGTAAGCATCTTTGATGCCGTTAACAATTACAGTTATCTCACGACCTACTAAGGTAGTAGCTGATTTGGTGTTAACTACGCATGGTTTACCTAACTCTCTAGCTACAATAGACGCATGACAAGTTATCGAACCTGTATCTGTAGCAATGGCACTAGCTAGTCTCATATTCGGAACAGCATCAGGAGTGGTCATACTAGCTACTAATATGTCTCCCTCTTTGAACTTAGGATCATTCCACAGCCTAGCTATACCAGTGGCTTCACCTTTACTTGCACCTAATCCCATAAACATTTCTCCAGTTACAAGATTAACCTTACCCATAAGTATTCTCCTTTACTTATTTGTGTTTAAACTCCGACTCGAACCGAATCGGAATGACTCCGATCATATCATAACTACTGTAGAAGTCAATGTATTCTCATTGACTTCTATCTTGTAGTTTTGATATTTTAGTAGTCTTGAATCTTATCCTCTTTGTGTCTGCTTTGAGAGAATTTGTCTATTAGTTCCAGTAGTTCTAATAACTTTTCTCTTACATCTCTTCTGCACTCAGCACAAGGCATATAGATTTCTTTTGCTCCTAGTTTTTTGCGTTCTGAATCACATTCTAGGAATATCCTAATACTTTTGATTACTTGAACAAACCTGACTACATCAGGTAAGTTCTTAGTGCTATTTCTAGGTAGATTTAAATCTCTTTTTTCGTTAGGAATCATTCTGCTCTCCTTCGTAGTGGCTATGTAACCTTAGTCCATACTGTAGCATTTCTATTATTAGTGCCTTACTAGGTAGCTTTGAATGATTTACAATGTTTATTGTGTAAATGAACATACCTCTCCAGTCAGGAGTTAGGTCTATACTCTCTACAGAATCTTCATGCTTTAGCTCTGCTAAGTGGTCGTTTCCTTCGTGACTCATATTCTTACTCCCAGTTTGATCTGTGAACAATTAGTACGTTGCCAAATAGAGTATGTCCATTAAAGTAGTTACCTAGTCTAGAAAGTATGTTCATTGGCAAATTTAGGTTTATTCCCTCTTCATTTACTAGAACTACATGATTTTTCCATTCTTCAGCTTGAGTAAATAACAATGGAACTATTTGTATTAATCCACCTAGATAGCCTTGCAATTCTTTATAGTCAAATGCTTTACCATTTTCAGGTTCAATTATCTGTACTATGTCAGGCAATTCTGCCTTTATTAGTAAGCTATCAGTAGTGCTTTGAATGTAATCTACAAATTCTATAAGTTCTCTATAGTTATATACTTCTATTTTTGTTGTGTTTGTCTTAACCACTAACCATTTCTCCTGTTTGTTTTACTTTTTTTAATTTTGTCTATTAGATCAGGGCGTTGCTCTATCATTGACTGATAGAGCTTTGCCCACAATAGTGGAAATTCCATTAAACATTCCCCCTACTCTCTAGTTCGCTTGCTTCTATAAATTTTGCACGATCAAATCTTGGATTCTCTTCGTATAATCTGTTTGCTAGCGTGGCTACTATTGAGTCAATAGCAAGTTTAGCTACTGAGACTGTTTCCTCTATTTGTAGTGGGTTTACTTCCCATAGCTTCCTATTCTCTCTTATAGCCTTAGCAATTAATACATAGTCTTTTCTAGTCAAGCTTGCACTCCTTTTTTTAGTGTTACTTTTACTGGTTTACCTGTAATTACGTTAGGGTCTTTTACGGTCAGTTTGAACTTCTCTTTACGAGGAATATGGAGTCGTAATGACTTCATAGATTCGTTGAGTACTTTCCTTAGATGAGCTTCAATATGATCTACGTCAGCTTCTGTGTAGTGGTAACTTCTCCTGTTGCGTAGAGAACTTATGCTCTTTATAGCCTTACTAGCTCTATTTACTCTATTTTCAGCAAGTTCTTTGAATTTTCCATACTTATCAATGTTAGTAGGCACTAGACATACTTCTCCTTAGCTTGTTTATGGTAATTGACCTGATGTTTTTGCCATTTTTCCTCTTAGGAGGAAGATGTTTGCGACACCAAATTCCACTTACTGTGGAGTTGTAGCAGTTTGATTGGACGCATTTGACTCCTGTTCTCACATTGTCTCCTTTTTGTATAGTGCATACATCACTTCAGTTAGCTGTGGCATCATTAGATTCCACATAAATTTGAAATCTGTAGCTGATTGCTGATCTGCTCCTACTGTAGCTTGGTTGCCTAGTCGCTCTAGCTTTTGTCTGATCTCAGTCTTAGTCATACTTCTCCTATATACTTATTAATTAATTGCTTAGAAACAAAGAAAGGGTAGTTAGTATATATACTAACTACCCTAGAATCAGAAACTGGGTATCTATTAGATACCCATTTCTGCTTTGAGGCTAATCACCTTTCCATTTTGTCCTGTATTAGCATTAGGATTATATGGATAGATTCTTATCCCACTTACTCCCTTACCATATTTACCTTTACCTACTGGTCTAGTAGTAATCAGTTTAAGGTCTTCTAATTTCTTAGTAACCTCTTGTGGTTCAACCCCATAATACGATCTAACTAGATCGTTAAATCCTGAAGTAACGGCATGGAAAGAGTTAGTAACTCTTTGTTGACCATTTTCCAACTTATAGGCTACGCCTACTTTGCCGTTTTTTGGGTCAAGCCACCAACTGATGAAATCAGTAAGAGACATTTTAGCTTCACTTTGTGAAGCATTTGTGTTGTTGCTTTTAGCAACTTTAGATGATGTAGCCATGAGAACCTCCTATGGTTTTGGCTTAGTTTTGTCGAGCCGAAAAATTTCGACTCACTTTTCTCCCACACCTCCCCGTCTTTCCCAACAATCAGTAAGGGGAGGTGTATAATCGGAATAGGGGTGGTTGAAAGATGGTGGGGGGAGGAAGAAGAAGAGGGGATATGAATGATCTTTCTTTAAGGGGAGGAACAAAATTGACCTCTCAAAACTTCTGATGTCTCTCTGAAGGAGAGACTCAGGGCTTCGGAGTTTAGACTCAAATTCCCAAAACTTCTGATGTATTCTCTAACAGAGAATACTCAGGATTTGACCAAACAGCGAACAGACTCTAAACTACTCCTATCTTAAGAAGATAGGAGAAAATATGTCAGAATCGTCTAAATTTGCAAAGCAAATTCGTATAGATAGTACTACTGAAGAGTCTTATAAGACCTTGAATCCAACACAAAAACGTAGTTACAGAGATCAGGTTAAGTATCTAACTTGCTATACAGAGACTAGGAGTAAAAGCGTATCAGCTAGCTATGCATCAGTTACAGTTAGAACAGTAGATAGGTGGAGACAAGAGAATAGATTTGGATTTGCTGAGAGACTAGAAGAAGCTGATCTACAGTTCTGTGAGAACTTGGAGCAGTTAGCATTAGAACGAGTAAAGATGCAAGATGCTAAATCTAATCCTGTACTACTTATAACACTATTGAATGCGAACTTGCCAATGAAGTATAGACCTACTGTAGTAATGGCAGATGATACAGCAAAGTCAGTACTATCAGAACTCAGACAAATAGCTAAGGAGAATCCAGTACAAGAACAAGTACAGGAAGAACAGACAGCATTAGAACAAGTACAAGATATCTTAGACAGCAAGGGGGGTAGTAAGGCTTAGAAGGTTTGAAATACATATGGGGATACCCATGACAAATTATTTTTAATAAAGAGGGTGTATATATATAGTATATATATATAAGTATATATAAGTATTAGATATTTCTTTAAGAAATATCTAAAAGTATAGGAGTATAGTATGTTTGGAAAATTAAGACCTCAGATATTTTTAGCAATTCTTTGCTTAACTATCCTTGCTATGGTGGCAGCCTTTAAAGGGATGCCCGAAATAAGTACTGCCACTATTGGTGGTATCATAGCGTTAGGGATGAAAGTATTAGAAAATGAGTGACAATACTTTAATTTTAGTTGCAAAAGCTATTAAACAGCTCAAAGTTGACTACTTAGTAGACATGGCTAACTATCAAACCAACCCTAAAGAAGACGTAATCAAAGTTTTAGACACCTTGGAAAAAAGGATTGTCAGTAAATTAGACCCTGAAAATGCTGTAGAATTTAAAAAAGTAACCAAATAAGGAGAACGATATGCCAAAAGGTAAAGGTACTTACGGCTCTAAAAGAGGTCGCCCCCCAAAGAAAGGGAAGAAAAGGAAAAGTTCGGCTAATAATTAATGACTACTATCAGCAATGCAATCTTTGACCTAATTGATTTCCAACCTACCGAGCTGCAGAGTCGGATTTTAAACTCCGATAAAAGATTTATTCTTGTGGCAGGGGGTGAGCAAGCAGGTAAGTCAATGGTTGCTTCCAAGTTTTTATTACAAAAGTTCTTGACTGATGAGTCTCCGGGTTTATACTGGCTTGTCGCTGCAGACTATGAGCGTACTAGAGCAGAGTTCGAGTACTTATCACAGGATTTTGCAAAGATAGGAATACTTGCCGAGGTTAGTAAACGAGTTGATCCGGGTAGGATAGTTTTAGCAGATGGAACAAGAATTGAAACAAAGTCAGCTAAAGACCCAAGAACACTTGCTATGCGTGCACCTAATGGAATTGTTGGGTGCGAAGCGTCACAGCTCGACCTCGAAACCTTTTACAGGTTGCGTGGTAGGTGTGCCCCGAAGGGAGGGTGGCTTTTTCTTGGAGGTACATTCGAGAGTTCACTCGGATGGTATCCTCAGACGTTCTCGGCATGGGAGTCGGGGGTAGGAGAAGAGCAAGCCTTTTCGTTACCTAGCTATTCTAACTTTCATTTATACCCCGGAGGTCGTGAAGACCCCGAAATAAAAAGGTTAGAGGCTTTTGCTAGTGATGATTTCTTTATGGAACGTATTGAAGGGCGACCTGTTCCTCCTAGAGGACTAGTGTTTAACGAGTTTAGGTCGTCAATTCACTCAGGAGAAATAGATTATGTACCCGGTGAGCCTGTTCATTTATGGATGGATCCCGGATACGCAGGTGGTTATGCTGTAGAAGCAGTACAAATTATTGACGATACTGTGCGTGTGTTTGATGAAATCTATGAAATCGGACTAGTTACAGAAGAAATGGCTACTATTGCTATGGCAAAACCATGGTGGCAAGATGTACAGTATGGTGTAATTGATATTGCTGGTAGGCAACATCAGGCTATGCCAGCTCCTGCAGAGGTTTGGTTATCCGAAACTGGTTTATACTTAGCCTCAGAAAGAGTTCCGATTAATGATGGAACAGAAAGATTGAAGAGTTTCTTAAAAGTAGACCCTATAACAGGTTATCCTCGAATAGTTATTGACAGTTCGTGTAAAGGAGTCCTTTCAGAATTTGGTGCAGTAGCTAATCCTTTCGATAATCAGACACGGGCTTACAGATGGAAGCAAGATAGAGAAGGAAATATAGTTGGTAATACGCCGGAAGATAAGTATAATCATGGGATTAAAGCATTAATCTACGGATTAGTACATCATTTTGGTTTTAGTTACAATGCAGATAGACAAAAAATTAGGATAAAACATTGGTAAGAAGATCAGTTGATGACATAACAAGACTAGTAGAAGATCATAGAGAAGCTACTTATCCTTTTCGAGACAGGATGCAAGACGACTACGATCTCTACATTATGCGACCTTATGATGCAGGTGATGGCTACGAGTCATATACCTCTAACGAACCTAGAACATATGCAGATAAAATAATTTCTTTTATGTCTGCAGCACAATTAATTATTCGTATTCCTAACATTGAAGAAGTTAGAGAAAGACGAAACATGAATGATGCTAAAGAAAAATTTCTTATAGGATTATTTGCAGGTGCTGACGAAAGACTAAGAAGAAAATTACAACCATCTCTTAGAGAACAATTATCTTGGTATATTTCTTTACGAGGTTGGTATGCAGGTAGAGCGTTATTGCACGTTGACTCTAATAACAAAACTCAAATCGACATTACTCCTTGGGATGCTATGCATACTTACTGGGGAGAAGGTGAAGATGGTTTAGAGTGGGCTTGCTACAAAATACAAAAAACAAAAGGTCAGATATTAAACCAATATGGTATTACATTAGACGAACAGGATGATGAAACACCTATAGATGTTTATGACTTTTACGATACAGAAGACAACATTGTGTGTACAAATGACACAATACTTAAACAGGCTACCCCTCATAACGCAGGAAAAGTGCCTGTATTTTTAGGAATGGTTGGATCGCAACCATTAGTACAGAATTTAGATGAAACATCTTTAACTGACACCATAGCTGACTATGGTGAATCAGTTTATGCTGGCAATAGACAGATATACGACAAGCATAATTTTACTATGTCAGTAATGATGGAGATGGTATCTAGGTCTAGGAAGCAAGGAATTAAAATTGTTTCTAGAGATGGACAGAAAACACTTGATGATGACCCTTACAGAGCAGGAGCAGAAGTATCTTTAGCACAAGGTGAAGATATTCAACCTCTTGGTCTTATGGAAGTAGCTAGAGAAACTGGTGCTTACATGGGATTAGTGTCAGGTGAACTACAAAGAGGTGCTATACCACATACAGTATATGGCGATTTACAATTTCAATTATCAGGATTTGCAATAAATACATTGCGACAAGGTATTGATACTGTATTGCGACCAAGAATTACAGCTATGGAAGATGCATATATGCAAATATCACATCTACTTTGCGATCAATATTCTAGTGGTATGTACGATCCTATTAGTGTTAGTGGTAGAGATAAAAACAGAATTTATTTTAGTGAAGTAATAGCACCTGATGCTATGGCTCAAGCTGGTATTCCTGAAATAAAAATAG
>CEQV01036384.1_pt1 | contig 12130 bp, 8 predicted proteins | sample 530971 | NCBI WGS metagenome assembly CEQV01 (sample SAMEA2621173, study PRJEB7988) | marine metagenome | biome: marine biome (ENVO:00000447); feature: deep chlorophyll maximum layer (ENVO:xxxxxxxx); material: "saline water (ENVO:00002010), including plankton (ENVO:xxxxxxxx)" | depth 100 m
CAGATTCCCTTGCCGTAAACCGCTTCCATGGTTTCGTTGTGCGGGTCAAGCCCAGAGTTGATTACCTGGACTAAGCGCATGGCTTTCGCTTCTTCCGCAATCAAACGTAGCTCTAGCTGATCGAAGTCTGCGCCCACAAAGACGTGCCCCTCCTCGGGCACAAATATGTCCCGTAAGAAAGCCGGGATATTCTGAGCGTTAGGCTCACTGCTGCTGTATCTACCGGTAGCAGGTAAACGGTTGTAGGCGGGGTGGACACGCCCATCGGGCATCACCAGCCCAGAGCGCAGTGGGTTGATGTAAGTACTCAGTAGTTTCGTGTAGCGCCGGATGAGGCGAACGCTCTGGAGAAATGTAGTCTTCTCTTCGTCCAGCCCATAGTTGGTGATGAGCTTTCTCAACGTCTCGTCATCGGTGGACGGGTCACCTGTCTTCTCGTTGTATTTAACAGGAGGCAGGTTCCACTCATTAAAGATGAGTCTGCGGAGCTGCAGCGTGCTGTTTGCGTTGAACCCGTCAGGTGCAATCTCCATGCAGCGCTTACGGTTTTCCGCAAGCCTAGTCTCGAACCCAGACGCGTGCTGATTAACTCTGTCGAAATCAACCTTCAGACCCAGCCGCTGCATCCCGCAGCCGATACGTTGGAGCGTGTGCTCAGTGCTCAGCAAGTGCCACTGGTTACGCTCCTTGACATGGGCAGCTAAGGTACGACTTACGTGCGCTGTAGCGCAAGCATCCTTAGCGCAGTAGGTATGTAGCTCTTCGTCAGACCGAGCAGTAACCGCAGTATGGTCTGCCTTCCAGGCTTCAGAGAAATCTGTGTAGAAACTAGTCACAAACCCCAGATTGTGGGGCATCTCATTGTCAGTAAGCAGGTGCAGGATGAGTGTATCTGCCCTGAGATTAGGCGTTACACCTAGCTTTTGCTCGCACACTAAGCGGTCATACTGCCCTGCGTTGTGGCCAACCAGCGGTGCTTTCTTCAGAAAATCCTGAACTTGTTTCAATATATCCTGCTCCTCCTGCCCAGAGAAGAAGCGTGTTGTTCCATCGATAGATAACAGCGGCACGACAACACTGATCTCGTCATTCGCAAACGCTAAGCATCTAAGCTCTGCCGCTAGTGGGTTCTTAGCGTCAGTCTCAACGTCATACGCGATGGGTTTGCCAGACACCATTAGCCGATTAAAATAACGCCGGAGCTGGTCACCATTTGTCACAAAATAAATGTCTGGGTCGGACCAGGTTAGCGCGTTGGAAAAAAACCTGAAGGCTTTTGCCAAGTCCCGTTGGAATACTGGCCGCCACTTGGGCACTGTCTGCACGAAATCTGGGTGCACTGTGTAAGCAACCTTAACCTTACGGCCTTGGAACTCCAGCTCCTCGCACGCACCTCGTATGCCCATGATTGATGGGTTTCCACCTCGGATGGCTGCGGCTGCTGTGCTGCCCAAGCAGATAATCTTCTCCGCAGAGCTAAGCTCGTCCAACAACCTGGGCCGACAGCATTCATGCGGCGACGGTTCAGCTAGCTTCTTATCCCTAACCAGCTTCTTGTTGCGCCGAGAAAGCTTAAGCATATAGTTACTAAGCTTGCCATCTGGTGGCCGGCATGCCACCACGTTTGTAATCAGCAGGTCAGAGCGTCCGATCTCCAACCGGTCCAAGGCATCCTGTAGCTCTCTGCCGGAAGGGCCGACGAACGGTCGACCCTCTACCATCTCATGGGCACCGGGAGTCCCGCCGAGGATTACTATCTTTGGGGAGGTTGGCCCTTCTCCGACAACTGGTGCGAACTCGCCTTTACCCTTCCAGTAGTTGCCCAGTGGGCACGGATGGCACAACGCTTTCATGGCTTCCCCTATGGTAAAAAAGGGGCAGACTATAAACCGGTCTGCCAGCGGTTCCCTACTCCCTCCCTACTCAATCATCGAGCAGAAAATCATAGTCCTCTGAGCTGCTACCTTCCGCTGCTTCGGGCTTGTCCTCTTCCACAGCGTTGGACACGTTGTTGATCATGTCGTACCTGTCCTTGGTGTAGAACGTGTACTTCGGGTACGAGCCGCTGACGGGGCGTCCATTCTCGTCCACGGTGGGCGGCGTGTAGTTGAAGTAAACTTCACGTCCCGCGAACTTATGGAAAGGCACCTTCTTCTTGCCACCGAACATGGAACCTGGGGCTCCAGCCGACTGCATAAATGCCATGAGGAATGAAACACCAGCGGGGCTGCTGAGATTAAACGATTCGCGGTGACGCATACCGTTGGTCAACAGGTAAGCGTAGAGACGATTACTATCATCGAAGTGGGCGAACTCCAGAATCTTCCCGCTATGCGTACCGGCAGGCAGAACGTCAATGCCTCCAGTAGCAGGTGTAACACCAGTGAAATCAATAGTCAGGTTCAAGTTTTCCACGATAAATCTCCTTCGGAGTTGGGTTGTGGGTTGGTTAGGGTAAGGCACCTATGACCCCGTGCCTTCCTGCGGGACAAACTGACACAACAGAGAAAAAGTCAGTCTGTAAAACTACCAAGCATCATTGTCTGCTTCCTCAAACATGCGCGTCACCTTCTCCTTATGGGAGTTCTGGATGACTGCACGGTGCAGGGCATCCTGCAATGCCCAGCGCACATGTGAGGGTGAATGTTTCTCCAACAACTTAGTTGAAGCAGGTTTCAAAATATCTCTCCAGCCTTCTATGCCTGAATCTAAAATCTTATTACTTAACTGTTCGACACAACTCTCGTGCCAACTGACAACCTTCGGTCTTGGAATCTCGTAACCTGCTGCGCGTAAACCTTCAGCGAGGTTCATGGGAGATGGGTCAGGGAGCACGTCTAGCCTGTCTCCAGAAACATACTCATGTGACGGCCCGGTACGGATGACGTACTTCCAGGGTGCTGCTGTTTCTTCAAAAGCAACACGGGCTACGATGTCAGCAAACGCTGCGAACTGCTCAGGCAACTGACCTGGGAGCTTCGGACCCCCACGCACATACTTACCAGAGGAAGTCTTTGGGGGAACTTCGTGACAGTTAAAGATAACGTGAGTACCCGATGCTGTCGCTGCTCTTGCTGCTTCTCTCATCGTCAAAACCTGATGCCTAAGTGCTCGCCACATGTCGCCAAAACTATGCTTAGTTTCTAACTTCTGCACCGTCTGTTCTACAAGTAACGAAAAGTCATCAACCACGATCGTGGGGTGCTTGCCAGCGGAAGAGGCGACCAGCTCTGCTGCTCCCTCCACATCCTTCGGGCACATGAACTCAATGTTATCCAACCCCAAGAAGTTCTTCAGAGGCAACAAGCCGCCAGGCTGGGCGATGAATAAACCGCACGCACCTGCCGCACCGGTTGCCGTAGACTTACCTGTCTTCGACGGACCATAGAAAACGGCAAAGATGCCAGCGGAACTAAGACGTTGTGCTTTCACTTCGCTACCTTCATCTCTTCGGCAAGTGCAGCCAGACGGTTCCAATCGTTGCGGGCCTGCCCGCCACCTCGTGTGAACTTCTGTAGATCCACTCCCTTTCGCCGGTACTGAGAAGCTCGCACCGACAAAGTTTTAGGGCACTGCCCAGTTCGCTGTGCGACTTCTTCCAGGCTCTTAGACGTACACCAAATCTTGATGAACTCTTCAGGTGCAACGTAGTTTTTACTCATTTTCTTTACCCCATTGGCATAGTTCAAAAGCACCGCACTTGCCGTACTTGCCGAAACAAACTTGATCGCTGTAGGCAGCAGGCCATTCTTGTGGCGGCCTTCCCGCATACTTTTCTGTCATCTCTTCCACTTCCCCCAAGTTCTTAGCGAAACGTTTCACTGCATCAGGTGCGGGCTCAAGCACCGAGCGGTCAAATCCATAGGGGGTAGATAGTTTTACACGATTAACTATAACGCCGGCAAACCTCTTACCGTACTTGCCTCTACCGAACATCTGGTAACCAAGGAACTGGCCAGACAATATGTGCTGGCGAATGGTCTTGGAGTTGATGCGGTAGCAGGACTTGTGGTCAACAAACCACACACGCTTGTGAACATCTTCTACGATGAGGTCCACGCGCTGCGTAAATAAGAACGGTTCACCACCTGGGCGCTTTAGCTTTCCACGTACTTCTTTCTCTACTTCCAATACCCGCCAAGAACAATGCTTGTGGAAGTTGATGTAAGCTTCCATTGCATCCAGCACGACAGCCACGCTAGCTTTCCACAGCGACTTAGCGTTGCGGTCATCGGTCAAGGACTGCTCGTGGTTAGACAAAGCTACCACAGCAGCTTCGGGCTCTAGATACCTGTTAGGGTTATCGTTGTCCTGCTCCATCTTCTTGCGCATGTAGTAATGAGCCAAGCCTATGTGAAGTAGACTGCCCTTTACTAGTGGTTCCGAAACTGGGAACGGAGTCTTACCGTCTTCGTTCCAAGCATAGAGCCGCAAGCAACGTGCTGCTAGCTCCATGCGATGCCAGCCACGCTCAGACGGGCCGGCGTTTAATAGTAAAGGCTCATGATCTACCGGTGGATAATCATTACAACCACTACAGGCCATCTTGCCTGCTGAATCTTTATAGATCTCATTAACCGCAAAGGTTGATGAGCACACATCGCATTGCGCTGTTTCCATACTTGAGTATACCCTGCTGGTGAGTTGAGGGGTGTCACCAAATGTCACACTTCCGCTATTCTGGAAAGTAAATCTTCCTGCGTTTCAGTGAAAGCTTCCTCCACTTCCATTAGTATCTCGTCCTCTGCCACGCTACCTACTGCTGGTAGTTTATCTATCAACAAGTCAGACACATGCTCGTCCACTGTGTTCTTAGCTATGACGTAAGAAATCAACACTGGTCTGGCCTGTCCCAGCCTAGAGAATCTACCTTCCCACTGCCTAACTTCACGAGGGGTCCAGGGGAGCATAACGAACAACGCGAGGTCGGTGTCCTGCAAGTTGACGCTTTCTCCCCACGCAGCTCCGGTACCCACGAGTATCCCAGACTTGGATTCCATATACTCTTTACGTATGGCGTCACGCTGGTCAGCAGATGTGCCGCCATGGGCACACCAAACCGGAACACTCGTTGCCTTGGCAACAGCCGCACCGATCTTGTCGCAATCCTTCCTTCGTCCAGTGAAGATGGTGACCTTCTGCCCTGAAGCAGCAGCTTCCACTGCCCTGCTAACTACATACTTCCTCTTCCTTGAGGCAGCTTCTTGGAGCAGTACCTCAAACATAGCTTCCCTATCACCAGTCTTCCCTGCCCTACGGATGTCGTTCTTAAACCCAGACGGAGCGTTCTGCTCATCCTTGTCTAGATACACAATCTGCCTACGCTTTGCAGGTAGGGTGGATGAAATGGCACGCTGCGAAGTCTTGTGCTTAGACCATTTAAGCCTTGCACCCAACTCTATCTGGCCACTCAACCCATCGTACTTCCAGCCATAAGTATCCTTGAACCCATCGCAATAGCGTACCCCAAACTGGTGGAACGTACCCCACTGCCAGGGCTCAACTAAATCCAACTGCGCCCATAGATCCTTTGGGCGGTTGGGTATGGGTGTCGCAGTTAAACCAAACCTGCGGGTAGCTGACCTTGCAACCTCCACTGCTGCGGCCGATGCATTCTTCAGCGGAACCCACTCAGTTGTTCCGTCTTTCTGGACTACACCGCGCACACGCTTGGGGTTCTTAGCCCAGTGGATCTCATCCATAACAAGGGAGTGAATACCAAGCTCAACCAGGGCATCCTTCCACCAGATCAGAGTCTCCCAGCCGATGATGTAGACGCAGTTTGGTTCCCCTGGGATGGTGCGTGACTTCTGACCACTCAGAACTACAGGCACATAGTTAGTGTACTTGCGTATCTCCTCCTTCCATGTGCCGCGTGCCGCAGCCTTAGTGATCACCACCTTTGGGCCTCGGCCCGCAGCGCCCAGCCACACACAGCCGCATAAGGTCTTACCAGACCCAGGTGGTGCCCAAGCATTAAAACCCTTACGCGGCAAGGCACGGGTTAAAATATTCTTCTGGTGTGGCATCAGATATTCGCCGAGCCACTCGTGGTACATGGGCCCATCCAATATTTCCGCCAACATGTCTGCGCCATCTTCATAGGGAAGAGAACGATCGAGCAGGCCGGTGACATTCATCGGCACACGTGCGCCGTTTCCTTTCTTGAAGGGCCACACCCCAGGCACCTCGTGTGCCCAGTCGGGCACCGAGAACATGGTAAGGCTAACGTCAATGAAATCCATCAGCCCTCCACAGTAGACGGAAGGTCTACGACATTCTCACCCTTGGGCACTGGTAGTCCAACATAAACATCAATCTTCCGACCGCCGATGCGTGCCTTCTTAATCTTAGCGTTACCCATGTCTCGCACTTGCAGTCGCAGTAGTGTCTCACTACGGAAGTCCGACCTACCATTACGCGTACACCATTCTCGATAGGCACCGTATATAGTTTCACACGGTACAGCACGGGACAGCATACTATCGGACACACGGATGTAGGTAGGTGAAGGCGGGTAATCAGTGAGCACAACAGCAGGCCCAGACTCCAGCAGCTCCACAGTGAAAGCTTCAATGGAACTACGGGAAGCCGCTTGCAGTTCCTTCTTAGCAGTAGAGTTGTAGGGGCTGGCAATCAGGTTCCAGTTGACCACAGTATTTTCCAACGCATGGCGGTATGCGCAGATCTCTGCGTAGAAAGAATCAGAATATGAAGAGGATTCACTGTCGAAACAATCTCGCAGCGCCTGCCGGTACTGCTCATCTGCCAGCGCGGGAGAGAGTACAGTAAATCTTCGGTCGCCCTGTTCCACGAGGAACGGTCGTCGTCTATTACTCGTCAGCCACCAAGACATGCGGTTAGTAACCGTGGTTCGTGCAGCATACGGAGTAGAGCAGTGAACCATGTCATCAGTTACAGCCGCTTTAAGTTCGGCAATAACGTCAGACGCATTACGCTCCATACCGACCTCATCGGCCAGGACCAAGAGACTGGTGACATAGTGAGAGTTGAACGAGTCCCGCAGCGCACGGTTACTGACAACAACACAGTTGCGTCGGCCGATCATCTCGCTGAGAATACGTCCGTACATAGATTTACCAACGCCCTGTTGGGGCGACAGAACCAACACAGCAGTCATGCTCCTACGCTCGGGGTACTGGACCAGAGCAGCGCTCCAGTTAAGTAACCACTCACGAGCCTGGGCATCGTGGTCGCAGAGTACATCAAGCATGTCACTGATCCTGCCCCACTTGCCTGCTTCGGACTCCATTTCCGGCCACGCATAAAGGTTAAGTTTCTTCGCACCCCGGTCCAAGATGATTCGATTGCGAGTAGCAGCGCAATCAAACCCGTAGACCTGCCGGGATAGAATGTGATCAATCAGCGCGATGACATGCGAGCGGTCACACCCCTTGGGCATCAACCCAAGTAAGTGATCGGCCAAGGACTCTTTACGCATTGGCATGTCAATGCACCAAGAGCCATCCGAATATCTATAGAAGATACCTTGCAGTGCATTGTATGCCAGATTGTTTTCCGCATACTTAAGCAGCTTCTCTGGGACTTCACCCAGCTTCTGCTCGCGGTCTGCAACACTGCGTGCGGCGAACCCTTTGCTCTTCTTCTTCTTGGCCAACCAGAACTGGGAACCCTCATGGCTGTGACTATCACTAGTGCACTGAATGAATGCACGCCCGTCCTTTAGTACCCGCAAGAAAGCGCTGCCCATCGAGGCGCCCTCTTCAAAAGGGCAGGTACATTTATGCTTACCCTCACCTCGGGCAACCAACTCACCCATGGTAATCCATGTGTGGTCGAGCAACTGGAGTTTGGTTTCCAGGGTCAGCCCGGTGTTGCTCAGGGGTTTGTTAGCTGTGCTCACCTTTTTTGTTAATTCGCTTACGGTCACTTCCCGTCCCGTTGAATATTCTCCAATGTACTCAGTGCCGGGGCGCTCACACGGTAAGATATAGTGGCGGGAGATATTTCTCGACTGCCTGTCCACACCTGCGGGCACGCCAATAATAGCGAGGCCATTCTCCCATGCATCTGGGTACTCATCAGGAGTGAGGGTACGCTCGGGGAAGATAACAATACGATACCGCGCCTTCTCTGGGCAGTGGCTCCAGGTGGTATGGAAGATGAACTCCAGACCAGTCTCACCCAAGTGCTCCAGCATATCTTCTGCGGTAAGCACCGCACTATCATAATCGTAGACTAATGCTGTGATTCCTGTGACCGCTTTGTTACCCCGCAATGCCCCAGCAGGGTAAACTGTGGGTGACCAGCATGGTAGTTTCTTCTTAGGGAAGTTGTCTGGTCGTGTGGGTGGATTACAAAATAGCCTCTCGACTTTAGTTACATCCCGAATGAGTGTGTCTTTGGGATTAACGCTGAGTACGCCATCCTTAAAGAAGCTAAGTTGCCAAGGTAAATTCATGCTGCCTCCGTTGTTGACTGGGGTAGGGTTAGGGGAATAGAATAGGGCTGCCCCGGCATACCCGGCTCAGACCGGGCGGGCATAATCCCATAAGAGTGAAGGAGTTCACGATGCCACATATCAAAGCAAAGTACCTGGAACCACAGCATGGAACAGGCTACCACGGATCTTTTAATGCAATCGCAGACGGCGCAGTTTCCGCAAACGATATCGTCATCGCCTCGGGCTATGACGGGAACCGAGTCAAGTTCCGCAAGGCAGATGCCAACGTCGATCTCTATGATGTAGGAGTCATGGGCGTAGCTGACCACGCTGCTGCAACCGGAGCATCTGTACGGGTAGTTAGCCACAAGCTGATCACTTCCGTTGACTCTTCTGCCTCTGAGGGAGCGGGCGGCCCTGTGTATCTTTCCGACACTGCTGGTAGCTGGAGTGCTACCGCTGGTACTGCGCCCGTCATTGTCGGTACAGTCTTGTCTGACCATGCTTCCACTGGTGCTGTGCTTCTGGCTCCTGCCAGTGTGGCCCAGCGTTCGCACGCTAATGCCACCACCGTGGCTGCGGCTACGAGTGCTACGACAACGTTGACTGCTGCCGACAGTGGTAAGACTGTACTGATGGCTCCCAACGCTGCCATCGTTACTCTCCCCGCGCCAGCAGTTGGGCTGACGTTCAAGATCGTCCAGACTGGTGCCTACTCTACTGCCATTTGCCAAGTGAAGACTGCCACTACAGATGGCAGCGTCTTCTTCGTAGGTGGCCATGCAGCCAGCGACTCCGATGATGGTGCCGCTTCCGATAACAATAGCAACGACATCATCAAGTTTGGATCTGACACCGTTGCTGGGGACTTCGTAGAAGTAACCTGCATCAGCAGCACCCAGTGGGCAGTCACCGGCTTTGCCAAAGCAGGTAGTTCCAACGGAATCACTTACGCCGACAGTTGATACTAGCGTTGCCATAGTAGGGGCCTCTCTTTGCCCCTGCGGCACTGCTTCCTTTCGTAGCCCGATGCGTTCAGCACTCGGGCTGCGAATATTTTTGTCTTATGCGGTGCGAAGATGGGCATACGTTCAGACAGGTAGTCGAGTAGCTCGTCCATTGTGAACCCCCCTTGGGCGAGCACCAGCTTGCTGGCTGCGTCAAGGATAGGAACAGACGTGAGCCCCTCGGCTGCACCAGCTTCAAGTTTACTTAACGTGAACTCAAGGGAGAACTTCAATGCCTCCGACTTTGAGCAGCCGAGAGTGTCTGAGAGTACAAGAAGCAGGGAGTTTAGCTGATTTTTGTCCATGGCTAATTGTATCAATTGCCACTGATTTGTCCTGTCACGACTTGTCATAGGTGTACTAGCAACCTCGTCAGCCATTTCAGGGTATTAAACTATTTAACGATAATGCAGGTTCAACCGACACAAGAGCAGGTTTGATTCCCGTCAAACGACCTTGCTAGTCAGTGGGTCCATATACTGCACAGCCCCGCCTACCACCAACCACCCCCCCGTGGTTATTCTTTTTTTATTCAGAGGATACACCGGCCAAGAAAACCCATATGATGTTGCATCGACGAAAACATAGGTTTAACCGTCACTATCATCAGGTGGCTAATGACTAATCGTAGGGTGAATAAGGTTATTAGTACATTATTGCCATATAATGCGCAAATCGGCGTAACCGCTGATCGAACGCGTCCCAGAAATCTATTTTTCTACAACCTTAGTCGAAATTCCTTAACCTTAATATATGTTAAACGCATATCGTTATCCTACGGCGAAACATATTTAACGCGCTAAGCTTAGGCATTTAGGCTCTGAATATTTTAAGGCAAAAGAAAACCCCCGCCAGCTAAGCTAACGGGGGTTAGGGGTGTTTATCTCTACTTGGCTGCAGCTAACAGCGACAGCGTAGCCATGGCAGCGGCACTGTCCACATCTTCAATGCGAGCACTAAGGGCACTGAGGTTTGTGTTAAGCAAGCTTTCATAACGCTTAACACGCTGACGAAGGTGATCAGCTCGTGACTGCTTAGACTTAAGCGCACGCTTACCTAGCTCACCATTACTACCGTCACCGGCAATATCAGTAGACATATCCTCAGTCTCCTTAAGCAGTGTGGCCGTAACGGACTCAAGCACTGTGGAGCAGGTCTTAGCGTTCATGGCGATAGCCATCTCATGGTGAGAGTTAGTACCACCAGGGTCAGCAGCAATCACTGCGTCCATAAGCTCAGTCCACTTAGCGTAATGCTCCTGAGGTAGGTAGTAGACACCACCATTACCTCTGCCAGCCTTAAACGGGATAGCGTGCATGCTATCCAGTACACTGACAAGAGAACGCGCCATCCTAGGAGACGGCAGCTTATCAAGCTCTGCCATAAAGGCGGCTTGTACTTCCGCTGCTCTAGGTGGGATCACCCTGATCTTGTGCTCATCATAGAAGCGGATCATAACGCTATCGGAGTCAGGTACCTTAGCGATAAAGGACACATCATGCTCTAGCGAGTCATCGCCGGCTTTCTCTGCCACTACCGCATAGGTGGAACCACTAACTGGCCTAACCAGACAGCGAGGACCACCCCACACACGCTTAAGGGCAGCATGCAAAGCGCTCTTCTCACTGTTAGCTGTAGGTACGAACCTACCGTAGCCAGCAGCAATCCAAGCCTCCTCAATCTTAGTCCGGTCAGTGTTGTTGCTAAGAGTCCAGCCGACAAGGTTACCACTAATAGGGATTTCAGTTTTAGACATTGTTATCTCCGTTGTTGTCTAGTGATGCATAAGCGCATCCATAGACCTACCACCCGTTAAGGTGGTAAGCCTAAAGGACGCTTAAGCGGCTTCGATAACCTGCATCCAATCAGGTATACCGCGCCTAGTCGTATAGCTGCCAACGAGGTAGACCACAGGCTTAACGCCACGAATAGGACGCTTGGGCCATGGGGTGTAGCCATCGGTAATAACGATAAGGACATCTGGGCTTGGCTTAGCTTTCATAGCTGCATCAATACCCACACGCATATCAGTACCACCGCCGCCCCTAAGCTTGATCTGCTTAGTGTCGGTAATCTTTTGGATACCGTGCACTGAAGCATCGCAGACTAGAACGGTAGGCTCCAACTGAAAGGACTTCTGAAGGATACGCTTAATCAAGTGCGTACCCGTATCGATGTCAGCAGTACCCATGCTACCGGACGTATCTATAATAATAGACACATTGGGCAAAGGCTCATGCATGCCAGGCATGATGATACCGTTACCCAAGTCACGCCTAGATCTACGCCGATAAGTAAAGTCAGTACAGCCACGGGCAGAAGCCCAAGCCTTACGCACCGCTTGCTTAAACAGCTCATCTACCGACACACGAGGTGGGGCAGTAAGCTCAGCGCTATACCTACGAATGTTACCCGGAATAGAACCCTGGTTAGGACTAGACAGGATTTCCTGCGCTTGCTTATTACGAATAAGCTCAGTCTCTGTGGGATCTAAACCTGGGTTATCTTCAGAGTCAGCAGGAGCCTCGTACCCTTCGGGCTCACCCGTAGCACCAGAACCACAGCGGCCGGAGCCTACTTGCGGTTGGTTAGATTCGGTGTCGTTATTACCGTCACCAGAACTACCATCATCAGCGCTATCGCTACTACTGCTATCGCCGTCGCCACTATCATCAGAATCGCTACCGGGCTGTGGCGG
>CEQV01019124.1_pt1 | contig 12105 bp, 5 predicted proteins | sample 530971 | NCBI WGS metagenome assembly CEQV01 (sample SAMEA2621173, study PRJEB7988) | marine metagenome | biome: marine biome (ENVO:00000447); feature: deep chlorophyll maximum layer (ENVO:xxxxxxxx); material: "saline water (ENVO:00002010), including plankton (ENVO:xxxxxxxx)" | depth 100 m
ACCACCTGCGCGCAGCTACAATTGAAGCGTGCGAAAAAAGCCAGGCGTATGTACATGATTTAGATCCTATAAGCACTGTGTCTGGTGTTTATGAATACGACTTTGGCCAACCTGTTGGCACACAAGTACATCAAATTCTTTGGATGATTCATGATGGGGATGATTTAGATCCTATTAGTCCTAGAAGTTTGGAACTTAATTTTCCAGATTGGAGAAACCGCTCAAGTATTCCAAGAGTTTACTTACAGAAAAACCCGGACACTTTTTGGTTAGTTCCTGTTCCTTCGAGTTCAAAAACAAACGCAATACAACTAAGCGTTGCTCTTAAGCCTACAAGAACGTCAAATAACATAAATACAAATTTTTCTACGGATTACAGAGATGCTATTATTTACGGCACTTTGTTTCGTTTATTAAGGATTCCTTCTAAAGATTGGAGTGACCCAGCAGCAGCAAATGATTATTACATGTTGTTCCAACAAGAAGTTAAAGATGCTGAGCTTAGAGGCAGGGGCGGAGATTTAGGAGTAAGAAGATTAGTCAAATACAAAGGTGTGGGTTTGACACCAAGGAAGAGGTATAAGAGATATGGTACGGAGATCGACTACTAGTGAGAATTTAAAGTTAGAACATATTCCGCTAGCAGATGTACGTGTTGCATATGAACATATAGAGTCAGACCTCCATAAGGTAAGAGAAAAATCATATGCAGATTGGATACCCGCAGATGTGTATGCATCTTTAAGAAAAGCGGAGTCTGATTTACACATAGGATATATGAAAGATGAGTATGTTGGATTTTTAGTTACCTCTTTCACAACGGATTCTGGCGGAGAACCTGTTTTATCTATTTGGGCAGGGTATCAAAAATCAGGATATAATTTTTTAGAAGAAGCGATGAAAAGAATGGATAGTATCGCGGATGAATTTAACATGACAGCAATTGAGTTTGCTTCAAGCAGGGAAGGATGGAGTAGACTCGGAGAAAAATTAGGCTACAACAAAGTTTGTAGTCTTTATAGAAAAGAGACATAAATGAGTAAATTATTTGGAAAAAGACCAAGCTCTGAGTTTGAGCCTTCTGAACTTACTAAAAAGTCAGGGGCAATTGGGCTCGCAAATATAAAACTTGGAGATGAAATGATAGATGCTTCTGTGCCTGCTATTGTTGATTATGTATCTGGAACACAAGACTATCAAAAAATAGGAGAAAGAGTTGTAAGCGCGGATTTAGCACAGGCGCAAGGCATGATGCCAATTCGTTCGCCAAAAGATGTTCTACAACATGAGTACGGTTCGCCTTTGCAGAGTTCAATGAACGCTAGGATGGGGGCAAAAGTTGAAGGCTTAGCTCAACAAAAAGATGACCAGCTTACTGCGGCTGGCCTAACACAAAAAATTTCTACGCAAGGTACTCGTGGACTAACACAGTTAGGAAGAATGCAAGACGATACTAAATTTAGAACCGCTTTAAATCGGGGGCAAGCTGGGGCTGCTTATGGCAACCTGCTTGGTACTTTAGGTGGTGTATATGCATATAAGAAAAATAACCCATGATTAGTAATTTAGGAAATACAGATGTGATGACAAACCCGGCGTACATGTCAAAGGGACCAGTAACGCAACGTCGTTCTCCCAAAAGAAAAAACCAGTTTGTTTCTTCTAACCCCGCTGCAGAGTCAGAAGCGCCGTACAGTAAGATGTCTACTACGCCTACTAACCCCGGGCTTGGTACGGTACAACATGGCGCATCTACATATAATTTACCCATGAGCACGACGGATACTCTTGAAAATTATCTTTCACAAAGTTATTCAGAAGGCAGAGAAAAATATGATACTTTTATAAAGTCTTTAATGAGTGGACGGTATGGCGAAGAACTTGTTGAAGAAGTGCGACCTACTATGGAAAACGAAGCAGAAAAACAAAGAGGCATTACTGCGAGAAGCTTAGCAAGGTATGGCCAAAGTTTAACACCTGCTGAACGCATGGCTATGCATCGCCAAGAACAAAGAAGCGAAGCTTTAGGTCTTGCTGGGGCACTTACGAACACACGTGTTGCTGCAAGAGACATTCAACAAAATTATCTTAGGGGTCTTGCTAATCTTGGGGTTGCCATTAGAGGCGAAGGGCTAACTGCAGCTTTAGGGGCTGAAGCTTCTACAGAGGCAGGAAGACAAGCTTTGTCAGCAAATAGGAGTGCCTATAGATCTAACATAGCTAGTACTTTAGGTACGGCTGCGACACTTTGGGCGTTTGGAGGTTTCTAATGGCTACTAATAATCCTTTAGCTTCGGGTCTTGCTGCTTACGCTTCATTGCAAAATATGGACTATATGAAGTCGCTTGCTCAACAAGCTAATCTAAAAAACCAAGAAGAAAAAGCCGAACAAGATTTGTTTAGCCTTGTTAGTTTAGGCATATATGAAAACGACCCTGATTCTCCGGGGGGTATGATTAAGTTCACTGGTGATTATCAGAACATGCCAAAAGGACTGCTATCTGAAATATTAAACAGTACGCTGAATGAAAATATGCTGAAGTATCAAGGCGTTATAGGCAAAAAGAAAAGAAAACAAGGCAAAGTAAACAGCATTGAACGCATTACCCCCGAAAATTTTGAGCAGCTTGAGGCACCAAAAGAGCAGATAGGTAATCTTAAGATTATTTTAGAAACAGAAAATGGCAGGTTAGTGCCTATGGGGCGTACGGCAGTAGAGGGAGAAAGCCCAGAAAATGATCTTTATTTAACAGATGATGAGTTTGCTAATGTCATGAACATAGGGGGAAGCACTTTATGGTCTAAAAGCAAAACAGGGCGTGCCGCAATTGGCGGTGGCGTAGTAGCAAAACACCAATACGGTATGTATGAGGAAGGGCTTGTGCCGGGATCCCTTATGCCTGGAACTCTTACTCCTAAATCACAAGCGCTTTCAGGGGCGCAACAAAGAGTACAAAGGTACGACACTATTTTAAACGCGCTCAATAATAGCGAGAACCCTGAAGAACAAAGAATGCTTTATGCAGCTCTTGTAGAAGCTGGAATACGTGAAGGCGCTAAAGCTCCAGAAGGCGGCATTGTAGCCGATAATGAAGGCGACAACGCGAAACCTACTTCTAATATAAAAAGATCAAGAAACGCTGCGTATGAGGTGGACAGCGAAAGTAAAAAGCAAAGGGAAGGCCTTTTTAAAAGAGGTGAAACTGACTCTGACACTGGCATTACTTATACTGACACTGTTAATTTGTCTCCTGAGATTCGTAGATCTGACGCAAAAATAAACAGAGGCTACACCAGAGGATTACCTATGGGTAGGGAAGAGGCAAAAGAGGCACAGTTTGAAAGAACCACAAACCTTGGAACGGGCAACGCTAAAATTCTTGACTATGAAGCACAGAAACGACTTTTACCGAAAGACAAATGGCTAAAAAACCATGTGGAAAAAGCCATTCAAGAAGCCGAAAAGAAATTAAGCTACGGCCCGGACGCACCAATTGCAACTTTACCATCAATGGCACCTAATACTACAGCGGCTAAAAACTTATTTAAAGCTTTAGGGTTTCCTGCAAAAACACAAGACATTACAAGAGAAAATTGGGAAACGGCTTATGAATATTTGAAAGGCATGAGAGAAGAGCCTCTTCCGTCTGATGCTGTTGATAATATTATTAAACAGAACCCTGGAATTACTGAGGCTGGTAATACAGCACCACCGGCGCTTACAGAAAAAGAAGCAACTCAGTTACGAGAATATCTAGAAGACCAAAAAGCTACAGACCTTGCAGGTATAAAAGCTCTTCAGTTGCAAATGGGTAAAGAAAAAGCGAGAGCTATGAATTGGATGATTGCTTCATACGCTGAAAACCCTAAAGAAGTATTTGATTCTCTTAGTAATTACATGGCTACAGGAGACGCGTCTTATAGTCAATCACAACTTTTAGACGATCAATATAACCAAGGTATGTTAAATTTAACTCAGAGCAATGCGGCACGGGGCGTTATTAACAGCTATATGTCCAGCGCAGAAAAAACAACTGATTTATCTTGGAATGAAAACACCGGCGTGTTTGTAGATGACAAGGGAGAAGAAGTTACTGTAGAGCAGTTTGCTCAAAGATTTTTAAAACTAAAAAGAGAAGCTACTGCGCGACAAGTTGGGCAGGACCCTGGAGTAAGAAATGTGCTTCATACTGAAGCGGGCAGGTATTTCTGGGCTTTGGCTAAGAAGTATCCTTCAAGCGTAAAAAACCGTCTTATTGCGCCACAGGCAACTTTGGATAAGTTTAGAGATGACTATTTACCCGAAATTCTTGGTGGAAATGTAGATGCTTGGTGGAGTGAAGGTCTTGAAGACCCTGCAAAACTTATGGTAATTGTAAGAGAGGGAGATAACACGAGAATTTCTTTTATAGCACCAGGAAGTGATGGAAGTGTTAAAGAAACTTCACGGTCTGTAGATCTTAATCAGCTATTCTCTAACCCAGGGCAGCAGAACACTGTTGATCCTTTGCTAAGAGATATGGGTCTTAAAGTATGGGATAGGTCTATAGATCCAACAGGGCAGACCCTTGTAGATGGTTCAGCACAGCTTTATAGAGGGTTTAGTAACTAGTGTGGCAGAAAAATCTAACAATTTATTTCAACAGCTTGTAAATGAAACAGAGTTTCTTTCAAACCCTGTAGAACCAACTGGTAATCCTTCGTCTTTTGCATCTACTGTTGTAGAAGCAAACCAAGACCCTGTTACACCTTTTAGAGACCCCTCTCGCTCTACTTTTTTAAACTCGTTTGATGCAGGCGTAAATAATCTTTATGCCAACTCAAACTATTTTTCTGCTCTTCTGCAAGACCTTCAAGGTGACACGGAAGCAGCAGATAAGTCTATTCAACGGGCGCAAGGGAGAGAGATGACAGCTTCCATTGCGATGCAAGATATACCTCCAATACAAGAGTTTTTTGCTGAGCCTACTGTAGAAGGATTTCTTACTCAGTTTGTTTCTTCTATGGGGCAGTTTGCGCCTTCTGCTATTGCGAGTCTTGCTTCAGCTTTTGCTACAGGAGGAGCAACCGCAGTTGTTGGTAGCGGTGCTCGTATTGCTGCAGGTAAAGGAATTAAAAATGAGTTAAGAAGAATCTCTTCAAAATATCTTACGGGTGCCCCTGTTTCTAACGCTGATAGAATTTTTATTCAACGTGTATATGACACAATGAAAGCTCATCCTGGGCTTGTCGCTGGTGCTTTTGGGCAAGAATTTGTACAAGGGTCTGGTATAGGGTATGGAGAGTTTGCTAGACAAGACATGCGAGGAGCTGAATCAGCTCTTAGGTCTTTAGGGATAGGTGTTGGATATGGTGCTATTGGTACAGCTGGAGAAGCGGCTGTTACACAGAACTTTTTAGATCTAGCAAGGAACCGTTTTATGAAAGGTAGAGGTAGCCTTGTTAAAGATGTTTTTGTGCATGGAGGAATACGTTCTGCTCTAGGAGAGGGGACTGCAGAAACACTTCAGGAAAGCATTAGTGTTGCTCAAAAATTTAGAATAGACCCAGACTATGATGCTTCACAAGCTAAATTAGATATGGGTGCTGCTGCGTTCGCTGGTTTTTTTGGTGGTTTTGGTATGGGTCTTGGTACTGGATCTGCTGGAGCAGTTGTGGGTAGAGTCTCAGGTATTGGACGTGAGCAAATGCAAAAAGCTTATGAAAAAGTGGCAGACCGTGATTATTTTTCACAAATGAATGGTTTTGGTTTTGAGCCCAGCGGCTATAAAACAGCACCTGAACCCGAAGCGTGGTTATTGGCCCAAGTAGATTCTTTATTTGACGAGTCTACAAATGCCCAAGGGTTACGCAATATTGATAAGCCTGCTGCTTATATTCCTTTTACTGACGCTATGGGGCCTGGACAAGCTGAAAACTTCTTAGAAAGAAACGGCATTCAAAAACTTATAGATGAGAAAAAACTTTTTAGATCAGACTTACAAAATGGAATTGTTCTTACTAGAAGACCAGAAGTAATACAAAAAATAAAAGACAATAAACTACGAAACGTTTCGCCTGGGCAAAACGCCGAAGATCTTTTATTAAAAGAGATTCTGGGTTATAGCGCTGTAAGTACACCCGAAGATCAGTTTGTAATGGAGGTTGTCACTAATGATGACAAACAACAAACAGTTCATTATCAATCTTATAAAGATGAGGCAGCTTATGAAGATACACTTAAAGCAGTTAAAAAAGTTGTCCCTGGGTTAAGTTCGGAAGGTAAATATAGGCTTCTTAAAACAAGAAACAATAAACCTATTACTGCTGAAGAACATTTAGCAGATAGAGCAAGGCTAACTTCTGGAGAACGAGAAGTACAAATAGATTCTTACGCTGAAGATATGTATGAGGGAGACGGGGTATATGATGGAAAACCTTTGATGTTGGATGGGCGGTTTGTCGAAATGAGCCTTTTTATATCTGAAGTAGCTTTAAAAAGATCTCGCGTTAAAAAATTTACAAAAGGAAAAAGGACACCAGAGAGTCTTTATTTTCCCCCTAGAATTACTGCGCTCCAAGGTAAAAAACAAGCTTTTGTAAGAGAAGTAAAAGACAGATTTGACACCCAAGGTACTTTTTCTCAAGCGGACTACGCGAACCTTAGCGCTTTATTGGTTGAGCGATTAGCTTTAGTAGCAGAGTCAAAAGTTGATTCTAGTGGTCAGCCTTTTGCGAGTGAGAAAGAACGACAAGAAGAGATTGGTAGAGTTTCTGCTAAGGTGGGTCGAACTTTAACAGCAATCAAAGAAGAAGATATTGGAAAACCTAAGTCAGAAGTTTATGGAAAGCTTTATGATGTGTCGGATGTAAACAACCCTAAAAACCCAGACAACCCTAGAAACAGAACTGGTGTGGCTTGGGCGGACATTGTAGTTACTCCTGGGCACCTTCAAGTTATGAATGACGCGCTTGATGCTATAAATGCAAATCGCCCGGCAGATAAAAAAGTATTGGCGTATGGACGCAAAGACCCAAGAAGAAGAACAAATTTTGATTTAAAAGATAAGAACCTAATTGGTAAACCTCTTTCTTTTTTCTATACCGATGCGCTTATGGACGAGTATAGAACGTTAATTGCTGATAACCCAAACAACAACTATGAAATTGAATTAGACATGGACCCTGATTCTCCTACCTATGGCAATTTTTACATTACTGAGATAGGTGAACCTACTGACATAGGTATTTATACTGTGCAACAACTAGTAAACGTTGGGATTGCAGAAGGAATTGAAATTGACCGTAAAGCAAAGCTAGACAAAAAACCCACTTCTAAATTTTTTATAAAAGGACGAGATAGTGCAGAGCATATAAGTGCAGCAAGAAAAAAACAACCTGTTGGTGTTTCTTTGACTCCTCTTTCTCTTAGAGGAGCTCAAGCAAACTCTTACTCGGGGCTTACTACGCAGCCGGAAGCTACTGACTATAAAGCTTTTGATAAATGGATTTTAGACGGGTTCATAACCTCTTTAGTTGAATTAGATAACTTAGGATATGATATATATGTACAGCGTACAACAGCAGGTAAAGATGAGCTTATAAAGCTACAAAACGCAATGCAAGCTGTAATTTATAATGAGCAAGGCGACATCGATTATAAAAACATCTTAGATGACGTTGCCCCATATTTAAAAATATATGAACCTAAGAAAGGTATAGGAGGACGAAAGCCTCTTACTTTAAAATGGGCTGTAGGTCTTGTAGGCACAGGCCCCGTGGCTCAAAACATGCGAGAGCAAGCTAAGATAACTAGGAGGTTTGCAAGGCTTTCTAGAACAGAAGAGGATGCTCCAAAAATGTTTATAGACTATCGTTTAATCTTTCCAAAAGCGAAGGCGTTAGAAATTAAACAGAAAGCGGGGGAAGAAATTACTCCAGAGGAACTTGAAGCCGCTGCTTCTGAACAACCTGTGTTTATTCGTAACAAAGATCAAATTGCTAATGCTTCTCCAGAAACAGAAGAACAAGTACGAAAAGAGCTTAGTAAGTCTATTCCTTATACTTTTCCTTATGTAGAGCAAGATCAAATTTTGTTAAATCAACTTCAAGATGAGCTTCCTAGACTGCGTTTTACAGAAAGCTATCAAAGAGGAAAAGATAAAATACGAGAAACGTTATTATCAGAAGGTGCTGTAGGACAAGAAGTATTTGAAACAACTGAAGAAGGTCAATTTACACCTTTAAAAGAAACTACACCCTTTGGGCGGGAAATGGCAGAAGAGGTTTATAAACGGGTAAACCCCAACGCGATTCAATATTCAGATGAAGCAGTAGCAGCTGAAGTTATAAAGTCAGAAAAACTCGCATTTGATTTTGAAGGCACGAGTGCTCCACAAAGACTACAGCGTATTATAAGTTCTGGAAATATAAACCAGGTAAAAGCAGAACAAATAAAACAACAAAAAGAGGCTAGGCTAAAAGCAGGCGAAAGAGGTAGACCGATGGAAGCTGTTACTTTATCTGAGAGCCTCGAAACAAGAACTATTCCTTTTGGGGAAAGTTTTACTTCTAAAGTACAAGAACGACTATCTGAACAAGTAGGAGAAAAAAGTTTAGCAGAACGGTTGTATGATATTGCTCATATTAATTTTAAACTTGACCCTGCTATGAAGCTTGTAGTTATGGCGGCGGATGACAACATAGACAAAATGGATGCTTTTCAAGAAATCCCAATGGAATTAAAAAAATTCCTTAAAGACAACCAAACAATTGTTAACGAAGTAGAGGCAGAAAAAGGTCGTAGAATCAGAGTTGGAGATACAAATGTAATAATTTTACGTATGCCAAAAAAGAAAAAATTAACTGACGCTGAATTTACAGAAGTTGTTTTGGTATATGGACATGAGCTAGGACACATAATATTAGATCAAGAAAATTATATGGGTAACTCTTTAAGTTGGGCGACTCCAAGTAAACAAGAGACCTATAAACAAAGATTGATGCGAGCGTATGAAGAAGATTTAAAAAACATACAAGCAGGAACGATTGCCTCAAACCCACAATGGATGGCTGAGAATGGCTTTGAAGAATGGTGGGCGGATAAAGGGAGTTCTTTTTTACTAGACACTGGCCTTAATGCCAAAAACGGTGGAGAAGCTATTGCAAAACAAACTGCAAATAGAATAAAGAATGGGTGGTCTGGTATAGATAAACTTCTCCAAGAACGTTTTACTCGTAACTCTGTTGGTTATCAAGAGTATGAAAAATATGCTCGAAATGTTGTTAGGGCTTATCGAGAAGGGTCTAAAGCTCCACGTAGGTTTAATCTTTCTGTTTTACAAAAAAGAAGAATTGATTCTATGTTCCAAGAGTCTTTAACAGGATTAAATAAAGAACAACGAAAAGTTGCAGCTTCTGCATACAAGACCGTTTTAGAGTGGAGCAAAGATGTCAAAAATGGGGGCATTGTTCACCCCTGGGTCAGAAAAGCTATTTTTGATACCGCGAACTTTATGAAAGGTATAGGAACAAGAAAAGAAGTTATGGATCACGTACAAGATCAGACCGGGATTAACACTTCAGAGTTTGGTGGGGTAGGCGCTTGGGCAACTTCCAAACTTACAGGAATTTCACAATCTAGAACTCCACAAGGGTTACAACAAAGTGTTGGTATTAGAGCAAAATCTGCTCTTAACGCTGTTACAGACTTGGTAGCCCAAAAAACAACAGACAGTTTAGGGCGGGAAAAAACCATAATAGGAGATAACAATCCACATCTATTATTAGTCGAAGATGAATCTATTTCTATGTTTAAAGAAGAAAAAATAGACACTGCTGGATTTACTATTGAAGACGTAAAAAAATATGAGAAAGGGCTTGGCGGAGAAATTTTATGGGTTTGGTTAGACACAGAAAACAGTAGCGGTAAAAAAGCTACCGCAAAAACAAATCACTCTTTTGGAATTGACCTTGATAATTTAGACATAAGCTTTGAGCGTTTGTTTAATGCTTCTTTGCCCTATCCAAAGATAGTGTTGCTTAAAGAAGACGGTTTAAAGTCTTGGCAAAAAACACAAATTAAAAAAGGACTTGCCGCAATACCAAAGGTTACAGAGGCTTTACCTGTTTTAAACGAACAAGGTTTTCCAATACCGAACATAGGAGATGGAACAGGTGGAACTTTAACGCCCGCTGCTTTTGAAGCTAGAAAATTTTCTAGGCAGTTTTCTAAGGATGAACAACTTGCTAGGTGGGGAGTTAATATAAGAGACAATTGGGGTTTTGGTAGACAGCTTAATTGGGTAGAGATAGGTAATAATAATGAAATAAAAGAAAATTTAGTTAAGCTTGCAGTTAAAACACATAAAGGAAAACAATGGCCTATACGTGTTTATAGTAAAAAAACTTGGGACCAACTTAAAAGTAAAAAACTTGAAGACGGTTTAACTAATGTTAGGTTTTTTGCAAAGCCTGTATATGCTGAAACATTTGGAGAAAGCCGAAAGGTAGGGGAACATTATTATCGTGTAGTTCAAATTGATGAGGCTTTTGTTAGGCAAACAATCGACTCATTGGTACTCCCGCGCCCAGATGCGGCTAGTATTGATTCTCCTCAAGCGCCCCTTCCTGACCATAACATAGGGCCAAATACAGTTTCTGACCCAGAAGCAAAAGATCTTTCTATTGGCCTTTTGCCAGAAAGATCGCGTTTATTTGGAAAGATTCCTACTAAAGAGTTACGTAAGATTGAAGCTTTACATGATCCATACCTTGCGATGGATAGATATTTTAAACACACCTTAAAAAATATTTCTTGGAGGCAGCGTGGAGGATGGCAAGAAATGTTGGCGGTTGTTAATGCCGTTAGAGACATGGACCAAAAAGAAGGGGACGATTTAAAAGAAGCAATTATGTATTCTTTAGGTAATTATAACGGCGATATTTCTGCACCGCTTAGAAGTTTAAACAGTTGGGGGCTTTGGTTAAATATTACTACGCTTTTAGCGTTTGCGGTTTTTGCTTCTTTCCCTGACTTTGCTGGCCCGATTATTCGTTCAAAAGAGTTTAAAGCTATTGGTAATGTTGCGGATGTCATTTCTGAGTATATAAAGGATGGTAATGGATTGAGGCAATTTGCAAGAGATCTTGGGGTTGTTGCTCAGGAGTCTTTAGAAACTATTTTTGTATCTGCTGCTGACTTAGACTGGATGGAATCAAGACCTAGACTTTGGTCTGCTTACTTTTTCCAGTATACTTTTACAGAAGGGTACACAAGATTTATGCGTACTTTTGCCGCAGGGATGGGTAGGCAATTTGTAATTGAGCATGCTGAACGGGCTAAAAAAGGCGACAAAGATTCCATGCGTTATTTAGCTGAATTAGCAGATGAACAAGGCGACCCTCTTACTTGGCAAACAGTTGAGAAATGGTTAAAGACTAACTACGATTCAAAAACAGGTAAGTACTCTTTTAATGGGCCAGAGGGGCGTAGAGTTAGGCTTGCTATTGGTAGGTTTGTAGACGAATCTATTATTCGTCCTACTGCGTTAGATCGCCCTCTATATGCAAATGACCCCAGGTATTCTTTAATCTTTCAATTAAAAACTTTTTTCTATGCTTATGGTAAGACAGTTGTTGGAGGGGTAGCACGAGAAAGTATGACAAGACACGCGGAAGGAAAACCCATTAGCGCGGTGCTTGCACCTTTATTATTATATGCTACTACAGTTATTCCATTGACGATGCTTGGTTGGGATTTACGTGAAAGAGCAAAATTTAGATTAGCTCAATTAGCCCCTGGAGTAGAACCTAATTGGAAAACTGTTGGACGCTCGCATTATATGGACCAGGGCGATTATTGGTTAGAAGTTTTTGATAGAACAGGGTCTTTTGGGCCTTGGACACAGCTGTTTCAAATGCAGCAAAGTGCGCAGTGGGGCAAGTTTTGGGGAACTCCTCTTATTGGCCCTAGCGCTGAGCGGGTAGAAGAATTTTTTATGGGGAGGGCTAAGCTACAAGATTATGTACCTATCTATTCCCAGCTACCTAGGACAGAATGGCAATAAATACAACATAAGTTATAATAGAGAATTAATATGGCATATTCATCGACAATCAAATTAG
>CEQV01023387.1_pt1 | contig 12073 bp, 16 predicted proteins | sample 530971 | NCBI WGS metagenome assembly CEQV01 (sample SAMEA2621173, study PRJEB7988) | marine metagenome | biome: marine biome (ENVO:00000447); feature: deep chlorophyll maximum layer (ENVO:xxxxxxxx); material: "saline water (ENVO:00002010), including plankton (ENVO:xxxxxxxx)" | depth 100 m
TTTCTGCCTCTGTTTCAAAGTGAGTCAGCATATTAAGAGCTTGGTTTCCAACAAAAGGAACTTGCATCTCACGAATACTACCTGCTCTTGTTACATAAACAGGTGCCCCTGGTGAGAGGTTGGTCAACTGCTCGGGGTTTACTAAGTTGTCAAACACAACCTCTCTTTGGGGAGTCATAGATAAATAACCGCTATCAAGCATCATACGAGTAATAACAGTGTTTGCTCTTTGTATTTCTACAAGGGCATCAGCAGGACAACGACCAAAAAACAAGTTAGGAATAGGTTCAGGGCAAAAATCAGAAAATACAATTTGACAGTCATACCGTTCCATAGCAAGAACTTCGACTACATTTTCACCACCACCACAGACAAAATACCACTCTCTTACACCTGTACCGTCATAATCACACTTAACAATACCTTCGTGGACTAACACTTCTCTTAATGCAGGGTCAGGACTGTCGGCTCTGTTTCTTTCTCTGTAGTAATCATCATATACTTTTGATTGATATGCTCTGTTTGTATAGGTTGGCAAACGTGCAACTGTATCTGGGTCATAGCCCATTTCAATAAGATCACCTGCTCTGTAATAGGTTCTATGAGATTTTAAAACAGCATCTTCAAGGTTGCGAGCATCCCTTGATATAACAAACTCTTCCCACTCTATGTTTTCTATTTTAACAGTGCTAGTATTTACTGTTCTTTCAACTGTAAGATCATGTTCTGTTAAAGATAACATACCTTCACCCATAGGTGACGGACCTTCAACAGATGTTGCAGTATGAGCCTTTACTTCAAGTTCTGGATTTGCCTCTACTTTTTGAACAATATCAGCAAACTCCATGTCGTTTAAACCTTCATAGGTTTCTTCTTCTTTCTTACTGCTTTCATTGTAATAACTTTTAACAACACCAACTTTACCTACAAGTGCGTTCCAAGCCCAATCTCTTATAATCATTTCACCATGATTATCTTTTCTAAACACACACTCGTTTACATAATGGGTAATAATTTCTGCTATTTTAGTATTTTGCTCATTATTAGGTTCATAGATAGCTATGTATTTTCCTGCTGTAAACACACGCAGTAAACTAGGCAACATCATATTTATGTAAGTTGATACTGCTCTGTCTGTAACCCTGGACCTGCCTTGTGGTGCAGGTAAATCATCCATAACACCACGATAGTATTCATAGGCTGTTTCTCTGTCATCTGCTATAAATTCTGACCCTTGTATATAGGTCATAGCATCAGAAATTTCAGATGATAAAAGTTGCTTTAATTGATCTTCAGTAATACCTTGCTCTACTTCAGTTTCCATTGTTTCTGTTACTTGCTCAACTTTAGCAATAGGCTCTTCGCCCATAACAGTCTCTTGCATCATTTCTTCATCTAAAATTTGGGGTTCTGCCACTATTTTGCACCTTTAAGTATTGAGGCTATAGTTACTGTTACATTTGTTCCAGGATGTGTAGCCATATAATTAACAATTTTTGAAATATTATTATAATGTGGCTCTTGATCTTGTATTAATGTTGCTCCGTTACTAAACCGCCAATCTGTACCTAATTTTTTAAACTTTAATCCTGCCTGTGCAAAACCCTCAGAAAGTGAGTTTGGTCGTCTGACAGGCTTTATTTTAGGTTTAGGAGGTGTTTTATCGGCTGTTTTAGTTGCTCGTTTCTTTTTTACGCTATCCATGCTGTGTTAAACTCCAATTCTTTGTATTTACGTCTGGGTTTTAAGCCTATAGCCATGTATCTAAAACTATCGGCTGCATGACTTGTCCAATCATGCAAGGGTCTGTTTTTAAATGCCTTGTTTTTATCGTCAAAAGTACGTCTATATTGCTTTAATGCCTCTATTCCACGCTCACATTTCTGTTTATCAAACCAACAACGGTTCAAAATGCTTCGAGTTGCCTGTATTCCATCTTCTAAACCAAGTTTTTCAGCAACAAATGGCTCTAACCCAAGATTTCTCAGCACTTCAAGGCGTGATTTTCCTGTTCCAAGCTCTTTTACCTCAACATCATGCGGAAAAACATGAGTTCCATACTTATAAGGCTTGTTTTCTAAGACTTTTGCATAATGATCGAGTCCAACACCAGAAGCCTCATAGTAATCTATCAGCCTTACCTCGTTTCCAATCATCTGAATAAACCAAATGGCGGTGCTGTCACCAATACCTAAATCCCAACTTGTATGCACTTCATGGTCTGTTTCATAATGTATGAAAGTTATTCGTTTTTCATCCTCTGCTTCTTTCATTTCCTCACCATAATATGCACCTTGTATAGCTGCTTCAAAGGAACACTCGTATTCCTGTGCATATTGATCTTCAGTAAGGTCATGTTCAGCAGATTCTAGCTCTTTTGTGTCAAGTATGTTTGTTTTACTTGCTTTCAAAGCAGTATGATACCAACCATCCTTTATTGCCTGTTCATAAACACGATAAAAGTCATTATGACCTCTTGGAGTTCCTATCCAGACACACCAACCCTCTCTATCTGACAAAGCAGGGCGTATAACTTCCCAAATATTAGGGTTCATATCTGCATATTCGTCTAAAATGATGCCATCATGGTAAATTCCACGCAATCTATTGACATTATCAGCACCATAAAGTCTAATTCTTGACCCATTTTTAAAGTCAATTCTTAATTCAGCTTCATTCACACTTCCACCTTGTTTTAAAAAAGGTGCAGAGTAACTTTTTAAATAATCCCATGCTATATCTTTTGCCATGTTGTAATGCGGAGCAATATAGCTAAAACGTGCCTTTTTTTTCTTAGTTGTCATAGCGTTCATAATTAAATCATTAACACACGCTACTGTTTTACCTGCTCGCCTGTGTGCAACAATAACACCATACCTGTTTGTTCGTTCATGGAATGTTTTAAACACATCTCTAGGTGTGTATTCAAAATTAAGCATTTTTTTCTTTAATTGTGCATGGCATTTTAACAGTTATTTCACCAGAAAGCTCAACATCATTGTCTTTGTTCCATTTTCTGCGAGATTCAAGCCAAAACATAGTTGCTTTTGTGTTTTCACCAGATGTTGCCATTTCCTGCATGACACTTGCAACAAGATTATCTGTTTTAATTTTTCCAAAAGCTAATTCTTTTTTAAATTTTCTTAGAATTGTTTTACCTGATACTGGTGTACCATCTTCTTTAAAGATATAATGTGATATTTCTTCTGGGGTAAACCCTTTACCTGCAAGGTCAATAACTCTTTCTTTATCTGCTTCTGTGGGTATAAATGGTTTCATAGGCATTATGCAGCTTCCTTACCACACCATTTTAGGTTCATATCTGCATCTGCATGGAGTCCATATCCTGCTGCCAAGCTAGGAAGTAACCCTTCACCATAAACCTGTATATTTATTGGGTCAAATGCTTTCATTTGTATTAATTCTCCGATTTTTTCTAATAATGCCTCAAAATCAAGACATTGCTTTGCCATATGGCTGTTTGTTTTAAATATTTCCTTGCCGAGCTTGGATTTTAAAGCTACCTCTCCTTCTCGAGCATCAGGGGGTTTTGGTTTACTATAAGCATGAGCCTTGTCCTCCCTGAGAGAACTGTCAAAACCAAAGAGCCTAAAATCCCTATAACCAAGCAAATAACCCACGAGGACAGACCGCAAGCCAACTGTAGTAGGACCAGGGACAACTTTCCAAGTCCTGTTACGAAACTCCTCATAGAGAATTTTACTTGGGTATTCTTCACCAAAGTAATCAACTCCTGCATGCCAGAGTATAACCTCCGAGCCTTTGAGATTATCGAATACCTTCGGATGACATTGACCTGCCACCAGATATTTGCCCTTTCTATGGGGGTTCTGAACATAATCTTTAACCCATTCTTTAGGGTCTAAAAGGCATGCATAGTCAGGTTTTATCTTACGACCCATCAAATAATCGTGTGTTTTGTTACACGCTAGTATTTTTGCCTTTTTAGACAGTTTACGAATAGTTTTTAACTCGTCTGCTAAACTCGGACCACCTCCGCAAATCAAAAGTGTTCCTTTTCCTGTGTTTTGATACTCAAAAATATCAGGAAGGTTACGTTTCATAACCTTTCGTGTTCTTTCAACCATTTCCCAGAATAAAAGCCTCCCCTGACCTTTTTTCTGTAAACTTGTCTCCTTTAAATTGGTTTTAGCAAGGGTTTCAAGTGTTACGGTTGACATAAAACAGTTCTCCAACCAATAAGCTCTCCATCAGGGTCTTTTGGAAACTTATTCTGATGAAACTCCAATGGTTTAAACGGTATTAAATTATATGCCTTTTTTAAATCAAAATTACATTTAAAACTGTGTTTTTCCTGCAATTTCATAATCGTATTGGGCAAAGTAACATCCGAAAACTCAGGCACAGTTGGGGTTTGTGCAGAAACGGCAGCTTCTTTGATATTTTCAGTTATACCCTGCCCAATTCTAGCTGATAATCCATGTCCACCCTCACCAAGCCTGACGGTCGGAATACCTGCTAAAGCAGCTTCCAAGCCTGTTCCACAACCAGAGACATGAATTATACATCTGGAATCTTCTAATCTTTCTAAAAACGGTGTTCTGTCGTCTAATTCACCAAATCCTTCCCAAAAGGACATATCTTCACTTGGGTGACACCGTATAAGTGGGTTTTCAAGCTCATCTATAGCTTTTCGTGTTAGCCCATACCCCTGTATTTCATGGGATATCTGATAAGCAAGAAAATCAAAAACTTCCTCTGACACACCTCCGAGTAATCGGACTGTGCCTATAACCATATCGTTAAAAGTACGACCAAAGTTATTGAGTGTTCCAACCATAGTGCAAAGAACATTACGATTACCTCCCTTGATTTTTGTTGCCAAAATACTTCTTGGGTTGCCTGTTATCTCTACAGGTGTTTGTGTTAATTGCTTAAATAATTGTTTTTGCTCGTCTGAGTGTGCAAATATCATATCTGCATAATCAAGACATCTTTTATCGACACTTGGTTTATACAACTCCATAAGGGGTTGCATAGGAAAAAGCTCTTCATCCATCAGGGTTATTAAATGCCCTGAGTTTATTGCATCTGTAAATACGCCTACATCCTGTGTATTAGCGGATTTCCATAATATAACTCCAGGTGGAAGGTCATGCCAGTTCTGCATCTGCCATCTATTACCAATAACAACCTTCCATCCCTTCATCTGTTTAGCAAGCCATTCTCTTGAGGCTAATTCTCTTGCTGACACCTCAACAGGCAAATAAAGTATTTTTTCAACTCTTCTTTCCTGCTTTTCAACAGTTTCTGTTTTAACCTTTTTTTGTGGCAGGTTTTCAAAACACCGTCTTAATAAACGAAGGTAAAGACGTTCTGCCTCCTTGAGATTAAGGCTTTTCAACTCATTCTTTGCTTTTGCCTCAAGGTCGTTTAACTCTTTGTTAATTCTTTCTCTCGGTGTAACAATAATTGTATTAAACTTATCCCTGTATTTCTGTCGGGTGGGGTCACTTTCCTGCCATTTATTCTTGCCCGAATTACACCAGATAATACTGTTATCACCATACTCGTAAGAGACTTCTTCTTCCCCAAGTGTGTGTATTTTGGGGTGTTGCCTTTGCCAGACTGCCCATAGTGCTGCTTGGTCTATCTGCCATATCATTTTATCCGTTTTATACAGATGATAGATATAATCTGCGACCCCTTTCCAATATGTATTGGCTTTTCCTATGCATACAGAGGCATTACAGACATTCCAGGGTTCTAATCGTGCAGGTCTTAATCTCATGCCGATTTCCACCTGTGGAAGCTCTTTAAAAGGGCGGTGTGCAAGTGCATCAACATCTAACAAGCAGGAATATTCACCTGTTTTCTTCATAAACTCATACCAACGGATAAACCGTATGCTATGATAATATTCCGCATTGGCTTCAGGCTGTTCTACCGTTAATCCAGTGTCTAGCCCAAGCTCATCTATGACCTGCTCAACAAACTGTGCAGGACCATCCATAATATGCACATGACAGCCATTTCCAAGAGAGGCTAACAGCTTTGCACCAAACTTCCTGAAATATACACCATCACAAAATAAATATGCCACAAACCCTTTAGGGGTGGGTCTTATTTCAGTGACATGGGGTAGGCTATACCCAAGATACAAAGGCGTAGTATCTGTAAAAACACTTCTAATATCTTTCTCATGCTTCCAATGGGAACGCATAACATCAAAGTCACCATTTAAAAATGCTTTTGTACCCTCGCAAACATTCAACGCACCTGAACCACTTAACTGTGGCTGATGATAGATAAACCCTATATCTGTTTGATCGAGTGCATGATAAGGCGGTAAACCATGCTTCTTACGTGCTTCCCACTCTTTTTCAACTATATCCATGAAACCCCAGTCCTATGTGTAGAGAAGTGATGAGTTCCTCTACACGAAGGAAGTACTAAATGAGTAGTATGAGTAGTCAAGAGTGTCACCTTGACGTTTTCCGCATTAGCACAAAAATACAAGTAACGCAAGAAAATACTTTGAGAGATTATTGGGATATTTTTGGATGGGTGATCTAAGTACTATAATAATAACCCCCATAAAATTATTTGGGTGGTGGGGGGTGCTGCAAAATAGATCGAAATACATAGCTTGCTATTGAAATATAATTATATAGCTAGCTATCTTAATCAAGACCGCAAAATCCATAGCTTGCTATGTAATATTATTATATAGCTTGCGCTGTATTTTTTATTATTAACATAGCTTGCGATATAAAAAAGAACAAAACGAGAACATTTTCCAGTGATTAACGCAAGAATTTTCTTGTGAGATTTTCAGGAAAAAAGGTTTTTTTAGGACTTTTAAAAAATTCAAAACAATCACAACAATTAAAATTATATTCTATCTCTATATACATAAATTAGCATTAATTAGGGAATAATAGGGAAATAACCGCTTGCATTATGTACAAAAATAAATAAAATAAAATTAGTTTGTTACACTATCAAAAGTCTACATATAACTTTGAAGGGGTTATTTATGTTACAAGAAGGACAAAAGATAAGAGTCCATTTCAACCTAAGAACAAAAAAATGGGTTGTATCAACTAAAGTTGAAGGAAAATGGAAAAAACAAGGAGATCATGAGCAGGTCGCTCTTGTAAATGCTATTCCTTGTACATCTCTAAAAGGTGCGGAGAGAATAAGAAGGAATAAATCAAGGGAAGTAATAGCAAGAATTGAAGGTAATTATATCAATGTAAATTCTATTGATAAAACGTCTTTAGTTAATGAGATTCATTATAACCCTTATAAGTCGGAACATTTTACTTATCAAAATGGTTCAATTTATAGCGGTTCTAATACTTGTTATTTTCCCGCAAATGTTGGTCATTTTATAGCTTAAGGAAGGAAAAACTAATGAGATATTTAAAAATAGATACAAATTTTAAAAAGGGTATCATTCGTGACGCTCTTGAAAAGAGACTAAGAGGTTTAGAAGCTAAAGAGGAAAAAATAAGAAAAAGAGCTAAAGAACTAAATTATAATGGTGATGAATATTTAGAAATTAGATCAACAAATAATTATAAAGAAAAAATGATTGTTTGCGATTTAATTGATGATCTTTGTTGTCTCGAACCTGAGGGTGAATATAAATAATTAATTTTTATTAGTTTCTGGGGGGATTCTCCCCCCATTTCTTAGAGTAGTTTTACGGAACTATTCTAAGAAGTGGTTTAACACTTCGCAACCTTAACAACCTTGAAGGGGTTTAAAATGGACTATAAAAAAGACGAAATAGAAGAATATTTCAACGATTATTTAAGAGAAAATAAAGAATATTTGAGAGAAGAAAAAGGGTTATCTAGTTGGACAGAAGATTTGCACCATGATTGCTTTAATACTGATTATTACATTGTAGGCACTTATCAGGCTAAACAGTGGTTAGGTGATATGGTTTTTAAAGTTATAGAACATATTAGAGAATATGAGGAATTTCACTTCGGAGAAGTAAGTACTGACTTATCCAACCCTGAGAACATTGTAAATATGTATGTTTACATAATAGGTGAGCAAATTGTTTATGAATATCTGGATAAAAACACAATATCAATGGGCGAAAAATTCAACAATCAAGAATTTTATTGTTTTTAGGGGGAAGGTTTAAACTTGGTTTAAGGGGGGGTGCTATACCCTCCCATTTCCTCAAATAGCTTATTCTGAGCCTTTAAAATGAGCTATTTTGGGAAGTGGATAACACTTCATAACATTAATTACCTTGAAGGGGGTTATAAATGAAAAATGCAGCTTTAGAAAAAAATGAGGAAACTGTTATTAAATTTGGTGGTTTTTATGATTCCAGATTTTCAGCAGAAATAGATTATAGAATAGAAAGTGACATAGAAGAGGGGTATTATGATTCATGGGAGAAAGTCGATTTTCCTAAGACTAACCAAAATTATATTGAAAATTATTGTAATGAATTGGAAAATTTTATTTCTCAAGAATTTGATCTTGATATAACTTTCCAGAAAATAAATTTATGGTCTCCGAGAGAGTATAATTTTAGAACTGACGAGATACTTTGTGAAATTTCAAAAAAACAAGTTAATAAATTAAATGAGTATTTTTTGAAAAATAAAGAGTTTGATAAGTTTTTATTTTCAGCAACTCAACATAGAGATGGTTTTCATTCTTTTTACACTTATGAGGAAGCAAAAAACAATAGAAAAGAAATATTATCAACTTATGTATTAGAATTTATTGCTGATAAATTTTATGAAACATTTGAGCCTATTGAATTTGAAATTCACTTAAAAGATGATTAAACCCCTAAACTCTGGGAGGGCTGTAGGCTCTCCCATTTTTTTTGGCTGTGTTTTAACGAGGTTTCAGAACCTTGTTAAATCATAATCAATTAAGATTATGATTAATGGAGGTATATAGAAATGACAAGTGAGCAAGTAGAAAATTGGTTAGGTAATCGTGATTTGAATTACGATATGAATACAATTAAACATAAAACCATTTACGACAAATATTCGTGGCTCTTTATCCTTAATGATGGGTGTATAAATGCTTATAATCTGGGTTGTATGTATGGTGAATGTTATGATGACAATTCAGAAGGCATTTTTGATGATCAGAAAAAAATGCAAGAATGGGTTCAAGAATTAAATAAAATGATGGAGAATTAAAGAATGAGTAGGCAATTAGAAATAGAAATTTACAATTACAACGATTTGAAAAAAAATGATGAGTTATGTGATACAGTTTACGAAAAATTTTGGATAGAAAATCCTGATAATATAAACTGGTGCGCTGAAGATAATATAGATGGTTTTAAAGAATTTGCTGAAGTTTTAAAAATGTCTTTTGATTATTCTTTGTCAAATTCACAATATCAAGATAGATCATGTTACATTAAACTTGAACCTTATTCTCAGATGGATAATACAGAATATAGAAATATTGTTACAAATTATAATCCTCATTATTGGATTGGTGAAAATCTTAAAACATTTACTCTGAAATTTTTAAATCAGGAAAAATATCAATATTTAACTGAATGGTCACTCAATGATTTTGTCCTAGAAATTCAAGAAAAAATGTTTGACCTCTGGTTTGCTGACAATCGTGATTATTATTCTAAAGAGTATTTTTTAGATCATATTGAGTGTAATCAATACGAATTTAACGAAAATGGGGAGTTAATATAATGAAGGAATTAACGGGTATTGTGTGTTTCGTATTTAGTGGATTACTGTTTACTTGCAGTAAAGATTATCAATATTTTGGTGAATCGCCAGAATTATTGACTGCTACCCTATTAATTAAAATGTTATTACTCTTAATGGGGTTTATTGTTGCTTTTTCTGGTTTTTATTTGGTTATTTCAAATAAAGAGGAGAGTTAAAATGTCTGAACATCTTGCTTGTATATTAGATGATGAAAACTTTTTTTTATGTTGCCGTTGTGGAGTAAAAACTGATTTTACAAAAAATGATATGTATTTAGATGATGTCCATTTTGGTTGGGATTGTGATACTGATGAGGAGTATGATGCAATTTTTAAAGAGGGCGAGTTTCAAATTCATAGAGACTGTAAAGAATGGGCAAAATAAGGGGAGGGTTAAATGTCTTTTACTAAATATTGTAAATCTAATAATATTGAAAGTTATCATTCTGGAGGTGGTTGTATTCACTTGTCATATATAGATGCTAACAACGACCAATGGTTAATTAATCCATTTGATATTAAACTTTATGATATCGTTATTGAATATCCAACAAATAAAAATCAATTTTGTATGTTTGGAAAATATGATGGTGAAAGTTTTTTGGCAACATTTAAAGACGGTATAAAAAAATTAAAGTCTATGTAATGGACTAATTTGCTTTTTAAATATTTTCCAGGTAGGTGGTAAATGCCCATATATAACGGTATTTACCACTTTTTTTTGGTTTGGGGAGAGCAATTTGTTCATAACTTCTAATTTTTGTTTAATTAGCTGTAGTTGTGATTCTGGCATTTCACCTTTTTTGATTGGATTATAATTGATTGCTTTTACATTTGGTTGCCAGATTTGGTTGTATAGTTTTTCAAATTCTCTGCAAATATCGTATTCAGTTTGATTTATTTTGTTATTAGATAAAGCATAGCCCAATATATCTTCTGGTAAATCTTTTCTTATTCCTACCGCTTCTTTTCTTAAAATACATTTCAAAATCCATTGTTTCATCTCTGCCCTTTTGTTGGCATTACTTCGATTTTTCTGTACTTGGATTGCTTTTTGAATAACCATATTTTTCTAAAATATCCTTCGGAGCTGCACATTTGTCAGATGTAGGCTTACTTCCCCAATTAGCAGACCAATACCCTTTTTTTGAAAACCATGAAATTCTATTCTCCCATTCACACATTTTTTTGATTGGTTTTTTATCGCTAACAGGGGGGTAATCATAATCATTATACCTTTCCTGGTTTAAGAAAGTTGATAGCATCAGTATATATTTTTGCTCAGTTTCAGCATTTTGAAAATTATATTGATTAACTCCATTGAGGATTACATCATGCGAGCTTTTTTGTAAACATTTTCTATAAGCTAACAATGAGACACTCTTACCTGTTTTTTTTCTCCAAAGTTTCCAAATCGTAACAAAGTTATCTTCAATATCCTTATCTAAATCTTGCCTTAAAGTTTTCTTCTTTTTAACACTTTTCTTTGTATTGTTAGTTTTTGTATTGTGATTAGTGTTATTGTCTATTGTATGTGAATTTGTAAGTGATTGATTTAATTCATTTTCACTATCTTTTACTATCCGTTTACTATCCGTTTGTATTCCGTTTACTATCCGTTTACTAACCCTTTGGAGTTCGTTTATTACTCGAGTATTCACCAAATACTTACCGTCAAATTCAAGTTTATTTTTGCTGACAAGTGACAATAAATGCTTCCTAATTATGTTAGGTTTGGAATTTAATGATCTCATTAATCTTTCATCTGTTGGCAATATTCCACCACCAGAAGAATACATTAATGAAATAGCCTGTATATATACACCACACTCTGCGCAGTTCAGACCAAAAGTCCCGACTAACCATTCATCTGGATTAAATTTCACATATCTAATTTTGGTCATTTCTTATCTTTCCTAATGCTTTTATTATGGCTGAATGATCTCGATTAAGCACATTACCAATCTGGTGAGATGTAAAGTTTTCATGGTTAAGTAATTTAATTATAATTTTTCTGCAAATGTTTAAGTCATCTGACCTTTTTTGAGATATTATATCTTCTCTACTTTGTTTGTAATTCTTTTCGCAATAATCAAAAATATCTCTGACAATTTCTAGTTGCTTAACATTGAGTGCTTGATTGCTTTTCACAAGTTCAATAAAAACACGCATAGGCATAAATACATAAGGGTCTTGCCTGTTTGCTTTTAAGATTAAAATATCTGAGCCTGATAGCCAATTGACAAGTGTTTTCCACAGGCTTTTTACTCTGGATTTAACCTCGCAAACTAAATGTAGGTCACTAGCATATACGTTTATGTCACCTGGAAAACCTTGCATAGCACCAGATAA
>CEQV01008783.1_pt1 | contig 12066 bp, 12 predicted proteins | sample 530971 | NCBI WGS metagenome assembly CEQV01 (sample SAMEA2621173, study PRJEB7988) | marine metagenome | biome: marine biome (ENVO:00000447); feature: deep chlorophyll maximum layer (ENVO:xxxxxxxx); material: "saline water (ENVO:00002010), including plankton (ENVO:xxxxxxxx)" | depth 100 m
TGCATATACTTTATCCCAAGCACTACCCATAAAATCAAGCTGAGTTTTGTCATAACCTAATACATCAAATGCTTGTGACATTTTAGCTATCTCATTACCTTTAATATCACTAGAAGTTAAAAACTTAGGAAGTGGTGGCTTTCCACTTAATACTTTACCTCTTTTCATATAAAACATACCAACTACAGCATCTGTTATAAACTGATCTGCAGTGATATGATCATAGTTCTGATACCAGTTCTGAGCATTCATAACAGCTGAGCCTACTGCATATCTAGGAGCAGATTCAAATAAATCTCTAGCAACTTCTCTTCTTAACATAGGTATAAGGTTTTTAGATAGATCTCTAGAGACTTTATTATATACATTTTGCAATACTTTAACATTAGTAGCATTAGCTAACATACCTACATCTTCTACTAGTCTAGGAGTCCAGCCCTCTATACCTCTGAAAAACTCTGTGTTTTTATTAGAACCATACCAAACATTACGCATCATAGTTTGTAGCTGTTTAGGGGTATAATCTGTAGCTTTTTTGCCATTGTATTTACGTATAACAGACTGTCCCATTTGCTTTACATTAGCTAATACACCAGACCTAACACCTCCAAGGCCCTTACTTAAGTCTACCTCTACTCTAGCTCCTCCAGGTATATATCTAGTAGGTGCTAACATTCCACCAACTATCATACCATGCATTACGTCACTAAAGAAAGACCTTCTTCCATAGTTTTCATCATCTATATCTAGTCCTGCAGACACTCCCCTTTCAACTAAGTTCCTTAATCCACCATGTAAACCAAGAAGAGTAGCTTCGTAAGCCATATCTCCAGCAACCTGAGCTCCGTGATCACCTAGAACACCACTCCATTTAGCAGCCAAAACACGTGGCACATCTTCAGATCTAAATTCTTGTGCAGCTTTTATACTATTATCTCTAATCTCGTCTCTAAGCTCCTTATTTGCTGGATCTAAGAGATTCTGACGTACATTATCCCCAAGGTTTTTATTCTTCTTAATATTTTCTAGTAATAGTTCATCAAAGTTTTTACTAATTTCCCCTTGTAAGTCAAAGTTGCTGAAAGGATCTACCTTGGTGGCAGTTCTTCCAAAAGCTTTAGCAGCTTCTTGACCTGTTTTAATAGCAACTGCACCTGTCTGATATAGTTCTTCAGAAAAGTCTCTCATTACTGCATCATCTACATCGCCTACTATCTTATTTAAAGTCTCTCCAGTTTCAGATCTAAGCTTTTTACCAGCTCCTTTAGATAATGCTTTACGACCTAAGTTTAATGCACCACTAGCTTTTCCTAGTCCTTTTCCTATAAGTCCTACACCAGATATAAAACCTACACCTTGACCAGCTATTTGACCAAGTCTACCAGCCCATGAGTTATCAGCCCATTCTTGAACGCCTAATGTTTCCCTTACTTCTCCGCCTGCATATAAATCAATACCTAGTGAAGCTCCTAATGTCATCTCTTCACCTACAGCCCATGCCATATTTCCAAGGAAATCTGTTACAGGATTAGAGTCCGCTATACCTGTTGGACCAGGTGCTGCTTGTTCATATAATGCTTTATAAGCTTGAGGATCCCTAGCTTTAACTTGCCAGGGTTGCATATCTTTATATTTTTGCTTTAAAAAGTTTAAGTCAGGCGACTGTTGTTGCCCCCAATATTCTGCTTGCTTTCTTATATTATCACTCATAGTTTATTCAACTTCTCCATATAGTCTTGGGTCTAATAGTTTATTTTCCATAATTATTTGGTTTAAAGACTGAAGCTCTTCATCTAGTTCGTATCTTTCCTGCCATCCACCTTCATTCATCTTCTTATTAAATACTCTTTTATCCTCATATAGATCTTCTAGTTCTTGTTCCATTTCTAAAAGTTCAGGAGTAAAACCTCTCTTTCCTGTTAAAGGATTAGTTCTAAATTCAGCTATATCCCATGCACCAAACCCTGTTAATGGATTCCATGATGACATAAAGCCTCTTTCATGTATTTGTTCTTCAAAGTTTTTACCTACATAATCACCCCAACCTGCTGTTAGCTGAGTTAGCATTTGAAATGGAGCTTTTACAACCTGTCCTGCTATTGTTGGTATTGCTGTTTTAGCATCCATTTCTGACATTCCTGCCCATTCTTCTTCCATCTTAGTTTGATAAAAAGGCATTAACTCTTCTATTCTTTCTTCAGCTTCAACTCCTGATTTAAACCAATCAGCTTCTATAGGAGGAGATCCTACATCTTCTTTCTTTTTAGTTAGCTCATCTCTTGCATGAAATACTTTTAATATTTCAGTATCACTCATATTTTCAGTTTGAGTAAATCCTGAAACAGAAGGAAACTTATCAGTTAGACTGTCATCTTTAATAATCTCATGATGCATCATAGTGCTATCCCATGCGTTAAAATCATCAATACTTATATCAAAGCTTTTAGCATTTAAAAGTTTGTTTAAAATAACAGTTTTCTTTCCAGGAAATTGCTGAGTCAATGTCCATGCTTTAGATATTATATCTTCTTTAGTCTTGTTCATTAAAAGTCCTCGTTAAGAAATGAGTCTAAATCATTAGTCCTATTGTCGTCAAACTCATCTTCAGGTACTATAGTTCTATAAATTTCTGCTTGAATTTCTGCCTGTTTTATATCAACTCTGCCAGCAAGACTATGATATTCTTTTAGTCGAGATATAAAATTATCATCAGATATATCTATACCTAACATGTTCAAAACATCAGCTTTATATTGACCTGCCATTTTAGGCTCCATTGTATAGTATTGTAGGTTTGATGATTCTAAATAGTTTATAATATCATGAAAGTTTCCATTTGCAACAGCATTAACTAAAGCTTCTTGTAAGCCTTGAGCTTGGAATATAGCTTCTTCTTCACTTAAAGACCATGGAAATAAAAAAGATCCTATTCTAAGTTGCTCTTGCATTATTTCATTTTCTTTAGCTTGTAGTTCACTGGTATTTAAATCATCATCAGCATCAATTTCTTTCTGCCTTGTTATAACAGCTCCAAACTCTTCTCTTAATTTACTTAAAGAATTTCCTTTGTTAAGTAGTGCCACAACACCTTCTACAGCTTCTTTCTTAACAGGCTCTAATGAAGCCATTTTTAACTTAGATTCAACTTGACTTGCAGTATTTGCATCTATTTTCTGTTGAGCTTCTATTTTTAGCCTAGAAAAGTAATCTGCTTCAAGAGAGTCTAATGCAGACTCTGTTTGAAGTTCTGCTAGTCTTTGCTCTATTTCTGGCATAAACTGACTGTATTCACTGGTAAACTTATTTGCTACTTTAGCTACATCAGATGCATCTACAATACTATCTTCACCTGGAGTAACCATAGACATTGCATCGTCAAACAAATCTATATGTCTTTTTATCTGCTGAGCCTCTCTCTTTCTTTGCTCAAGTCTGCTTCTATAATCTCTAGCATCATTTAACCTAACATTAGTCATACTTATAGCACTTTCATTAGCAGCAGATAAAAGTTCTTCAGAGTTTGTTGTTCTAAACTGTTCTTTTACACTTTTAAGTTCAACACCTCTATCTAATAGATTGGTTTCTATAGCACTTAATGCTGTTTCAAGTTCAGCAATTTCTGATTCTTCATTACCTATCATATAGTTATAAGCATTTATTACACGAGCTTCTTTCTCTTTACCAACCTGTATTTGTCTTTGGGTGGTAGCTGTAATAAAGTTATCAGCTAATCCTGATAGTTTATTTAATGCATCTGCTAATTCTGACATATTTTATTTCCTTTAAGTTTATTTAACAATTTCCTGGGATCAGGCAATACGCCCAATCATACCATTTACCATAATCATCATCAGGATCTGGAGCTCCAGGTATGTATGTAGTTGGATTATGTAGCACATCCCATTCTTTAGACCAAAAATCATATCCTATTTCTCCACCTTGAAGATATAAAGCACAAGGTCCTGCGCATCCAACCGATTTATCACCAGGATTTATATAAAGACATCCTCCTGCGTTATCGCTCCATATAGTGCCAGTTGGACAGGTATCAGGAGTAATAATATCAGTTTGCATATCAGGATGATTTGGAACACATCCTTCGCCTTCAATATAATCTGCATACTGTCCACACATTATATCTTCTGTTGAGCCTAAATTTTCCCAATTTAACAGATCATTAGTTACACATGTACCAGATATACACATTTCTTGAGGACTGCAAGCTGGGTTACATTCTCCTAAGCCAAGATCTAATCCTTCAAATTGATATGGAACACATTCTTGATCTTCAGGTATTTCTACACCATTGCACATTTTAACACCTTCTTTTTTATCCCACACTCCCCTTGCGTCAAGTCTTGCAATAGCTGCTAAAGTTCTATTATAAAAATCTTCTTTTTCATCTTGAACAGTTTTATCATAGTCTAATGCTGAATCTACCATAGCAATATTATATTTATCACCAGCTTCATCTTGAGCAATATCTAGTCTTTCTCCAAGACTTTTAGCTTTATTAGCAGTTTGCTCATAAGTTGTCTCTAATGCTTCATCTAAAGTTCCAGTCTTTAATCCTGTTCTTCCAGCCATAGACCTTGCTTTACTTGCTTGAGATCCATAACCTGCGCTAAGAGTATCCATTTCTGTAGCATATACACGATTAGTAGCATCTATACTAGTATCTAATATATTTCTAGCTTCTTTATAGTCTATATCTCTTTTTCTTTCAGCAAGCTCTATTCCTGTGTAATCAAACTCAGGAAGATACATTCCATATTGTTTGCCAAAATCTTCTTTAGTTATCTTGAATGGAAGATCTGTTTTCATAAAATCATAAACATCTCCTGCAAAGTCTTGATCTTTATCTTCATATGCTTTCCATAATTCGTCTAACGTCATATCTTATTCCTTCTATTTATCATGGACCTGTCTTTTCATACCAAGGTCTTTCAAATTCTTCTTCCTGTTCTTCTTGGACAGGAAAAACCTGTTCTTCTTGGACAGGAGTTTGGGCAGGAGTATTAAAAAAGTTATATATATTTCTACTTGTTCTTCTTCCAGATCTAGAGTATTGGCTTCTATTTCTTCTTTCACGATCTCTTTTTTCTTTTTCAACCTGTCCTTGTTCTGGAGTAAGAGGATTTGTCCAAGTAGAACTACCTTTTCCTCTAAAACCACTGCCAGTTGGTTTCTCTAATACTGGAAGAGAATCATGTATGTCTTGCATCATATCAGAAGTATTATCCCAATAGTTTGAAATATCTGAAAGCATATTTTCCCAATTAGTTTCAATATCATTTATTTCAGTTCCCCTAACATCCATTTCACCTTCAGTATCTATAATATTTTTTCCACCTTCTGGAATTGTTCCATTTTTATCTTCTAAGCAAGCATTATTACCGTTACAAACACCACAATCATCTACTACAGCACTACCGTTTGGAACTCCAGCGCAATCTTTACAACTTGAACCATCTCCACCGCATACACCGCACTCATCAACTTCTCCATCGCATATAAGACCCCATTTATCTCTTGTAAAATCTAAGCCTTCCATCTCTACGCATTGTTCACCATCCCATAACTGTCCTACAGGGCATACATTACCCCTAAACGCTCCTTCTGTTGCTGTAAAATTGGGATCATCTACGCATATAGTTTTTCCATTTGCATCTGTTCCACTTGCTATTTTTCCAATCCCGCAATCCCATTCTTGATTTGCAGCCAATCTATTTTCTATCTCTTCTGGAGTAAAATCTTTACCAACTTTTTGAACATCTTGTATTACAGCTTGATACCATCTATCTTTTTCACTATCTATAGCTGATATATATGATGTTAAAGCTGCATCTAAATCGCTCTCTAAAGACCTTTCATCACTTTCTTTTCCTGCTCTATACTCAGACCCTAAAGTTTTAGTTTTTTTATAAATATCTGTAAGAGCATCTTCAGCAACTCCTATATTTCCTCCACTTCTTATAGTGGCTCCAGAAGTTCCAGAAGCTAATGATTGACCACTAGTTAAAGCCCCATGGCTTATACTTTCTCTTTGGCCTTGAACTCCTTCTTTAAAACCTTGTAAAGTTTTTGAAGTATCTGTTTCATAAGTTTCTCCAACTTTTCCACCAAGATGTTTTCCTTTTGAATAAAGTTCCTTTTCTAAAAGGGATTGAAGCCTTCCTTCTAATCCCCCAGAAGTATCATACCTGCTAATCTTTTCCCAAGAAAAAGGGTCTGAAACTGATGTATAAGGATCTCCTATTGCAGTTCTAAATGTAGCTTCTGCTTTTTCCAATTCTTTTGTGCTAAAACTAGCAATATATTTATTGTAATCGCCAGAACCCATATCCTTACCTTCATCTCCATAAAAAGTAGGCCCTAATATTTGATCATAAAAAGCTTGTGTTCTTTGCTTATAATCTGTTTCGGTTCCAGACAAAGCATCGTAACCTTCCATGCCTTCACCTGAAGCAAATGCTTCCCATAATGTGCCGTAATTAGCCATTATTGATTAGCCAATCTGTCAAGCTCTGACATAGCTTTATTAGCAGTTAAATCTGCTGTATATACATCTTTTAGTTTATTTCCCATAGATCCAAGTCCATCATCTCTCCATACATCAAATATACTAGGTATGCCACCTTCAGGCTGAACCATACTTCCTATAGCTTCTCCTGTATTAGGATTAATCATTCCTCCAGCTCCTTTAGAAGCCCAAGTCGTAGGAGCTTCTCCTCCCCTTCCAAACATAGTCCATTGATCTCCTCCTGCACCAAATGTAGTAAAGTCTGCATCAAAACCTTCTGTCATTCCTCCTGCCTGTATATACATTGAACCTAAATCTGTAACAGCTTGAACTACTTGAGCTTTGTTTTGATCTTTAGCATCTTTTGAGAGCTGTTTATTTACTTTTCTAGAAATATCTGCATCAAACTTTCCTTCTTCAACATCCATACTTTCCCAGTCGTAGTAATAATCAGCACCTTGTCTTCCTAAAATTTTACCAGCAGTATAACCAAGAGGGCCAAATAATGCTCCTCCTAACAAACTTAATCCAAGACTCCATGCACCCATAGCAGATTGCTCTTTATCTCTTTTTTCGTTTATATCATCTAACTGCTTTTGTTCTTTTTTAGCTTCAGCTCGAGTATCTATCCCAAGCATTACTTCTTCCCATGTATAACTCATAACTTATTCCTTTATTTGTATAAAATTGTTAACTTAGCTTTTTTATTAGTAAAAGTAGGATCGCCCATACGTGATAAATATATCTGTCTTGTACTTGATTTAAGCGCAACAATCCAGTCATAAGCATTTCCACCTACATGATACAATTGTGGTGTTTGTACAAAAAATGTTTCAGAAGCAGTTTTCTCCTCAATTACAATAGATATATTTAAAATATTCCTAAGAGGTATAGATTTAGGCACCACAAAACAAGGCTTGCCTGATGCAGAAGGTAATGTAATAATAGCTGTAAATGCCTTAGGTACAAAGAAATCACCTCCGGGCAAGAGTGGAGATTGAATCCATTTACCTTTAAGCTTAGCAAATAACATAGGTCCATCTTTAGTATCTCTTATTTGTACTTGTCCTTCATAGCCCTCTGAACTACTTAAAGTTTTATTGCTAGTAGAAACTTTTCCTTGCTTAGCTTTTAATACTCTTCTTGTTTTAGCATCCATTATCTAACACCTAGCTCTCTATAGGTTAAAACTATCTCGTCAATCTCAAATGACTTATGGGTAGTCCCTGTACCATCTTCATCAATTATCTGTATTGCAAACCAATATTGCCCTTTTAAAGTGGTAGTTGCTGCAGTATTAAATTCTTTTGTAACTAAACTTCCGCCTGTATTATTTGTTAAAGTACCTAAAGTTATTGTATCTTCACCTATGCTAGCTGCAGCATCATCTACTATCACTTTAACATTTAATGCGCTTCCAGAGTTTTTATATCTAACTTTAACGTTTAATAAGTTCTTTTTAGACCCTGGATTGCCTAGACTTAAATGACCTGTTCTCATACTAAAATTAGAAGTATCAGCTGTTCTAGCGTCATAAACATATACTTCACTATTTCCAGCGTCACCACCTCCTATTAAAAGTTTTCCACTGCTAGTATTAACCATATTAGTAACATTAGACTCATGAACCATCATATCGTCTACTTTATGCCAGCTTTGAGTATCTAATGTATAGACATAAGCTTGCCCGCTGCCTGCCGCAGCTCCATTCCAAAGAACAATAACCTGTCTTGAAGGTAAGTCAAAACCTACAATAACATTTTCAGTAATATCCCTGTTCCATTCAAAGTCGCTTATCTTTCCCATATTTAGTTGGCTTAACTGTTCTCCATCATATAAAAAGCATCCTGTTTGATTTGCCCATACAACACCATAAGAGGTTTTAGCAACTGCTGTAGGATTGTCAACACCAGCTCCAATTCTTACATCCTCTAAAAATTCTAACTCTTTAGATATATTTATAATATATAAAGACTTTTTCTTAAACTCAAGCAATCTATCAGCATAAGATTCAAGTGCAGTGATAGAGTCTCCATCGTTTATTGCTACATCTATAAATGCATTTTCAGTAAATACATCATATTGAAATATAGGACTTTTAAGTATTCTGTCCCCATAAACCCTGCCATTGACTTTTACATTTGCTACATAAGCCCTGCTATTAGCAACCGTCCCATGTTTCCAATATACAATTCCAGCTATATCATCTGTTTCATACCCATTTAAGCTATCAAAAGTTAACAAGGCAGGAGGATCTGTTATAGGGTTTGTTGTGCACATAGCTCCTGTAGCCTCTAAAGTATGACCATAGCTAGCATTCCGATCCTTCCATTCATTAAATTCAGTTTCTAAACTCCCTTTAATGCCATCTTCAAAACTAAGTTCTGCAAGAAGATACCAAGTATTTTCACCATTCTGCCTAGAATATAGTCTTGCTCCATATAAATTATCAGTAGCAGAAGTATAATCTTCAGATACATATGCATGTACAGTTAAAGTTGTATTAATTTGTTCGTTTGTGCCTCCATTATTTTCCATAGTATCACCACTATCTAGAGTAGTAATAGCAGATTCTGCTTTATTTTTATAAAGCCAGCTAGCTCCAAATTCTACAAAGTCTCCTGTTGCTGGGCTTGTTGAATCATTATTCCATCCACCAGATTCATCTGCACCATAAACTACAACCCAATGCAATCCGTCAGCTATATTTGCAATACTGCCAGAGCCACCACCACCACTGACATTAAATTCTGTATTAGCATTACTACTCCCATCATTATTAGCAAGACTCTCATGTATTCTCATATTGCCATTAACCCCGTTAGTAGGAGGAGTTTTAGCTTGTCCTGCTGGCAGCCAGTCAGCTACAGTTCTATCTCTTTTTGCTTGATAATGCCAAACTAAAGAACTAGGCGCTGTGCCATGATCGCCACCTACAAATACATCTCCTTCCGCAGCATAAAATGCTGGAGTAGCAGAAGTAGTGCCTAATTGATCTGCAGTTATAGTACCATCAGATAGTTCTTGTACATCTACTGTAGTTCCATCAGCTTTTAAAAGAAAATCATCTGCATTGGCACTATGAGTTCCATCGCTTTGCGTTTGAACTTCGTTGTCATTACTGAATACAAATAGTCCATATCCTGGAGTTGTATGTGCTGCACTTGTAAAATCATTGTTTCCTCCTTGAATGTCGGTATCTGCATCTTTAAATTGAGATGCCATTTTTAACCTTCCTACACTACTAGGATCTACATTAGTGCAGACTTCAAGCTGATTACCTTCAAGATCTCTAGGAGATATATCTGTATTTAGCCCTCCAGAAAAATCATTTATAGTAAGTGATACTTTGGGCATTTACTTTACTAAGATCTTCTTAACTTGAGCCCATAGCTTATCGTCTAGCTTGTTCTTAGAACTTGCAACTAGATAATCACCTAATACTACCAATACTTTCTTTAACATTGCTTCACTTAAGAAAGTCTTTGTTATAAACGCTATTAATGCTGGCATTACTTCTCCTTTATTTTAGATTTACATTCTTTACAGCGCACAAATTCCCGAGGAGGATGTGCCTGTTTTTCAAGCTTTTCTACCTTTTCTTCTAATAATCGTACCCTATAATCTAAGTCATGTACAGGTATTTTCATCACTTTTCTTTTTTAAAAAGTTTTAGCACGATATCTTTTATTGTATTTACTCCAGTCATAGTCTTTTTCACTTCGTCTTTGGCCTGTCTGTTACTATCTATCAGCTTCACTGTTATGTCGTACAGATTTCTTATGTCTGCAGTTACATCCTTTGTGATGAACTTGATCAAATACATAAGCGCATACCCCAGCCCAAGTGCTACTGCTACTGGTATTCCCAGAGTTTCTATTATTCCAATAATATCCATTAGTTATTTCCATCTATCATCTTTCCCCATATTGAGCATTTTCCATCTATGATTTGTACCACATCTACAGTAAAGTCTCCTTCTCCGTAGAAGTCTATTATTGCAAAAGCATGTGCCCAATTAATTCTTCTATTGTCTAACCAAGCATTGGCCTCAGTACTCATATCTTTCAAGCAACCTATAGACCATGCTGCTTTAGGTCCGTCCATATGAGTTGCTGTCATATGTTGTAAATCATGCCAATGTCCATACATAACATTACATCCAAGCTTTCGCAAGTGATTAGCAGTATGATATTGTCCTCCATACTGGTGACCATGATAGAAATGCAGTTTACCTATTTTAAGGAACTTTCCGAACGGATGATACTTATACCCTCGCTCATCTAGTTTTATCGCTTTCTTGAGCTTATATTGGCTCAAATAAGGATATCCTTCTACAAATCTGTTTAACCAATTATCGTGGTTACCTTCACAAAAATGTCTTTCATCACAACCCACTATATTTAATGCATCGTCAATGATGTCCATTCCTTTGTTTACTGCTTTTATTTCCTTCTCTACATCAGGTATAATGTACTCTAGAGGTGGTCTTTTCTTTTTCTTCCACTTCCACATAGATACACTTTCCCATTCTCCTGTATCTCCTAAATCTACATAGATACTAGGCTTAACTAAATGTATTGCTTTAACAAGAGCATTAATAGCTGGCTTGTCCTCATAAGGAAAATGCTTATCAGGAGTAACTATTGCTCTTCTTATATCTTTATCCCATTCACGACCAGGACTAGATTTATAACCTGTTATTTCTTCAAACTGCTTTTTACATTCCTGACAGCAGTATCTTTGAACGTCAGGCTTATATTTATTTATTCTCTTACCGTACTTGTATATGCGATCACTTTCGCATTCAGGACATATTTTACTCATAGTCTCTCCTATTTTGATGTGATCTCCTTAACTATTTTTACCACTAAATATACTAAAGTAGCTATACCTACTAGTAAACTTACTATATCAGAAAGCCATCCACTTACTGAAAGCCACCACCCACCTATACCTGCTCCTGTTGTTTTTAATGTATCTATTGCGTCTATCATTTTACTATCCTGTATAAATTGTTGATGGCAATGCTATTGCCTTTATTATAAATGGAGGTAAAGAAAGTCCAAACGCATTTCTTTCTCCATACATTATTTTTATATCCTCGTCATCACTTGTTTTAAATCCTATATAAAAAGTATTTGAGCTTCCAACAGAAGCTAGTTCAGATGAAGTTAATATCCATCTCATAGTTTTTACATGATCATCAGCCTCGTCATCAGATTTAATAAATCCACCTTGATCATATTCGTGAGCTTGACCTATAGAATTATATGTAGCATTGTCACTTAATCCTGCATAAAGAGTAACATCTGTCGTTGTAGTAGTATCAAAATATGCACTTGCTACTATTTCAACATTTTCACTAGGAGGTGTGTTAAATGTAATTTGATGAGTTGAATCTTCTACAGTAAATGCATCTTGAATAGAGTGCGATACAAAATTACTTCCATCACTTCTAAGACATGTAATGCCTAGTATTGTTCCTGAATGTGGGACTAGTTCAGTTCCTGAAGTTATTTGTATATCATTACCAGCATCAT
>CEQV01017957.1_pt1 | contig 12042 bp, 6 predicted proteins | sample 530971 | NCBI WGS metagenome assembly CEQV01 (sample SAMEA2621173, study PRJEB7988) | marine metagenome | biome: marine biome (ENVO:00000447); feature: deep chlorophyll maximum layer (ENVO:xxxxxxxx); material: "saline water (ENVO:00002010), including plankton (ENVO:xxxxxxxx)" | depth 100 m
ACTTTTGGTATAACACCTAATACATCGAATAGAGTTGAGGTTCGCTTAGAGCCATTTTTATTTAGTGATGATGAGCGATATATCATGGCTTTTAGTAATGCACGATTAGATATATTTCGTATTGTTGCAAGTACAGGAGCAGTAACAGCCTTAACAGCTTTAACTGCTGATTCGGGTTCAAGTGCTTTGCCTTGGACAACAGCAAGATTGGAACGCATGACATTCACTCAGAACGCAGATGTCATGTTTATTGCTCATCCCGATTTTATGGTAAGAAAAATAACAAGAACAAGTGCAACAGCCTTTTCAGTTTCGACTATGGCATTTGATGCAACAACAGCTGATGATGAAAAGTACCAGCCCTATTTTGCCTTTCAAGAAAGTGGAGTTACCTTAACTCCTCAAGCAACTAGCGGAACTGGTAAAACAATGACAACCTCGGAAGATTACTGGAACTCAAGTCATGTCGGTACGATTATACGATACGCTGGTAATGAAGTGTTAATAACTGGATACACAAGTGCTACAGTTGTAACTGGTACAATTAGAAAAACATTATCAGCATCAACAGCTACAACAAACTGGGATGAAGCCAGCTTTTCAGCTTATCGTGGTTATCCTCATGCTATAACATTCCATGAAGATAGGTTGTGGTTAGGTGGAACTAAGAGTCAACCAGACGCTATTTGGTCTTCCAAGACATCAGAGTATTTTAATTTTGATGTTGATAATGCCAGTGATGATGACAGTATTCAAATAACAATCAATGTTGGTGAATTTAATAACATAAGACATTTGGTTGCTAATCGTGATTTGCAGATATTTACCAGCACATCAGAGTTATATATCCCTTCTTTTGCAGATAAGGCATTGACTCCTACTAATGCTCAGATTAGAAGGCAAACTCCTTATGGTGCTTCTTATGTAAGACCTTTACCTTTTGATGGTGCAACAATATATATTCAAAAGACAGGAACATCCGTGAGAGAGTTTCTTTTTAGTGAGCAAGAATCAGCGTATGTATCCACTCCATTATCTTTAATTTCATCGCATTTAATTAGTAACCCAACCCACATAGCTTCTATTAAAGGTGCGTTCTCCAGACCAGAGCAGTATGCTTTTGTTGTTAATGACGATGGTTCGCTGGCTGTGTTCCATTCTATTCGTAATGAAGAAAAGGCTGGATGGACTAAGTGGACAACAACAGGGAACTATCATTCAGTCTGTGCTATAGATGATAGAGTCTTTGCTGTTGTGTATAGAGATATGGGAGGCAGTACAAATAAATATACACTTGAAGAATTTAAAACCTCATTGCGTTTGGATTGTTCCGATAGTTTTACTGCGACATCGAGTAACAATGGTATCTTTGCAACCAATACTATATTTACAGATGGTGCTTCATTGGCTGTTGTTGAAGGAGATAATTATATAGGCTCGTTTACACAGGCTAGTAATCAGACAAATGTGTCGGCTGTAAAAGCTATTAATACAGCAGAGATTGGTTATAGCTTTACATCTAATTTAAAAAGTTTACCAGTAGATGCACAAGTTCAAGGTGGACCTTTAACTGGAGAACCAAGAGCAATCACAAGAGTTAATCTTGATTTATTGTCAACGCTATCGGTTTCTGTTAATAGTCAACCATTAATAATACAAGGTGTTACTGATACAGTAACAAGTAGTGAAATGGGATTTAATGCTTTTACAGGCAAAAAGGAGTTTCGTTTGTTAGGATATAGTCGTGACCCAAGAGTTGAGATAACTCAAACAGCACCATTGGATTTACAGATTAATGGTATGATAGTAGAGGTAGCCTTCTAATGTGTATGCCACAAGCAATGATGTTGACAACTATGGCTACAACTTATGCCAGTATAAGTGCTGGGAAAGCACAAGCCAGAGCCTATATGGACTCTGCTAAAAGTGAGGCAGAACAAATACAAGCTGACAAGCAAGTTGCAGAATTAGAGTCTCAAATAGCTATAACTTCAAGATGGAAAGATTATGGAGAAGCGTTGTCTATTAATAATACATTTCTTGCTTTAGCGAATAGGAACGTAAATGACCCTTCAGCTATGGCTTTATTCCAGAGAAACTTTGACACAGCACAAGAAGATATAGAAAGAATAAATCTACAGCATAAATTAAATCAAGATAAAAGGGATAGAATGATTGATGCGACTTTATCAACAGCTTCGCAAAGGGCTACTGCTTCAAGAAGAAGTGGGCTTATTAATGCTTTAAATGTTGGCACTGCTGGCATTATGCAAATAAAAGATATAGAGACATAGGTAAAGTATGGCTATTCGTGTATTAAAAAATCAAGCAATGGTTCAGCCTGTAGGCGTTGTAAAGCAAGAGCCTGTTTCTGCTGATGCTGAATTGTATAAATCTATATCAGATTTAGGCACAAAATGGATGGGGATGTTATACCAGCAAGGAGTTGAGGAAGCTAAACTAACAGGCAAAAGTGCTGGTGATACTACACAATTAACTGTGTTAAATCCCGAAAATGGTTTTATTGAAAAGATTGATGCTCCAGAAGGATTTGGTCGAATAGCGACAAAATCATTCAATGATGCTGTTCGTATAAGAACAGAACATTCTATAAAATCTCAAATGAAAACAGCTTTATCTCAGATAATGTACGATGAAGATGGGAAATACCACGCAAACCCTAAGGCTTATAGAGACCAAGCAACAATTAAGTTAGCTGAATATGTAAAGGCAACACCCACCGAATTTCAAGGATATGTTAAAGAAATTGGTGAACAGATTATGGGTGCTGGATTAACGCAAGTTACAGCTAATCAATTTTCTAACGCATTAAGAGCCATTGATTTGCAATCAAAGCAGACATTTACATCAGAGATAGATGATTTTAGTAATACTCTTTTAACAGAAAATTTTAAAGATAATATAGATAACTACCAGCAATACAGAAATGAAATCTTGCAATCAGTTGAAGCAAAAGGAATGAAATTTGATACAGGGCAGTATTTATTAAGACGTTTAGACCAAGCAGTTATGACATCGGTTGTTAATAAATGGGCAGTAGGAAAGAGTAAATCGCAAATACAAGGGTTATCATTAAATTTAGTTGGTCAAAGATATGAAAATTTACCAGATGAAATTAAAATGACATGGGATAATATAGAATTACAAGGGGATACAATAGATAATATACGAACTCATCTATCTTTTTTAATGTCTAATAGTAGTGACCCAGTAGTAGAAAAAACGGGGAACATTGGTCCTAATAATACTAATATGAATTATGTTCAATCAAGTTTAATAAATAAGAATTTAATGACTTATGATTCTTTTACATCTCAAAAAGTATTGCCTTATTCCCAGACAGGTCATACTCACATGATTTCACCACAGCAGATGGACATACAATTTAATTTCTCTGACCCATTAACTTTAGAAATTATTAATAATAGAAGTGCTTTACCGATTACTTTACACAATCAAATAAAACAATGGGCAAGGGGTGGTGTGCAAGACCCTACAGGCGGGAAAGGTTTTGGGTATTGGCAGATATGGAGAGCAGTAACATATAGAGAAAGTGCAACGGGTGAAATGACAAGAGTTAATCAAGATATATTCCCAGAAGAGTTTTCTAATATTATGACTCAAGTTGATGATTCTATGCAATACAATCAAGATTTAGATTCTTTTAATAAAGCAATAGGACTTTATTATGCACTTGATGAAAAAGATAGTTCTGGAATTTCTCTTTATTTAAAAGATATGCACGAACAATTAGGTATGCCATCAGATACTTCTGTAACAAAAGAAAATGTAAAAAATAAAATTGCAGAGTTGTTACAGGCTCAAGATTTTTCTTGGTGGCCTTTTCATGCTGGTGGTCTTGATTCAACTACAGCCTTTAAATACGCTGATGAAGTTATGAGTATATATAGCAATGATTCAAAAAAATTACCTCAAGAAAGAAAATATAAAACAATAGAGGATGCCATAAAACATGTAGCTACTACAGTTTATGGAGACACAGATTGGGATAAAGGAATTATTGGCTCAAATAAAATCATTCATTCGAAAACTATGAGTATTTTAGAAAAGAATGAGGATGCTGGGTTAGTATCTGTAGGTGCTGGTGGTATGATTGGGGAATCACCAGAATATTTTACCCGAAAATTTAAAAATAAAAACGCTGTTAAAACTCCTTATGCTTTAAATTTAGTTTTTAAAAATTATGAAAATCAATTAGGTGAAGAAAGATTTATTTCGGAAACAATTACATTGGCAAATAATATGAGGCTGGGTGATGATGATACTAAGTTTGTTTATGGTGAAAATTTTTTTTTCCAAGCCACAGAAAATAGCACCCCTAATTATCCTCGATTTAAAGTTTATACAGTAGATGATTCTGGGTCAATGATTCCCCTAGAAATAGATATTGGAGGATTTGCACAAGAATTAATTATAGATGTTTCGGATTTTAAAAATAAATTAGATAGAGAAAATATTACTTATCATCAAAATAATCCAGCTGGATATATAGGTGAAGGTATAAAATTATATGGAGAATTTCAAAGACATTTAAAATCAAAGAAGAAACAAATAATAGGAGGGGTACACCCAATCTGGAGTAAGCCAGAAGACGAAATGTTTGAAGAATTTTTGGGTATGGATGAAGAGTCTTGGTACGAATCTGTAATAGATTCATTTGTTGAAATGCCAGATAAACTTCACATATTGCTTTTTGGTCAAGAAGCAAAGGCTTCTATTGGTAGTGGCATTAAATCAATACAAAGAAACAATCCTCTTAATATAAGGTACGAGCAGAAGAATCAATGGTTAGGTAGTATGGGTGATGATGGTTCGGGATTTGAAACTTTTGAAGATAATGTACAGGCATACAGGGCTGGCTATACTATAATGAATACTTATAATAGTGAGTATTTTAATTATAATATGACGATTAGAGATTTAATAACTAGATGGGCGCCTCCTTTTGAGAATGATACCGAGTCTTATATTAAGCATGTTTCAGATTATTCGGGATTACCAGACAATCACCCTATAGATTTATTAAATGAAGATTTGATGATTAAAATATTTCAGTCAATGACTAAACATGAAATAGGTGTAACAGCATATTCAAATTATGAATTTTGGGAAGAGGATATTAAAAGAGGAATTAATCTTTTATGACCTCATTAGAGCATCTCTATAAAAAAAATTATTTAAAGACACCTTATTTTCCTTATGATGTAAGAGTTGATGCACCAATGCCTATGGGTTGGTGGGAAGAAGTAGGTACAGTATTAAAATATCAGTATAAGCCTTTACTTAATACAATAGAATCCATTGGGAAATTTGAAGAAGATGTAAATTTTAAACCAGAAAATCATATTGATTTTACTTATGAAAATCCTTCATATCTTATGAACGCTAGGTCTATGGATGAATTAACATGGATGCGTGAAAATCAAACAGAGATGTTAAAGGTCAAAGAAAATATGGGCAAATTGCATTGGCACTCAATGTTAGCTGGTGCAATGATTGACCCATTAACATGGATGATTCCTTATAGTCTTGCTGGTAAAACTGTAATGCAAGGAATAAAAAGTGGAGCGAAAGCTGGGTTATTATATGGTGGAGTTTCCGAAGGATTAAGAACTCCTTTTGACCCAACAAATACACAAATGGAAACTATGATGAATATAGGCTCATCGACTGTTTTTGGTGGTGCATTGGGAGGAATAGTAAAAACTCCTATGGCTGTTGCCAGATATAAAAGGTCTGTAAAAAAAGCCCATTCGTTAAACGATGATATGATTCGTAAGTTTAGTCAAACTGTAAGAAATACAGAATTTAATGCAGTTAATCTTGCCGACCAGTATAAAGTTAATATTAAGACAGGGAAAGTTCAGCAAGCTACTAAAGCTAAGACAGGGCAACAAGAAGATGTAGATAGTCGATATGTTAATGCAAGGTATAATAAAGATACCAACACAATTCATATAGATAAACAAGACATATTAAACCAGTTTAAAGAAAAACCTTGGACAAAACCTAAGGTAAAAGGTGTTAAACCTTTACCAGAAAATGCTTTTGAATCTCCACAAGAATGGTATAACTTTGTTCTTTTGCATGAACTAGAACATTCAAAAATAAAACAAAGAACAGGTGAGTCAACAGCAAGTTATGAAAATCGCATTAATGAAAGTGCAGTTAAAAGATTTGAAGAAGAGCAGCAAAAGATAAAAGATACTTTTGAGCCAGAAGATATATGGGATTTAGCTTTTCCTAATTATATAGGTAATATTGTTTCATCACCTTATAGGAGTGCTATACAATTTGCATCAAAAGCTGGTGTAAAACTTCCAGACAGAGTAAAAAAATATTTTCATTTAGGATTTATGGATGGGGGTGTTACAGTAAAAGCCCATTTTTTAGGTAAATCTTTAACATCTGTATTACAAAGTTTAGGAAAGCATTGGGGTCAGTATGCTAATTATACTCGTATGTTAGAAGACTTGCATTACCAACAAATAAAAGGGCTTGAAAATACTGTTGAAGCACCTAGAAGTTATTTTGGTTATAGGCACAGAGATAAATTATGGACTCAAAAAAATGGGAATACATTTGGTGAGTTTTTGGAAAGGGCAGTTACTTATTATATATTAAATATTTCTGATGAAACTATAGAGTCTTTAACTAAAGGAGGTAAATTAAATGATTTAACTTATTTAAAATTCAATCCCGATGAACATTTTAATGGCAAACCTATAACAGCCGAAGAAAAGAAAGCATCTAAAGTTATAGAAAATTTTTTTAAAGAGTATGAAAAAGAAGGCAAAAATGCCAAAATGTTTTCTATTCATGATTCTGTAGACGCACTAAGGGGTAGTATTCCTCGATTAATGGGGTTATTAAAACAATCAGAAAGCAGATTAAAAAAATATCCTCGGTCAAAAAAAATACAAAAGGGTATAAAAGATATTAAAGAATTGATGGCTAAGAATAAAAAAACGGCTGATACTTTAGAAAAACAAATAAATGATGAAAGTAAAACGATAACACCCCCTTGGGAGGAAAGTTATTTTGCAAGGATTATTGATAAAATTAAGGTTCTTAAACATAGAGATATGTTTAAACAAATAGTTGTTACTTGGTTTACACACAGACCTTTTAAAATAACTTATGATTACAAAACAAAAAAAATTGTTACAAAAAAATTCTCTGATAATCCAAACGATATAGATAAGAGGGCTGATAAGTTTATTGACGAACTACTAGCAACAGACAACCCCGAAACATTTGCTGAAATGTTAGCCCCTTTAAGAGTTTCTTCTTTAAATCCAAGAAGTTTTGAAGCACCGAATTTTTTTGGTGTGCAAGCTACTGATGGTCAAATATGGAGAGTTAGTGACTTTATGGTTTTAGACCCAGCTTCTGTAATGAAGAATTATGTTCAGAGAATTGCACCAAAAATTGAATTTAAAAAGAAATTTGGTATGAGTGAAAAAGATGTTTTGGAAGATATTGAACTTAGTATGATGCAATTTGATTTAAAAGATATAGCCAAAATAAAACAAAAATTTGATGTAATGTACAGAAGAGTTGTTGGGCAAGTTGTGGAAAGCCCAGATAGATGGGACAATGAATTAACAAATTGGTTAAGAGCGCCAGCAGTTATAACTTACCTAAGTGATTCTGGAAGAGCCGCTATTGTAGATTCGGGGAATATTATTTTTCAGTATGGATTTAAACCATTTCAAAAAGCTATGGAAACAATGGTTGACCCTAAATCTTGGGGTAAATTTACAAAAGTTTCAAGGGGGTCTGGTGAAGGTTCTATAGAATCTCTAAGGGGAAGTATCCAACAAAAGGTTGTTGATGCAAATTTAACTCATCCAGTTTCAAGGTCTTTTGGTGCTACCAGAGATAGATTAGTTGATTATTCTATGGAATTAAATTTTTTAAGACCTCTTACAACATTTTTTAAAGAGATGATTAATATATTTTCAACACAAGATATAATAGTTAAATCATTTAATTACGATTCTTTAACAGTTTTTGAAAAAGCAAACTTAGCAAGACATGGTGTAAGTGAAAGTTTAGCACGGAAAATAGCTAAACAAAAAAAGAATATGACGCAAAGTGATGATAAAACAAGATGGTTTGCAGAGATTGACAAGTGGGATGATGAGGAAGCATTGCAAGGATTCTTAGCCGCTAATCAAACATATATGAATTTAGGCAGTTTAACAGCTACAGCTTCAGATAAATTTCAATTAGTTGATGGAGTTGTTCATGTTCCTTATAAGCCTTGGATGAAAAAATTTGGTTTAAGACCAGATGGTAGAATCTCTGCTGGTTCTACCCCAGCTGGTTGGCAAGAACCTTATGTAAGGTTACATAGTGGGCTTATGTCTTTGCCATTTATATTCTGGAATTATGGACTAGCGGCAAATCAAAAAATATTACAGGCTGGCTTTGACCCTACTAGACCTCTGTTTCATAGACTTGCTGGGGCATCTATAATGATTGGTCTTGGCTATATGATTACAAGATTAAGGATAAGTGATGATGTGTGGGAGAGAATGTCATTTCAAGATAGAATGGCAAGAGCAGTTCACATGTCTGGTGTTACTGGTATGTATAGTGATTTAATGTATATGAATCTTCACATGTATCATGGGGCAACAGGGGGAGGTACAGGAGACTTTTTTATACGACCAATGTATAATCCTAATTCATTTGATACAATCATGGAACCATTTGGGGCGGCTTATGGATTAGTAGGCGATGTAGGAAGAAGTGGTTACACTATGGCAACAGAAGGTATTGGTCAAGGATTAGCACAAATGCCTTATCCTTTACAATACAATATGTTTATAAGAGATGAGATAAGAGAATTAAGAAGAAGGTTGTCAAATTAACAAAAATATGTATATAAGGATACTATTATGTCGATATATGTAGATGCAGAAACACCAAGAAGACAATTTACTGTCACAAGCCCTACGACAGAGTTTTCATTTGACTTTAATTTTTTCCAAGATTCGGATATTAAAGTTTATGTAGACTCTACTCTAAAGAGTTTGACGACACACTATACTGTTACTGGTGAAGGAAATGATACAGCTTCAAATCATGGTGGTACTGTTACTTTTGGGTCAGCAGTAGATGATGTTACTGTTACAATTATTCGTGACATAGCAATCCAAAGAACAACAGACTTCCCAGCCAGTGGTGCTTTTCAAGTTGATTCTCTTAACACCGAACTTGATACTATCACAGCAGTTCAGCAAGAACTTGAAGATGACATCTCAAGAACATTAAGACTCGATGCAGAAGACGCAACAGTGGCAATGGAACTTCCTTTAAAAGCGGCAAGGCTTGGGAAAATATTAGGATTTAATTCTTCTACTGGTGTACCAGAAATGTATGTGTATCTTACTAATGAGAACACAGTTGCATTAGATGGATTAACAGCTGGTACTGTAACTGAAAGCAAGTATGTTCTTGTTGATGCAAATAAAGATATCGGTTCTTTTCGTAATGTTACATTAACGGGTGAACTTGATGCTGGTTCATTGGATGTTTCGGGTAACGCTGATATTGATGGTACATTAGAAGCTGATGCAATTACTGTTGATGGCACAGCCCTTAATGAATATATCGCTGATACTGTCGGAGCGATGGTGGGGTCTAACACAGAAACAGGAGTAACAGTTACTTATGAAGATAGTGATAATACTCTGGATTTTGTTCTTGGTACTACTCATACTACAGTCACATCATTAACAAATGCGAGTTTAGTTGTAGGTAGAGATGCCGATAACCAGATAAAGTTTGGTACAGATAATGAGATAACATTTAGAGTGAGTGCTGGTGATGGTGTTGTCTTTAAAGCAAGTGGTGAAATTGAAGCAACCAGTTTAGATATTAGTGGCGATGCTGACATTGACGGAACTTTGGAAGCAGATGCTATTACTGTTGATGGTACTGCATTAAATGAATACATTGCTGATACTGTTGGTGCAATGGTTGGTTCAAATACTGAAACTGGAATTTCAGTAACGTATGAAGATGGGGATAATACTTTAGATTTTGTTATTGGTGCTGGCTCGATTGTTAATTCCATGTTGGCTGATGATGCTGTAGGTGCAGATGAGTTGGCAAGTAATGCTGTTGTTACAGCTTCGATTGTTGATGACAATGTAACACAAGCTAAAATTGCAGATGATGCTGTTGGTGCTGACCAATTAGCAAGTGATGCTGTTGTTAATGCAAGTATAGCTTCTGGTGCTTCGGTTGCTTTTAGTAAAATGGAAAACCTTACAGCTTCAAGAGCATTAGTATCAGATGGTAATGGTGATGTATCTGTAGCAACAACAACATCTACAGAAATAGGATATGTAAATGGTTTAACATCAGCAATACAAACACAATTAGATGCAAAGGCAAGCCAGGGGTTTGCTATTGCAATGAGTATTTGTTTATAGGAGAAACAGATGGCACAAGATTTTAGAAATAATTTTAATGATGATTTGCCGACAGCCCATAATGATACCACTTCATTATTGTGGACAGGAGGGAATTATGATGCAGTTATCAGTATTCGGTTAGCTAACATATCAACGTCAACTGTGAATGTAGATGTCTATGTTAGGAAAAGTTCAACTGATTATTACTTGATTAAAAATGGACCGATTCCAAGCGGGAGTTCATTAGAGCTAATTGACTCTGGTTCTAAGATTGTTCTGGCTAGTGGCGATGTACTGTATGGAATTGCATCAAGTGCAAATGCTGTTGATGCGATGGTCAGCGTTGTCGATACAATTAGTGCATAGGAGATAGCATGGGATATGTAGGAACAAAGGTTACACAGAATATTGTTTCAACGTCAGAGATAACTGACGGCACAATCACCAATGATGACTTAGCTAGTGATATAGCCATCACAACAACTGGCGATACTTCCTTAAAAGGCAATGTAACAATTAATGAAGATAGTGCTGATAAGGATTTCAGAGTTGAAAGTAATGGCAATGCCAATATGCTTGTAGTAGATGGTGGCACAGATACTGTTTGTGTTGGAACTAATCAAACTGGTTTTGAAGCAAGTTATGATGATTTAATTGTAGGTACTGGAACTGGGCATAATGGGATAACTGTTTATTCTGGTAATGACAGTGTTGGTGCTGTTGCTTTTGCCGATGCAACAAGTGGCAATGCTACTTATGATGGCTATATACAATACGAACATAATGCCACACAGTTTACGATTGGGGTTAATTCTGGAACTACAGCGAAAGCATTTAATATTACATCGGCAGGAAACATCAAATTCCCAGCTGGTCAAGGCATAGACTTTTCTGCTACAAGTGATGGAACGACTATGGCTTCAGAACTATTAGACGACTACGAAGAAGGTGCGTTCACCCCTACAGTAGTATCGTCAAGTTTTACACCCAGTTATAACCACCAATTTGGGTTTTATACAAAAATTGGCAATAAAGTTACCTTTGAAATTTATTTAGCTATAAGTAGTGCAAGTGGAACAACCACTAATGCTTGCACGTTTGGAGGATTACCTTTTACTTCTTATAATGGTTCTACTGCATCAAGATACGCTGGAGTAGCTACGGTTGGAAGTTGGTATAATGGTGTAGTTGCACAACAAGGCGTTCCTCACATGTATGTTTCTCCAAATGATACTGGAATAATCTGTGTTTACTGGAATGGCGGTACTGGTGTTCAAATGGTAGGTGGAGATGTTGATGGAAATTCCTTTTTATATTTTGGTGGATTTTATCAAGCGGCTTAATAGGAGAAAATAATGGCAAATGGTGATATAACTAAAGCAATAGAATACGATAAAATAGAAGTTGTTAATACTTGGAGCATCCAAGTTAGAAAAGCAACAAAAATGATGGAAGAACAATCTGACGGAAGCAAGGTAGAAATATCTCGTGCTTTCCATCGTCATGTATTAGTTCCATTTAGTTCATCAAAAAGTGGTGATACATGGACACACACAGCTACAGATAT
>CEQV01002041.1_pt1 | contig 12030 bp, 5 predicted proteins | sample 530971 | NCBI WGS metagenome assembly CEQV01 (sample SAMEA2621173, study PRJEB7988) | marine metagenome | biome: marine biome (ENVO:00000447); feature: deep chlorophyll maximum layer (ENVO:xxxxxxxx); material: "saline water (ENVO:00002010), including plankton (ENVO:xxxxxxxx)" | depth 100 m
GATAAGCGTAGACACAGTATATCAAAAAATATTAGCACTCGCTAATAAAGAGCAAAGAGGATATATTACTCCTCAAGAATTTAACTTATTCGCTGATCAAGCTCAAAAAGAAATCTTCGAACAATATTTTTACGACGTTAACCAGTTTAAAAGAGTACCTGGTAACAGCACTGACTATTCTAATGTATTAAACAATTTAGAAGAAAAAATAAGTTTATTTGAAAGATACAGTATAAAGGTTAGATTAGCAAATAAATGGGGCGACGTAAAAGCTTTACCAAAAGATTTGTATAGATTAGGAACGGTTAGAGTTCGTTATAAATCAGAACCTAGAACAAGAGTTGCTGAAGAGCTTCAACTAAATGAATTAAATAAATATGGTGATTCACCACTAACTACTTGGACAAGAAAACGTCCTATTTACACTAGATATTCAAGAGCTGATGGAACAGATAACTTAAAAATATATCCATATCCAAGTAGTGATTTAACTATAGATCAAGTTCTTATTGATTATATAAGAACACCAAAATCACCAAACTGGAGTTATATAGTTATAAATGATAAAGCACTATATAATGAGAATGAATCAATTGATTTTGATTTGCATCCTTCTGAAGAATCAGAATTAGTTAATAGAATATTAGCAATGACAGGTATTGCTATAGAAAAACCACAATTAACTTCTGTTGCGATGGGATTAGAAACAGCTAAAGTTCAACAAGAAAAAGTATAAATAAATGGGATTAATAGATAAAAATACAACGCCTGCTGATTATTATAGTGATAATAATAATTATGGCAAATATCAATTTACATCATTAGATGACATTATAAATTATTTCCAAATTGCTTATGTCGGTGAAGATAAAATAATATCAAAAATATCTAAAATGGATATAGCTTTTCACGCACAAAGAGCAATGCAAGAATTAAGTTTTGATACATTTAAGTCTTTTAAAGCGCAGGAAATAGAGATTCCAAGCACATTGCAAATGGTGCTACCTCAAGATTATGTTAACTATGTTAAATTATCTTGGAGTGATGCTTCTGGTGTAGAGCATGTTATTTATCCCACTTCAAAAACATCTAATCCAACAGCTATAGTGCAAACTGACACTGGGGAAGTTCAAGCAGATTTAGTAATAAACGGTAATTTTGATGAAGGGACAAATGATTGGGCAAGTCAAACAAATAGCAATTCAACACTACAACAATCACTTGGTGGTGCATTAGAAAAAGCGTGGGAAGTTAAAGATGGGAAAATGTGCGGGCAAGCAGGAAAATATAAAAAGTTTTATCAATCAACTGCTATTAATATTGAAGGTGGAAAAACTTATGAGCTTACTTATACTATATCTAGAAATGAAAATGACGATCCAATTACAGGTAGAGTTGGGGCAGCTTTAATATCAACCACGACTGAATCAACCACTGATACTTATTTTAAAGTTGGTACATATAGAAAACAACCTGGTACTTATACTGAAAAAATAACTGTAGATCAATTATCAACAGCCGGTAACACTCCTTGGGCTCGTAATTTTGCCATAAGCAATGGTAATTTATTCTTTCAAAATGGACATACACAAGAAAATTTTAATGGTTGTATAGACAATATAAGTCTTTATGACACAGGCTTAACAACTCAAGTTGAATCTGACACTTGGGCAAACTATAAGGCCAGTACTCCTTCTGAAAATAAAAACGAAGATTATGAAGATGATGTACATTGGCCTTATGATGGGGAGAGATATGGTTTAGATCCTGTGCACGCGCAAGTAAATGGATCTTTTTATATAGATGAAAATTCTGGCAAAATACATTTTAGTTCTAATATTTCAGGTAAAACTGTTATTTTAAAATACATAAGTGATGGATTGGGTACAGATGAAGAAATGCAAGTGCACAAATTTGCAGAAGAAGCAATGTATAAAACAATGCTTTGCTCTATTATGTCAGGTAGAGCCAATGTTGGTAGAAATCAATTAGCATATTATAAAAAAGAAAAATTTGCAGCTGTAAGAACGGCAAAATTAAGATTATCAAATATAAAATTAGAAGAATTAACTCGAATATTAAGAGGTAAGTCGAAACATATAAAACACTAGTACATGCCAGAAATTAAGCATAATTTTACCGGTGGTAAAATGAATAAGGATCTCGACGAGAGACTTGTTCAAAACGGAGAATATAGAGACGCAATGAATATACAGGTAACAACATCTGAAGGATCTAGTGTTGGTACTGTTCAAAATATATTAGGAAACTCTGAAGTATCTGGTCAAGATTTTATTGGTAATAATGCTGTTTGTGTTGCGTCTGTATCTGACGAAAGAAATGATACGCTATATTGGTTTACTCATGAAAGTACAGAAACATTACAAGATAATTCACCAATAACTGATACTAATAAATGGATCACAACAAACAATGGTGGTATATCAGAAGATTTTAGTGGAGAAGGAGTTTATCTAAAAACAGACCCAAGTATTGGAACAAAAAAATACGCAGGATGGGGACAAGTATTTGAACTTGAAGACGGTGCGACATATCATCTTTCCGTAGAGTTTAATGAAAACAATAACGGAGGTGCGAATAATGAAACTGTTTTTTTTATAGGTGGTGTTAGTTGGCGAGGTGGTGATAATAATTATCGACCTATTTCAACAAGAAATGTTACAAACGGTAGACATGACTATAGGTTTACTTTTGAAAACACAAAAAACAGAGGTTTTGATCAAACAACTGGATTGCCTGATCCTCCTTCTAATCACATGAGATTTTGGATGGAATTAGTAGATGGAAACACTTACGTAAAAAGTGTTAGAGTTTTAAATATTTCTTTAGTAAAAATAGAAAAAGATAGAATACTTAAATATGACACTAAAAGTCAAACTATATCCCCAGTGTTTGTGGATGTTGATAATCATTATTTATTACAATTTCATCCCAATAGAATAATCACAGGAATAAACCTTGTAGATGATATGCTTTTTTGGACAGATAACTTTTCTGAACCAAAAAAAATAAACATACCACAATGTATAGATGGTACTGATCAAAGTGGCGATATTACTACAAAACTTCGCAACAAATCTACCGGAGTAATTCAAGACATGAAAGAAGATTACCTAACTGTAATCAAACAAGCTCCAAAACAAGCCTTAACATTTAGTATAGATACCGGAAGGGATCAAGACAAAGTACAATCAGCAATAATGTCTATTTCAAGCGAAGATAATGCCTTGCATAATTTTATAGGTTTATCTAAATCTAAAGGGCGTTATGATTTTAGAGGTTTAAATACTAATGGTATAGAAAACCCGGTAGATTTTGATAATGCGTTTGTCGATATAGAACTCCCGCAAAGTTATCAAAACGAAACTACTTTTACGCTAGATGATTGGGAAGAGGGTAAAAAAGTAGTTTTAAAAGAAGCAGATTTAGATGATGGTGAATTACCAAATATTCCAATTTCTAAATATAGAATAAAAGGTCATTTAGCCACAGGATATAACCACAAATTTGATGCAACCCCAGGTAATCCTGCAAAAGTTAGAATTATAATAGACTCTATAAGTGGCAATCCACCATCTATAAATAATGGTACTTTACAATATGTTGTAGATTTGTTTGATGAAGATAAAAAGCTATTTGAAACAAAATTTCCTAGATTTAGTTATCGATATAAATATGTAGACGGTCAATATTCAACATTTGCCCCATGGACTACACCTATTTTTGTTCCAGGTAATTTTGAATTTCATCCTACAAAAGGATATAATCTTGGTATGACTAACAATATAAAATCTTTAATTTTAAAAGGTTTTAGTTCTTCAACAATACCAAAAGACGTTGTTGGTGTTGATATATTATATAAAGAAGATGCCTCGCCAAATGTTTATATTGTTGAAAGTTTAAGCAAATTAGATCAAAAAATAAATAATAGTAACCCTTGGATTCTTAACGAATATGAAATACAAAGAGATACTATTTTAGCGGCTTTACCATCTAATCAAATATTAAGATCTTGGGATAATGTTCCTAGAATGGCTCTTGCTCAAGATATAGTTGGTAATAGATTAGTGTATGGTAATTACAAGCAAGGTTATAATTTAAGTGTAGGTAGGTCATCTAACGCTATACAAATAACTCCTAATTTTAAAGTTGCAATAACGTCCAATAATTATGAAGTAAAATCTATTAAATCTTTAAGAGAATACCAACTAGGAGTTGTATTCACAGATAAGTATGGAAGAGAAACTCCAGTTGTAACATCTAAAAGTGGTGATTTTACAATAGACAAATCTCAAGCGTCTAATAGTAATAAAATAAAAGTAGGTTTTAAAGGAGGCGAAATACCTGAACATTTAGAATACTTTAAGTTTTTTATAAAAGATACATCTGGCGAATATTATAATTTAGTAATGGATACTTGGTATCCTGCTGAAGACGGCAATGTGTGGTTGTCATTTCCTTCTTCTGAAAGAAATAAAATAAATGAAGAAACTTTTTTAATTCTCAAAAAGAAGGCTGATGCAAACGAAAGTGTTATTGATGATGTAAAATATAGAGTTTTAGAAATTGAAAGTAATGCTCCTAATTTTATAAAAACAGAACAAGTAAAAATTGGGCAAAGAAGTCAAGGTGACGATACTGCTAATTTATTATTTGAAGGATCAGAAGATATACCTTTGGTTGATGGAAGTACCTTTACTATTAATTCTAATAGAATTTCAGGAACTAGTTTAGCTAAAATAGACGAGATTGACGATGATATTTATATTGATATATCATTTGAACGTACAAATCAAGTATCACAAAAATACAAAGTTTCACAAGTTGTCAAAGATGGTGATTATTATTTTACTATTGACAATTCTTTTGAAGAAGATATATCTTTCATATTTCAAGGCGATACAACTTCACCAACTCATGTAAGTTCAAAGACAAGAATAAGGTTTTATAGAGAAATAACAAAAGACACGGCTAAATATGAAGGTAGATTTTTTGTTAAAATATATAAAGACGATAATTTTATAAAAAATATTTCAGCAAATAGTGAGTTACCATGGGATCAAGTGAAAGAATACAAGTCTGCAGTGCGTATGAAATTGCATTATTTACCACGGGTTCAAACCTTATCCACACGACATATTCAGGCAAATTCAAAGATTTTTTCACGAAATAACACCGAAAGCTATAACACTTATTTTGATGAGTTAGCTAATATTGGTAGGCCTAACGGGGATTATTATAATTATTGGGATGACGGTGGTAATGGAAACAACCCTGGTGGAAAACAACAGAAACAAGGTTTAGCTTTTAGTAGATTGCCTTATGTCTATGGTGGATTCACAAACCCTATACAAGACGGAACAAGAAGTGGATATTATGGCGTTTGGAGGGCATGGTTCAAAAATGGACTTTCTAATCTTTGGGAAAAAGATCATAGCGCAAGAAGTGGTAATCCAAATAGAACTAATTTTCACGCGTATCTTGACGCGGATTCGAGTTCTGGTAGAATGTGGGATAGTTGGGCATGGAGAAAAAAATACCAACTAACAGACTTGGCAATGTCTATAATGCATGATGATGCACTTAATGCTGATCATTATGAAGATACACATGATAAAGGTGGGGAATTTGAAAACCTTGTGTTTATTGACGCTGGTACTTCAATGGCAAAACACCCTTCTTCGGATTGGTTTTGGTATTCTAACTCTGAGGGTCATTCGGGAAATCTATTTGGTATTTCAGAAGAAATTGGTATTTATGAAAATGATGATGGTACTGGAGGTAGTATGAGTATTGGTGTTGGTCCAATAGCGCCAGAAAATAATCCTTCAGATCCTGCTTTAAATGAGTGGGTTTGGAAAAAAGAAGACGGAAAATCACCTGAAGATAGTATTTTTTATGATATAGCTAATCAAAGTAGAACTAAATACGCAAAAATTGCTCCTTTTTGGAAAAGAATAGCTACTGGACAAAAATTTAGATGGGCGGAAGATCCTAATGGAACAATATATACAATTACTGGCGCACAAACATATAGAAATTTAATTAGGCATACAAGACAAAGCTATGGTCAAGCTACTCCTTATATAAATCCTTATTATTTTGATTCGTGTAATTACACTGCTAATATTAGATTTAATTTTGCACCAGCAATGAAGGATTGGAATCCAATAGTGTCAGAACTTAGCACTGATGACGGTGTTATAGATGGGACTAGAGAGATAAATCAATATGTTTCAGATTACACAACTACTCCGACAACAAAAGCAAGTTTAACTGCGTATTCATGGGGATCTGATCATGTAATTATTGCTGGGAATCAGTTTAGGTCTTCATATGATGTTAGTAAAAATGAAGAAGCACCTATAACAGTTGGAATGGCTTTACTTAAAATTGCATCTACAAATGTAAACGGCGGAAAAGGCGTGTTAATCAAGCAAATAGAACATGATACTGCTAATGATCGTTATAAACTTATTTTTGAAGGTTATAACAAAACAACACAGTCAACATTATCAGGCACTGGTCAACTGCACTTTAAACAAGTGACAATGTATGGTATAAGTCCTAATTCTGCTAAAAACATAAATCACTATAACTCAAACGTGTCTAATTTTATTGGTATAGGCGCTGTTGGTTATACTATGGAGTTTTTAGATCCTGTAGATGAAGAAAATGAACTACCATCAAATCCAGCTGTGTGGGAAACTGAAGCTAAACCAACTGGTGATTTAGATATATATTATGAGATAAGTGGTAATAATGCTATTTATTTATCACCACAAACTAAAGATGTTGCAGCGCCAATTGGCTCAAAAATTAAAAGCTTAGAAGTTGGTAATATATTTTCTAATGATATTGAAATTACTAATATACAGTTTGTTGAAGGAGGAAATCCAATAATAACTCTTAGTGAAGAATATCATATTCTTCCAGCTTATTTTCCAATACCAATACCACCGGTATACGCTCAACTTGGGTTTAGCGCTGGACAACAAATACCAATGGTAACAGTACCTGGAATTAATGGCGCAACTAAAGGCGGTACGTTTTTAGTAACAAAACAAGACGGTACAACCGTTGAATTAGAAATAATTGGAGCTGTAGGTCCTACTCGAGATAATACACTATCTTTAGGGTCTAATTTAATGACTGATAGATTTACAATAAATCCATTGTTATTTAATAGTTATCACACGTTAAATTGGCATAATTGTTATTCATTTGGTAATGGTGTTGAGTCAAATAGAATTAAAGATTCATTTAATTTACCATTTATAAATAATGGGGTTAAAGCATCATCAACAGTTGAAAAATACGGAGAAGAACATAGAAAGTATGGTTTAATTTATTCTGGTCTATTTAATTCAATTTCAAGCGTTAATGATTTAAATCAATTTATACAAGCTGAAAAAATTACTAAAGAAGTAAATCCTATTTATGGTAGTATTCAAAAGCTACATGTTAGAGATTCTGATTTAATAGCTTTGTGTGAAGATAAAGTTTTAAAAATATTAGCCAATAAGGACGCTGTTTACAATGCTGATGGTAATCCTCAACTAACCGCAAATCAAAATGTATTAGGACAAACGGTTCCATTTGTTGGAGAATTTGGAATTTCAAAAAATCCAGAGTCTTTTGTAAGCGAAAGTTATAGAGCATATTTTTCAGATAAGCAAAGAGGTGCTATTATGAGATTATCTAAAGATGGACTAACGCCCATATCAGAACATGGTATGAAAGATTGGTTTAAGGATAATTTAAGACTTAATAAACAGTTAATTGGTAGTTATGACGATAGAAATGATGAGTATAATATAACTTTAAAACAAAGTGGTGATACCGTTTCATTTAGAGAAGATGTAAAAGGTTGGGTTAGTTTTAAATCTTTTATTCCAGAAAACGCTATTAACTGTGCACATCAATATTTTACTTTTAACAACGGTAAATTATGGAAACATTATGTTGAGGTTGACGATGCTGGAAATCCTAAGGATAGAAATACATTTTACGGTAATCATACAGAGTCAAAAGTAACTGTCATATTAAACGACGTTCCAAGTAGTGTTAAAACATTTGCAACATTAAGTTATGAAGGTAGTCAATCTAAAGTAAATAAATATAAAATTGATTCAACTACTGGGACTGATATATCAGATATAAATCCTTATAATTTAGAAGATAAATTAGGTTGGTATGTTGATAGTGTTATTACTGATCAAGAAATAGGTAGTTTAAATGAATTTATAGAAAAAGAAGGTAAATGGTTTAACTATATAAAAGGTGTAAACAAAGATTTAGATCAAGATTCTGATTTTGGTGCTTTTGATTTACAAGGAATAGGAAAGATAAAAGATATTTCTAATAATCTTGGAGCCGACTTGTCTGAATTAAGATTTAGTCATGTTAACGCCTCTGTTCAAGTTGGAGATACTTTATATACCTCTACTGTTCAAGAAGAAAATGGAGTTAATAAGATGTCTAATGTTGATATTAAAAAATTAGGTAATGTAACAAAAGTAGAAAGAGACACTCATTCTAAAATTACGTTTAGTTTTTTAAGAGATGATAATAACAACCCAATCTTAGCAACTATAGATGATTATGTCTTTTTTGTTAAAAATAAAACTGCTAATACAGCTAGTTTAGTGGGTTATTATGCAGATGTTACTTTAAAAAATGACTCAAAAAAAGAAATAGAGTTGTTTGCTGTAAATTCTGAAATATTAGAAAGTAGTAAATAAACAAACAATAATGGAAAAAATTATACACGATTTTAATTTAGATTTTTCAGATTTACCTGCATCGGGTGAAAATAGGCGTTTTACTATTACTGGAGACGATGGGGCTGTTTTTAGTTTAGAAATATTAAATGAAGATGGTTATTATTACAATTTTGAAACTGATGCTTTCCAGGCGGCTAAAGCAAGATTACATCACGAACAAATTGTTGGAACAGCTTACAGGGGAAGTGTTGTTTTCCCTTCTATTTCAGATGATGATCATTATGATATTTATTTATGGGCGGAATTAGGGGCTGATGGTTATCCAGACACTAATCACGTTGAATATAAAGAAGTGCGATTTGCCGATAACAGTATTGATATAAATTCTTCTACTGGATCTAACTCTTTATTGTTAAACAAAATAATTTATCAATATACAGATATAACGTTGACAATTTCTCCGTATTCACCTAATTCTACAATTGAAATTGGTTCTTCAACTAGCGCTACTATTACTACATCTAATGGAAAAGCGGTTGCTAAACAACCATTCTCTATAACAACTACAGTTAGTACAGCTACAAAAGCATATGAAATAATAAAACAACCTACAACTAGTGATTTTTTATCATATACGGGCCTTACAGTTGGTTCTGCCCCGATATTGCTACTAGACGAAGATCAATATCCAGCTGCTAGTAATACAGATACTGTTAACGGTGCGGTTTCAAATAGTAATGAGATAACAATGGATAGTGCTGTGGCTTCAAAAATGGTTGTTGGTGATAGAGTGACTGGTTTTACTAACTGGAATACTGATCATCCACAACCTGTAACAGTAACTTCTCTTGCTAGCACAAACGTTTTTAACACTTCAGAAAATATTAGTGTTGCCGATGGGGCAACCTTAACATTTAGAAATAGAAAAAACTATCAATGGCCAGTTGACACTGTTGCATATGTAAAAGAAGGTATGCCTCTTATACCAGCTACAAATGTAACTTCGGGTTCTTTTATATCTCCTTATACAGTACTTAATGCTCAGGCCAACCCAGATGATATTGGTGATATAAAATATAGTTCGCCGGGTGTTGTGCCAACTGGAACGCCAACTGTAACTAATGGACGTGTAACAGCCCAAGCTGGTAATATAGTTTTAAGTCATCAACAGGCATTAGCTCTTGCTGGTGATAGCATTCGCGCCGCCGGTTATGGTACGGAACATATACAGTTTCAAACCGGATATAATATTGTGTTAACTGATTTAAAAATTGAATTAGCAGACGTAAGCACAACAACAACAGCTTTAGTTAGTAATAGCACTAGCGTACCGATTGCGGATGTTGGTGGTATTTTAAATGATACAACTGTTTCTGGTATAGGTATTAATACAAGTAGTGGGGCGCCTACTGTTAGTAGTGGGGCGGATTCAACTGATGGTGCAGCAACTGTTGTTTTAAGCGCGGCACAAACGCTAGAAAGTGGGGTAACACTAACATTTTCTGGATCTAATACGACTGCAACTATAAGCGGTAATATACAGATTATAGAGTCTGGGTCTTCAAATGCTACTTTAAGGGTTGATATAGAAAAACTACTATCTATTACTTAAAGTAAAAAAACAGTGAAAACTGTGACTATATTAGGTATAAATTCAATTAAATGGAAATAAATAATAATATAGTTTTTAGAAGCTTTAAAGAAGGCGATTACGAAACATGCCGTGAATGGTGGAGGTTTTGGTGGGGTCCACATGATGCGGAGCCAATAAGAAGAGGTTTTTTACCTAAAGATGAAAGATGTTACATTATAGAAAAAGATGGTATACCAGTTGCTAGTACTTTTTTAATATTAGCATATGATATTCCTGGACTAGCATGGACAACTTATTTGGTATCAAATCCAAAATATAGAGAAAAAGATAGAAGATATTTAATAGAAACACTAGTTAAGAACGTTGAAAAAGAAGCTGAGAAATATGGTGTTTTACAATTATTCACCGTTTGTGGTGATACACATATGTCAAAAATACACCGTGATTTAGGTTGGGATATGTCGCCAGCAAAACACGAGGCGTTCAAGTATTTGACAAACAATTTAAAAAAAATAGAAGAAAATTATGGGTAGAAGTGCTAAAAATAAACAAGCTCAATTAAGCGAAGATATGTTTCTTGCTACTGAAAAACAGTTAGAAAGATATAACGAAGAACAAATTGTTCAGCGTGAGTTATTAGAAAAACAAAAAGCAAAATATAGAACTTTCCAATTCAAAAATCCTTATGCTGATATGGAAAATCCTATGGAGGATTTAACTATAGACATGAGGGCGGCTCAGTTTCAAGCTGAACAATCAATGCAACAAAGAGCAAATATAATGGCGACATTGAGAGGAGCGGCTGGTGGATCTGGAATTGCCGGGTTAGCACAGTCACTTGCGATGCAAGGACAGTTGCAATCACAAGCAATGGCAGCAGGTATAAGTCAACAAGAACGACAAAATAATATTTTTGCAGCAAGAATGGCTGGGCAAATAGATATGACAGAAAGAGGTGGTGAGGCTATGGTTCAATCAGCTGAAATGGGCAGACAAGCTACTTTGTTAGGTATTGAATATGGTGGTATGGCTGGCGCTAATGCTGGTGTACAAGCCGCTTATGCAAATCAAATGTCAGCATTTGGAGCTCAAGCAAGCATGCTTAATGCTCAAGTTGGTGCTGCTGCAACAATAACAAGTGGTGCTTTCCAAGGTATTGGTAGCGCAGTTTCTGATAGAAGACTTAAGAAAAATATAAACTTAATTGGTAAATCACCAAGCGGTCTAAATATATATAGTTTCGAATACAAAAACACTTTGCATGGAAAAGGATTATTCCAAGGCGTAATGTCTGACGAAATACCACAAGAAGCAGTTAACAATGTAAATGGTTACGACCACGTAAATTATAGTATGTTAGACGTAGAATTTAAACAAATATAAATATGGCAAATAAAGGAATGAGTTTAAATCCAGGCGCAGACACAACTTTAGTGCAAGCGGCTCAAAACGCAGCTATGGCTAATGTGCCTCAAGATCTTAGTGGAACTTTTGAAGCTATGGCTAAAGACTATGGAAAAACAATGGAACTTGTTGGCGAGGCATATGGTCAAGCTGCACAAACAATTGGAAAATTAGCGGGACCTGTTGTTAAATCGGCTGTAAAAAATATTCGTCTAGGACTTGCTGGTAAAGGAATTAATATTAACAAACCACTTTCAGAAGAGCACACAGCGCTTAAGGGTGGTA
>CEQV01024209.1_pt1 | contig 11984 bp, 11 predicted proteins | sample 530971 | NCBI WGS metagenome assembly CEQV01 (sample SAMEA2621173, study PRJEB7988) | marine metagenome | biome: marine biome (ENVO:00000447); feature: deep chlorophyll maximum layer (ENVO:xxxxxxxx); material: "saline water (ENVO:00002010), including plankton (ENVO:xxxxxxxx)" | depth 100 m
AAGGTGGTACAATTTCTTCTTCTTCTCCTAATATATGCACATGAGCTGCAGCACCAGTACCATTAATACTCATGGTAAGTAACTCTCTACCTTCAATAGTACTATCCTCTGCAATACCAACAATGATAACAGCTTTGTTATCATAAATCTCAAATGTACTAAAGAAATTACCACCAACAATATCTTCTTTGGTTATATTAGGACCAAATAATGTCCATCCCAATATAGTTCCATTAGGAATACCAGCAGATGATACAGTATACGTTATAAATTCTCCTTCCTTATACTCAAGCTTATCAGAAGTGATAGCAATACTTACTTCATCGTCAATCAGTACATCAGGTGGCTCTGTATATGGTATTGTAGGATTATCTGGATCTGTTTCACCACCAATGATAGGTGGAATCACTTCAGGTCTAGTTCCTGGTCCAATAACACCAGGTACATATGGATCAGGATCATCTGGTGGTGGTACTGGTGCTAAACCTATAGTAACTGTAGCTTTCTGATTTATAAATTCTGCTTCACCCACACCAGTAGAATAATCTATCGTTATAGTAAAATCTTCTGGTGTATCGTTTTCATTATCCATATATGTCAATACACGAATAACTCTTTCCAATTGATTAGGTCCAAATCCAAGAACACCCTCTACTCTTTGATAATCATCACCTTCAGTAGCAGTACCATCTGCTGACTTATAAGCAATAGAACTAGAAGCTTGAGTATAACCAGTTCTTTTTACAGTAACCTCTGCTGTCTGCCCTTCAATAACATTAACATCAAATATCTCATACTCAACCTTTCTTTCATTTGTTCTAGGATCACTATCACCAGGTGGTAATGTACCTGCACCTATATTAGGGTTAGTAGGAGTACCATAAATCAATTCATTCTTACCACCACCAGGAGTAATCTTAGGAGTACCACCGTATATGATACCACCAGTTATATCAGGTGGAGCAAAAGTTCTAGCATCATCACAAACACTCTGACCATAATCAAGTGGTCCATCCTCTAGTTTTTCAATAAGTTCATCTAAGTTATCCTTCTTGTCTTTCTTCTTAGGTCTAGTGGAATATGTATCCTCATCACCACACTTAGAATCAAGACCACCACATGAGATACCAAGTATAGACATAATCTTAAACAAAGCCCTCCCAACTACATTCAGAGCACTCCCTGCTATTTTAAGAATCGACTGCAGAGGTCCAAGTACACTGTTAAGTAATCTATTAACAAAAGACATGATCTTGTTAAGGATCGCATTAACAAAAATATCAATCTGACATGTTGCTGCTCTGAATACTTTCATCAAGTAGTTAAAGATCAACTTAGTAACAAAGTCGATCAACCTTTCAAATATATCCTCAATAGAGCATCCAATCTTAGCAAGCATACCTTGCAACCACATCTGCACAGATTCCATGATACCTTGGAAGGGTGCTGTTATCATCTTAACAAGAGCTTCAACACCCTTCTTAAGTGCAGCAATTATCTCACCACGAATCCTTGCTAGAGAAGCTTTAATAACTCTAAGAATTTTGTTAATATATCCTTGTGCTTTGTTTTTATAACCAACAAGCTCTCCGTTGACCTTATTAATTAAATAATCACCTATATTACCACCACTGTCCTGAACCATTCTAAACAGTTCACCCATGATATACTTAATCTCTGATTTAGTCTCTCCACCACACTCTGCCTGTGCTATAGCAACAGTAACATTAGAACCATATGGATTTACAGGTGAGTTCTCCTTCTGATGCATAAGATCAGAAGCAGCATATGTTCCTGGATCTCCACCAGCAACTTGACCAGAAGCTAAGTTCTTATTATTCTCAGCATAATTAACTGCTAGATGTGTATAAGGATTAGTATCTGGATGCCTTTTAGATGTGAATGCTAAACATTTTCCAGCATCTTCAGACGTTAACTCCTCTGGTGCTGTGGATGCAGCATTAGGTGTCTGACCTAGTGAAGCTAATATTATAGGTTTTTGCTTATCAATATCAGTCCAGACACCAAATACCCAATCAGCAGGTTCTAAGTTAACAGTAGCACCCTTTCTACCACCAACACCATATGGTGTAGTAAGAGGTAGAGTAGCATGTGCCCAAGGTAAATCTTCAGTTTTTACACTATCACATGAATGAGTATGAACGCCAAGGATCCTCACCTTAAAACGATTAGACGCTTTAATGGTATCAATCTGCTCTACTTGGCCTATCCACCAACTAGCACCATCCTCTCCAATTCTATGGAGAGGCATTCGAGATTGAAAAGCAGGATCCATAGGTTATACCTTAATCATCATAAACTAAGCACTCAGGCTCATCAGGATGCATTTCACAGAACAGTTCAATAGTGTTAGGATCGTGATGATCTCCACTATTAATCTCTTCGATATGATGCTCACGATAAGTTTCTAACTCATGGAGCTCCTCTGTAACATGCCTACGAGCTGCAGGACTGGTTGTTGGGTCATCTAAAATGTCCCTGTCTTTTTGAATATGTTCTTCTATAGTTTTCATAGTTGTTTATCCTAAGATAATAGAACTTCGTTATTTTGCAATTGTTGAGCTCCAAAGGAGTCTCTTTTCAATTTTAACACAGTAGTTACCTCCTGTGTTCTTTGATCAAAGAATCGGGATAAACTATAAATGAGATAGAATCCACTGTTAGATTCATCCATCGGTTCATCTAATTTTTGATCCTCTGATACTGACGAAGGTAGAATCACGTTGATAATTTCCCCCACACACAAATCGATATTTCCTGGGACATCAATTCGTAATCCTTGTGTATTTAGCATAAAATTACGAGAAATGTTCTGTACTATATTATGCTTACTATAATCCCAGTAGTTATTATCATTCTTATAATCAGGATCATCTGGGTCTGCTGTGTCTGTACCAGTGTAATATTTCTCGTGGTCAACTATAGTTGATAAAATTCTAGTTGGTTGACCAGAAAGCTTTTCTTGCATAGGATTTAACTTAGTCTGACTACCTAGATGAGATTGATTATCCCACTCCTTACTTAAGCTATAAGTATATACCTCAAACTTACCAGAAGATATATCATAGGTCTGTAACTGTGAGGAATATGTTCCTAAACGTAGTGCATGAATTAGATTTATCTCACTCTCAAAATTAACATTTATAATGGAATCCTCATTAACACCATCATTTGCACTATCAACAAATGATCTTACCTTTCCACCACCACCAAACTTTCCTTTAGTATCACAGAGAGAATCAATTGATCTGAAATGATATCCCTTTCGATTCTCAAAGAACACATATCCAGCACTACCTCCCACTTCTTTACCATCAGATTTTTCAGTTATACCTCCAGCTGTCAAGACACCCATATTATTTGCTTTATTAACATTAGAATTCATAAGAGAAACAGAACCATTACAAAGAGAATTAATTATCGAGAATGGTGACTTACCATTAGGATGTATTTTTGTATTATTCTGACAAGGAGTTGTAAAGACATCCTTCTCTGTTTTAATAACACTATCATCACCTGTTAAGATCTTCTTTACTATTACATCAGGACGACCTTCCATTGTCTTAGAAACCTTTCTAGCTTCATTAGTAAGAGCTTCTGCTGATATCAATCCAATATTATATGTCTGTATTTTATTAGATACAGATCTATCACCAACCATATAGACCATCAGAATATAATGATACTCTGTCTCATCTGGTCCAGCAACACTCATATGAACTTCTTCACCACCAACTATCTTATTGATTACACTTTCACCAGAGTCTAATATTCTAATATTAGCACTTACATATGGATCAGCGATAGATTCATAATAGTTTATAGATTGAACACCAGGAATCAAGTTCCAATTCTTACCAGAATTATCAATTAGATCTAATTTCGTAAAATGATACGAAAATGCTGAGTTATTATTATCCATCATGCATTAAGACTCTGAAGACTATTGATGGCATAGTTACTTAATACTTTATTCTCTGTAGACAACTGTGCGAAGTTCATATTAGTAGCACCTTCATTAGATCCAGCATTATTATTATTAGAACCACTAGGAGATGGAATGAATACAAATGTAGGACTATTTGATGTCTCACTACTAAGACCAGCAACCTGTTGATTTAACTTATTACTCAATCCCTTTGCTCCTTCTATACCCTCACCAGGCATATATTGCTGCCAATTAACTGGTTTCCATCCTTCTGGTTTTACAGAATCACCAGAAGTTTGCCATCCATAATGGAAGAAATTACCATCCTTATCAAACATAGGATCTTCTGATGCAACTCTATTACCCAATTCAGACTGTCCTTTAAAGTCAGTTCTTCCTTTCAAGACTCTAAGTGCTTCCATAAGCTTTGCCTGTCCTTCTTCACTCTGTAAAAGAGATTGAATCTCAGGACTATCCACCATAGTTCCCTTCTCAAATGCTTCGTATTGTCCAGGTGCTTTAATAATCTCTTCTATACTCCCATCACCTCTTGCCTTTCTATTAAGTATAGATGCAGCAACACCATAGATATCATCTGTACCTTGAGCAGCCTCACCACTAATAGCATAAGCTAACCACTTATAGTCATCCTCAGTTAAACCTTTCAATTGTCCAGTGGTAGTACTATTGCTTGTCTGGAAGAAGTTCTGTCCATTAACTTTAGAGACATTGTTAGTATCACCCAAAACTCCAGTCAAATCTGTTGATGCTACTTCTACTCCTTGACTACCCAGAATGTTCTCTGTTGAAAAAGCATTAGAATTAGAACTAAGGTTTTCATCTCCATTAACCTCCGTATTATTAATTTCTTCGTTATTATTTGTTTCACCACCCTCTACGGTAACACCATCAACATCAATGCCTTTATTCTTCAATTTATCAAGAATCATTTCGTTCATTCTTATTTTCTCATCACCGATTTGAAGTGGAGACTTAGCACCCATACTAACAACAGCCTCAAGTATTCCCCAAAGTTGTTGTAATCTGAATAAAGGATTCTTCTTCCAATCTTCTTCTTTAAGAATCTCCTCCTTTAATCTTAGAATCTCTGCTTTTTGACCTTCAATGTCTTTTCTTGATATACCATGTGCTATGGAAGAAGCTTCCCAGTTTGCTAATGCATCATTAATCTTTCCAGTAATCATCCCTGTAACAATACCCACAACACCACCTTTAAACATATTCTTCCAATTGATGGTCCTAGGGTTAAGGAAGGTCTTAATATTAAACTTAGGTTTAACAGGTTGAGCAGTTACTTGCTTAACAATGCTGGTAGCAGCATCATCTGCAGTACCTGCACCTGCAGTTACTACATCATCTACAATACCTGTTCCTCCACCTAAGTTTGTATTTGCAGATTTTATGCTCTTCGATATATTCTTACCACTTCCTGAGTTATCAAGAACAATTTCTTCAAGTACCTCTTTTTGAACAGTACTCTTACTACTACCTATATCTACTTTCTGAAGATTGGATTGCTTTAATTGCAGATTTTTATTTTTTAAGTTCTTTGATAGTAGATCATCTTCAACATTAATCTTTTTTAAATTATCAATAGATCTATTAGGGGTTACACTTTTACCAGATTGATTAACTATATCATCAGCAGCAGCAACATTTTTTTTCTTGAACATGTTACCAAAGAAGTTCTTAGTACCTTTCCATGCAGCACCCAACTTCAATCCCTTGAATACACCAACAAACTTAGTCATTGCACCTGCAAGAGCTGTCTTAAGAGCTGCAGGTATTGCAGCTTTAAGTGCAGGGATAGCTGTTGCTAAACCTGCAACAATTTGTACAATATCAGAAAGCTTACTTAGAATACCATCACCACCTCCCTTCTTTTCTATAGCACTACGATATCCCTGAGTACCAGAAAGGAATTCTTCCTCTTCCATCCTCTCTTCTTGTCTCAGTCTCTTAGAATCCGCTAAAATATCTGTCTTAAGATCTATAAACGATCCAAGTAAAGTATTTTGTTGCTCTAATAAAGCAGTCTGCTTTTTATTCTCAGTAACTACTTCAACATCAATTGCAGTACCATCATCATAACTAACTGGATCATAAGCATCTACTGGGCTAGCACTAGTGGAAAACATGGATGTTATACCATTAATCCCACTTACTATAAAATCATCTACAGCCTGAACAGAATCCTGAACAAACTTAAGATTCGCAGGATCAATAGGATTCTCACTACCACCAGACTTAGCTCTCTTCCGCAGCTTCTTATACTCCGAAATAAGAGTATCAGCAAGACTCTTATCGGTTGTAGTTTTTTGATATCCTTGGGTTCCTGAAGCCATTATCGTTGTGCTTGCTGTTTTTGTTTAAGTTCCTCAAGATATTGGGTAAGGAGTGCAAGATATACTACTCTTTCCCAAGGCATCATATTATCTAGTTCTGTCAAACTATATTTATGGTGCTGCATTAGAGCGAAATTAGTTTGATAATACTCCTCCAGATTAGTATGGAAGAGTGCTATGCGAAAAAACTCTGCAGCCCCTCTAAGGTATATGTAGACGACTTCTTAGTATTTGGATTAACAACATCAAACTTATGTTGAAGCTTAGGCATTGTTTCAAAGAACTTAGACACCTTATTGAACTGTCTTTGAGTAAGACTCTCAATAAATTCCTTAAGTTCCTTCGTTGTACAATCAGAAGATTCAGTAACATCTTCACCATCAAAAATCTGATCTATACACCCAACAATAATGTCTAGACCATCCATATCAGTCTCACCTCTAACCCCAAACTCAATGAAATGATCTAACTTAGGGTATTTCATAATAACACCCACATTCTTATTGATCATAACTTTTTCAGTATGACCCTTTGGCTTAAAAACCTTAACATCATTAATGTTGATGGTATGTTGTACTTTAGTCTTATTATCATCAAGACATACCACATTAACCGTGATTTCTTCCCCTACGGAAGCAGCACGAATCTTAAGGAATACATATTCCAGATCAAAACTAGGTAAATCTTCAATTTTTATACGAGATGTAACACATGAATTAATTACATCAACAACTGCTTGTGTTATCTGTTTATCATCCCCTGAGTCCATAGCAATAAGAAGGACTTTCTCTTCTTTAACAAGAAATGGACGGTATTTAATCTTTTTTCCGTTTGACGGTAATTCGAGCTCATAGGTAGGAGCAACAACCTTTGGTAAAGCCATAATGTAGTTTTCTTTTATTTAGTAGTGTTTATTGACCTCTTAATTTCCCATTTTCATCTGTAAGACCAAATAAACCAAATTGAGGATCATCAAAATCATGAGTTGAGGTAACATTATTCCAACCCCAATCAGCAATATCATTATAGATCACATGATGCTTAGTGTAATGGAATGTTGCTGTAGCTTTAGTTATCTGAGAAGCACCAAATGATAATGGTATAGACTCAACCGTGTATGGATAAGCATCGTGAAGTACATGAACTTCAGAAACCCTTTCAGTTGCTGAATCATATCCTCTCTCTACCTTTGCTATCCTAACAGTACAAGTATAATCATCTGGATATCTAAGTCTAGTAGTTCTATATCTACTCTTCCACTCAGCACTCATTATTTTACCAAAGCTAGCACCAGTAGTTCCTGGTGCATATCCATCCTTATCAACAGGATCTTCTTTACCAGGTTCATATTCCGCAAATATATACTGCCACCAAGCATTAACAAACTTAAATGGTTCCATATTAGCATCACACATCCATCCTAATTGAACATCAGTGTAAAGCTTAGTGTGAGCATATGATATAGATCCTTCTCCTAGAAGTCTCCCTTGTAACTGTCCAGTCGCTGCTTGTGAAGGTGGTAATTGAGCTTCATCACAAAATCCTTCGTATATATCAGCATTAGTTAAAACACTATCAATATAATCTTTCAATTTACCACTCATATCAAATTTTACAGCGAATCCATTGGACATCGCCATACCACCTTTCTTGGCTATCTGTTTGACATATCTTGGTATTGAGGTGTTAGGCACTCTAAATATTTAAGTGTATACATTTTATTTAGGATGGCTTATTCGGGTAAGTATAAACCGAAGAATCCTAAGAAGTATAAAGGAAACCCAACAAAGATCATATACAGATCAAATTGGGAGAAAAAATTTATGCATTTTTGTGATTCTACAGACTCAATTATTGAATGGGGCAGTGAGGAAGTAATTATTCCTTACCGTTGCCCCACTGATGGTAGGATCCATAGGTACTACCCAGACTTTTACATCAAAACTGCTAAGAAACAGAAATACATAATAGAGATCAAACCAAAGAAGCAAGTTAGAGGTCCAGAAAAAAATCCTAAGCGAAAAACTACTGCTTGGAAGAAATCTGTTCTAGTCTTTATGAAGAATAAAGCAAAGTGGAATGCTGCGGAAGATTGGTGTGATGATAGAAGTATGAAATTCAAAATCCTAACGGAAGATCAACTACATGTCTAAACAAACAATATTTGAACAAATCAAAGAAAAAGCAAGTAGTAAGGAACAAACTTCCGCATGGTACAGGAAGCAGGTTCGTCTTATTGCTAAGAACTATACTGACGTTGAAAAGTTGATAAGAGAAGATAAGCAAGAAAGCTTAACAGAAGATAATTTCCAAGATACTAACCGAGTTCGTAATAATGTAAGGGAAGGTCACCTATATCTCTTCGAGTATAAAGCAACTAAAAAGTACCTACCATACTACGATCAGTTCCCATTAGTGTATGTTACTAAGAGGTCATCTTCCAATGATTTCTTTGGTACAAACCTACATTATATCAATCCAAAGTATAGATACACTGTAATAAAGAACTTAATTGAGAACGACACACTCAACGTACCTAAGATAACCTTCCATAAATACTTAGATAGTAATGTTCTAGGTAGATTCTTAGACCTCGGTAAAGACGAATGGTATACGGCAATATACTTGCCTATTGATAATTTTATACGTGATAAAAACGGACGTAAGCTTCCTGTAAGGAAAGATACCGTCTGGAATAAAACCTACGAGAACCGAAGATACAGAATCAAAACTAAAAGGTCGATTGAAGATTATAGTGATGAACCAACTATTCTAATACCATAAATGTCTGAGACCCAACTAAGATACCCACGAGAATTAAAAGTAACAGATAACACAGATTATCTGTCATTTGGATTCTACAAATACTATCCAGCTTTCAGAAAAAGGGGTATAAGAAGTGATAGAATCGATTATTACAACGGAACTGTTGGTGCAACAGGAAACGAAAATGAAGGTACTGCAAGCTTCTGGAGTGCAGATGATGCAACAAGAAAAGAACAGAAATTAAATAGTCCAGCTGGTAATTTTGGTCAAAAAGATGGACCAGAAATATTAATATACATGCCACCTGATATTAGTACATCATTTGCTGCTGACTGGGGTGGTAAAGAAATGGGCAATGCTGCTGCTGGAATAATGAAAGCATCTTCAAATATACAAGCTGGTGATATGGCTGGTTTAACAGATAGTGTTCTTTCTGGTATGTTAAATGTAGGTGCATTATCTCAATCAGTTGCAGCACGTATTACTAAATCAATAGCATCAATGTCTGGAACTAGTATGACAATGAATGATGTTCTAGCAGGTACTACAGGAACCATATTAAACCCAAATGTAGAAGTATTATTTGGTGGTCCTAAACTACGTAATGTTAGTTTTGCATTTAAAATGGCTGCTAGAAACTTAGAAGAAGCAAAGACTATTCATGCTATTTGTACAGCATTTAAAAAGAATTCATTACCTGGTTATGGTGCTACAAATAGACTACAAGATTCAATTGCTGCTGGATTTACAGCTGTTGCTACTGGACTTCCTGATGATAAATCAGACAATATGGGAAAACATGTTAACTTTATAGAAGTACCAAACTTGGTTATGCTGAAATATATGAAAGGTAATACAATGCATCCATACCTTTCTCAATACAAATCATGTGCTCTAACTAATGTAGATATTAATTATACACCTGATGGGGTATATTCAACAACTATTGATGCTTATCCAACAGCAGTTGAACTTAGAATAGGTCTTGTAGAAACAAAACTTGTATATAATCAGGAGATAGGTGCACAAACTGATCAAACTGCTCAAGGTGAGACTGCAAATAAAGAAAACATAGGAAGAACCTGGAGTTACTAAATGTATTTTGCTACTCAACCAAAAATAGAATACGACTTAAAACCACAAAGCTTTCCATTTTCAAGCTCGGATTTTACCATTGCTAATAACTTCTTTAGAAGGGTATCTATGAATGAAGATGCTTTTGGTTATATCGCATATTTTAGGAAATACGCTATTCCTGATGATGTGAGGATAGAAACTCTAGCAGAAGGGATTTATGGAGCTCCTTGGTATGATTGGATTATTGCTATATCCAATAATATAACAAATGTCCATACTGACTGGCCTTTATCAGAAAATGCTCTACGAGTCTGGGCAGAAGAAACGTATGGAAACGACATATACAGTAATATCAGATATTACGAAATTAGCGAAGATGTTAAAAATGACGCAGGAACGATATTTTTGAAAAAAGGGCAAAAAGTCGATAAAACCTTCTATGACGGTAATTTCCAATATAACTCCCAAGACGTATATAACACAACTATCACTGTTGCTGGAAATACCATATCTAGAGGTATTTCGGTATTTGAAGATGAAACCAGAATAAATGAAAGTAAAAGAGAAATCTACATACTCAAAAGTAAGTATTTACAAGATTTCGTTCAAGACTTAAAAAAGCAGAGCACCTACAATAAGTGCTCTGCTTACGTTAATAACAAATTAAAAAGGACTCTAGTCTAGCTCGACTTTTTTGGTCATTTTTTGTCGGGATTTTTTTTCCCGAATTGCCAGATCTAGAAATCCATTTTCGCCACCTTAGAAGGCTTTGGGATGTGTTACCACATCCCCATGAATTTCACCTATATCATCGATATGGGCGTGATCAACTTCGATATGAAGTTTCTTATCATACGCATCAGCTATTCTCTCAAGAGCATTAGCGATACGAACTAATTCATCACTCACTTAGTCTTCCTCTGCTAAACTTGCAAAGTAACTAAGTGCGTCATCATCACTTGTCTCCTTCTTGTTGAACTTAGGTGCAGAAGATGCTGCTACCTTCTCAACAGGTACTGGTTCAAACTCTTCCTCTTGTTGTCTCTGTACCACAGCAGGTGAACTGTTGAGAACTGTATTTAAACGAGTCTCTAGTTCCTCATATGTTTTGAACTGATCTTCAGCAGTGAATGCTGCTAAACTGTGTTCTTGTTTGTATGTTGCTTCTAGTTCAGCATCATCAGAGCTTAAAGCACTAACAGCATCGAACTCGGAACTATCATAGTTCCAGAAACCAGCAACAGTCTTGATCTTTAACTTAAAGTTTGCTCCTTCCCAGAAGTCAAACACATTTACAGGAGTCTCGTCTTGAAACTCTGGCTGCATTGCAGCCATTACCTTGTCGAAAATCTTCTTACCGAACTTGTACAAGAATACCTTACCTTCATTTTCAGGGTTCTTAGGATCTTTAACAACGACAATGTTCGTGTAGTAAGTAAGCTTACGCTTCTGCTTACGAGCAATGTCCTTGTCTGATTCGTGACCACTATTCCACAACTTACGATTAACTTCACCAACAGGGTCTTTTTTGTTTTGTGTCGTTAAACTGTTTTCGATGTACCAACCGCCAGGTCCTTGGAAAGCATGTGAATATAACTTTGCCCAAGGAAGGTCTTCACCTTCTGGGGGTGGGAGAAATCTGATAACAGCGTAACCATTACCTGTATTATCTAACTCTGGTCTCCAGAACCTCTCGTCTTTACCGCCACCTGTTTGAGTGGACTTCTCTATCTCTTTCTGGAGAAAATCAAAATTTGCTTGAGATTTTCGTTTTAGATCTGCGAACGTCATACGGATTTTTTTAGATTTAATTGGATTTTGTTTTT
>CEQV01008470.1_pt1 | contig 11954 bp, 2 predicted proteins | sample 530971 | NCBI WGS metagenome assembly CEQV01 (sample SAMEA2621173, study PRJEB7988) | marine metagenome | biome: marine biome (ENVO:00000447); feature: deep chlorophyll maximum layer (ENVO:xxxxxxxx); material: "saline water (ENVO:00002010), including plankton (ENVO:xxxxxxxx)" | depth 100 m
TGGTGCATCTATTCCAATGCCAACACCGCCTTGTGGAGTAATCGTCAACATTCTTGTTCCACTACCAGCCAGTCCTAGACCTTGTTCTATTGCAAAGTTACTTCCAACTTTTTCAATTCCTATTGCTACATTATCCCCAACACCACTTGCAAACCCTAATCCACAAGTTCCACCAGCATTATCATTATCTATAATTACACTTACATCAGAATTATTATTATTTGAATAAATATGAAGAGGTTGTATTGGAGAATCAGTTCCAATTCCAAGTCTACCCGATGCAGTCAATCTCATTCTTTCAGTAGCATTATTGCCACTTGTAGCCCAATCTTTATGAGTAAGAAATACTAAAGCACCGGGAGCAGAATTAGTAGCAAAATTTCCATCTACAACACCTTGTATTTGAGCCGCTAAATGAAATGTCGGTGACCCTCCACCAGGCGAATAAGCTCTAAAATTTAAAGTTCCTAATACAGTACCATCACCAGCCCCAGTATCAGCTATAACTGCTCTACTTGCAGTAGTTCCCCCATGTCTACCTAACTGAATAGAAGCACCTTCAGTCCTATAATTAGTATACTGTTGTCCAAATTGATGAATAGCATTTGTTCCAGAAGTATCTGTAAACTGAGCAGAAAAATTAGTAGAATCGGAAGAACCTACATCTTGTCTTCCAACAAGAATCCTACCAGCATGGTCTATTTTAATTCTTGCCGCTGAAGCTGTTTCACCTTCTTTAGTTGTTAAAAATTGAAAATATGATGGAATTGAGGCATTACCAATAGTTCCTTCTGAAACTACTCGTAATTTTGCTGATTCTCTAAGGCTATCAGTAGCAGTAGTCCCATAATAGCAAATTTCACCTAAAACATCTCCACTTGTAATTGCTGTTGGAGATGCATTAGTCCCTCTTGACCTTATAAAAGTCTGTCTCGGAGATTCTCCAGCATTTTGGGTAACAAAGCCAGTATAATCATGGTCAAAAAATCCCATAGTCCCAGCCTCGTGTAGTTCAAGAGGGTGTGTAGGAGCGATTGTTCCAATACCAACACCACTATTAGTAATTGCCATTCTATTAGCATTGTCAGTTCTAAATCTTATAAAATCACTACTCTCATCGCCTTGGATACCTACCCTTCCACTCTCTGAATCCGTAGTCGCAAATGTTAACATCTGTTGATTATCGAGTCGTATATTACCAGCAGAAATATCTAGCTTTTCTACTGGTGAGGTCGTACCAATTCCGATTTTACCCCCTTGAGATACCAAAGAAGGAGTGCTAGAACTACCACTATCCCAAATACCCACATAGGTACTACCAGCGTGTTCGTATCCTATCATTCCACGATATGTAGAAGTCCCTTCAGTAAATAGGATTCTCATATCATCCCCACCTACAAAATTCATAGCAGATGAAGAAATCATAGTAGCTACTGAAGTAGTGTCAAATGAACTTGCAGTATATAATTTAAGAGTATCCGATTCTAATAACATCTTAGTAGAACCATCAATATCAAAGCGATGTTTTTGGTCAGCACTTACTCTATATGTTAATTCTGGATTACCCCATACAATACTTGCACTAGCTCCAATAAATATTCCTTCATTATTTACATTTCTAACATTAGCATGAAAACTTCCATATCTTCCTATCTTTGCCTCTTCTGTATCATCAACAGTAAAACTTAATTTTGTACTTGCATTTTGATAACCATAGTTAATTACAACCCTTCCCCAATTAGAAGACTGACCATATACTTGTATCTTTCCATCCATTCCAGCATTAGCACCAGTACCACCTTGTAAAGTAAAGAGACTATTAGCGGCACCCATTCTTATTGCACCATTACCACTATATTTTAATTCACCAGTAGTTAGAATATTACCATCGACATGAAGCTTTTCAGTGGGCGTTTGAGTGCCAATCCCAACTCGGTCGTTAGTTAAATCCCAAACAGTTATAACACTACTATTAAGAAAACTCCAAACTCCTAACTTATTTGGACTAGCACTTGAGTCCATATATATAGATGCTTTATTTGTACCAGTATTTGCAAAAAAGACTTCTGAAATATCAGCTTTTCCATCTAATATTAATCTTGCTCTACCACTTCCACTAGTATGACTAGTAGACTTAACCCTAGCCTCTGTAACTCCAATATCTTGAATATCTAATTGATGTGCTGGACTTACTGTTCCCATCCCGATATGACCAGATGTATCAACAACTATTCTTGAAGCACCAGCAGTTAAATCATATAAGTGAAAATAATCTGCTGTACCTAAAGTACCATCTCCATCATTTTGTAAAATCCAATCTCTATCTCCAAACATTTGTAAAGTAGCATCTTTATTTGATGCACCTTCTATTCTAATTATTGCATGGTCACTAGCATTAGCAACATGAAGGTCAGTTGCTGGTGCATCAGTTCCAATTCCGACATTTCCCGATGAAGCAATTCGCATTCTTTCAGTAGGTGTTGTGCTTGATGTTGGTACAGTAAGAAATGCTAAATCAGTTGGATATTGTGTAGAACTCCAAACTCCAGCAGTATAACCAAGTATAGATGCCCCTCTTCTGTTACTGCTAGATTCCCATCCATAAAAATCTAAGCCACCTAATAAATAACCATCTTCATCAATATCAACTGGACTAGCCAGTGTTCCTTTAGTTGCAGTTATTCCTATTCTTGCAGAACTTCCATAAGAATAAATATTTAATGGATAAGCACTACCTTCTGTTTTTGTAGTTATTATTCCACCATTAGTAAGTCTCCATCTTTCACTATTGCCATTTGTAATAGTTAAATCTTGGGGTGATTCGTGTGCCTTTATAGTCCACCAATCTGCTAAGGCACCACCTAAATCTGATTTAATAACTAATTTAGCATCTTCATGACCTTCAATAACTACTTGAGCAGAGCCACTTGATGGCTTTATTAAACCAGATGTTGCCGTTAACGAGCCAGTAGATAAAATATTTCCATCAACATGGAGCTTTTCAGTAGGAGAAGTAACTCCGATTCCAACTCGCTTATTTGTACCACCAACAACCATAACAACTTCATCGCCAGTATATCTTTCAAACTTATGATATTTATCATCCCCACCAGTTCTGTATAATGGATTACCACTATTAAAATTCATCCAATATCGCTCATAGGTATGACCACTACTATCTTCATAGCCACGAATCCAACTGTCAAGCATTAATTGACCCCAAACAACTAGTTTCTGAGTAGGAGCATCTGTTCCAATTCCAACATTTCCAGTAGATTTAATAACAAGCTTATCAGTAGTGCCATTTGTACCTATTTTTATATCACTAGCATCAGTTGTTAAAATCCTCATGCCATTACCAGTCATTCCAGTAAATGCCAATACATCATCGCTGATACGAACAAATTTACTAGCTGACCTACCTACCCTAAATTGATTGTCTCCATCATTAATAATGTCAAGTGCATAATCGGGACTAGTGTGATTAATTCCAACTCTAGATTTGGTTCCATTGTGATAGATTGTCATTCTAGTTGTATCATTAGTACCTAAATATATTTTTCCATCTTCCCTATGATGGAAATAAGCATCAGCACCATTTAATCCAACAGTTAATCCGTTATTAGTTGTATTGTTTCCACTAGTTGTATTCCAAAATTGTTGATATGCAACTGTATTGGTACTTTCAACAGTAGATATATGACCAGTGCCTTCAGCGTGTAAAACAGTTTCGGGTGAAAGTGTTCCTATCCCGACTTGACCATTTGTAAATACGAAATCATAATCATTACTCTCAAGAGTAAACTCCATATCACCAGTACTATGATTTTTAAGTTTTATTCTATTGCTATTTATTCCAGCACCAGCACTATTATCTGCTCTTAAATATTGATTTGAAAGTATTGTTATATCACCAGTCGATAAAATATCTCCCCTAACATCCAATTTTTCCACTGGAGAGCTTGTACCAATCCCAATCTTGTTTGTAGAATGGTCAAGGAACATCATTACTTGAGCAGTACCACTTAAATTTGTTCCTATTTCTACATCTGTAGCATCATTAGTACCAAAATAAGAAGTAGCCCCACCAGCAGAAACCATTGCAGTTGAGCCATTATCCCTCTCTACTTTTAAAGCAAGACTAGAACTAGCATTATAAATATGAAGTGCATCACTAGGTGTAGTAGTTCCAATTCCAACCTTACCATCTTTTAAGATAGTAACACGATTATTTCCAGTCCCAGTATCGTTTGACCTTTCTCTAAATGTCAATTCACCACTTAAACCAATAGCAAAATTCCATTGCTTGTTTGCATCTGCTCTTCTTAATGAAAAAATCTGAGAGTCAGTTGAATTAACAACCAACATATTTGAACCTTCATCTACTGTAAATGCTCCATCGTGAGTGCCAATTAAAGTAGCTCCACCAACATCGAGCCTATTTGTGGGACTTGCAACTCCAATTCCAACTAGTCCAGTAGAAGAAATATTAAATCTATATGCATTATTAAATATGCCAAAAGAACCACCACCTATACCAGCACCATTAGCACCCGAAACTAATTTCCATTCCCCACCACCAGTACCATCTGCATCAAGACTTAATTGAGTACCGATTGAATTACTTGAAGTTATTTTTGCAGTAACTTCAGCAGAATCATTAACATGAAGCGTATTGCTAGGCGAGTTTGTGCCAATGCCAATCTTGCCATCATCTTTTATATAAAAAGCATCATCTGTAGAACTACTTCGTATGCTAACATCCCCAGTAGAATGCATTTCAATTTTAGAATTTGTTCCTTGCCTACCTTGATACTCAGCCATTCTTTCGATAAGACTATTGTTACCTACGATAGCAGTACCACTTCCAAATACTGCATAACCACCAAATGTAGTTTTAGTGCCATCAATCGTTAATCTAGTTGCTAAAGTATCAGCATGAATTGCTTTAAACTCAAGTTTACCAGCACCAGCACCAGATTCTACATTTGTAGCAGTTGCTATTATTTGTGCATAGTTTTGACTGCCGTCTACTTCACTTCCATCTGAATCCCAATTATTACTATCAAATGCAATCGTTCCGATAACATCGTTATTCGCTGGAGATGCAGAATGTTTTAGTAATTCTAATACAACTCCAATAGCATCTGCCGAAGTTGTTTTTACCTCTGTCTTTGTTCCAATAAAGGATGCTACTGTGCCACTAGTTGTAAATGAACCACCAGAATCTGTTGACCATTCTAATGCACCGCCACTACCGACCTTTAGCACCTTCCCCGAACTTGGGGAAGATGCTATGTCACTAGCTGAAGGATTTGCTACTAATAGCTTTTTCCACTCAGCCATCTTTTAAGCACTCGCACTTTTTGAGTTCGAGTTATCAGACTGCTTCTTGTTGCTCTTTTCATTAGCTTTAAGCATAGCTTGATACTCTGCTCCTAGCTTTTCAAGAACACCTTGTGCAAATGCAGAATCCTTTGCCTGGATTTGTGTATTTGCGATAGCCTGAATGACGAACTCCATTTCTTGTTGAGTTAGCTTATTCATGTGCATTCTCCTTTATTGTTACATATATATGTGGATATTTCCACTATCGTCTGCAACCATTTCACCAACCACTGGTGAACTGAGTGCATTTCTTTGTGATGTGGTAAGAGTTTTGAGTTTTAACCTTCCATCATCCTTAACTGTAAATTTTGTATCCCCATCCTCATCTTTAAATGTTGCAGTACCCGTTTTTTCAACTGTAAGGATTTCTTTATCAGCACCAGACTTTGTTACTGTTAATTTTACTTTTGTGTCATCATCTAGCTTTACTTTTGGTGGAGTACCACTTGCCGATAAAATACTTCCCGAAGTAGTTTTTAACTCATTACAAGAAATATTACCATCCATACTAATATTTCCCGTAGTAGTTATTGTAACCCCAGTACTTCCATGTCCACCACCAATTTGAACTTCACCAGCTAATGTAGAAGTGCCATCTACTGCTAATAATCCATTTGCCTGGATATTTCCAGCAGAAGTGATTGTAACACCCGTTGAACCATATCCACCGCCTATCGTAGCACTATCTGAGGTCATACTTCCAGTTAGGACCATACTAGCACCAGAAATAAGGTCCGTAACGGTTAAATCATCACCTACTGCTAAATCTCCCGTAAGTGTTGCATCAACACAACTTAATGTCCCAGCGATTTCTAATGTTTTACCAGAAGGTATTTTAAGGTGTGTGGTAGAAAGCTGTATCGCAGATGCTATTCCCTCACCATCAAAAACAGTTTTTAATGAGCTTTCTAGGCCCTGGTTATTTGTTGCGGATGCTACGGTTAATAAATCTTTGTAGGTTTCCGCTGGTGTTTTATTAATTAAAGATGCCATGGTTACTCCAAATTTTCAATACTGTGCAGAAGTATTAAACATGATTATTTACTTTTCGTCAGATTCATTGCTTTTTTCTGTGCTTTTATAAATTTTTTATTTCTTTGTTCATATTCTTTTTGGGTAAGGTTTCCCTTATCTCTAAACGACTTTAAATATGTGTGATATTTTAACCTAGTAGCTGAATCAAAAAGTTCCCGACCCATTTGTTTTTCATAATAATACAAGGCTCGTTTTTCTGAATCCTTTTTAAATTCACCATAAAACTGTCTAAGGAAGGGAGCTTTACTAAAATCAGCTTCACCAGTAGCAATACCACCTACTGTATTTAGAGAACGAATAGTAGTCTGGCCTAATCCACCACCTAGGTAGTTTACCCACCATTCCAATGTTTCTGGACTCCAATCTCCTAACCAACCACCCCAACCTCTTACAGCATGGTCTATCTCACCATTTTTATCATATCGAATCTTTCCACCCGTTAACTTGAACCAGTATTGTGCAGATTTTTTATATACATCTGGGGTTTTGCCCCAATACTTTTCTATTTCTGCTTTTTCTGGACCATATGGGTTTTCTGGCTTTAGAGGTCCACCATAAAAAGTCTTATTTGTACCTAGCTGTAAAATAGGCTCAGCAATTGTTGGCACAATCATTTGCTCAAAAGGCCCTGAGCCAAGTGGATTAAATGATGCATTCACAGCACCTAAGAACCTTGCCATTTGCCTATCCATTTCTATTGGCTTACCTTGCATTTGATTCCAGGCAATATCACCAGCGATATTTCCAACTACTTTAAATACATTATATCCATAAGGTAATCGCATTTTAAAATATTTGTCCCCTGGTCCATATCGCATGATGTAATAATTATCTTTTTCAAAATCACTTAACTTTTCGTATTCATCATCATCTTCACTTGCCATATTATTAAATATAGACTCTGTAACTCCTAATGCCGCTAAACCAGCTACTGCTCTTCTTGCACCTTTAGAATTTTTTAATACTCCAAATATTCTATAACTACCTTGAAGTCCAGCATTGGAAAATAAATATAGACTATTTAACCAGCCGCCTATTTGACCCTTACGATTAAAATTGATTGTAACATTCTTTGCCCCACTTGCCGCTTGTTCTTCACTATATCCATTATCTAACATAGCCTTAAATAGTGTAAGCCTAACTGCGGATTCTGTCGCATCATTTAAATTCTCAACAAAATTAAGTATGGATTTACCAGCCGATTTAACACCAATACCCTTATCTTCAACTCTTTGCAAATCTTTTTCTAACTTGCTTAGCTTATCTGAGATACTTTCATAATCAAAAAAGCCCGTTTTCCCACCAGCTCTCCTCATTCTTTCATATAATTCTGCCCATTCAGATTCTGTATCTGCACCCCTAACTACATTAAATACAGCTTTCCAGGAATTCTTTAAGTTTTTAGGGGATAAAGCCTGGAATAAAACAGCAGAGCCTTGCTCTGCACCAATATTTACTCCAGCAGTTTGAACATCACGAACAAAATTAGTAACAATAAATTCTGGATTAGCTATTGTATTGACATATCGTAAATAATTATTAATGGCATAAAGATATTTAGAGCCACTTGAAACCCCTAAACCCTTCATAGCATTTGCTATTCTTAATCCTTGCTCCCCTTTAAAAATGATACGCTTTGTTTGCCCATCTACCTTAACATGAATATAATCCTCATTATCCCTAACACCTTCTATTGGGACCATATAGTCAATCTCACCATCTTTATCATAAACGGGCCTATGTGGAACACCTACAACTTCAAAAGACTCACTAGGGTATGATTCTACTAGACTTAATAATCTTTTATTAACTAGGTTCTTTTCTGAGCGAACAACAGCACTATGTAACTGTTCAACAGCACTAACTAATATGTTTTGAACTTCTCTAGTACTACCACGAGATTTTTTAAATTCAGGACCTTTAACATCAAACATCCCTACTTTACTTTTAGACTCTTCTAAGATAGCTTGTTTATTATCCATCACTCTAAATAATGGAACATAGTTTTTATATGTAGCTTTTAATCTATCATAAGATTCCTGGTCTATTAAACCAGCTTCTAATCTTTTATCTAGCGAAGCATCAATAACTTTTTCTCTAAATTCCTTAACAAAGGTTCGTAGCTTTTTTAAACCATATTTTTTATTTAATTCTCTTTTTAATGATTTAGCCTGGGAATTGGTCATGCCACTACCACCATCTTGCAATTCCTCATTATTTTTAGCTACATGGTCATTACGCTCTTGGGCGTGTAGTGCATGAAGATATGTATTAAAATCCTCTGTAGAAATACCAGCATTTACCAACCTTGATATAAAGCTTTCTGGATTATCCGAATCAATAATGCCTTTATTAATATCACGAATAATTTCTGGGACCTTACCAACAAATAATTCTGATGCTAGGGTTACATTTTGATGGTCCCTAATTCTAGCATCCCCCAAGAATTGAGACTGAATATCCCCTTGCCAAGATACAAGAGGATGCATCGTGTCAAATATAAATTCTTTAAGTCTATCAGATATCGTTGCATCTGATAATTCTAGGGATTTGTCTACTTGCTCAGCCGCATTGATTTCAGCGGCTAAATCAGGGTCGGGTACTAGTTGTCTAGTTTTTCGCTGTTGTTCGGAGTTTCGCTTGAGGGCTGATTCAATGGACTGTTCAACTTGCGGCCTATAATGATTGTCGAGTCTGTCGAGTAAATCGTGCTTGTGGGTTTCACTGATTTTATCTCGATACCGTTGACCGTCAGAGTTTTGTTTCCAGTTGTTTTTTGTGCTTTCATAATTACTTCCAAACTTGTTTAAAGTTAACTCCATTCCTAATTCTGTCCTAACATTTTCTAAAGCCATTGCTATATCATCTTTATAGTCATTAGCATTGTCTTGATTGATAAATGTTGAAACAAGGATAGATGGTGTACCATCTACTATTTGAAATAATCCACCAGGTGTTATTTTATCATCTGTGGCTTCTCTAATAATATCATATACAGCTTGTTGGGTATCGGGGTTAGATAATTCAGGATGACTATAAATCAAACCAAGACCCTTATTTTTGGGGCTTTTATTTATCAATCCTATTTCATCTTGTTGTAAGATATAACCTAAAGAATTCATTAAACCTTTAATTGCCTGACTGCTACCACGAACATTAATAGTAGCATTTGGTGCAGACTCATCTGCCCAAAACCCTAAAGCTTTTGTTGATGTAGACTTAATTGTAAGCCCTAATTCTTTTGCTAGATTTGATACTATATTTTTATTAATGTCATCAGTGACCTTTATCTGCTCTGAACTCGGTAACTTGCTCCACGCTGGTCCATATTTTTGAGCATATGGTGTATTATTCCCAAATTCTACTTCATATGCTAATGTAGGCTGTTGCAATCTCATCGCATCTGGTATAGATTGCCCATCTGATGATTCAGACATTCTTGCAATAGCTGTCCATCCAATAGCTTGGACCTGGTGAGGTTTAAGGTTACCACCCATATAGCCTAATTGATTTAATTCCCTGGTTAAATTATTCATATATTCAAGTGCATACTCATATTGAGTATCACTTGGTGCTGAACCCCTGGTATCATATCTTAATCGTTTTACTCTATCTTTATCTATTGCTAACCTTTTTAAAATATTTTTAATAATAGCATCTGCAAAACCAGCATCTCTAAAAGTGTGTCTATCAATAGCGACTGGAGCAAGACCTCTTTTGTCATCTTGCATAATGGTCCTGGTCCCCTTCCCTAAAGCACTATCTAAGAAATCATATAATTTTGCACCAGCACCCTTTTCAGCCCTTTTACCTTGCAATACATCCTTAATGTTTTTTGCTACTGGACCAGTACCAGCAGATTTAAAAGAAGGTAATTCCGCTTTTAATTGCTCTGCACCTAAAAAGGTATTTGATAATGCTTGTTGTGGACTAGCCTGGACATTTCCCAAAAGCCAAGCAACCATGTAAGGAATAGCCTGGTCCTCTCCGAATTCCTCTACGAATGAAGGATAAGCTTCCTCATACCAATTCATTGCCGATATTACTTCAGACTCATCCAATACACTTTCAACTTGACGAATCCAATCTTGTGGGGTTTTATCCCGTCCTAAAATCATTACACCGCCATTTTCCAATTCAAACTCTACACGATTATTTTTCTGCCTTCCTACAGTAGGGTCCTTTTTTCTTCTATCCACTGTTAATCTAAGCCTATCAGATTTCTTTTTATCAGCTAGTACATCTGGATAAAGACCTACTGCTTTATCTACTACTCCTGGCTCAAGCTGGTAGGATATGTTGGGGTCCGACTCGTCAAAAGTTCCCTGGTTATATGCTGATTTTATTTGAGTAGGTTCGAATACGGCTATCGTTGCAAATTTATTATATTTCGCTTGTAACCTTTTGCGAACTTCTTCTTCAGTAACTGGTCTATCCTCATTTAAAATTTCTTGCACAAGTTGATTCATGCTAAAATCTCTATTCCCATGGCTTTCTGTTCCAGCAATACCATCATAACCAGCTTTTTTTATTGCATCTTGAACACCAGGCTCAGCAAGGAACTCCCATAAAGCTGTAATGTCTGACTTACCTATTAATTCAGTTACCCCACTAACATCTATTCCAGTTAGCTCTTTAAACTCCTCTATTGATAAGTTATCATTTAAATCCTTAGTTAATATAAGTGGGTTTTCAACTTTTAAATAAACTGGGTATACTTGCTCAGCACCACTATAATCCGCTTCTCCTAGCTCCCTTACTCTTTGCTCCGCATAAACATTTGCAATCTCTGGGTCATCACCAAACCAAGTTAAGCCATCTTTATCTGTTGCAAATTTGTCAAAACTGTAAGGGGAGCCATGATACATCATAACTGGAATACCATCGTTTTGTACCACTGATTTACCAAACCATTTTTTAAATGCTGGTGTTTTAGTATTTTCGCCTGGCTCTAATTGAAAAGTAGGAGAACCAGCATCAAAGTCTGTATTGAATACTGATTTGATTTGCTCTGGTTTAAAAGCAATGTATGAATTATTACCTAAATCATTAATAGTCTCTATATGTCGACCAAACATTGGGGATGGCATACCGCTTTCCCCTTCATACTGATTTGAGTAAATCACTCCATCATAACCCTTAGATTGAATAAGCTTTCTTACATAATCCATTTGGTCAGATTCCATAGCTTCGGAATCATAATCATACTTATCTTGACCTTCGAAATCTGCTAATACATCAAAAAGAGACTCGCCCTCATAATCAAAAAATAAATCAGGATAATATCTATCTAACGCTTCACCAATTTGATAAGGTGTCCACTGACTTAAATCAGGTAACCTTAATGGATTTTTTATGGATAAATAAACTGGCTTTATATTTGTTCCACGCTTAGCCATTATTCCAGCCTTTACAACTGAATCAATTCTAGCATTTGCTTGTTCTTGCGGACCAAAATGAAATCCAAATTGTTTTGGGTCAGATTCATTAGCACCTATTTTAAATTCATCAAAATCTTTATTGGTCCCATG
>CEQV01043507.1_pt1 | contig 11950 bp, 14 predicted proteins | sample 530971 | NCBI WGS metagenome assembly CEQV01 (sample SAMEA2621173, study PRJEB7988) | marine metagenome | biome: marine biome (ENVO:00000447); feature: deep chlorophyll maximum layer (ENVO:xxxxxxxx); material: "saline water (ENVO:00002010), including plankton (ENVO:xxxxxxxx)" | depth 100 m
AGGTGCCCCCTAATCATAATGGCTAAACCGTCGTGAACGGAGTAGCGAGCGTGCCTGATCCAATAAGATTGCCCTGAACAAGCCATTTGTTCGCGGCTACAGACTCAAAAGTAACGTAACTACCCGGATCACCACCCTTTGTGCTTCCGTTCATAGTAAACGTATTATCTGAACCATCTGGGCCTTGCCAATCCGTAGTGGCCGCATTGTCAATCCCGATGTGAACACCGCCGATAAAAACGTCACTCCCACCGCAGTTAATAATCAAAGCAGTAGACTCTGTAACCACAAGGAATCTGAATTTTAAACCCAAATTGTTAAGTTGCCCAGGGTCCGTACTATCTCCGGGGGCCACCGCGCTAATGGTGGGAAGAGTAATAGTCATGTCAGCGTCGTTAAGCGTAATAATTTTACCTGCGTAATCTTCAACGCCATAACCAGCAGTGCTTCCAATCGTGAAATTAGAAGTTCCGTTTGCAACGTCTACGGCAGAGTTTTGTCCAGCAGAATAAAACCCACTCAAAGACCTTACCGGACCACTAAAAGTTGTCTTGCCCATTTTGTATTACCTCGTTGTACGCAACTACCTCGCCAGTCCGCGTACTGTCTTTTTAAGTCTGACGAGTTTGGTTTACCATTTTGTCTTATCTGCCCAATAGGCAGCAGACATTTTCCCCTTGGCAATATTTTTGCCATGGCGAGCTTTGAATGATTTGCGCTTTGCTTTCATTCGGTCGGACTCACCCGACTTGGGCTTGCCCGCAGTGCTTGCTCCCTGCTCACCAAACCGAATCATCTTCACCTTCTCACCATCTTTGGCCAGAACAACGTGAGATTTTTTCGGATGGGAGGGGGTCCTCTTGGGCTTGTTATAGCCCGAAAACTTTTGACCACGATATTCAATCGACATCAATAAACCACCGGAAAAAGAGCGGGAGCCCGAAGGCCCCCGCCCAATCCTAGTTACGCAGCACCACTTGAACCGTAGATGCCCAGCGGATCGCTAACTCCAAAGGAGTATCGCTCTCGCGCCTTGTATCGAACATTGCCGGTGTCGAAATCACCGTCCATGCTCGTCTGCAGAGGGGTTCGATTGAAGCCCTTCATGCCGTTCGGAACATCCGTGATGATGAACCAATCGTCATCACCAGTGATGTAGTGGTTGACCCGCCAACCATCCGGAATACTTCCGTTGGTTCGCAGAGCGTTCACATCGTTGTCTGCGGTGCCAGCACGCCGATCCGACTCCAGAACGCGAGTCGCAACGAACATGTTGGCGGCAGGAACAATGAGCCGCTTCGGTCGAGCAGCAACCTTGAGGCCGCGCTGATCAGTGAACGCAGCAATATCAATCACTGCCTGCTCAAGCGAGGTCTCGTTAAGATCCGACAGGGTCTGCGGTCGGTTGCTGTTGGTTCCGCCATTTACCAGCGGATGCGAGGTGCTGAAAAGAACAACACCGTCGCCCGATTGGAAGGTGCCGAATCCGTTGTTCAACGGAGAAGCAGCCTTCGTTTGCTTGGTGCTAGCCATCGCCCGTGCGAGGGCCTTCGTGTATCGAGCAGAAAGCGAGTCGTAGAGGTTATCCTCAACGGCTTCTTCCGTGATCGAATAACCCAAAGCAACCGTCTCGTGGTTGTATCGGGCAGTGAAGACTTCCTGTGCCGTATCGTAAGCGATAGCGGAACCTTCCGACTTCACCGGAGCAGCACCGAACCCAGAAAGCTGAACTTCTTCTTCAAAGGCTCGATCCGAAGACTCCATTTCGTAGATGTCTTCATGCTCGTTTTCGTAAGTATCATACTCCAACCCAAATAGTGCATTGAGTCCGGGAAGGAGTTCTTTCATCATTTGTGCGCGTGAAATTGCCATGATTAATTACTCCTTAGAACAGCGGCTTGGTTTGAATGCCCGCTGCGGCAAACCGAACAAGAACGTCCGGGGTTGAAGAATCTTCGTTTCCGTTTTCAAGGACACCAATAGGGATAACGACGGCCTTAGTTGCGTCGGAGGTAACCTGAAGCAAGGAAATGTTTGAATTACCAGTGATTGTACTTCCTGTAGTACCAGTGGTAAGACACTCAAACCCAATATACTTCCGGTCCCATGCAGCATTTCCTTGAATTTGGAAAACGACATCATCCAGGGGAACAATGAACGCAAACGACTTACCGGCAACTCCGGTCGCGTCGTAATAGTTCCCCCACTTTTGTTCACCCGCAGAATTCTCCCACGTTGCACCAACAAGGATGCCGCACGAGAGATCATCGTCGAGCGGGGTGTCGTTTGCACTAAGACCCGTTGCAGCCGTCGTAGCTGCAATGGTATAGGCGACCGGCCCGCCATTGTAGATAGCGGTCGCGATCAGGTCATCCTCAATGGGAACCTTTACGAACCCACCAGTTTGGTATCTCGATCCAGCCATTTGAACAGGACGAAATCCATAAGCCATAATTTTCTCTCCTTAACATCAGGCAACGGCCTGATTAGGAGTACCTCTCCTAAGAGCCGTCGCCAAACGTGACGCGAGTTCTTCGCTCCGGAGGGAGCAGAGGCATTCTCGCATCTTGTTCACGCATAAAGTTCTGATCCACGGCATCCATCTGCTCTTGGTTGATTTTCTGCATGTACTCTTTCTTCTGATTCATTTTTTCAGCAGAGTTTTTGCAAAGCATCAAACCACCCACAACGGCAGCGCCATCAAACCGGCTATCAATGTCCGGAATCAGGCGAAGCTCGGGGTGATCTTCCAAGCGAACAGGTTCCCATCCTTCCCGATATTTTCGGGAAACATTCGTGTTATCCGCCTCACCTCGCATTGAGGTGCGAATCCATCGGAAGACATAACCATCCTGCGGATCCGGCGTCGGAAGAACACTGGGGGGAGTCCATGTATCAGGTCGAGCATCAGACTCTCGGGTCTCATGCTCTCGTTTTGCGCGAGGATCCTGTTCCTCATTAAGCGTAGTTTTATCAACCATTTGCTTTCTCCAGTTCCAAAACCTGTTTGGCGTACTGCTCAGGAGTGATACCCAGACGCTTTGCGAGAGCGACCTGAGTCTTCGTCATTTGGATTTTGCGGCCCTTGGCACCCGAAGCTCGTCTTGCAGGTGCCACCACAGCCGATGGCTTTCGAGGAGCCCCATCAGGACGAAGGCTCGACTCCTGGGAAACTTGACTTTCCCCGGATAGCCCCTCGAATTTTTCAGGAAATCGTTCCTGCATTTTTTGATCAATCAACGAGTAATATTGATCACTCGAAGGATTGACACCCTGCTTTACCAAACCCTCATGAACAGCAAAGACGAATGCCGTCATTTCTCTATCGGTTTGAAACCAAGGATTTCTGTTTGCCCACTGAGTCGCTTTCGGATCAGGCGCTGCCTGTTGTGGCGCAGCTTGTGGCTGCGGTTCCGGTTGCTGCTCAGGTGTTGGCGAAATGGGTTGAAACTCAGCGGCCTTGCGGGCGTCATAAGCTGCTCTAGCAAGCTGCTCTTGGGCGTCCGCAAGCGCGTCAGTGTCCCCTTCCTCATGAGCCCTCTTCAGCTTTTCTTTGGCCGAAAGGACATCATTTTCGGTACGGGACTTAACCTCATCAATAAGAACCTGCTCGCCTTTATTTAAGAGATCCCGAAGCTGCTTGTTTTCATCTGCAATTTTCTTTGCATATGTAACAGCTTCATCTCGCATACGGGCTGCATTTTCTTTGTTCCGACGCTCCTCGTGATAATCAAATTTAAGTTTCTTTATTCTTTTTTGAACCGAATTGCTAACGCTCTTTAGTTCTTCGTCGTGATCGGGAGAACCTTGAGCGGGTGCTTTTCGATTACGGTCCTCTTCAGGAGTGTCGTCCAAGACATCAATTGTGAAGTCTTCCTCGGTTTCCTGAACTTCCGCAGCTTCCTCATTTTCGCTCCCCATAGGGGATGAAACAAACTGTTCGTTACTCATATTACTTTCGCAACCCCTCTGGGATCGTCAACGACGGCTTCAACCGTGTCATCGTTGATTAGACGGAATTCCTGCTCCCCAACTTTAAAGCGGGTACCTGAGTAAGTCCTCATGACGATAAAATCACCGCGATGACACCAAGGCCCCGTAGGGAACTTTTTCTGATCCTTATACGCAAGATCACCCATTTTAAGAACAAGACCAATAATGGTGCCGACCTCTTCGGCATTCATTGATTCGTAGGGCTTGTATATGCCGCCCTCTGTCTTTTCCTTGGCTTTGGGAACGGCGATAAGCACCTTCCAGCCTGATGGCTTTGGAAGCTTGTCGCCCGCTTGCCTTAGAATTTCGTGGTACTCCTCTAACTCCTCCGACTCTTCAGCCATTTGCGTCCTTTGCAGCTTTCGCTGATTGCAGCCCTTTAGGGCGGGCCGTTACCCAATGCACCCACTATGGGTGAAAATCAAAGCTCCTTTTCGATCCTTTCGATAATGTCAAGAAACTCTCGTTCAGCTATTGCGAGACCTTCGATGACACCAACACGAAATCTGTAGTCCGGAAAATCAGAAGCACATCCAGTAGAGAGATCATCTGCTTTGTTGTTCATATTCTCCCTAAGCCTTTCCTTGAAAAGCTCGCTCCAGCTTTTACTCACTCAGACTCCCTTTCGGATTTTATTTTTTCGGCAACTTCAAGACCAAAATGCATTCCATCTAGAAGTTCTTTCTCTTTGTTAAACTTTTCTTTTGACTCAAGTTTAAGATGCTCAAGCGCCGCGTCCTTGCCAGCTTCCATGCCAGTGAGCATCTCGTTTGAAACAATCCGTTGTTTCTCAACATCAAGACGCTCTTCTGTCTTTTTGAGGTCTGCGGCAATGCGGGCAGCATCCAGCTTCATCTTGTGCTGCAACTCTGCCTCACGGAGATCCAACTCTCGGTTCTGTTGCTGGATGACCGGGTCTTCCATCTTCGCCATCTGTTCTTTCATCTGGGCCTCGGCAATATCTCGACCCAGCAACCTGCTTCCGGCTTCTGCAACCAAGGAAGAAATTCGCACCTCAATATCTTGCGGCAAGGGCTCGTCCGGAGGCGGAAGCGTAACGCCAAGCTCTTTTTCGATTTCTTGTCGATACTGAAAACCAAGGTGTTCTAATACGTGGGCGGCAAGAGACGCTTCGATTTGCTTTGCTTTGGGCGAAGACTGAATAATCTGAAGCATCTTTGGGTCTTTGGCCGCATCCATATGAACTTGAATATGGGACAGATGATCTTGCCAGATGTAGGCCTTGACGGGATCGCCCTTGAGCAGATTCATATTTTCCGAAACTGGATCAAGTGCCTTAACGTCATCCTCTGTGGGAACAATGTCGTCAGCATCCTGAATGCCAAGCACATCAAGCATCTGCCGATGAAGCTCTGAAAGGTTGTAAAGCTGCGGCGCAGTAGCAGCTAACTGCAGTGCAGCCTGATACTGCATAATTCTCTGGGCCATTGTCGATGAGTTTGGATCGGAAACGGGAACAACATCAATCCGATCATCGAAGTCATCAACCCTGAAGACATCCGCCCCGTCAACTTCCCACTCATAATCCTCGGGCATGTAGTCACGGACAATGCCAGAAAGAATCTTAAACTCTTTTTTCATGGAAAAATGAATGCGAGCCTGGATGGCATTCATCACCTTCATAGATCTTTCGATAATTGCCAGAGTCGTACCCACAGGGGCTTGCTGGTTCATATCAGAAATCTTCATATCGGTTATGGAAGCAAACCGCCTTCCCTCTTCAACGATATTTTGAAGAAGCTGATAAAGAACATTGGACGGCTCTTTGTATGGCAGGAAAGTAATGTTATCCCGAATAGCTCCTCCGGGGACATCGACATCCCTAAACTCTCCGGGCATGATTGGCGAATCATCACCCTTAATCCTAAGGCCGCGAGCCTTGAGGCCTCCGGGGAGATTGGCCAAAGTTCCTGCATCGACCAATTGCCTTAAAAGAGAAGTGGACGACTTAGCTATTCCACCGATAAGGTGTATTAGACCGAACCCGTAAAAACCCATCCCAGGGAGGTACTCGTAATGAACGAAGTGATCTCGTTTCATTTTAAGATCGTCTCCCTCCATCCAATTCCTCCGGATGGAAAGAACTTCTCCGCTGTCGGAGTCGATTGTCACAACGTAGGGGAGGGCAATACCAGTAGGGTCACCGTCCTTCATGTCCTCAAATCCGTCGAGATCCCAGTCTGCGTGGACCTCAAGGATGGTGTGCCTGTTGTCCGAGGAAAAGCTGGGCGAATCGCCGGTTAGCTCGTCATACTTTTCTTTGATATCGCTTGAATCGTAACTTGCACTGCCAAGCTCAATGTCCCGGTAAAACCCAGAAACCTGAAGCTTCCTGATTTCGTTGTTTGTTTTTTTCATCACATGAGTGACGCGCTCAGCCATTTCAAGCGACGGAGCCCCGTAAGATACCAACAAATCTTCCGCTGGTATAAACATCGAACAAGGGCGAGACATGCTTGGATCCCAGTAAACCTTGCGGAAAGCACTACCAGCCAGGGCAAGATTGAAAAGCATCTTTTCAGTCTCTGATCTGTACTCCGGCATCTCCTCCGTAATCAAATAATTCATGTACTCCTTGATGCGGAAGGATTGTTTTTCCTTTTCTTTCGTTAGCTTTCCGACAGTCTTGGTCTTAACGGGTCCAGCATTCGGAAAAATCTCCGTGATCGTTTGCGCCTGAAAGCGAACAACAGCCTCGGCAAGCACTGGATGTTGAACACCACAAGCACCGGGCCATGGCGAATTACGATTCTGAATCTTCATTCCAAGCTGATCTAGACCTTTAATGTACGTGTCTTCCCACTCTTTACGGGAATCCTTGTCGGCACCGCACATACCAATCAACTCAGATGACAAGTGTTGCAGGGTCTTTTCGTCGCAAAACTCAGCCAAGTTGGCATCAAAGGAAACTTCTACCTCTGCCTCGACAGACATGTCGATTACGACACCACCGTCCGGAGTTTCACTGATAGTAAGCTCGGGGCTTTCTATATCAAACTCAAACTCAGAATCAATCTCTAGTGCGTCTTCCAAATCTTTTGGAAAAACCGGAGGGTTGTCTGGGTTGAGTGAGGGGTTTATTGCCATTTAAAAGCACCAATACAATTTGGATTAAATAAGTGATCTTCCGTATGCATCTACAATTTTTCCGCCACGTTTATACTGAGCGACCTTCTGCTCCCCGCCCATACCCAAAGCAAGGAGTATCCGCTTTCTGTAACTATCAAGCTTCTCGGGGTCATCTTGAACTGGCTTTAGAGGTCGAGTGCTGTTTGACTGAGTATGCAAATGAGGTCCGGTTCCATGCGGCGCGCCCAGGGCCTCCATTCCAAAGTATTGAGCAAGAGGCTGCAGTTCATTTTGGTACAGTGACCAGCGTTCTTTTTCGCTAGCAGAAGACCAACTAGATTCAGGAGAATCGCTGACAACAACAAAATCAAAAGCGGGCCGCTTATGACTTCCCCTTCCAATTTTTTTACCACTCTTGCTTTTTGAATCAGGCCTGTAACCGCTAGGGCTAGATAGCCGGTATCCGGCAGGAAGTATAGTGTCCATGTAATTAATAAAGTTATTTACACGTTCCCAGTAAGCCGAACCCTTTTCGGTTTGAAACATTTCTTCGGGTGCCGGATCAAGCCTGCCTCCCAGCGTTCTGTCTATTTGTTCCTGTGAAGGCATAAAAACCTCAGTACGGAGAATAAGCCTGCCTAGGCGTGTACTCTAAATCTTCATCGCTTGTCAACGGCACGAAGCCGCCCTGCCTAAATCTCAGTAGGGCTTGCGTGGACGAATCCACCAAGTCATCGTGCGAGGCTGCTCCGGGGAACCCTGCAAACTGCTCGATTACTTCATCGGCCCATTGTTTGTTCGGTGCCCAAATAACGCCAGAAGAAAACAAGTCTGCCACCGCATTCACTCTGGCAATCTTGTCTCTTCCTCTTGAAGGAACATACTCGCTGACAGGGACTCCCATTTGCCTCAATTCAAATATGAGGGGTGAACCCGCCGCCTTAGCTTCCACAATGCACGCATCCGGCTGCCACTGCCGGTAGGCATCATAGGCCCTTTTCTTTAGTTCCGGAAACTCCATCCGGTCTTGAAAAGCGTTTAATAATATGACGTTTGGCCTAAGACGACCGTCTTCCGAGTCATCTGTGTAGAAAACGCCCCAAGTCGTGCAAGCCGAGTAATCGGCCCTTTCTGTTTTAAGAAACGCTGTATCCCAAGACTGAATCAAAAACTCGCAAGACGGGGGCGTATCTCCTTGCCACACCCGCCACCACTCCCTTTTGATGATCGCTGCCTCATCTGCACTAGGATCTTGTTGGTACTGGGCAGACCACTTAGATGCCGGAAGCTCCGCTTTAACTTTTTCTAGCTCGTTCTTTGACCAAAATTCCGGCCAGACCGGATTTCCGGATGGAAGTATGGCTGGGAACTCAATCAAATCCCATTCGTCCGTTCCATCTCTTTCGGCTGCGTTTTTCAGAAGACGACCAGTGAGGTCTCTTTGAGACCAACGGGTAGCAACCTGTATTATTTTGCCCCCAGGTTGAAGCCGCTGACGAGGCCCAGACGTGTACCACTCGTAGACCTTGTCGAATACCGCAGCGTCTCCGAGTTGTGCCTCCTGCTCAGAGTGCGGATCATCAATAATTAGAAGATCCGCCCCCTTTCCCGTAACGGCACCACCAACCCCAATCGCAAAGTATTCTCCCCCGTGGTTGGTGTTCCAACGACCTGCCGCCTTTGAGTCCGATCTTAATGAGACATTCGGAAAGACTGATTTGAATTCCTCGGAGTCTACGAGGTTACGCACCTTCCGGCCAAAACCAACGGCTAGTTCTGCGGTGTGCGCTGTCTGAATCACCTTTTTATCCGGATAGTTCCCCAAAAACCAAGCCGGTAAAAGAAAGGAGGCAAACTCAGACTTTGTATGGCGCGGGGCCATGTTGATAATCAGCCTGTTTCCTCGACCTCGGACGACCTTCTCGAACGCTTCCCCCATGATCCTGTGGTGAGAGCCCTCCACGAATGCGGGCCATACCCTTCGGACAAACTCCATAAAGCTTGTCCTTGCTTTTTCGGCATCGGACAATTCGTTCAAACGGTCCAATATGTCGAGAATATCTTTTTTGTCTTCGTCTGGTATGGCTCTCAATAGATCTGTTATCGACGACAGGTCTACAGAAATGCCTCCATCTTCTACTGACAAATTTTCAAATTCCCCTTAAAGGGCGGAGGCGCTCAACCCGGTGATCTTCCGGGGAGCGCCTCCTAGGGAGTCAGCCCGTGGCCGCAAACTCCCAGCCTGATTATATTGTTACTTGACAAGTCTGTCAATTAGTATTTTTAAACTAGTAGATTTTGCGTTTAACTTGTCTTTAAGGGCACTTAACTTTTAAAATAAGGGTAGTAACTAGAATAAACATCTAGGATATTTTGGGGTATCACTGCACCAAGCAACTGTTTATTGTCATTGTCATTTGCGTCATACCGTCATCACGTTCAAGGGATCATCCTCCTAGCCTTTAATGATGATCCCTATATACCGTGTGGTTACCAAGATCCTATCTAGCCAAGACCCACCCCCCGGTGCCCTAAAGTAATCCGGCCCATCCAACACATGTGACACAGACTGCAATTGCGATGCTTGAACCGCCTTGTATTGTGGAAATTCTAGCTATATTGGGTATATAGGTCGGTCTCATATCGTGGCTTTCAGACCTATAAATTATTGTATTTAAAGGAGAAAAAATGCTCAAAGCAGTGGATATTCGGCCTATTTGGCAGGAAGTTTATCCAGGGATACTGAATATCTGGCGCGAAATGCCATGGAGAGACTGGATTCCGGAGGACATTTACGCTGCATGTCTCACTGGAAGTGCGGCTTTGCTGGTCGGAGAAGGGATTGCCCCCAGCGATGGGTTTATTGTGTGCCGTATGGACGAGACAGAGACCGGCAAAAACCTGTTTATCTGGATTGCTTGGTGCCCAACGGACAACGGAGCAGCAACGATATACGAGGAATTAGACAATATTGCTGCAAACAACGGCTGCACCGCTATTGAGTTTGTGACTGGCGAGCCAAAGTTGGTCGAATTCGCCAAAAGGTTTGGCTACGACAATGTTATGTACGAGGTAAGGAAGAAAATAGACCCGATAGAAGAACAACCAGCGGAATAAAGGGCTTACCGGCCAAAGATATCCCCGGAAGACACGCCGTCTTTCGGGGATTTTTTGTTTCTGGACAGGAAAGACCTCATCATTACCTTGGCCTGCCTCAAGAATTGCCTCATAGCCACTGTAAGGGCCACCACGACAAAGAGGGAAGACATCCCGGGCTCAGGCAAGGTTATCGGATCAGACCATTCTGAGGGGCCTGCCTCGTTCACGGCCCGAGACCGGATACAACAATGAAACTCCGGTATCTCAACGATTGCCTGGAAGCACCTATCGCATGGATAGATGGCACTTAGATCTTCTACGAGCGTCCATTCTCCGGACTGGATGTTGAAGAACTCGAACTCCCAGTTCTCAACAGTGCTCGGGTCGGGGTGGTACCAAAAAACCTCTTCTTCGGCCATTGGTTACCCCCCTATGTATACATAGACCTATGTGTCTCAGATCCGGAAATACACCTAACCCAAAAAGAGCAGATCATTAGACATATGATCTCAACAGCCTCATATCGACTTAGGGACTTTCAGCAGGTAATCCCTATGTCTAGGTATACATATAGGCGGTCTATCCGCAGGATAATAGAAATATGGCCTAATGGTCAAGGAGTCTCTCAGTTTTTACAAAAATTTTACACAACTGGGACTCCTAGGGCGTTTTCTGAGGACTTTTAGGATTCCGGTTTTTACAAAGACTTCTCAAAAAACGGAATCGGGTTCCGGAATATTTTGCAATGAGTTTGAATGTGGAGAACAGAGTGTAATATGAAAAGTTTTCCCGGCCTTTCGCATAGGGGGGGTGTGGGGTCTCAAGTTTTTTCATCGTCACTGCGAAAGGATTCCGGTTCAGTATTCTCAGCGTCTATGAAATCTTCTAATTCCTGACTCCCAGGGTAGGAAATTGTTTTTGCAGTCTCACTGTTAACTTCAGCGATACTGTCAATATCTATTGCCCCCAGGGAAACCGAATGTTCTTGCAGTCTCGCTGTTAATTCTGCTAGCAGTTCTCCGGGGGTTGCTGTTTTTCGCTTGACTTCCCGATCCGCTTGTGCATCGAAAATGCCGCTAGCCTTTCCCAAGGTGTCGAGCGCTCGAACCCTTACGCCGGGAGGGTTCTCGGGGTCGGATGCCTCCGATTCGAGGCGCCGAATAACCCACGCGGCGCGCGAACGCGCCCCGCGCGCAGTGTTCCGCACGTTTTCAGCTTCTCTAGCTTCTATCAATGGGGCGACGTTGGGGTTGGCTTTAAGCTTGCTGGCCTCTTTTCTTTGCGTGTTCGGGTTCCCTTTGGACTCATATACCTTCCGGTACGCATCGACGGGTTGCTCACCGTCCCCCACTAACTGAGCGAAATCCTTCTGTTTTTTCGTCGGCATGTTTTTCACCTTTTTTTGGAACAATCCGGAACTGCTCCCGGTCTCGTGGACTCTCTAAAAACGCACCCCGCGAAATGCGGGATAACCTAGGGGGCGGCATTACGCCCCTATGATAGGGGGTAAGCTTTGCCGATTCTAACCTATTCGAGAGGAAATTCCGCGGAGCTTGCGCGGATGCGTGCCGAACGTCAGGCGGCCCGAGACGCGGACGATACTATCCACTCCTGGGAAGTAACTAGGGCAACGAAGGCCCCGAAGGCCCGAAAGGGTCCGAAGGCCCCGAAGGCCCCGAGATGCCGCAAGGCTAGGGGGGTCAAACCCCTACGCCCCAAGACGCGGGACGGTAAAGCCAGGAACCAAGCTGGCCGGATTCAAGCCAAA
>CEQV01018731.1_pt1 | contig 11885 bp, 14 predicted proteins | sample 530971 | NCBI WGS metagenome assembly CEQV01 (sample SAMEA2621173, study PRJEB7988) | marine metagenome | biome: marine biome (ENVO:00000447); feature: deep chlorophyll maximum layer (ENVO:xxxxxxxx); material: "saline water (ENVO:00002010), including plankton (ENVO:xxxxxxxx)" | depth 100 m
TTTACTAGCTAGCCTTAAATCTTCTTCAGCCTTACTAACGTTATGTGTATTAATATTACTCAACTATTTCTGCTTCTTCCTCTTTTTCAGATGTTTCTTCACCAATAAGTCCTTGAAGAACTTCTATAGCTCCTAAACATCTTTTAGCTAACTCATCTGCAGCCGCTCTATCTTGAATAGCTTTATTATATTGAGTTACTACAGATTCAAGCTCAGGCTTTAAATCTTCTTTTTTTATAATATCTTCTACTTGTGGGTCTTGTTTTTTACTCATAGTGCTTTTATATCCTTTATTATTTCTGTTAATGCATCTTTTTTTGTTGTTAATTCAGAAATTTCAGCTTCAATACTTGCTTTATCTGATTCATAATGATGAAGCTCTACTTCAGACTTATTATCAGCTAAAGCAGTGCCTGTTTCACTATCCCATCTTTTTTGTGTTAGATAGTAACGAGTAATTCCATCACTATCATCAGCTTTACTAAAACTTACTGCTGATTTACTTTTTAAACTTACATAGTTTTTTATATTCATTTCAATCTCCTTTTTAATTCATTAACTTCTTTAGATAATTCTTGCACTGCTTTAATAAGAGGCACAACTAATGCTGAATATTGTATTCCTTGTTTTCCATTTGCATCTTCTGACCAACCACTAAAACTTGTACCACTTTTTTCTATTGTTTCTTTTACTTCTTGTGCAATTAATCCGTCCCAAACCTTTTCATCATCAAACTCATCTCTAACACCATCTTCATATCTTTTTTCTCGTATCTCTTTATCCCAATCGGCAGGGTGTAATTTTTTATATTTTCTTGGCTTTAAATCATTTATAAAATCTAATCCTAATGTATTATTTTCTATATCTTTTTTAATTCTTTTATCTGAATCTATAGTCCAATCTACTTGGATATTAGCATTAGCAATAGAAGCATTACCTATTTTAACACTATTTAATGCTGTTGTTGTTGCTTGATAGCCTATACAAATTTGATTATCAGCATCTGCATCAAAAGCTACATCTGAACCAACACCTGTATTATTTGCACCTGTAGTAATTCCATCACCTGCTTGATATCCTACCATCGTATTTTCATTGCCTGTAGTTAATGTATCTAATGCTTCATCACCTATTCCAACATTTTTATCACCTGATAAATTCATATATCCTGCTTTAGTACCAATTAAAACATTTTGATTAGCAGTACAATGTCCTGCATCAGCACCTACATTGCCTGACATAGCGTTCCAACCTAATATTACATTTTCATAACCTGTATTACTATCTGCATCATCACTTTCACCATTTCTAAAAGCTGAAGAACCTATTGCTATATTTCTACCTGCACCACTTGCTCCTGTTGATTTGTATCTTCCTGCTTGATAGCCAATATATACATTATCATTTGATGTAGTGTTTTCATATCCTGCTGTATATCCTAAAAAGAAATTATATTGCCCTGTTGTATTTTTATAACCTGCATCAGAACCTATACCTGTATTAAAACTTGCTGTAGATGTGTACAATGCTCTGCGACCCATTGCTACATTGTAGCCACCTGTTACATTAGTACTTAACGATTTTGGACCAACTGCTGTATTGTAATTTCCTGTAGTGATATTTTGCCCTGCCTCATCTCCTACTAATGTATTACCTACACCATATGTTAAATCAACACCTGCATTATATCCGATTGCTACTTGTCTATCTGTTTCGCTTAATGTAGCATTTACTACTACTACTGCTGTATTTGATGTACCTGCGTGTGGGTCTGTAAATGTTAATTCATCATCTGATTTATATCCGTACCCTGCTGTATTAACTGTAAATGTAGGATTTCCTGAACCATCAGTTTCTATATCAAATGTTGCTCCTGTTCCATTTACCGAATCATCACTTGTTGCTGGTATATTTGTATGTGATTGACCTGGTTCCCAAGCATCTGATGGTGTTGGAGTGGTATCATCTACTGTACTTATTCCACCACTTACTCTTAAATTTTTAAATGCTCCTACTCCTATAGCAACACAACCTGTTTGACCACTATAAGAACCCATAGCATTACCTATAGCTACTACATTACTTGCATTAAATACATTACTACCAGCACCACTACCAATCATGGTATTTAAATTACCTAATACATTTCCACCTGCACCTGCACCTATTAAAGTATTTTGTTTAGCAGTAGTCATATCAGTACCTGCATAAGCACCAATTACAGTATTGTTGTATGATGATGCTGATGTTCCAAGTATTAATGTATCTGAAGAAGCTATATAATTACTTAAACTATATAATGCTCTATATCCAATAGCAATATTTCTTTCACCTGAATATGCAGCCATTCCACCACCATCACCATAACCTCTTAATCTATTAGCACCCTTACCTGCACCAAGCGTTTCGTAACCTAATGCAATGTTATTATTAGCAGTTGTTACATATTTACCTGCTGATTGACCAAGAAAAAATGAAAATTGCGTAGACGTAGCACTTTCACCTGCACTATTACCTATACATACATTATACCCACTTCCATCATAATTTTGAAGTTTTAATGAGTTTTTTCCAATCGCTATATTATCACTACCTGTATCTTCTGTCTTTAGTGCTTCATATCCTATAGCAATATTATTTGAACCTGTTAAATTTTTACTTAATGTACTACTTCCAATCCCTATATTTTTTTCTGCTGTAAAATTAACAGCCGATTCAGAACCTGTAGCAAAATTATCTCCCATTGATTTGTAACCAAAAGCAATATTATCTGATGCGCTTAATGTAGCTGAAGCATAATTAGTAGCTTCGTGATAAGTTCCATTGACAAAAGCATAAGCACCCATAGCAATATTATAATTACCTGTCTTGTGATTTTGACCTGCAAAAGTACCACAATAAAAATTATCTGCACCTGTTGTTGTGCTTCTACCTGCTTGGCTACCAAGCGCTGTATTTCTATTCCCTGTAGTTAAATCATTTAAAGCATAATTACCTATAGCAGTGCAATTCATATAATTAGAAGCAGTTGTTCCATATAATGAACCGTGTCCTATACTTATATTTCCTCTATTACTTGAGCCTGTATTATCTCCTAAAGTGCCATAATTATATCCTGCACTATTGCCTATATGTATATAATCTGCTGAATAGTTACCATATGCAGTTTGCCAACCTACTGCTACAGTTCCACGAGCATTTAAAGCATTCCTACCTGCTTCATATCCTAATGCTGTCGATTTAAAAGGCACTCCATCTCCTTTTGTGTTGCTATGCCCTTTTAATGAATAATAGCCTACTGCTGTATTACTATGCCCTGTTGTTGTAGTGTCGCCTGAATATGCTCCTATATATGTATTTCCATCTGCTGTTGTTATTTCTTCACCTGAATATGCCCCTAAAAATACATTTTTTTCCCCTGTAGATAAAGAAGTCCCTGAATAAGAACCAACAGCAACATTTTTATCTGCTGTAAATGCTGTAGATGTTCCAACATTATCAGAATGTCCTAAACTTTTATATCCAACAGCCACATTATCAGATGCATCATTATCTGCCCAACCTACACTACCATCTCCATTAGGGTCTTCTGTATTATAGCCACCTCTCATTGCTTCGTTGCCTATAATTGTATTTCTTGCACCACCTCCTAAATATGCTCCTGCAAAATATCCTATACCTGTACTTGTTGCTCCTGACCTATATAAAGCATAATTACCTATAGCAGTACCACCTGTTTGTGTTGTTATAGCACCTAATGCAGATTTACCAATACACATATTACCAGAACCTGAAGTGATTAATGCTCCTGCTCCTGCTCCTAATGCTACATTTTGTGAGCCACTTGATATATCTCCTAATGCAACCTTACCAATAGCTGTATTTTCTCCACCTGTAAATGCACTTGAATTTGCAGTTCCCATAGCACTGTACCCTAAAGCTACATTACCACTGCAATTATTATCTCCATAACTATTAGCACTTGTTCCGTTTCTACCTGCTCTTGCACCTACAAAAACATTATATCCTAATTGTGAAGCACCTGAATATCCCCAAGTTTCTCCTGCTTTATCTCCAATAAAAACATTCCAACCTGTATTTGAACCACCTCTTACTTGATATCCTGCTTGATATCCAATAGCTACTGTACCATAATCACTTCGACTTGCAGTCATATTTACTAAAGATTCATACCCTATTGATACATTTCTTGAACCTGTTAAATTTTCACTTAATGCTTTAGTACCTATAGCAACATTCTTTTCTCCTGTAAAATTAGCTACATCATCTCCATAATTATGTCCCATTGCATAATGACCAATAGCAATATTATCTTCGCCTGTATTATTACCTTTATCATCTGATTCACCATTTATTAAAGCATAATTTCCTATAGATATATTCCAATCTGATGCAGTTCTATATCTACCTGATACATAGCCAATAGCAATATTATCATCTCCTGATTGCATATCTATCATAGAATGAGTACCAATAGCTGTACATCTATGAGCATCTTGAATATGTTGCATAGATGTATTTCCAATAGCTATGCTGTTTTGTGCTGTAAAATTAGTTTCACCTTGCCCTTGCATAGAAGCATAACCAATAGCTACATTTTGATATCCTGTATTATTAGCAGGTGCTGTACTATGTCCGTGTGTCATAGAAAATACACCAATAGCTACATTATATGAGCCAAGATTTATATCACTTGTTCTATCTGCACCACCTAAATATCTACCTGCTTGTTTCCCTAAAAAGAAATTAGCATCTCCATATTGACATTGATATCCTGCTTGATATCCTATTGCTACATTACCAAATGTTTGCTGATTATTTCCTGACGACTCTGTACCTGCATCAAGCAATGCTTGATAACCTATAGCAACATTAGAATTAGAATATCTATTGTCTTTTAATGTTTCATAGCCTAAAGCCATATTATAACTTGCAGTGATTGCATTTAATAATGATGATTGACCTATAGCTACATTACTTGTGCCTGTAATAAAAGCATTCACACCTTGCGAATTATCAGAATCATATAATGCCTTTTGGTAACCATACATAGCTTGGTCGCCAATAGCTACATTACTACCTGCTCCTCTTAAATTTCCTAATGTTTGAAATCCTATAGCTACATTTTTATCATCAGCACCATCATTAGCATTCATCAATGCACCCCTACCAATAGCTACATTTCGTTCAGGGTCTGTATCTCCTGTCATTACAGAATGCATAGCTTGATAGCCTATTATTACGCTACTTTGTCTTGCTAAAGAAATATTATTATATTGACCTAATTCTAAATATTGATTTCCTGATACTCCGTGTACAGTTAATGCTACATTTGCAGTATTTTTATCTCTTAAATAAATAGAATTTGCACCAATACCAAATTGCCAAGTATCATATGTATCTCTTGCTATTTCAAATGGTCTTGCTAAACTCGATGTTCCACTTATCTGTACTTCGCCATCTTCATATACTATAAGCCTATTATTTCCACCACTCATTAATGTTAATTGTATAGCATTGCCTGATGTATAATCAGTTAAATTAATTCTACCTCTTGATGTTGCATTAGCAAATATACTTACATTGACTGCTTGTGCATCACCTGTAAATGCTAAATTTTGATAATCACCACCAGCAGCTTTTGATATAGCAACAGATCCTCCAAATGTAGTTGTGTTAGTACTTGGGTCCATTGCCATAAGTACACTTGAAGTTAATGCAGAACCATTAGATATTTTTAATATATCTGAATCACTATTATCTACACCTACAGACCAAGATTCATCAGCTGTTTTCATTTCAATAGCTGCATCACCAGAACCTGTTTGTTCTACTTTTAGGGAGGGTACAGTACTATCATTAGACTTTAATACATCTAATATATAATCTGTATCTACAGCTGTTTTACCAACAGCAATAGCCTTCTGTCCACTTACGGGACTAGGAGTGCTTATAAATCCGCCACCAATTAACGCCATATTATTCCTTTAACAAAGTATCATTCGCACAGTAGCATTGGTAGAGCCATCTCTTCTCCAATGCAAATAAATAGTCTTACCCAATCCTTTAGGTATTTTCATAGATGATATACCTAATGGTATCTTTAAATCATTAGTATCACTGCAATTAGTAGTAGCTTGATTGTCAAATAATATATCTATAGGAGATGAAGCATCTATTATTGCTATATGATGATTAGAAACATCTACATGTTGTGTAGTAGTATCTGTAGTAGTAACTGCTGTTTGTACATCCCATATAGCTGAAGTATCTACATTAACTGCTTCTTGTGTTGAATATTTTCCAAGTACACTCATTAATACTCCTTATTGTAATATATGTATATAACAATTAGTAAATCCTGTTATAGTAGTATCTTTGTCTCCTGAAAATATATCTCTGATTACTAATCTAGTAAATGCAGTATTTGCAGCTGCCATATGATAGGCACCTACTGTATTTCCAGAATCAGTATATACAGTTAAAACACTATTAGTTCCTCCGCCATCTGTTTGAGATGATAAAAATACTCCAATATTTCCACCAGACTCTATTGAATTTATATTAAAATCATAAGTAACTACAATTTGCTCTGCATGACTTGGTATTGTAAATGCATCTGAATATACCATCCAATCATCATCATTATCGATAACATCCCAACCTAATCCTCCACTAACTTCAGAAAATGTATCTACATCGCTTTGACTCCAACTTGAAAAAGCTGTAAGATCTATAGTATTGATAAGTTTAAATGGAGTATTTCTTTGATTAATTGCGCTACTACTTAATCCTAACATAATTAACCTCTATATACTATTGCTGCATCACCACTTCCAACAGTAACTCCAGACCATCTACCATATATAGTAACTCCTGCTGGAACTTCTATTGTACTGCATGTATCCCAATAATCTGTATCTTCCGATGTTAAAGTTAAAGTTGCAGCACCAACTCCAGATGTAGTTCCAAGACTAGTAACTGCTATATATGTATTAGCATTTACAGTAGCATTAGTTACATAATCGTAACCTGATTGACCTAGACCTATGTTTTGAGATTCTTGTACAGTATACTTCTGCATACCTTTTGCGTAAGCCATATTATCCTCCTGCCCTAAGCACTGGCTGTGCGTGAATGGGCTTGTTTGTTGTTATTAACTATACCTTTAAAAACTGTAAAGGTTTTCTAAATTCTTCTAAAGTCATATCTTTATTAAAAGATTTAAACTTGCCTGACTTAATTAAATCTATAGCTATCTTATTATTCCATATACTAGTAGCTTTTGCTTCATCATCATCCCATGGAATATTTTCACTATCTTTTTTATGGTACTCTTCTAACCAATTAGCTAGCTTAGGACCAAATACATTATACAGCTCTAATAATCCATAATAGGATTTAAGAGCTTCTTTCTCTCCTTCAGGCATACTATCATATAATTTAAGATGATCTTCTACATCCTTTACAGGATCCATCTCCATCATCTTGTCATTTAAAAATGCAAGCAATGCTTGACTTGAATCTTTTTCTTCAGCTACAGGTTCTTCTTTAACTTCTTCTTTAAATATATCTAAGTCCATATCATCTTTAGTAGCTTCATTCATTTGATTAAATGCAGATACATTTGCGTCCATTTATTTAATATCCTGCTTCTTCTATTTCTGGTAATAAAAAAGGAGCTGCTCTGCCTAACCTTTTATTAGGATTTAATTGCTCTGCAATTTTTTGAGGAAACGGTTTAAGTGGATTTAATTGCTCTGCAATTTCTTGAGGAAATGGTTTAAGTTTTCCAAGATCTTTTATATTTGGAACTCTGCCTATTGTTTCAACCCATTGATTTCTTAACAGTTCTGTTTCTATTATATCTGCCTCTCTTCTAAGATTTTCAATATCTTTATATTTACCCGCCAAAGGACTTCTAAGGCTTCCTGGTCTTCCAAAAGCATCTGACATCCTACCTTTATTTGTCATTTCTATAGCTAAATCATCAGCTTTTTTTAGTCTATCTAAATAAGATTTTTGCATCATCCCAACTTCTTTTTTACTATATAAAGCAGGCTTTTTAGACATTCCAGTTGCCATTTTCATAATATCATCTTTAGACATTTTTTGAGCTACAGGCAAATATGATTTTAAAAGGTTTTTTATATTATTTATTTTAGTTGCTTGATTTACAGCTTTAGCAGCGCTTCCTCCTCCAGCCAAAGAAAGTATCATATTTAGAGCTTCTCCTGAATATTCTGGCATTTGTAAAGCATCATCGAATATTTCTGGGAATAATCTTCCACCTTCTGGAAACCAAGCATTATCAGATGTAGTTCCCCATTCCCCTTGGTTATCTTCTGCTCCAGCAGTCATTTGCCCAAATGCATATTTATTTACTTCATTAGTCATTTCCAACTCCCTATCTATTTTTTTCTATTAGGAACATTATGTAAAAATTCAATTATATCTCTTTCTTTAATTTTTAATGCATCTGCAGGATTTTCTGTTCCTAACACTCTTTTAGCAAAATCCTTTCTTGCTTGACTTTCCTTTTTTAGTCGTTCATCTATTTCTTTTTTTCTAAGATTAGCATCTGAGATAGTATATATAATCTGCATAATATTATCTTGTGCTTGATATCCCTCTTCCCTAGCTTTGTATAAATAATCGTCTAAATCTTTAGCTAAAGTTGCGTACATCATATCACCAACATTAGCTTTTTTAGCTCTATCTACAGCTTTTTTATCTTTAATATCATAATAATCATCAGATTCAGAATCCCAATAATCTTTAAGAAGACTTTGAGTTGTAGCAGAGCCTTCTCCATAATCTTGTCTATATCTATCAGTAGCTAATTGATTTGCACCTACTCCCCAACCCATTAAATCTAAAAATCTTTCGTCATATTTAGGATATCCAGGTATTTTGTCTATTTCCATATCTAAGGGATAACCATGTTTCATGTTAAATAATCGTGACTCTAACGATTCTTTATTATTTTTATACTCATCATAATCATTAGCCATTTCCTAACTCCTTTGGTCTTTCTGCCGCTTCTAGAGTATCATCTGAAAAACCCTTAAATACAGCACCTGTTAATTGAGTAACTTGCGTCTTATTCTTATCTTCCATATCCATAATATCAGCAAGCTTAAATAAAGCTTTCAACTTAGTATCATCCTTAGCCTCTTCTTTATCTATTACTCCCTTTATCTCTCTTAGTATATAACCTTCGTCTATACCTAATTCTTCCATATGGGGTTTTAATTCTTCTTTCATACTACTTAATATCCTCGTTGTTTTCATTAATTTAGTGGCCTTCATACCTGCATAATGTGGATCATTAGTAGGAAAAGCCTCTAAATAAGCTTTCTTTGGATCCATACCTTTACTCACATATTGCACAAATAAGGCCTCTTTACCAGATAAGGTCTGTCTTTTCTCTACTCTTTCATTACGTTCTAGGTTTCCACCTATACTATATATATTTACTCTTTTAGAGCTATCCAGCTTCTTCTTATCTGATACTATAAATGTCCCAGTACATGTCCCTATATAATGGACACACCTATCAGCACCACGTGCCTTCATCATCTTACCTTTACGTAAGATCTGAAGTACCGCACCATCATCAGCTAACACCCAGTCACCTATAATACCATCTCTCCAATTACGTAGATAAACAAAGTCATCTGGTAATTCGTCAATGGAATCAAATACTGTGTGTTCTATTTTCCTTATTCTGTAGTTTCTCATAGGCTCAAGGCCGCCAGGCCTTGGTAAATAATTAAGCTAATCCCAGAATATTGCTATCAAGTTCTAATAACATTCTTGCCATCTCTTCTGGGCATAAAACATCTTTATCATCTATTGTAAATATAAGCTCTTCTTCATCAAGATATTCATCAATCTCACAACCATCTCCATTATCATCATATTTAATAGTCAGATTATATTCCTTCTTCATAAGTCCTCCTGGATATAGTTCTCCCTGAGAGTTTCAAACTTTTAACTTTAAATTTCCTCTAGAGCCAGTCATATCTCCCTTACTCTAGATTTATATTAAAGCAGTTTTTATCGGTTATTGGGGACCCCTCAGTTAACTATATTGATAACCTACAACCCAACTTCTGACCCTACCAGCAGAACGATTCTCACGTGTACCTTAAGGGTGATAACTATATTTCAATAATTACCGATGCGATAATATAATCTTTGATATTGGTATTTTACAAATGATATTTTTGGAATTGTAATAAAGGTTTTAAAAAATGTGGCATTTTGGTGTGTGGTCTTTTATATAGAGGTACCCCCTTATCAGGGGTTTTTCGTTATCACGATTTCGTTATTTTTCATTTGTATTTTTTTTGATTAATTAATTCATAAGAATAAGGAGAGCCAATGGCACTAGAAAATGAAGTAGAAGTTGTAGAAGATAACAAGTATGCTAATGCTTTAGATAGTCAGCTGCATAGAGAGTATGATGATGGTAAGGCTGAGTATAAGCAAGCTATTAAGTTATGTCATAGTAAAGCAGAACGTAGAAGAGTTACTAATCTATACATGGAAGACTTGATGGATCTAGCAATAGATGCACAAGAAGAGCAAGATTGGGAACTTAGAGCTACTATTAATCTAAGGATTAAAGCTTTACAACGTAGGGTTTATGCTGGTAATAGGTAATGGTATAGGGGAATATTCATTTATTCCCTTTATACTTCTTATTCATATGGTTAGCGTGGACATGATAATGACGCACACATTAGTTATTATTACACCAACTTATACCACACATATACACATTAATAAGCACTTCCATGCAATTATCTTAGGCAACCAATAAGAACATAAAAAGATAGCCATTAATAATAAGATAAGGAGATGTAATATGTATTTGTATGAGGTGTTTATGATAGTTGAGTCAACTGCTCTTACTGCAATATTAAACACTAAGTTAGTCAAAGTGGCAAATGTCATGGCGAAGAACTCAAGTTATGCTTGTCGTAGAGCTAGGTTACATTATGATATTGAATCTGAACAGCAATTAGTTGCCTATCAGAGGGTGAGATATAATCATCCAATCATAGATGATGATGACTAAATTAACTCCTTGGGGGATGGAGAGAAATTCCCCCCTTAATTATTAATTAAAAGAAAAGGAGTAGTAAATGTTCGTAAAATTACAAGTAAATAAGTTTTATAACTTAAATGAAATAAGATCAGTTGAGATAGTACCATTTGATAGTCTAGGTACAGATTTAAATAGATCATACATAGCAATATATTATGTAGAAAGACATCCTGATGGTGAATTAAATGACACATTATATTATGGTGATGATTGTAAGCATGATAATAATCAGTTTAGAAAGGACGTTGAAGAGATTTATAGAGCTACACACACTAAGATGTGGACAGCTGATCGCCAAGCATTTAAATTTGAATAATAGTAGCCTGTGAGCTATCTTCAAGGGAGAGTGAGGTAAGTACGATTGCTCCTTTCGCTTACCTCCTCCTGCAGTTTTAATATTATCTACCATAATAGATATTTGAATCATAGACTTTTGGGGAAAGGTTGGTGATCTAGTATTGTGTTCTGACCGAAGATTATGGTAGTAATAAAGCCCTCTTAATAGCCAAGTGTTGTATGAATAGATATTGGAGTGTCTATAAGTACAAATTTACCACAAAGCCGTGACTTGAGAGGGTATAATTTAAGGGCATAAGAATATCTACAAAATGTTATTATAAAGACATTTATAATGGGCTAGTAGATAACACCATACTGATGAGTATGTGGCTCTTATGTCCTAAACATTACACTCTAGAGCTAAGAGTGGAGTAGGTTAATGGCACAAGCTCTGATGGTTGAATCC
>CEQV01005652.1_pt1 | contig 11837 bp, 20 predicted proteins | sample 530971 | NCBI WGS metagenome assembly CEQV01 (sample SAMEA2621173, study PRJEB7988) | marine metagenome | biome: marine biome (ENVO:00000447); feature: deep chlorophyll maximum layer (ENVO:xxxxxxxx); material: "saline water (ENVO:00002010), including plankton (ENVO:xxxxxxxx)" | depth 100 m
TAGTGATATAAATTTGAATGAGATATTTGAAGATTCACAACTGAGTTTGATAATAGGTGCATTAAATAATTTTTTTTCTAAGTTTGAAGGTTTGCCTGATGAAGGTAAGCGAGTTGAAGAACTTGAAGAACTGATTCACTTCATAGAGGAGTCTTGCTAATGCGTAAAATAAAACGTAAAGATAATAATACTTTGATAAGCAAAGTTTCATTAATAGTAGGGTCTATGGCTTTCATAGGGTTTGGTTTAGTAGTCTTATATCTTATTTCAATTATGAGGTTTGATTATGCGGTTGCTAACTTATATGCACTTGCTACGTTTAGCTTTGGAAGTGCTGTTGGTCTTTCCTTAATTATTAATGGAGTAATGAATGAAAACTAGAAGTATAAAATTATCACCTTTAGACTTATTGCACTACAGACTATGTGCAAGATTTAGAGATTTAGATTATGGTCTTTATGCTTTTATGACTAATGAAGTCACAAGGGTTCTAGCAGAAATGCCTGAAGACATTCTTGAGCAACTTGTTGAGTCTGATTTTCTTGTCTCAAAAGATGAGGTTGAGGAGGTTGCACAATGAGAAATATTTCAATAGCAATCGCTAAAGCTTTTAATGATAGAAGAACGAAGTCTTTGGGTAACTCACATACAGACGGAGAAGGATTATATTTACATGGTCACAAAATCGCATTTTGGGATGAAGACCACAACGGAGAAATATTATCCTTTAGTATGTGTGGGTGGGGAACTGTAACAACGAGAGAGAGATTAAATTCTCTCTTTCATGTTCTTGGTTTTGGTATCTCTATCAAACAAAAGAACCACGAACAGGTTCTAATGTTCAAAGGTAAAAACATTCCAATAGGAGATTTGCAACAGGTTAATTTTCATACTGATTTGAATGTAATTACTTTCGGAAGTAAAAACATATCTCTTCCTAAGTATGAAGCAATTAAGCAAGGGTGGTTGGAAAATGTATCGAGTTGAATTTACATTTTTGAACATCCTAATTTTTTTCCTAGTATTTATAATTATTTTATAGTTTAAAAAATTGCTTCAGTTTTTAAAGTAACTCAACAATGGAAAAGGCAAAATTAAAAGTAAGCGTAAGCTTATATTCTGCATAGCAGACAAGCACTACATTGGCTTTAAAACTAAGTGAAATAATAATAAAAAAGGGCAAGCTTAGGAGGTCTTGCCCTTTTTTTTATATCTTTTTTTTTGTATTTTTTTTTATGTTTTTTTTTATTTTTTAAATTGATTGAGATAGTCGTTGTGTTAGATAGTCCACGAATTAACGTGCTGAATGAGAATCCTAATTATGGGGTTCAAGAAACTAACTAATGGAGGTTAGAAATATGGAAGAAAATAATTTGTATGATAGGTATTACGAAGAAGAGACAGGTTTTGTTGATGATAAATTAACAGTATCTTCTCATGGCTTTATAGTAATTACAGACGTGCTTGAAGACTTGTTTGAGCAGTTTGGTTTTGTGAGGTTTGCTGATAAAAATAATTGTGAAGCAGTCACAGAATTAGATGCCAAATTAGAAACTGTTTTTTCTGAAACAAGAATTGATTTGGTACAAGCTTTTAACGAAGCAATGCAAAGATTGGAGAAGAACAAATGATTTTAGTTAAATTTAAAATTGAAATTGGTTCTGATGAATCATTTACAGAATTTTCTTACTTTGAAAATCTTGATGAGGAAAATTATGCAGGTTTACATGGTGAGTCTTTTGTTTCTGCACCTGAAGGTAAATACATAGACGCTAATCTTTTGGAAGAGGTCTATGGAGAACCTGAAGGAGGTTTTGAAGAAGCAGAACAGTCTGTAGATGTTTTTGATTATGGAGATGACAAAAGCATATGTGTTCTCAGAGTTTACGATTTAAACGTAAAACAACTTGAGACTCTTAGAGCGTTCAATATTGTTTATTAAACCAACTCATATAAATAAATGGAGGGTAGAAATACCCTCCTTTTAAGCCAACTGAAGAGTATTTGAAACAATACGAAAGAAATTAAATAGAGGTATCTCTAGTCTGTAAAAAGGTTTTCTCTTGGCGTTAGTAATCTTACTAACTTAACTATAATTATTTCATGGAGGTAAAATGAAATATAAACCTAGTGAAGCATTAAATTTAATGCAAGACACAATTAAGGCTGACTGCTCGCCTTTCCTAATTGGAGGAACAGGTGTCGGAAAGTCTGCGATAGTCGAAGATGTTAGAGACATCTTGGCAGGAAAAAGAAAAATTGTTCGTAAAGTAAATCCAACTGCAAAAGAATTTGGTTGGATAGATTTTAGAGCAAGCTTATTTGAGTCTCACGATTTGTCGGGCATTCCCTATATAGAGAATGGTGAACAGAAGAGAGCCTATTTACCTAACTTACCTGTAAGTGGTGAAGGGATGCTTTTCTTAGACGAATTCGGACAGGCTCATCATTCTATGCAAACTGTTCTCTCACAACTTTTGTATGAAAGAAGGATAGGCGAGTATGAACTGCCAACTCCTGAAAATGGAAAAGGCAATTGGATTATTGCTTGTGCATCTAACAGGGCGATAGACAGAGCTGGCTCAAACAAAATACCCTCTCATTTATATTCGAGAGTCACTATGATTGATTTTGTACATGACTCAAATGATTGGTTTGATTGGGCAGTTAAAAATGACGTGCATCCTGACGTACTAGGGTTTTTAACTTTTCAGCCTAACTGGTTGAATGTTTTTGACCCGAAGGTCATTGCACCTCAGCCTTGTCCTAGGTCTTGGACTAGACTATCAGACATACTAAATACGAATCCTGTATCTTCTTTTCAAAGCCTTGCCGATTGTAATGTGGGCGAGACTGCTTCAATTGAGTTTGCTTCTTTTCTGCAACTCAAAGAAGACGTTCCTGATTTGCAAAAAATTTGTGAGGGGAAAATAGATACTCCTCCAAAGGCAAAGGAAAAGAAAAAACAGAATGGTATTTATTTTGCTTCAGTCGTTGCCTTGATAACTGTAATCAAAGAAGCTTCTGAGTCTTTGGTTGAAAGTTATTTTGAAAATGCTCTTAGATACATAGAGCAATATCCAACTCCTGAATACGAAATATTTTTCGTGCGTTCTGTAGTCAATGCTAGAAATGAACTCATAGAAACGACAACTTTCAATGAGTTTAAAGTTAAGCATCAAGACTTAAAGGTGTAGGTATGGATAAGAAAATTATTATTCCTAGAGAAGTGTATATTCCTCTCTATGGAACTCTATCTGAATATGTTTTAGTAAAATCATCTTTAGACCCTATTTTTGAGGAAGATGAAAATGGTAACGAAACTATCAGGGAGGAAAAACAAGATGAATATATTGATATTGTCAATGACATTGAAAATATATTATCTGATTTTGGAATTCATCCTGAGCCTTTATAAATAAATGGAGGGTAGAAATACCCTCCCTTTTTTTTCTGTATAGGGAATTAACCCTACTGATGAGCGACCTATTCATTTATGGGTCATGCGAAACAGATAACTACATAAAATGGAGGTTTTATGAATAATAATAATGACCTTTTATCTTCTCGTGCAGTACTTGTAAGCTTAACAATGAAGCATCCAAGTGGCATTAAAGTTGATAAAAGTTTAAGAGAAGGATTGGAGTCCAAGGTAGGTGCAGATGAAAAAACTTTGCACGTTTCTAAGCATATATTTGGCGAGAATATCAACAAGGTATTCAGACTAATAACCAATAGAGCGAGAGCGAATCACTATTGGAAACTGACTGTACCTTGGGCGGACAATACTGCTGATGAAGAGTCGGCTAAGACTAGTGGTTGGAGATTATGTCCTAGCACAGTTGTTGACGATTTACAGGAAAGAATGGAGTCAATGGAAAATGAATTCTATGCGGAAGCTGAAAATTTTCTTGAGAACTATGACGAGTTTATCGAAGTAGCACAAAGGAAATTAGGTTCTGCTTTTAACATAGAAGACTATCCTGATGTAAATGACTTGAGGAAAAAATTTGTTTTTAATTTCAAAATAAAAACTATTCCACAAGTCACTAATGCTGATGATATCCGTTTAAATGTTTCTGCAAAAATGAAACAACGAATTCAATCAGAAGCTGAAGACACAATTAAACACAATATAAAAAATGTGTTTAAGGTAACAGTAGAAGCTTTACTTGAGCAAGTTAATCATATTGTAGACAAGTTGAAAAAGGGTGAGCAATTTCATGCAAGAAGTTTTGATAAATTAAGGCAGACTGTAGATATGCTTCCCTCTATCAATGAAGACATCCTGAACAATGACAAAGATATTGCTAATGCTCATCAAGGTCTGCTTACTGTTCTAACTTCTATTAATTCTTTTGACTCTCTAAGGGATGATACTGAATTAGGCGAAGCTAGTCGTAAGAGGGTCGTTGATGATTTAGAGAAGTCTGTTGATGATTTGAAAGGCAGTTTTTTTAACAAAGCTTTTGGGGGTAATGATGAATCAAGATAATTGCATCAAATGTAATGCCGAAATTGTTTTCGGTGGTGTTTGGGGTTTTTGTAACGAATGTGCAAAGACTGAAGTTGAACCTATTTTTGAGGATAAAAAATGACTGAAAGAAAAATTGTTAAAGCTAGAGCCAAGCTTATGAAAGGCAATATTGGAATGGCTTCAATGTTGCTTAACTTAGAATTGGTAGAGAATCCTTCTATAGATACTTTAGCTACAGACGGACAAAAAATCTTTTGGAATAAGGATTTTGTCAAAAGCATTTCTGAAAAGGAACTTCAAGCTGTATTGGTACATGAAGCTTGCCACGTTATTTGGGAGCATCCTGTACGCATACAGAATAGACATCATGTTATTTGGAACTACGCTACTGATTATGTAATCAATGGCTTTATTCATTGGGATTTAGGCATGAGATTGCCTGAAGGTGGTTTGCTTGCTCACAAATATTATGGTTGGTCTGCTGAAAGGGTTTACGCTGATTTGTTAGATGATGATGAAGCGTTACAAGATACAGTAGATGATGTGACTACAGGTCTTGGCTCAGATGATATTGATTGTGGCTCTACAGAATTGGATGAGTTGCCTTTGCCTGTTGGAGAAATAATTGCTCCAACTAATGAAAGTGGCAAAACATTACAAGACTCAGAACTTCAAGATTTAACTAGAGAAATAAGAAATGCAGTAGCTAAGGCTGACAAGTTAGAAAAAGCTATTGGTAACGATTCAGGTTCTGCCATAAGAAGTAGAATGGAAGAGTTAGAGGAATTTGATATTAATTGGAAAGAACAATTAAATGAAATTTTGCATAGCACAATAGCCAACGAGTACACATATGCACGACCTAACAAAAATCATATATGGAGAGATATCTATTTGCCTTCTAAGGTTAAATCTCCTCATGGAGGAGAATTGGCAATAGCAATAGATACATCATGCTCTATCAATCAAAAAGAACTCAACGTATTTGCTACAGAAATTATAGCAATGGCTGAGTCTTGTGGATTGGAAAAGATTAGGGTCTGCTACTGCGATACTATTGTTAGAAAAAATTCTAACGGAGAATGGTGGGATGTGTATGAACTTGCTGAAGGTGAAGACGTAACACTTGAAGCTAGAGGAGGGGGAGGAACAGAATTTAATCCTCCTTTCAATCTCTTCAATGAATGGTCTGATGAAGTAGAAAACGTACAAGCGTTTATCTATTTTACTGACGGATACGGAAGGGTTGATGCTGATGTTGAGCCTGACGTACCTGTTATATGGTGCGTAACAGATGAAAGCGAGCATTCAGAAGCTTTACCTTTCGGTGAGGTCTTATACGTTAGCAAGGATTCTCTTGTAGCCTAACTGAAAACCAGGAGGGGGAAAATTTTCACTACTAGGAAAATATTTTCCTCTCCTGTCTTTTCCCTGGGAAAAATTTATAAAACTAATCGCAAGATGTGTGTCTTGCCTGATGAAGCGAAAGCAGAAATTAGTTTATTAACTATTACCTAAAATGGAGGAAAAATTATGTTTTATGATAAACATATAATGAAACAAATGGAGGGTGAAATAAATGATTTGCGTAATCACGTATTTTATCTTAATGGTCTATTAGACAAAACAACTGAATGGCTTGAGGAAGAAATACAAGAGAATCAAGAGATAGTTGATGCCAAGGATAACGGAGAAGATTATGTAACTTCAGACGGAACTGACGATATTATCTATGGCAGATATGAATGTGCTACTGGTTTACTTAACCAAATTAAAAAATGGGAGAGTGAAGATGAGTAATGGAGTTGAAGTAAGTTTTAGAGACAAAATCAGAATTAAATCTATTGATAATGATTTTGCTTTTGAAATAGAAATTGGAAAACAAATTCGTCTTTCAATCGATACTTTAGATGAAGTTGATTACGAGGGAAACAAAACTTATAAACCAATATTTGAAGAATTTATAAATAAAACTAATGGAGAAATATTAAAATGAGTAGAGATATAACAGAAGTTATTGATAATGATTGCAGAGAGCAATTAGGACATTCTAATTGGGTAATTATTAGCACATTGTCTGACCAAGAAAAAGTAGGAATAGAAACACAAGGTATTTTTAAAACCTATCAAGGTGTTGATGTTCTGTTTTATTGGGAGAGTGAAAATGAGTAATGAAATTAAAAAACTCTTCTTAGTGGAAGGCGAGATATTTAATGGTAGCAACTTACAATCTACTTGGTATCAAGCTGAAGTTTCTGCTAGAAATAAAGACCATGCTGAAACTTTGGCAAGGGATGAATTTCGGAAACAAGGTGCTTTTCAAGAGGTCGATATAAAGTCCATTGAATGTATAGATGAAATTGTTGATATAGATTCCTTTTATGAACAACAAGAGCATGAAAGATACATTAGTCAAAGTAATGCAGAACTTGAGAGAGGGAAGCGTGAGGTTGAGGAATGGAGAGAGAATCGACAACTGTTAGGACATGATATGGCTGAAGCTATAGAAATTCAACGAGAGTTTGAAGATTACTAAAAATTAATTAAAGGCGAAGATTACTTAGTTGTAGTCTTCGCCTTTTTTTTTGGTCTGAAAAAAGTAAACCTACTGCTGTGTTTTGTCCTGCAAAATGTCATCCTAGGAAAATATTTTTTAGATAGTTTTACAGAGCTGTGTAGCTGTCTATATCTAGTGTCTGTTATAGATTAGCAATACAAGATATAGATAGTTATGAGCTAATTTGATGACTAGTAAAATATTTTGTTAGTTTAGAACAGTCTGGAAAACCTGTGGATAAGTTGTGAATAAGCTGTGAATAACACTTGCGTTTTGCAATCAAAAGTATTATATTGTTAGTAGCTAATTCAATAAGTTAGTTAACCTCCATGTCTAGTTAGTAGATGTAAAAGGGGTAGGTAGTCCTAGAGCGACACATATACTACTTATCCCTTTTTTTATTCCATAATTTATTCCTTTTTTTTTCGTTTGAGATAGTCGTACAAGATAGTCTATGTTTCATGTGAAACATCTCGACATCTGGGTCTTACCATCCCAGAAAGCTCTGTAAAAAATATTTTCCTAGCCGCCAGTTTTTTCCAGGTTTCAAGCTTCTTGGCTTTCAATTTGATAGCAGTTTGCATATAATAGATTTATGTTTGCAGTAGTAAGACACACATATCAGCTCGATATTCCAGACCCCAAGAATGTATTTTCAGCTAAGAGTAGTGCCAAATGGGTGCATTTAGTTTGGGTGTTTGATTCTGAGGTAGATGCTTTGAGTTTTGCTATTTCATTACTAACAGACCCTTTGATAATGTCTAACGAATGGCTTTTAGAGTCGGCTATACATCAGTTAGAAGAGAATAGATTTTATCAAGTGGGTAAAGAAAGTGTAGCTATCGCTGAGGTGCAAGAGTCACCTGAGATAATCTACAAAGAACAACCAATAGAGGAAGATGAAGATGAAAAGTCTATTCATTAGATGCTCGCAAGAAACATACGACCTTGCACACGCATTAGCAAAAAAAGAAAGTCGGTCTTTAAACAAGCAGATTATACATATGATACACAGTATGGCTGACGAAAAGAACGTACAAATTAAACAACTTTTAGAAGAGTCTAAAGAAGCAGTAGAAGAACTAGATATACCTGAACAAATAGGCAAAGAGATTTATTCAGGTGCAGTTACAAGTGATAGTGTACCTGTTAGTGGCTTGTCAAGGCTTGCTGAAACAAAGAAACAGGACTATCAGGACTGACATACCAATGATTTAGTAGTGCATCTGCACAGTCTTTGATTACTTCTAACTCTAAAATACTGATTTTATTGGGGTTGTCTACCATTAACTTCCAAAACATCCTCTCTTTAGCATTACCACATATCTCAATTATTGTTTTCTGAACAGGTATCAAAATACAGGCTTTGGGTATGGCAGTAGAATTCCTGCTACTAGGAAAAAATATTTTTTCTGAAGCTCCTCCACCTGGGTGTGCAAAACATCCTGACTTTGATATAACACCAAGATACTTGTCGCAGACATTGTGTTGTCTAGTATCTAGTTGGTCTTTGTGGAAAAGTACATCTATAAGATGTTGGTCAAGCACAACTGCTCTACCAACTTTACTGTTGAATTGCCTGATTACTATTTCGTGATGTTTATGCAGATGTGGACTGCCAACATCATTGACGTGGATTGTTTGTTTAGAAATCCCAATCGTAATCGTCTTCGACTTGTTGTGCTTCTGCATATCTCCCATTAACAGGATTAAAAGTTAAACTAGCAACCCCTAATGAGGATTGCCATTGCCACCTTGCTTTCCAACAATGTATGTCTACAGTACCTTCTCCCCTGTATACTGTCAATCCTGTATCACATTTAGAAAAGAAACTCATACTTTTAGCTACATCAATACCTGTTACAACATTCTTCTTTCCGTCACGCACTTGTGGTTTTGTTGGGTGACAAACAAAGAAGCAATGTATGTCATAAGCTTTGCAATGCAGTTGTATTTTAGTAAGTAAATCGCTGACCATATCTGTTTCAAGGGCATAGTTTCCTGTGCTTTGTATAAAATTAAATGGGTCTATGACAAGAATTCTACTGCCTGTTCTCATTACACTTTGAGCATTCTTTTCTAAGATAGACTCAATCGTAGGCATACCTCCGTCTTGATAATCCTGAAATAGTATATGTTCGTTGATAAACTTTTGTGCGTAATCTTTTTCTCCCTGTGTCATTCTATTATTAATGCCCTCAAAGAAAGGTTTGCCAACTAAAATTTGTGCGAGTTGTACTGCATGAAGTGTAGGAGGCTTCTCAAAACTGCAATAGGTAGCTTTCCAACCATAATTCCTACAAGCGTTCATTATTATGTTGTCTAAAAATATACTCTTTCCGTCACCAGGATAGCCTGTTACGACTGTCAAATAGCCTGTTTGCAGGGAGAAAAGCTTATCAACTGAGTCAAACCCTGTGGTTATACCTTTTGGATGCCCTTGGTCGTATAGGCTTTGAAACTCCTCTGCATAGAAGTCTATATTGTTCAATCCATGTAGAGGTACAGGTTCTGCGTTTAGTACCTGATTCCTAACAGTCTCTGCATCTGTGTTGATTAATAATTCGTTGGCATCCTTGTGACCTTTGTAATCTACAATATAGCACCTTGCCTTGTTTAATCTTCTTGATAATTCTGATGCTAGTATCTCTCCATTTTTATCATTGTCTGTAGCTAAAATTATCTTGTCTACTCCTTCAAAAATGTGTCTATCTTCCCATATGTACTTGAATCTTCCGTCTTCTGAAGGGTCTATCTTGTTCTCTGTTATCTTGTTGGGTGCGCCATTCGGTACAGAATAAACGTCTATGTTAGCTTTTTCATGGAAGCTTTGTTTGATAGCTAAAGCATCTAATTCACCTTCAGTTATAACAACAGTTGATTCTATAGTAGGAAGGCTATCGTTGTGTACTTGTCTACCCCACAATTTAGTAGCGTTGTTATCCCACCAAAACAATTTCTCACCATTACAAGTTCTCCACTTAACAGCTATCGTTTTGCTATCTTCCTCAAACATAAATCCCACGACTGGTTTTTTATTTTTTTCTGTTAGAGTACAACCTAACATTTCTGCTACTTCTGCGCTGATACCCCTGGTTTTAAGCCATTCTGAGGCTTTGCCCTTCTTGTCTGTAGGGGGTACAACTATCTTTTTTAGTTTCTTTGGCTCTGCTTTGACTGCTTTCATATTAACTCCTTGTGTTCTAGGCATTGCTCCACTTATGCCACAATGATGACAATGATAGACAATTGTTTCTGAATTTATATTGACTGATAAAGGTGTATCGGTTCTGTTTTTTGACCTTTCTTTTTGGCAAGAAGGACAAGTTATTTTGTATTGTCCGTGCCTATAATCATTGGTCTTTGAATTAGTGTTGATGTGATTTCTGATACTTTCTTTTTCAGCTCGTGCTTGACCTTCCATATTTCCTCCATTAGTATTATGTATAATCTATATAGTAAATACTTATTAAATAAAAAAAATAATAAGTATTTATATCTAATAAATACTTACTAAGTAAAAATACTATCTATCATTTTTGCAATGTCATTAGATAGTTTCTTCCTAGATAGTAAGGGATATTCATTAAGATTCTTTATGCTCAAAGTAATTTTATCTACGTCAAAATTATTTCTTTGGCATAGATTTTTAAAGTCATTTGATATAAAGTAGGAGAGTGCTTTTTGAGATGTTTTTGTATCTTTACTAGCTACATCTCTTACTGCCTGTTTGACTATCAGCGTGTCTATTTTTACCAAGTCATTCTCCATTCGTAAATAATAAATCATTACTTGCACATAAGCAATACCTCATGGTAACATAAACAAAACATCATAAATAGTTGGAGCGATTTAGTGTTTACACAAAGGAGTAATTAATGAAATTCGAGATTAAGGAAGGAGTACCCCTGCCTGTAGGTAGAGGTAAACCTAGGAAGTATGACTTGCCTTTGGAACAGATGAAGAAGGGCGACCATATAATGATTGAACTGCCCAAAAGCAAAATACGTCAAGAGATTAAGATAATAAGAAACTATTGTCTTAGATACACACATAAAAACCCTGATTATAGATTTCGTGTCCTAACCCAAGATGAAGGTGTAGGAGTGTGGAGAATATGACAGATAAACACACTTCAGAATCAGGGCATTGGTATACACAGGAAGGTGAGCCTATGTATACAATCATAGGTGCTAATGGTAAGGAGAGAAACACAACACTTGCTGATGCACGAAAGCTTAGACTTGTTCCCTCAGTAACAGGTGTAATGGGTGTATCAGCTAAACCTGGACTTACAGAATGGATGATAAAAGAAGCAATTAAATCTACTATGGTGCTTAATATAGAGTCTGATGAAACCATAGACGAATATGTTAAGAGAACTAGAGAGCATTCCAAACTAGTAGGACAAAAATCAGCAGAAAGAGGAAGCGAGATACATTACGAGATAGAAGAAGGCTTCACTTCAGGCAAAGAATCAGAACCATATATAGCCATTAGAGATTGGCTAGATGAAAACTACCCATTAGAAACTTGGATAGCAGAGGACTCCTTTTGTGCTAAAGAAGGCTATGGGGGAAAGATTGACCTGTATTCTAAAACAGGAGTATTTATAGATTTTAAAACCAAAGATGATTTGAGAGGTAAAGACCCAAAGAGATTGGTTTATGACGAACATGGTATGCAGTTATCAGCCTACGTTCAAGGATGTGGATTTGATACTGCTGAAAGAATCTCTATCTTCATTGATAGAGAGGACACAAGTTTAATAGCTTGTCATGTATGGGATGAAGTGACTCATTC
>CEQV01000470.1_pt1 | contig 11715 bp, 3 predicted proteins | sample 530971 | NCBI WGS metagenome assembly CEQV01 (sample SAMEA2621173, study PRJEB7988) | marine metagenome | biome: marine biome (ENVO:00000447); feature: deep chlorophyll maximum layer (ENVO:xxxxxxxx); material: "saline water (ENVO:00002010), including plankton (ENVO:xxxxxxxx)" | depth 100 m
AAGCTCCTGTAAAACCAATGGTTACTCCGCCTGCTCCACAACCTGCTCCACAACCTGCACCACAACCTGCGCCTGTGCAACAACCTGCACCTAGAACTGTGACTCCTAGAAGAGTTGAACCTTATGTAGATTTTGATCCTGCTGATAGAGATATGAATAGATCAGGAATTTCAAGTTATCCAACAGTACAAGGATCTGTTACTCCTGTTGCAACACGACCTAGAACAGCAGGTGATTTTAGTCAGTATGGAACAGGAGAACCTTCTGCTCCTATTTTTAACTTACCTTTTTATCAAAAATCTACACCTGTTACAATTTCTAAACAACAAGGAATTAGTAATCCAGACGCTATAAATTTATCGTCTAAAACAAAAGAAATAGAAACTGCTAAAAAACGTCTTTTAGATCTTGGAAAACCTTATAGTGAAGTAACTCTGAAAGATATAAAAGAAATTGGAGATAATATATCTTTTGCTGATATTAAAGACGGAGCTGTTAATTTTTTTAAAAAAGGAATAGAATTTTATAAAGGACTAGGAGTAGACACAAGTGATCCATCTAAAGTTGTAACTTTATTATTAGATGATAAAGATGGTGAAAAAAATAGATACTTAAGAGTAAATAAAGGAAGTAAAGAAGCCGAACAAGTTGCTCAAGTTCTTATGGATGAAATGGAAGAAAAAAGAGCAACAGAAGGAAGTAAAACTGTCTTACAAACAATGCCTACCAAATTTTCAGATGTTGGTCCGGGATTAAGTAATCGAGCTATAGTATCTAATTATCAAAAATCTGTAGCAAAAGCAGAAGCTGCAGGAGAACCTCCTCCTCCAAAACCTCCAGAAGTTAAAGAAGCTGAAGAAGCTGCAAAAGAAGAAGGTGGCGATTTTGGAATGGGAAGAGCAGCAGATTTAGCTAGTGCTATGCAAACTTTATATGGCGGTGTAGGATCTTCTTTTGAAGCAAATAGAGACGCATATACAGAATCAGGACAGTATGAAATAGATAAAGCAGCAAGAGATGCTGAATTTGATGCAATGAGAGCAGCTAGAGGAGAATCAGTTCCAAGAACTCCAGAAGAAACTCAACAGTTGTTAGCAGAACAAAGAGCGAGAATAGGAGAAGAACTAAGAGGCGGAACAATGTCACCTGTAGCAACTACCACAGTTCCTTATTCTGAAGCTTTTAAAAATATAGGTGGAGAACAAGATACAGGCGGTACAGGTGGTACAGGTGGTACAAGCGGTACAAGCGGTGTTGGAGCTTCTGGAGACAATCTTTCTAGACAAAGAGCTATAGATATTGTTGAAGGAACAGCACAAGGACCACAAATACCTGCACCAACTGATATTGATACTTCATTAGGAATAACTGCAGAGGATGAAATTCAAACAATAGCTCCTACTACTGGTGCTACTGTAAAAACTATAACTGATCCTATGTCAATGGATCTACAAGACGCTACTCTTACACAAGCACAACAACAAGCTATGTTACCTGCTGCACAAATGGAAGCAGCTCAAGTAGGCACAGAAACTTTAATAGCTGGACAACAAGGTGCAATAGGTGATGATGCTCTTGCCAAAGCTGCACAAGTAGAACAAGTTGCTCCTATACAAGCAGCTACTGTTGAAATACCTGAAGGTGCTTTAACAGAAAGAGTAGTTGGTACGCTTAGTCCTAATGCTACAGCTATAGCAGCTCAAGCAGCAGGTACAACTTTATCAAGAGTTACAAGAGCTAAGAAACAACTGCGTAACGCAGGTATATCTGAACAAGCTATTACAGATTTAGGTAACGATCCAGAAGCTCTTGAAGATCAGTTAATGGATTTAACAGAACAAGAACGTGGAATTATTGGTGGTTTACCTGAAGAAGCTTTAGTATCTAATCAAATAGACAGTCTTCTTAAAGGAATGGAAAACGGAGAAATTCCTGCGTGGGCTAAACCTGCTGTATCTGCAGTAGAACAGATGTTAGCTCAACGCGGTTTATCTGCTTCAAGTGTAGGAAGAGATAATTTATTTAATGCAATAATACAGTCTGCTATACCTGTTGCTCAATCTAATGCACAAGCAATACAACAAAGTGTAGCTCAGTCAAGAGAAATAGAATCTAGAGAAGATTTGTTTAATGCTCAAGCAAATCAACAAACAGCATTACAGAACGCAAACAACGTATTTAAATTTGATTTAGCACAGTTTAGTGCAGATCAACAAACTGCTTTAGCAAACAGTAAATATTTACAAACTGTAAGTATAGCAGAAGCAACAAACAAACAACAAGCAGCCGTACAGAACGCAGTCATAACTGCAAGAATGAATTTAGCTGATGCTGATTTTAATCAGAAAGCACAAATACAAAATGCACAAGCTTTTCTTAGTATGGACATGGCTAATCTTAATAACAATCAACAAGCAACTATTTTGTCTGCACAAATAAATCAACAAAGTATGTTATCTAATCAAGCAGCACAAAATGCAGCAAGACAGTTTAACGCTACAAGTGAAAATCAAACACAACAATTTATGGCAGGTCTTGCGCAACAGGTAGAACTAACAAATACTGCAGCAGCTAATAGTATTTCTCAGTTTAACGCACAGCAAGCAAATGCAGCAGCAGCAACAGAGTTTCAAGTAGAAGCAGATTTAAACAAAGCTAAAGCTGCAATGGAAACAGATATAAATAGATTTAACGCTCAGTTAGATTTTAATAGAAAACAATGGAACGCTCAAAACGCACAAGCTGTAGAACAATCTAACATAGCTTGGAGAAGACAAGCAAATACAGTTAATACTGCAGCAGCTAATCAAGTTGCTATGCAAAACGCAATGAACGCATTTAATTTAAGTGGACAGTCGTTATCTTTTCTTTGGCAGGAACTAAGAGATAAAGCAACTATGGACTTTCAAAGTGCTGAAAATCTTGAAGATAGGAAAGCTCAAATATATGCACAGTCTTTAGCAAATGAAGGAGCTTCTGCAGCAAACATGAGTGATAACATAAGAGCTATTGGAGAAATATTGACAGGTATGTTTGAAGACGCAGATCCAACAGATCTAGGCGCAGGCGCATTAGAATAAATTAATAGGGGAAAATAATGGGTGTTTTTAAAGATCTTAAAGATAGTATAACTGGAGTAGTCCGAAGCATAGGCAGAGGTATTAGGAGAGCAGCAAAAGGAGTTAGAGGAATATTAGGTTTCATTGCAAAACCTCTTGAAAACTTAGGTGTTGTTGGAACTATTGCTTTAGGAGTTATGATGCCGTGGTCGGTTGGTCCGATGTTTAAAGGTATAACATCTCCTGAAGGATGGCTTGCACAAACAGCTAGAGGACTTGTTCAAGATGAAAGTCTTGTTAAAAAAGCAGTAGGCTTTGTAATGTCAGGTATTCATCACGGAGCTTCTTTAGCAGACAAAGGATTAGGTTATGCTAAAAACTTTATAACAGATAAAATTAGACAAGGTAATGAATGGTTAGATAAAGATATTAAAAAGAACGGAGCAGAAAAAGTTAACGACTTTCCTGTTGATAAGATAAACACAGATTTATATTATGATGCTGAACAAATACTTTATAACGAGTTAATGGAAAAAGAAAAATCTACTGCTTTTAAAAAACAAGATTCAAACGATTCTTTACTTGCACAAGGATTTGACAAAGTGAAAAATAAATTTATGGAAGGTGTAGAGTCTGGAGCAAAAGATTTTGGTTATCGTATTTTTGGTGGACAAGGATCTCCAGATCAAGGTGCTTTTGACGAGCCTAGAGATTTAGGACAAACTTCTGCTTATGAAATTCCTGAAACTTTTGATTTTATTAATAACAGAACCTATGCGAGTCTTGGTAATTTAGAACAACAATTAAGAGAAATGCAAGGATTTAATTATGGAACAGTTGAATATGGGTTAGGAGTAAATAATGCTTTAAAAAATATTCAAAATTTTTATAATCCAGCACAACCTGTAGGAGCATAACGAATGGCGCAAGCAAGTAAATATGAAAATTATTCAGTTGAAGATTTAGAAAAATTAGCAACTATGAATAGACCTATAGCAGGTCAATCTTTAACTAATAGTCCAGAGCAACAATATCCGTGGGAAAGCCCTACTAAATATACTTCAGTACAACCTGCTATTGAAGCTATCTTTGTAGAACTTACAGAAGATAAAACATACATGGCAGTTATGGAGTTAGTAGCTAATGATCTTCCTATTGGAGACATAGCTCAAATTATTCTTTATGACGGATTTACGAAAGGAATGTGGAATCCTGATTTACTTTTACTTTTAATTGAACCTGTTATGTATATGGTATTAGCTTTAGCAGAACAAGCAGGCTTTCCTAATCCTACTTTATACAGAGGAGAAGAAAACGAACCTTCTTCGATGCAAGAACAAAGTGAAGGACTAGAAGGAGCAATACAAGAAGTTAAAGAAAAAGTTGTTCCTAAATTAAGTAAAGGAGTTGTACCAAAAGATATAAAAGAAAGAGTAGAATCTTTTGAACCTCCTGCTGAAGTTTCTAGCTTACTAGCTAAACCAGAAGAACAAGAAGAAATGCCTAGAGAAAGTTTATTAGATAGAGGAGCAACCTAATGGGAGAATTAGAAAAAGCGTATGGCGCAGCATTAAAAAAGACTAAACGAGGAGCATTTAAACAAGCTGCTGTCGCAGGTGTTATTGGTTTGGGTGGAGTTTATGTTGCTAAAGAACAATATAAAAAAAGAAAAGAAGCTGCTCAGAGAATGTTAGACTTTCAAACTTCTATTAATCCTTTATTAGTGCAACGCAAAGAACTTTATAGAAACGGTACTCAATGGTGGAACGACTTTAACAGTCTTGTTAGTACACATAATCAAGAACCAGAAAATTATGCTCAAGCTTTAAAAGCAGATACTGAACAAGAACTTTTAACTATTTTAAATGTAGAAAAATCAGCTTTAAAACCTCTTGATTTTCAACAAATGGTAGATTCAAGATTTCAACAAAAATTAAAATTATTTGAACAAGAGAAAAAACTTTACTCTGAGTTTAAACCTTATGCTACAATGGAAAAATCAGTAGGTCAGAAAAAATATTTAGCTCCTATAATGAGAGATATAGAAAGAGTAGAAAAAAATATTTCAAAAAGTTCAAACTTAGGCAAAGCAATGTTGAGAAAATTACTTGGAGAAGCTGAACCAACCGCTATGGATTTAGAAGTAGTTGGCGGAAGAGGAAAAACTCATTTCCTATCTGTCGATAGTTCTATTTCTAAAACTGCAGCAGCTCAAAGATTAGTGGACCTTATTAATTCTAATCAAAATAAACTTGGACTAGCAGATGAAATTGAAAAAAGCTATGTATTACAACCACAACTTTTAGACGATAGATATATTAATCAGCTATTGGGAGGAGTTACAGGAGTAGACGGTCTTATTAAAACTGATGTTGATACTTCTAAAATGGTAAAAGAATTTAATGATCTACACACGGAAGCTTATAAAGGTTTAGATACAAGAGGAAACCAAATAGAGAAAGCCAACAGTTATTTAAATTCAACAGGTCCAGACGAAGATCCTTACAGAGGAGGAATGTTTAGATTTAAAAAAATACAAGATCCTTCAGGATTAACATCAAACATGACTTATCATGCAATTTTATTAGACATAGCTGATAATTTTGATAATAATAAAGAGTTTAGAGATTCTCTTAGTTTTAAGTTTAAAACTTCACAAGAGTTAGTTGAAGCAATAAAAAACTCTACTACTGGTTTAGCAGTTAGAATGAAAATGTCTATGGAAAGTCCTTATAGTAGAGAAGGACAAGCACAAGAAGATCTTCTTTTAAGATTTGATAATAACAGATATTATTCGGCTGCTTTTCAAACTGTAACGGATGAATTTTTTACAGAAGTAACTAGCGAAAGAATGGAAGGTTTAAAGTCTGGAAGAGAAGTATTGTCTCAGCTTTCTAGTTATCAAGTTACTCCTATGGCAGAAATAATGCTACAGAAAGGTTTAAATACTTTAGGAGTAAGAGAAGAAGGTAATACAGTAGAAGTTTCTCAAGCTGTTAATACTCCTCTTACTTTTAATATTGGAAATAATTCTCAAAGATCTTTGTTACCTGCTGATTTTGCTTTAGATATAATTGAAACTCATAAAAATAGTTCTTCTCCATCTGTTACATCATTTAGATCTTTTGTTTTGACAGCAAAACGCAACAATGCAACTTTATTTGAAAACAATCCTGAAGCAGAAGAAGTTATTGATAATTATTTATCAAACTATTATAATAAAATTCGTAATCCTTTAAACGAAACACAGATGCGAGCTATTAATAAAGCTTATTTAAATATTTAAAAGGAAAATTAAATGTATCCTACTCCTTTTCAAAATAAACAAGTTGAAGATTTTGAAGATTCTTTAGATATAACTTCTTTAGAAAAAACTATTACTGAAGAAGAAATAAAAGAAGCAGAAAAGCTTTTTAATTCTATGTCTTCTGTTCCTAGAAAAAAAGTATTAAATGAATTTTCTATAGAGAACCTTGAAAAAAATGTTACTGAAGAAGAACAACAAAAATCTGCTGAACTTTTTTCAAAAGGTTTAGTTGAGTCTACAAGAAGAAACAAACCACTAAGCGACATTGCTGAAACAAGAAAAATTAGGTATGGAGCTAGACAAGAAATGACAGTTCTTGGAAATCTTTATCAAATGGCTAGAGCGCACTTTACACAAGAAAGTCATGAAAATTTTAACGATGCTTTAAAACGAGTAGAAAAAGAAAGACAATCAAAAATTTTTCAAGAGTTTCCAGATTTTTACGGTAAAGAAGAAGACGGTTATGTATTAACAGGAAGATTTGGTCAAGCTATATTTGATCCTGCTTACTTTGCAATTCCGTGGTTAAGAATTGCTCAAGCAAGTAGAATGGCTTCTGTTGGTTTGTCAGGAACTGTGTCTGCTGCAGACTATGCTTTAAGAGATAAAGTTTTATATGGTCATGTAGATAAAAACTTTTTAGCTGCTTCTTTTGCTTTAGGAGCAGCAGGCGGATATATAGGAGACGCTGCTTCTCAGTTTTTAAAACCTACAAGATCTGTAAGAGGTGTAGCAGGAGAAAAAGTTTCAAGAGACTTTTCAAATTCTGGAGCAGGCTATCAACAACTTTTAGACTTTGGACAAGAAGCTTTAGAAGATGCTGCGCCTATTGTACGAAGAATGAAGAATACTGACAATGATCTTACTAATCTTTTAGTACAAAAAAATAATTTAAAAAAACAACTACAAGAAGCTATTGAGCTTTCAAATCAAACGATTGCTAAAAAAGCAGGTCAGTTGGATCTTTTTCCAGATATAAAAGATGTAGATATAAAACCTAAAACTCCTAAAAAAACTGACAAATTAACAGAAATACAAAGTCTTAAACAACAAATAAGTGCTGTTGATTCAGAAATGTCTAAGTTAAGATTAAATAAAAGCATAGAAGAAAGAGGAGTTATTGGTTTATATACATTTTTACAAGGTGTATCAAACGGAACTTTTAGTAATCAAAATTGGGGTAAATCTAAAGCTCTTGCACAAGCTTTAATTCAAGAAACAATTAGACCTGTTGCTTACGGAACTTCTGGAGGAATAACTGGATTATATTTAGCAGACGATACTGTATATAAAGAAGATAATGAAACAGCTACTAATCTTTTTTTGATGGGAGCTGCTGCAGGGTTTTTACATAAAAGAGTTTTAAATTATAAAGGAGGTCGATTAAGTCCAGATATTAAAACTAAATTTAAAATGGCAAACAGAGCTATAAGACAAAAGTTTGCAAATACAATATTAGAAGAAGTTGATAAAACTTATAGAAAATCGTTTAGATATACTGTAGGTAAATGGATTCTTCCTGCTACAACTCAGTCAGCCAGATTAAGTATTGAAAATTCTATAATTCAAAAATTTGGATACCAAATGCTTCGTTCTCAAGGATCAAAACTAGGAGCAGAACAAGTAGTTAAAGAAAGTGTAGAAGAAATGAGTGATCAAGTTTTTCAAAATTTTTCATTTTCTCTACTTAAAATTTTTGCAAACTTAGATGATGAAACAATTCTTGCTACTGGTAGACTTGTTCAAAATAGAAACTTACCTCCTAATTCTAAATTTAATTTTTTAGAAGCAGGGGATTTACAAAATGAAAAAGCTTTAGAAGCTTTTAGAAAATATATAGTACTAGATAATAAGTTTAAAAATTATATTAAAGATACAGGGTTAACTTTTAAAGAAGAAAACAACTATGGTTTAACTCAGCTTTTTGGAAACAAAATAAAAGATGATGATGAAATTTTAGATAAATTAACTGAAGCTTTTAAAATACAATATAAAAACAATAAAATTGAAATTGATAAAAAATTAGCTAAAACTGGAAAAGTTTTAGACACACAAGAAAAAATAGATAAGTGGGCTGCTAATTCAGCTAGAGGTTATTTTAGCGGAGCTGATCCTGTTAAAAGAGAACTTGCTTTAACTGTTGAAAGTTTATTAAAAGATTCTAATCCTAGTGCTTTTTTAAATAGTAAAAAAACATCGTTAGGTAAAACAAAAACTTTAATATCAACTTCTAGATTTTTAGAAAATGAAAGAGTTTTGTTTGACCAAGAAGCAAGAGCTTTTGCAAAAGATCTTTTTGTTCAAAATCCTTTTGAAACAACTATGACTCTTTATAAAAATATTATTCCTATTGCAGAGTTTGCAAAAGTATTTGGAGCAAAAGGTGAAGGAATAAATACTTTACGAAAAGAACTTTTAAAATATTACAAAAGTAAAAATATACTAAAAGATGGAAGTCCTCTTCCGTGGAATAAAAGTAATCCTGCTTACCACGCTTATACAAAAAATTTAAAACAGCTTGCTGATACTATAAACGCTCATTTTAAAGTGTTACATATAGATACTGCTAATCTTGATAAGCAATGGCTTATAAATACTGCACAAACTTTTCAAGCTATAACAAGTTCTGTAAATCTTACTAAAGTAGCTGTTCCAAGTATGGGAGATATTTTACAAACTATTCAAAATAGTGGGTACAGGTCTGCTTGGGAATCTTTAATGTTACAGATAAAAGAAAACAGTATTCAGAAAGGAATAAATGTTTTAAAACCTTCTTCAGCTTTAAATCCTGTAGAAAGAATGTTAAGACAAAATAAAAATAGAGAAGTTTGGAAAGGTGCTAAGTACGGTAGTAATGGTACTATGGAATCTGTTCTTTCAGACACAACACAAAACTTAACAGGGAAAGGAACATATCAAGAAAATTTATACTTAGCTCAAAAAGCTTTTTTTGAAATAGTACAGCTTGGAAGAATTACACGTTTTTCTAGAGAGTTTGCATACGATGCAGGTGCTTATAGAGGATATGATTTAGCTCGTAAATATGTAGAAAAAGGAAGGCTTTCTAAAAGTGAAAGAAGAGAACTTAGCTATCTAGGAATGGATCTTGAAGATGCTAAAAAAGTAGGCTCATACAACAGCATGAATGATGCTTTTAACGATTTTGAAACAAAAGGATTTATTGAAAAAGCAGGACAAAGATCTGCAGATCGAGATGCGTTAATACCTCAACTTGGAAACAGACGTTTGTTTTCTTCAAGCAATGATCCTATTATTAGATCTTTTGGAACTTTTTTATCTTGGGCGCAAGCAAAAGCAGCTCAAACAAGTGCGTTGCTTTCTAGAATTGAAGACGGAGATGTTCAGTTAGGGATAAGAGCTTTATCAATTTTGCCTATATACGCAGCAGTAAGACAGCTTGCTTTATATGTTACTTCTTCTGATGAATATAGACAAGACTATGCTCTTGAACTAAGAAAAGATTCTAACGGTGTTTATGAATTTAAAGATGTTTACGATGCTAGAAGTTTTCTTAAAGAGTTTTCAGATGTTTATTTATTTACAGGACAAGCTGCACCGTGGTACATAGACAAAGCAACAAAAATGTATGAATCAAAATTAAAAGGTTTTAGAAGTGAAGGTCTTTTAGAAGATATAAACCCTGTTGTAGGAACTGCTTATGATATTTATACTATAAAAGATGCAGCAGGTTTTTGGTCTGGTTTAATAGAATTAGCAGAAACAACTGTTCCTTTTGCAAAAGATGTTGTTAGAGCAAAGAAAGGAGACATATTACACACTTTGACTTTAAATAAATTTTTAGATGAAGATCTTAATATGAGTTTAAAAGAACAAGCTATAATTAAAGATTATCAAAATTTTCAAAGAAGCCCAAACTTTAAAGGTGGGTTACAAATAAGAAACGCTGTAGACAATCCTAAAAATCGTATCAATCCTTACACAGGAGAACCGTATGCGGTAACTGCAGGATCAAGTTTATTAGATATTTTAGAAAGAAGAAACTTATTAAACACTACACCGCGTATGCCTTTTGGGGTTGGTTCTCTTGTTTCTTCACTATTAAAACCTAAACAAAATGATTTTTTAGTAGGACAAATAGATAAAGCTGTGTCTAAGTTTGATGATATGTTAAAAGAAAAAAGCTGGTCTGTAGGAGATGCAAAGGCTAATAAAAAATTTAAATTAAAAACTGATGAAGTAGTTGAAGAAGGTCAGCTTATAGATGCAAGAAGAAATTTAAATAGTAGGTCTAAAGATAAAACTTCTAAAGTAATGGAACATCCTATTGAGGCAGCTAGACCTAAAATAAATACAATACACAAGTCTGGAGGTAAAAATAGATTTGGTCAAGGAAAAGCAGCAACTTATGATACTGCTGTAGTTACACAGGGCAGTAACGAATTAGGTGTTGATCAAGTTCTTAGACATGAGATAGCTACAGAAGCAATTAGCAAAACACCGATGGCTGCAGTTAGAGGAAAGTATACAAGTAAGATTTTAACTCCAGAAGATTTAAAAGCAGATGATCTTAGAGAAATTTTAAAAAGAGCTTCTACTGTTTTTGGATTTAATCCTAAAATGTTTAACACCTTTGTAGATTTTGAAAGTGGTTTAGCTGTTAAATCTTTTAATGGTATTGCAGTAACTTTAGATACACAAGTATTTGCAATATTAAAAAATCCTACAAAATTTAAAGATGTTGTAATAGATGATAAAATTGTTAGATTGTATGACGATATAGAATACTATACTCCAGAAACAATTCCTAAATATCAAGATGCTTTTAATGCTCTTAGTAAAACACAACAACAAACGCATACTAAAACATTACAAAATGCTAAAATAGCGTTAGATGATGCAGGTCTTTTTAAAACTGCTAAGACAGTTCCTACAGATATTTTAAATAAATTTAAAGCTTCATTATTTGAAGAAAGCAATGTAAAAGGTCTACCAAGTTTATCTGAAAGATCTATGGATATTTTGGAAGAAGTTAATTTAAGAGGTGGAGCGCAAATTGATAATCTTGGTAACATGACTCTTTATCATCGAACTACACCAGAAGCTGCAAAAAAAATAAAAGAAACAGGTGTAATGACTGGCAAAGAAGATAGGCTTTTCTTTTCAACAAAACCCAGTGGAGAAATTAGCGGATATGGTTCTGAAGTTGTAGAAGTAAAAGTACCAATAAACAATTTGCAGTTAAATGACATATTTGACAATGAAGTTCATCTTACTCTTAAAACAGATTTCAAACCCACTAAAGTTCAAGTAGTTGAGTATAACAAAGGTGGTTTAGTAAATAGATTACAACAAAGGAATATGTATGGA
>CEQV01036701.1_pt1 | contig 11706 bp, 16 predicted proteins | sample 530971 | NCBI WGS metagenome assembly CEQV01 (sample SAMEA2621173, study PRJEB7988) | marine metagenome | biome: marine biome (ENVO:00000447); feature: deep chlorophyll maximum layer (ENVO:xxxxxxxx); material: "saline water (ENVO:00002010), including plankton (ENVO:xxxxxxxx)" | depth 100 m
CTAGTCATCTTCCCTTTGATGCCAGTGTTTTGTTAGTGAATCACTAACGGATTGAGGAGGTAAAAATGAGTGAAGGTAAGAATAAAGTATTTTATAGATATGCTTTTAAAGACTTAGTTTTAGAAAATCCAATGTACGGAGCTGGATTAGAGTATGTCAAAGTAATTTGTACGGACGAGGGCGAAGAATTTAAAACAAAGGTGAGGTTTATCGGTTTCGAGGATGAGGATGGTAAAGCGTTAGACGTAGATGATATTATGGTGGTTGCCAAAAGTGGACAAAGAAAATGATTGAGGCTCTAGTTTGCATGGCTACTGCCATATATTTTGAGGCTCGTGGTGAACCAACTGTTGGGCAGATAGCCGTAGGACAAGTTATCATGAGTCGTGTAGCTGACCACAGATACCCCGACAGTGTATGCGATGTAGTCAAAGAAGGATATTATTACTCTTGGAACCCCAGTATACCTATTCCCGATAAATGCCAGTTTTCATTTTGGTGTGACGGCAAACCCGAAGAAGTTACAGATAAAGAAGCTTATGCTTGGGCAGAAGAAATTTCTTGGGGGTTGCTTGAGGGAGATTTAAACATGATTGATCTAACCGATAGTGCAACGCACTACCATGCGTGGTGGGTTAGACCATCTTGGAGTAACAGATTTACACGTACTGTTAGGATAGACGAACATATTTTTTACCGTTGGGAGATGGATTAGCATGAATGCAAAACATTATGAATGGAACAACCACGAAGATACATATGAAGAAGCACTGAGACGTAGACTTATAAGCTTAGAAAAAGAAAACGATATTTTAAGATCAGATTTAAGAGAACTTACAAAAGTATTTTATAAATTATTGGAGGGTAAAAACGTGACTAAATTTTCAGATGAGTTTGTACAGAAAGTTCAAAACTTTTACAAGGAAGGTAAGAAACAAAAGAAGGCAAGCAACGATAAAGTATTTACGATTGAGGATGTAGTTGAGAAGTTCGGTATCTTACCTAATCAAGTAAAAAGAATTTTATATATTAGAAAGAATGGAAAATGACACCCGAGGCAAAAGTTAAGAAGAAAGTGATAGCACAGTTAAAACTTATGGGTGCATATTATTTTTATCCAGTAACGGGGGGTTACGGACGAAGTGGAGTTCCTGACATAGTTGGATGTTTTGGTGGTAACTTCTTTGGGATTGAATGTAAAGCAGGAAGCAATAAGCCCACCCCTTTACAGCAAAAAAATTTAGATGATATAGTAAAACAAGGTGGGATAGCTTTGGTTATTAATGAAGAGAATGTAGGTAGCGTTAGCAAATTATTAAGTACAGTAGCCCAACGGGGAACAGATGGAGAAACAAAAAAAGATGGTCTTTTTATACGATTTTAGGGGGTACAATCATCCACGGGGATATCGTTTCACCCCTCTGACGGGCTTTAAAACAAGCCGTTTTTTGAAGGAATGTTTAAAATGAGCCGTTGGATATATGATGTACCTAATTTTATTCCTTGGGATTTCCCTACCCCCGAAGATGAACATGACGAGACTTTGGATTATTTAGAAAAGAGAATGAACTCTAAAGCATACAATAAAAATTTTATATTTGATATCATGGGGGTTTCAGATAACAGAACACAAGCCGAGAAGTTGGATGCCGAAGTAAGAAAGAGTAGGCGTGAAGGAGGAAAGAAAACAGTTAGGTCAATAAAATATGGAATTAGATAGAATACAGAGTGTTTTTTTAATGTGGTTTTTTGTAGTTTTGTTTGTTCCACATTTTAAATCTTTTCATACTCTGTGGGGTAAGCAGTGAGAGCCCTTGGTTTGTACTCATGGTTACCATTAATCCACTGCAGTAGTGGCATACGCCTCCTTTCAAAATGTATGTGACTCTACCTATAGAAGTATAGTAAAATACTAATCCCCCCGAGAGTCCGTCTTGGGGGGTACCTAGAAATTAACGGGAGAATTAAATGACAGTAATTGATATATCGCAGGAAAACGTGTTTCCACTTATGAAGGTGGCAAGAGCATTATCAAAAGCAGATAATTTAAACACACAAAAAATTTTAAAAGAGATGACAGAAAAAGATACCCTTCATTTTGTTGAGGTCTTTAATAAGTATTTTGGGGATTTATGCAAAATGGAATGGGATACTCAAGATAACCCTAAAGGGTTTAAATTAAATATAGTAGCAGATCGCATAGATGAATTTAATGCAAAAATAGGAGCATAGCAGATGGCAAAAGACAAACAAAAAATATGGAAATACTTGTTAGAGAACAGATTAGCCACAGCCGAAGAAGTATCAAAGAAAACAAAGGTAGACTTAAAGGTCGTTCGCAGGGCCATGAATTCTATAGGCACACCTAAACATGTTATAGAGAAAGAGGTTAAAGAGAACCGTTTAGCACTGTTGCAAGAAGCCATTAACCTTACGGGTGGGGATAGAGCGAAGGACTATGGCAATGCAGTAGATAACCATCGGCATATAGCAAAAATTTTTAACGCTATAACGGGTCATGAATTGACGGCACGGGATATAGCACTATTGCATACTTGCACTAAACTTTCGAGAGGACAGACAAGCCCTACAAAGCGAGACCATTACGTAGATAGAATGGCGTATGCAGGTATTGAATATGAATGTGTTATGTCGGAGGAAGAAAATGAGTAAAAGAATATCAGCATCAAAATTAACTGGCTCAAGTAAAGCACACGAGACAAGATGGTATATAAAAGGTAAAAGAGATAGATTTGAAGAACATAAAAAAGTGATAGATGATTTTCAAATTAATTGTTCTGAAAATCATGAAACTTATAAAGCACCAAATGGTTACGTCAGTACCTTTAGAAAAACTAGAGTATCAGCCTACGATAAGAAAAAAGAAGTATGGATAAGAACTGTAGATACTAGAGGTAGAGAAATAAATTATTTCTATCCAGTTAGAGGAAGAACATATTTTATAGCAGTTGATTTCTTTAACTACGATTACTTTAACACTGGCAAAGATTACAAACTACATAGAGGTAGAAATTGTAGTTCATGTTTGAAAGAAGAATATGACAAACTTAAAAAAGGATATTGGCTTTTGTTAGATAAAAAAGAATTATACTTTTTTGATACAAGATTTCAATATTTGCTTTGGGTAAAAAGCCCAAGACCTAAAAAACCAAAGAGGAAAGGAGGTAGATGAGTAATGGACTTAATAACGCTTGACTTTGAAACTTATTATAGCAAAGATTATTCATTAAAGAAACTAACCATAGAGGAATATGTCCGAGACCCACGCTTTGAAGTCATAGGCATTGGCGTAAAAGTAAATAACGGGGAAACCGAATGGGCAAGTGGAACTCATGACCAAATTAAAAATTACCTCAAAAGGTTTGACTTTGGAACTTCTATGGTACTTGCTCACAATACTATGTTTGATGGTGCCATTCTTAATTGGAAGTTCGGGATTGTACCCAAAGTTTTTACCGATACTTTATGCCTTGCCCGTGCTTTATTTGGTGTGGAAACTAGCCAAAGTCTTAGTGCACTTGCCGAGAAATATAGAATCGGAAAAAAGGGAACGGAGATATTCAATACGCTTGATAAAAGAAGGGAAGAATTTTCAGAGGAAGAACTGAGCCGTTTCGGTGACTATTGCGTAAATGATGTAGATTTAACCTACGAACTATTTAAATTGATGGGTCGTGGTTTTCCAAGAAAAGAATTTAAACTTATAGATTTAACTTTGCGTATGTTTATAACTCCAGTACTTGATTTAGATACTGGGTTGCTTGAACAGCACATTACAGAAACACGTGAACACAAAGAACAACTGCTTGAAAAAGCAGGGGTTGATAAAGATGACTTGATGAGCAACCCCAAGTTTGCAGAGGTGCTTAAATCGTTTGGCGTGAAGCCCCCCATGAAGATAAGTCCGACAACTGGGGAAGAAACATTTGCCTTTGCTAAATCAGACGAAGAATTTAATGCTTTATTAGAACATGAAGATGAAAGGGTTAAAGCCTTAGTGTCAGCACGTTTGGGTACCAAAAGTACCCTTGAGGAAACACGTACTAAGAGGTTTATAGATATATCTAAACGTGGGCTGCTACCGGTCCCAGTTAGATACTACGCAGCCCATACTGGGCGTTGGGGTGGTGACGACAAGATAAACCTACAAAATTTACCTAGCCGTGGAACACATGGTAAGAAGTTAAAGCGTAGTATCATAGCCCCCCTGAAGCATTCGCTCGTTGAAGCAGACTCCTCACAGATTGAGGCTAGGGTGTTGGCATGGTTTGCACAGCAGAATGATTTAACAGAAGCATTTACCAAGGGCGAAGATGTATACAAGAAGATGGCATCTCGTATCTATGATGTACCCGAAGAAGATATTACAAAGGAACAGAGATTTGTTGGTAAGACAACCATACTGGGTGCAGGCTATGGTATGGGGGCGTTGAAGTTTCAAGCACAGCTTAAGACGTTTGATTTTGATATAAGTATAGAGGAAGCTAGGCGTGTCATTGGCATTTATCGTGATGCCAACTGGAAGATTAGCCAGTTATGGAGAAACGCACAACATATGCTAAAGAACATGGTCAATGGCGAAGGGTTCAATTTTTCTAAAAGCACAATAGAAGTACTACCTCAATACTACTCACTAAGACTGCCATCGGGTTTGCAGATGAAGTATGAAGATTTAAAGGCTGACCAAACAGATGGGGGCACGGAGTTCCACTACCAAACTAGGCGAGGTCGCACAAAGATATATGGTGGTAAGGTTGTGGAGAACATATGCCAAGCCCTCGCCCGTTGCATAATTGGCGAACAGATGTTAGAAATTAGTAAGAAATATCGTGTAGTCCTTACAGTGCATGACTCGATAGTATGTTGTGTACAAGATGAAGAAGTAAAAGATGCACAGAAATATATAGAGGAATGTATGCGTTGGATACCCGATTGGGCTGAAGGACTACCGATTGACTGCGAATCGGGAATTGGTAAAAACTATGGAGACTGTGAGTGAGTATTACTCCTTGGTCATTCAGTAGGATAAAAGCATTTGAGCAATGCCCGAAACAATTTTACCATATTAAGATAGCTAAAGATTATGTGGAAGAAGAAACTCATGCCATGCGTTATGGTACTGAGGCTCATCTAGTAGCTGAAGAATATATTGGTAGCAATAAGCCCGTGCCTAACAAATTTAAATTCATGAAACCAGTGCTTGACTCACTTAAAGCTAAAAAAGGAGAAAAGCATTGTGAAATGAAGTTAGGACTCGACAGGGGACTGAAGCCGTGTAGCTTTACATCAGAACATGTTTGGTGGCGTGGTATTGTTGACCTCGTAATCATCAAAGATAAGAAGGCGTGGATTGTAGATTATAAGACAAGTAAATCTGCATTATATGCTGATAAAGGGCAATTAGAACTTATGGCACTTGCAACATTCAGATATTTTCCGAAGGTGGAAAAGATAAACGCAGGGTTATTATTTGTTGTATCTAATAATTTTATTGCAGAAACTTATACTAGTGATATGATTGTTCCATTATGGAAAAAATGGATAGGTAATTTTAAACGCATGAAAACAGCTTATGACAAAGACATATGGAACGCCCGTCCCAGTGGTTTATGTAAACGTCATTGTGTTGTTATAGAGTGCATACATAATGGGAGTAATTAATGGCGTACACTAAATCCCCAAGACCTTATAAAAAAGAATACAAGAAGCAAAAAGCCCGAGGTGAGCATCCTGCTAGAATGGAACGTCAACGTGCAAGAAGAGCCTTAGATAAAAAAGGTGTTAACAGAAAAGGTAAAGATGTTAGCCACAAGAAGATGTTGAGTAAAGGTGGCAGTAATAAAGACGGATACAAATTAGAAAGCCCATCTAAAAATAGAAGTAGAAACGGGCAAAAGAAGAAAAAGACAAAAAAATAAGGCTCTAGGAAGCGTCAGGAGTGCCTTGTTTTAACCCTCCGTGTATGATTGCACCCTAGAAAAAGACTAAAATCACAGATTTTTATCTGTTGCGAAGGAGAAAATTTTGAAGATATTTGATGGTAGAGCACTACTGCTCAAGTTACGTAACCCATTTAAAGTCATAGAAGCAATACCAAAAAGTAAGAAGCTATCAGCCCATGAGATTGTTGTGAACTGGGGGTTAGAAGAAGCACAAACTTTAAACAATTTAAATATTAACGTATTATCACCTATACATAAACGCTATGGCTGGCCAGGGAACCATAAACCTTTCGCTCATCAGAAAGCTACAGCCTCATTTTTTACACTTAACAAGAAATCTTTTTGTTTTAACGAGCAAGGTACGGGTAAAACTGCTAGTGCTATATGGGCATCAGACTATTTAATTAAGGAAGGGGCGATAAAAAGAGTATTAGTTATATGTCCTTTATCTATAATGGATTCAGCATGGGGGGCTGATTTAGCTAGTTTTGCTCCCCATCGTACAGTTGATATTGCATATGGAAAAGCATCCCAACGCAAGAAGATAATAGAAAACAACGCAGAGTTTGTTATTATTAACTATGATGGTGTGGAGATTGTATCTGAAGAAATACTTAAAGGGGGATTTGACCTTGTAATAGTAGATGAAGCAACACATTATAAAAATGCCCGTACAAAAAGATGGAAAATATTAAATAAAATATTACAAGTTAACACGTGGTTGTGGATGATGACAGGAACTCCCGCTGCTCAAAGCCCTTTAGATGCTTACGGGTTAGCAAAACTTGTGAACCCAAAAAGCGTACCTAGGTTTTTTGGTTCGTTTCGTGACATGGTGATGAATAAAATTACACAGTTTAAGTGGGTACCAAAAGCTAATGCAAAAGAAATAGTATTCAACGCCTTACAGCCTGCTATACGATTTACTAAAGATGAGTGCCTAGACTTACCACCAATGATTTATGTAAAGCGTGAAGTAGAACTTACTCGTCAACAGATGAAATATTATAAGCTATTAAAAACAAAGTTAATTATGAACATCACGGGCGAACAGGTAACAGCTATGAATAGTGCTGTAGGTATGAACAAGTTACTGCAAATATCAGCAGGGGCAGTATACACTGATGATGGAGAGACTTTAGAGTTTGATATACAGCATAGGTATAGAGTACTCAAAGAAGTTATTGATGAGTCAAGCAAAAAGGTCTTGGTATTTGTACCTTTTAAACATGTAATAGATATACTAACAGATAAACTTCGGGCAGATGGGATACCCACTAATATTATACGAGGTGATGTATCCGCACCTCAAAGGACAGCTATATTTAAACAGTTTCAAGAAACATCAAATCCACGTGTTCTGGTTATACAACCTCAGTCAGCGGCACATGGTGTTACGTTAACAGCCGCAAATACTGTTGTATGGTGGTCGCCTACTAGTTCGTTGGAAACATACTCTCAAGCTAACGCACGTGTTCACAGGTCAGGACAAACACATAAATGTACTGTTGTTCAATTACAAGGTTCCACCGCAGAAAAACACGTTTACAGGCTTTTAGATAATAAAATAGACGTACACACAAAAATAATAGAACTTTACAAAGAAATACTTGACTAACACATTGTTAGTAATTATATATAATTATATGATAATAACAGGAGATATTAATGAGTGAAGTCTCTGCCGATAAACTAACAAAGGCATATATAAAGATAAGAGCAAAGCGAGCAGAATTATCTAGGAATTTTAAATCTGAAGATGATTTGCTTTTAGAGCAGTTAGAAAAAATAAAAAGTGCACTCCTCGACTACTGTTCAGAACAGAATGTTGAGAGTGTCAGAACTTCTGAAGGTTTGTTTTATAGGTCTATTAAGACTAAGTATTGGACAAGTGATTGGGAAGCCATGCACAAATTTATACTAGAGCATAACGTACCCGAACTTTTGGACAAACGGCTTAACCAAACTAATATGAAGCAATTCTTGGAAGAAAACCCCGATGTACTCCCTCAAGGATTAAATAAAGACACGGAGTACGCAATAGCAGTGAGGAAAGCATAATGGATAATCCAAAATATGTACCAATCGAAGATGTGGCAAAATACTTCTCAGTATCCATATCTACAATCCGTGCGTGGGTTCGTCAGAATCAGATACCTAAAGATACTTATATAAAAGTAGGTAATACTTATAGGTTTTGTGTTGATGATATGGCTAACGCACTTACTAAAGCAAAAGACCCCGAGAAAGAGACACAAGAAGAATTTCAGACTCAAGCAAGGGAAGCTTTTGATAACATAGACGATGATGTTTAACAAACTAATGGGAGAATGAAATGGCATCAGAAATAAAATTAAATCATAATATAAATAATGTTGAGGCTTTGTGGCCTCGTATAGATAAGCCATATAGGTATGACACTATGGAACAAAGAACTATTCCTTGTAATCCTACTGATGATGGTGCAAGTTATACTCTTCAGTTTCGTATGACTACTGAGCAAGCCAAGGATTTGTGGAGTAAGATGGCTCACGCATACTTGAATAAAAAAGAAGAGAGTTGGCCTGCAGAGTTTGACAGACCTTTTAAGAAAGAAGAAGATGGAACTTGGACTTTTAAGGCGAAGTTAAAAGGTGCTTATGGCACTGATGCAACTAGAAAACCTACACAATATGACGCAAAGGGTGTTAAGTTACCCGATGATTTCCAGTTAACTACTGGTAGTAAAGTTAATATTGCCGTAGTGTTTGTTCCTTACTACATGCGTGAGGCAGGAGTATCATTAAGATTACGTGCCGTGCAAGTTCTTGAATTAAAGGAAATGAAAGAAGAATCTCCTTTTGCTTCTGTAGATGGATTTCAATTTAGCAAAGAAGATAATCCTTTTGATGCAAAAGCTAAAGTTGAAAAACCAACTGAAGAACCAGTAACAGAACCAAAAAAAGTTACTAAAAAATCCACACCTACTCCAAAAGATGTTGACGAAGATTTAAGTGCAATCGTTGCTGATTGGGACGATTAAATACTATACTGCGACTAGGCTTATGCTGAAAAGGGTATGCACCTATACCTCTGTCGCAGTAACTTTTGGTGTAGGGGGAAGTTGTGGAAACAAAAACATTTTTAGAAAGAGCATTAGGGAATGAAGGTAGTTATTGTGTATTTGCTTTCAGAACCCGTGATGACAAGAGATTACAGAAATTTTATACATCTATAGACCATGTTATAGATGTAGCTACGAATTTAGATAAAGAAGGTTATGATGTATATTTTGCGTTAGCAACGTTCAAAGAAGCGGGATCACGTAAGGTAGACAACGTGAAACAGCTTAACAGTTTCTTTTTAGATTTAGATTGTGGGTTAAGCAAAGATTACAAAAGCCAAGAAGATGCTATCAAAGCATTAAAATTATTTTGTAACAAATTTAGATTACCTAGACCTACCATGATTAATTCGGGTAGGGGCGTACATGTGTATTGGTTCTTAACAGAGCCAATAGGTTTAGATAATTGGTTACCCGTTGCCAGCCGACTAAAGACATTATGTGCACAGAATAACTTGTTAGCAGACCCTGCTGTAACGGCAGATGGGGCCCGTGTGCTTAGGATACCGAACACGCATAACTATAAAACTGATCCACCAAGTGAGGTAGGTTTATTCGGTAATGAAATGGCAGAAGCTATACATATAGATTATTTTGCGGAGTTACTAGGGGAAGATGTAATTCAAGTACCCCAAAAACGAGAGCAGGAAAACAATCCTACTTTAGATGCTTTAAGAGGTAATATTGAAAGTGTATTTAAAGATATACTTACAAAAACCTTAAATGGTAAAGGTTGTGAACAATTAAAACATATTATTAAAAACCAAGAAGAAATAAGTGAACCCTTATGGAGAGCAGGGTTATCAATTACTAAACATTGTGTTGATGGTGATAAAGCTTCGCATATAATTTCTAAGAACCACCCTAATTATACACGAGAAGAAACTATCAGGAAAATGGAAGCTATAAAAGGTCCATACTTGTGTGCTACGTTTGATGAATACAATCCTGATATATGTATAAACTGTCCTAATTGGGGTAAGATAAAATCTCCTATAACACTAGGACATAGAGTACGAGAAGCTACCGAAGAGGACAATGTTGTTGAAGCTCCTGCGTTTGACCTTCCCGATACTCCTCTTAACAAATATACAATTCCAATGTATCCTAAACCATACTTTAGAGGTGTAAATGGTGGTGTTTATATCCGTAGCACAAACGCTGATGGAGAAGCAGAAGATAAACTAATATACCATAACGACTTATACGTTGTTAGACGACTGAGAGATATAGAAATTGGGGAAGCCGTAGTGATGCGTTTACATTTACCTAGGGATGGGGTACGGGAATTTACATTACCCCTAACTGCGGTGACTTCTAGAGAGGAATTTAGAAAATACATGTCTATGCAGGGCGTGGCAGTAACAAGGATGGATGAACTAATGACATATACAACAACATGGGTAAACGAGTTACAGGCAAACAGCGTAGCTGATGAAGCACATAAGCAATTTGGTTGGTCGAACGAGGAATGTAAATCCTTTATACTAGGTAATCAGGAAATACTTAAAGATAAAGTGGATTTTAACCCTCCTTCTACACAAACAGCAGGATTATTTCCTGCCTTTGAACCAAGAGGTACTATGGAAGGTTGGAAAGAGGCCATTAATTTTTACAATAGGGAAGGCTTTGAATTACATCAATTTGTAGTTGGTACTTCTTTTGGCTCCCCGTTGATGCAGTTTTCACCTATAAACTGTGCAGGGCTCCATATATACAGTAAGGAGTCAGGAGTAGGTAAGACAACAGCTATGGCAGCTGCAGCTTCTGTGTGGGGTAGACCTGAAGACCTTATTATTCATGAACGGGACACATTTAACACCAAGATGAATAGGGGGGAAGTGTATCATAACTTACCTTTATATATGGATGAATTGACCAATACGCATGGTAGAGAATTGAGTAACATAGCCTATCAACTTACGGGTGGTAGACAAAGAGGGCGTATGTCCAGTGGTAGTAATACTGAACGGATTAGAGGTGAATCTTGGAGATTGCTTGCTGTAACTACTGGTAATACAAGCATGATAGAACGAATAAGCATAATAAAGGCAATGCCTAAAGCGGAAGCACAGAGAATAATGGAGTGCAGGGTTAAACGCATACAGTTTGAAACTAAGGAAGAAACAGACGTGTTTAGCAGTGCCATACAAGATAATTGTGGTCATGCAGGCAAAGAATATATTCAATTTGTAATGCGAAACCTTGACGGAGTTAAAAAATTATTGGCTGATATACAGTTAAAAGTAGATACAAAAGCAGGGCTTACAGCTGAAAACAGGTTTTGGTCTGTATTAATTACCTATACTATTACAGGATTGATATTAGCCAAGAAGGCAGGGTTAGTAAATTATGATTCTCATGCTATATTTAAATGGAGTGTAGATCAACTTAAAGAAAATAAACGTCAGGTAGACGATATGAGTATTTCTGTTGAGGAAGTGTTAAATGACTATATACATGAGCATTGGAGTAATGTGCTATGGATAAAAAGCACAGATGATTTACGTAAACAGACAGATAAAGAGCAAGTCATAATACCCGAAGCGTTACCAAGAGGTAAGTTAGTTGCACGATATGAAACAGATTTGAAGAGAGCTTATCTTGTTCCTAAACCTTTAAAGACGTGGTGTGGTAATC
>CEQV01008756.1_pt1 | contig 11686 bp, 6 predicted proteins | sample 530971 | NCBI WGS metagenome assembly CEQV01 (sample SAMEA2621173, study PRJEB7988) | marine metagenome | biome: marine biome (ENVO:00000447); feature: deep chlorophyll maximum layer (ENVO:xxxxxxxx); material: "saline water (ENVO:00002010), including plankton (ENVO:xxxxxxxx)" | depth 100 m
GCAATGGGCTTTGACAGGATGCCTACTACGAATATCGTAGTTGCTTCGGCCTTGGTAATTTAATCTTTTGGCAGTGACCGTACAGTGCTTTAGTTTCGCGAAATATATGGGGTCTTGACCTCGGATGGGGTCACCACTAGAAAGCACAACAAGTAAAAAAACTAATTTCATTGTATGAGCAGCGACATTCCGACAGCAATCAAGGCTATACCAACAGCCAGTATTGCAGCCCCGATCATCATCTCCTGCATTTTCCTTTTTGCTCTACGTCGCTTAAATTCCTCCTGCTCTCTTGCTCTTATAATCTTCTTCTCTGTCGCCACAAACTCAAGGTAGACGGATCTACCGTGGGTGAGCATGAGCATGGTGCGAATTTCTGTACGCATCCGCTTTTCTGCTTGCCGTGCGGCAACGGCCTTTAGTGCTAACTGAGCTGGATCTCCTGTTGCTTTAGCGTACCAAGGCGGATTTTCGGCCTCTCTGCACCCCTCTTTTAGGTCAGCGATGGTTGAGTACCACTTCCCCATCTGGAGAGCGATACCTTCCACATCTTGTCCCATTTCAACCGCTTTCTTTATCCCCTTAAAAGCTACGTTGGCGGCAGATAGGGCGGCAGCGATTTCAAGCATTCTGGCTTCACTTGTTTAGCCCCCGGTTTGTAGTGAACCAATGCCCCTTTCTACGTCCTGCTGGCGAATTAAACTACTAGCTATGTCGTTTGGAAACATTGCCGCATACTGGGATCGATTCACCGGAGCCGGTTCGGGGGCTACAACCTCTGGGGGAGCTTCTGTTTGTGGATTCATCGCGCTTAAAGCAGCACCACCGATACTCCCTAATCCTCTTGTGACGGGCGCTGTAACGTCGGCAACCGGTTCAGCAACTATATCGGCCACAGGCTGTAGTTCTTCCTCGGCTAAACTAACGGTCCCGGCCGTTGCCAAATAAGGTATTCCGGTAACCTTTACAAACAAGTTACCTAGACTATTTACCGCATTAAACTTCTCTTTTGGCGTTTGGGCCTTACGCAATAACGGGATGAAGTAGGGCGCGTCTTTTTCCTGCGGTTGTAAAACATCTATGAGCATTTGCCGTGTTAACACGTGCGGGGACCGGGTAATAAAATTACCTACTGCCCCAGCCATTGCGCCCGGAACTTGAATTGTTCCGGTATCAAAACTTCGCCCTAACATCGCGCCAAATATCCTCGCGCCAAGCGCCGTTATACCCCCCGTCTGACTTAGAAACTCCTCTAAAGCGTTCCCTGTTAAACCAAAACTTTGCGACAAGTTTAGGTTGTCGATGGCTTTTATAAATTTGTTTAAGCGTGTTTTAAAAGACGGATCAACCACTCCGGTTTTAACCAACGCATCTATAAACGTTCCTTTGGGGTTGTTTGCTTCGGGAAGGCTGCCCTCTTTAAAAAACAGATCCTCGAAAGCCGCCATGTTTAATTTAGGAACGCCCTCTGAAGCTGCCATCTGTGTTTTATTAAGCGCAATATCAAACGCAGAATAAACTATAGCGGCCTTGTTGTCCTTCGCGTCCCCTACGCTGTTCGCAAAATTAACGAGCTTTTTAAACTGCTCTCCGGGCTTTTCCGCCTTGGGGGATGTTAAAATGTTTTTCAGCGTCACTGTCGGGTTATTGTTTAACAGTTGGCCCCACCGCTCGTTTTTTTGAAGGCTGTTTAAAAAAGTGCTTCGGGGCTTTCTTAAATCCACTTTTTGGCTCAGTCCCTCTAAAGGAACTTTAAACATTTCCAACAAGGTTTCTCTTGTGGGCAGGTTTTCTAGGTCTGCTTTTAAGTCCGATAAGTACGGGTTTTTGTCCATTGCCGCGCCATACGTCTCTAGTAGCTTCGTGAGCGCACGAGGAGTAACATAAGGCACCCCTTTTTCGTATGCCGTACTTGGAAGCACCTCTTCGTAGCCCTCCTGAAGACTCAAACGGCTTGTTTTTGGTAGCACGGCTGCACGGACAAAAGTTTCTACCGACTTATCCCAAGTAATGGCATCCTCGGCTTCTCCTTCCATAAGTCGGCTAAGAGGAACCTTTTCTTCTATGCCTGTAACAGGGTCCCTATAAAAGATGGGGCGCTCTAGATCCCCTAATACGGCCTGCTCTTCCGCACCCACCAGTGATTCCTCGGACGACCGGTTCAAAAAGTTAATAGCGTCGTCTAGCTCTCCGTACCGTACAGAAACAGCATCTTGGTTGCCTGCAAATAGTTTTTGTAAAGCTAGCTCCGGGGATATTTTTTGTTCGCCTTTTTTGCCAAGCGCCCTTAAAGACCCCGCAAAAGAGCGGGTATAGGCTTGGTTTAAGAGGTAGGAATAGGTAAAGGCTTGCAGTTGTTTAAGACCTTCCTCCGTTTTCATGGCCTCCGCAATCCGTTCCACGTCGCCCGGAACCAGCTTACCCCCCTCGTCCACCCGATAGCCTACAGAGTAAAGGAGATCTTCTCTAACGGCTTCTTGGATCTTGTTTAGCATCCGTGCAAGGTTGGCTTTCCCCGGATCAGCTAATGCGGCTCTTTTTTGTCCTAAAAAGTCGCTTCTATCGGCTCGTAGTTGACGTAAGGGAACCTCCTTGGCTTCTTCCGGAGCGGATAATAGCGCCTCAATTTGTTGGGCCACCGCTTGCCTTTCGGCAAAAGCGCCCTCCGCCTTTTTCTGTGTTTTAAGCAGACCGATAATATCTTTTCGCTGTTTGTTGGTTAACCCCTGCTGCATCACGCCGCGAGAATCCAGAAGCTCGTCAAACGCTTTAAGTTTTTCTTGCGCGTCACGGAGCGCAAAAGAAAAGCCTCCTCGTGCGGCAGTTACTCTATCTTCATAAAATTTGCGCTGCTGCCTTGTCTGTCTATCAAGAGCGGCTACACCCTCTGGTAAAACTATTGAAACATTTCTTACATCCGGTCTTTCTGGATCCACAGGGTCTACCATAACCGAGTAGCCTTGCTTTTTGAGATCCTCTACACGATCGGAAAGACCCCTTACGTTAACCTCTGTACTCTGACGGATGGGAGGATACTTCCTTCGATCTACGCGGCCCTGTACCGTAGGATTAAAAGCGTAACCACTTTTTGTTCGACCAGATTTTTGCTCAAACAGTGTAATGAGGCGGTCTATATCGTCCGTGCCTGCTTCCGTTAGGAGAAGCCCTCTAGTAGTTGGCGTTTCCGAAGGTGTTATTCTTGCAAGCCCTTGGCTAATTGCTTCGTCATAAATGTTAATGTCTTCAAGCTCAGGATCCTGAAGGGCATCGGTGACCGTAGTCATCCGCCTCTGGTTTCCTCTCTCGTAAATTGTATTAAACCGTTGCTCAAGGTTGTTTAATAACACAAGGTTGGGGTTTAAAACCTCCTTGGTTAAGGCAAGGGCTTCATCCATTTTTTCGGTGGATAAAAACTGTTTACGGAATTGCTCTAAGCCCCCGTCGAAAAGGCTGTTCAGCTCCTCATACGCCCCAAACTTTTTGCCCCTACTCTGTATCTCAGATTCGATAATAGCTTCTTTTAGGACCCTGAAAAGATTAGTGGGAACCACCATCTGTGTCTGATCCAGATCGTCGTAGAATTGCCCCTCCACCGCTCTAGAGCGGCCAAAGCTATTTTCCAGCATTTGTCGGGCGTTTGTTGACGCATTTACCCGAAGGTCCGCCACCTGACTAACAATGTCTGCGTTTGGTTCCTGCACACCGTCCAGTAGTGCATCCTCTTCCCCGGCAACCTTTCTAAAATAATCATACACGCTGTTGATGCGGGAACCCACTTCCGCCCGTGCGGTAGCTTCCAGCAGACCCACCTTTAATTCAGCGGCCGCCGCAAGAGCCGCATCCCCTTGAGGGCCACCTAATCTTTGTCCCTCGGTTTGTAGCGCCACAATCATTTTCTCCATGGCTACAATAGCGGTTCGTGCAGCGTCTTCCCTACCCACTCTAAAGCGAGGATCCTCCTTCGCCATAAAGGCTTCCAGCATTTGAAGTGGAATGCTGCCGGAACGCTGGCCCGGTGTTAACGCGATGGGAGTTCCGTCCGGGTTGAGCGGCTCCAGTCCTAGAAGCCCCGCGTTAGTCGTTATGGCGGCCTCTAGTGCCCCTCGCCCCTCGTATCCGCTACCTCTAAATTGTTCAGGAAGGCCACCCTTGGTGGGGGGCGCTTCAGACACGTCGCGTAGTGTGTTATCAATAAAGTCGGCAACCGACTTTTCCCGTGCCTCCCCGCTAAAGCGGCCGTACAGGCTTTTCAGTCCGCCCCCTACACTGGGGGCAACATTCGCTATAATTCGTATCGGAGAAAATAGAGCGCCGCCCAATTCTCCGGCAAACCCCGCATAAGGGTTTTCAGGAGCTATCCCCTCGGCCAGTCCAGATCCAACAGACGCTCCAAAACTGGCCGTAGCCTCTGGAAGTATTAAACGGCTTGGCGTTTCCCGCGCTGTTTTACCTAATTGAGCAAGCGCGTTTGATATACCCTCCCCGTACTTTGCTCGCCATAAGGGTATTTGTGTGGCATCGTAAGCGGCCTCGCCCGTGCGGCTATTAATCGCTAGCTGTAGCGGTGCAAAGCTCACCTTTTCCGGAAGGTTCTTCAGAAGGGCGGTAGTACCGGGAATCGCGCCAATAAAGGAACCCAGTGTTTCGCCAGCCGCTTGCCACGGCCTGTCCGAGGCCAATAGCTGGGGGTCTGTCTCGAACCCCGCGCCTTCTGCGACATCTTCCTGAACCTTCCTTGTTAATCCACTGGCTAGCGCGGCGGCACCAAGGGATAGAACACCTCTTGAACCCCATCCGGCCCAGCCGCCTCCAAGCGGTCGGGTTCTCTTCCACGTCTCTGCCAGCGCGGCGGCTCCGGCTGCGGAAGGAAGTACCTCGGTAGCGGCACCCCTTAAAACGGTGCCTGCGGCTCCAGCACCTTCAATGCCTGTTAGTTTGGTTATAATTTCTTCCGTGCTGAACCCCGAATCAAAAGCCTTGTCTATGTTAAAGCCTGTTTCTCTTGCTAAACGACGGGCGATTGCTTCCTGTGCATCGGCAGTCGTATAGTCTAGATCATACAGCGCGGATCGTGCAGCGTTTAAATCAAAGTTTTGAACCTGCTTTGCGCCCGACGGTAGCGTAACAATAGAAACCCCTGTGGATGGTTCGGGTTCCGTGATTAAGGGGTCTTCTTCAAATATAGCCATTGTGTTACTCAAAAAAAGTATCTAAAGGGTCCACGGCTTCTGGGCTGCGTCGTCGCGCCCCGTCTACATCCAGCTTTCTTCGGTACGCCTCAATTAAAGGTGCGTATTCGGCCTTCAAAGATTTAACTTGGTTTAGGGTCTTCCGCTCTTTTGCTTTTTCGCTACGGTTTAAATTTCCCCCGTCAATGTTTTGCTCTATTATGTTAGACATAAAATCAATAGTGGCATCCGCCGCTTCCAGTTTAGACAGCGTGGAACTATCGGTAGAACCAAAAACAAGCCCTTTAACGGGCTTTATTTGCATGTCGGTAACCATTTTTAACAACGTCTGGTTCTCTCGAATGGATATACTATCCAGTAGCGTTATTGCCGCTAACGAACCTAACGCCTTGACGCGCTCCGTCATAATTTCTTCATCTTTAAGAAAGTCGTAGTCGGGAGAACCCACTCCAGCATCTCTGAGAACGTTAACACCTTCCCTAACTAACCCCGTAGCCCCTTGTAGTATTCCGGATCCTGCGGTTAAATCTGTGCCGGGAGGCAAATTCCCTAAAAGTTTAGGCTGCCCCACCTCTCCCGTGGGTAAGACAATAGACAAGTATTCGTCATAGGGCATATCCGAATAGACATCGTCATAAATTTTACGGGCCAATTCTTCAGGATCCCTGTTTTTGTACTGCGGGTTTTCCGATATAAACTGGTCGATTGTTTTTCTGGGCTTAGGCATTACTCTAGCGTCCCGTCTGTAAATTCTCTTGTGTAATCCGGAACACTAAGGTCTGACCCCTTACGCTGCGTTATAGCCCTTTGTAACGGGGCAGGAATAACTCCCGGTATGACAGTCGTGTTTCCGGTCTGGGGGTCTACGGAACGTCTAGGCATTCCAAAATACCGAATGGCGTTTTCTATCTCGTTGATGGAACGTTGGTCTAGTTTGCCCGTAGCATAGCGGTCTAAGAGCCTATCGTCCGAGGCGATATTAAGCATTATTTGACTTTCACTGTCCCCGCCAAACCTACCCCGATCCGAGTCCAGACCCAGCAGAAATTCAAGGCCCCTTTGATTTTCTTTAAGTACTTTTAAGTCAAGTTCTCTTACGTCTAAGCCATACTCTTTAGACCACTGCTCACGAGCTAAATCGAATTGTCTGTCCAGCCGCGTCCAGTCTTCTTTTTTGAGCAAAAGCTCAAACTCACGGCTCAGTAGATCCTTTTGCAGTTCTTGTGTGGCGTTTAGCTGCCCTAGCGATATAGTCTCTATCATTTCAAGTTCCGCCAACCTTTCCAAGCTATCCCTTTCTTCACGGCCCAGTTTCTCGGCAAAAGCAAGTTTTTCTATATCAAATGCCCTATCGTATGTGTCTGAAAGCTGTCTGTATAAGAGGCTGTCTTCGGCCAGTTCCTGCCGCCACGTCTGAGCGTCTAAGTCGGCCACGTTCCCTGCTATTTGTAGTTCAATACCTTTATTTCTAAAATGCGCGACCATTTTCTGTGCGGCTTGGGTTTGCCCCGCTTCGAAATCTTGGTTTGCTACTCTTTGTAGCTCCTGTAGTTTAAACCTATCCTCTAAGATATCCTTTGTAATACCGACGTTTCGTATAGCCGCACGGCTAGCTCTCGTATCCGCTAGCGCAGAGGCGTTAAAGGATAAAATGTCATTAATTTCCCCCCGCGTAAGCTGTGCCTCTAGATCTTGCCTATATCTTTGATCCGAAAGAAGACTTCTAAATCTCATATCCGCATTGGCTACCGCCGCTTTAAACGCTTGATCCGACTTAAACTCATCTCGCCGCAGACCGGCCATAAAGCTAGCTAGGTTTTTTTCTTTAAAAGCCTGCATGACCGTGCCGCGTTCCCCCGCAACCATTCCTTTTCTAGCGGTTTCCTCTTTTTCGGCAGACTCTAACGCCGCTAGGTCTATAGCGCGTTGTGCTTTTCGCTCTTCTGCCAGCCTTGCACCGACGCGACCCGGTACCCCAGAAAATGCTGCTGCCGCTTGGGCGGCCGGGGAAAGTCCCCTTACATCCTCGCCCTGTGCGCCACGACCTGCCGCAAAGTTAGCGGCTGCCCCAGCAATATCAAAAAGGGTTTGGGCTTTTTGGTATTTTGCTTGATCTTCTCCCGATCCTAAAACGTCCCTATACAGGTCCCGGCGTTCTTCTAAAGCGGATCGCAATGCGCCGCTTTTGCTGTAGTCTGTTTCCGGGTCAAAGCCTAAACCGCTATAAATATCTAACGTTCTTTCCGGCATATTATAAGCGTTTGCGGTAACGGTCGGCATGTCTTTGTCTGATATTCTGAAATCAGGAGCGGCCTTAGAACCGCGCACGTTAGTTCTTATGTTCCGCAAGTCTAGTGGCAAAAACTCTCTGCCCTCTGGCACAAACGGGCCTAACGTTGCTTCTTGTGCCGGTATGCCTTTATAAGGGTTTACGTTATAGGGTTCTATTGGGCCTACGCGCTCCAGATACTTCTCTGCCGACGTGGGGTCAGCCCTGCTAAAAAGACCGGTGCCACGCCTATCATCCATACGTTTCTGAAAGCTCTCCATCTGATCTTGGATTGCTGTCCCCGCATAAGTCCGCGTATCGGTTGGTGTGTCCTTCAAAAAATTGAACCACGTGCTGGGACTAAACAACTGTGCGGGTTGTGGGCTATATACCCGCCCGCCATTGTCGTAGTGCGGAATAGACATTACGCCGCCACCCATCGCAAAGTTTTGTGGAGGCGGTAGCATAGGTGGTGGTTCTGCGCCCTGCATCATCAGGTTGCCCATACCCATACCCATTTCCGTAGGCTCTCCGGCCTCGCCTATCATTTCTGCACCTTGCGTAAGCTCTTGGATCATTTGGCCTATACCACTGTCCAAAGCGCCCTGCTCGGTCATCATTAGCGTAGGCTGAACTAAAGTCAAAACTGTTTCGGGAGTCGCGGCTGCATCTTCGGGACCCACTATAGCCGCCAACTCACGGTAACGCTCTTCAATCGGACGCTCGTTGCCCCGTATAGCGTTAATCATTTCTATCGGATCTTCGGCCTCGTCAATGGAGGTCATTACCTCCCCTAAATACTCCTGCCCCGCTTGGGCCATTTCCCCTTCGCTCTGTTGCTGTACGTCCGCCAAAAGATCCGGGGGGAGTTGCGCCTGTTGTTGCATACTGCCAATCCCCGCCATCGGAGGTGCTACAGGGCCGCCTTCTTGATACTCGCGAGGATTACTTTCAAAAAATTGGTCTAACATCTCTTCTTTGCGTTCTTTTTCGATCACTTCCTGCGGCGACGAATCCTCCGGCATTAAAGCCAGTGCTGTACCGGCGACAAGACCGGGCATACCAAACACGCCCTGAGCAACCTTTCTACCCACGGTCCCGATAGGGGTTCGCGCAAACCGCCCCAACTCTTCGCCAACGCTTGACATCGTGGATCGTGCTGCGTCTTTAAAGTCAAAATCCTTCGCGGCCCGTGTCGCACGATCCGACCACGAAGCATCCTCCCTAAGAGGCCCTTCCAATAGACGGGGGCCAGTACGTTCCTGAATTTTACGTTCCGCATAATTACCCAGTGCCGCCGCACCTGTCCCGATCCCTAACGCAGCAGCGACTTCTCCAGCCCCCGGTAAACTGGAATCCGTCCCCATAACCCTTTTCACAGCTTCGTGGAACGGGATACCTTCTGCCATAAAGGCCGCTACGGCTCTCTTTTGTTCTACGGACAAGGACTCGTAAGCACTAACGTTGCCCCCGTTATTTCGGAACAAAGGGCGATTCATAACAGATTCCATTAAAGGACCCCTCCGCCTTGGTTAAATAGCGTGGGTGCGTTGCCGCCAGCTAGTTGGTTGTATCCTGCTGCGGTAGCCCCTATCGCGGTAGCTCCGCCCACTACAGGTTGCCACCACGGCGTATTAGGTGCCGTGGTCGAACTAATAGACTGCATGGCCGAAGGCGTTTTAGACAGAATGTCGCTATAGGCCGAATATAAGTTTAAGGGTTGGTAAAGGTTTTGAAGATTGCTTAGGCGCGTAGCCTCCAACTCTCTCTGTTGTTGGTTTTGAAGTAAATTACCCGCCGTCAACATGTTTTGCATATCCACCGTATTTAACTTAGAAGCAAGCTCCCCTAGCCCCGCTTGTTTAATACCTAAGTCGCCAAGGGCCGACCCTAACGATCCGATACCCGAACCAATCATACCCTGCAACTGTGCCGCATTTTGGGCCAACTGTGCGGCTTGGGTATAACCGCGACTTCTTAGATCGGACGCTGCTCTGGCAGAAGCGTCATAGAACCTTCCGGAACGCTCCGCCTCTTCGACCCCCATACGGGAACCGCCAAAAGCTCCTGCGCCAGCCGCTCGTGCGCGACCTGCAACACCCTGTATTTCACTGGCACGGGCTAAATCCTGTAGCGTTTGATCAACAACCGCGCCTTCATAGGGGTTGAAATATTGCGAAATAGCTGACGGATCCACAAATTCCGAAGCTCTTTCATAAGCGCCCATTCCGGCACCTGTAATAGCCCCGGTGCCAGCGGTTATTGCATCAGACCCACCGGCTATAAAGGGTTCATAAGCGCCTATACCTTCCCCCGCTAACTGAACGCCCCTTTCCTGTTCCGGCGTTAAACCCGCAACTTGATAAGACGGGATGGAGCGTTTAAGCAATCTTTCTATCTGTTTTTTGTAGTCGTCTAGAAGCGCGATACGTCGCGCCTCCATTTCAGGAGATTCAGCTTGTATTGATGTAACTGTTTCGTTTGCCATTATGCTACCGAACCTCCTTCAAACCGCCGCATTAAATCGTACATGTTTTTCATCCCGCGTTCACGGCTACCGTTCCCCGCCCCACGGACCGCCTGAGCCGTCATTACAAACTCGCCGTCCGACAACATTGCGGGAACATCGTCTGACGTGCCTGTGCCGGGACCGGATATGGCCCCAATTCTAGGGGGAAAATGATCTATAGATCCGCCCTTAGCCACAAACCTAGAAGGAACACGTATATCGGCTGTTGTAAGCGGCACATATTCCGGAGGCTGGACCGCAAAACGGTTTTCTGCAATACGCGAGGTAACCGTTCCATCAGGGCCGTACCGTTGTTCAAAAAAATCAACTTCTTCTGGCTCTTCCGGTTGTTTGAAAGCGCCCATTGCCGCTAAAGTGCCTGCTCCAACCGCAAGACTAGGGCCAAAACGCTGCACTAGTCCGGGTCCGGCACGTTTTGCGGCCAGATCAGCAGCCTGTAGCGCGGCACTGTTAGCCAATGCTTCGCCGCCGCCTCTTGCCAAAACCTCCGCTTTACGTAGTTCAAAAGCCCTGTCCCCCGCTAGGCGCTGTGCGTCCGCCACCATTTCACGGCTTTGACCCCCTCGGACCATGTAATCTCCCGCTCTTTCAAAAAGATTCCGTTCCGGCGCAGCGGCTACGAGAGATGGAAGTGGTTGTGCCGTGGGGGCGGCGGGATTTATAATCACACCCCGATTCACGTCTGACGGCATGTATGCGCCACCTCCCGTCTTTATTCCAGCTAACGCTTCGCCCGGATCTTGTGTATAAGTGTAGGTTCGACGGGGGTCTGCGGCCATAATATCCTGTGTTCCCGTAGCTTCGGTAAGCGGGGCTTTAGTAGCTTCGGGAAGCGGGGCTGTAGTAGTAGGTACGGCGGGTAGCCCCTGCATTACGTTAAAGGGCCGCATAAGGTCCTGACCAATAGCTTTTTGAAAGCCCTTTGCAAAATTCCCTTGTCCCGCCCGAAGTCCACCGCTTAACCCGGAATATAACCCGCCTATACCGCCGGTTATTAAACCGGCTTTCAAGGCAGACTTAAAGTCTCCCCCCTGTAACAAGCTGGACAGGCCGCCCCCTAAAGCGGATCCAAAAATGGGTCCTAAACCGGGGATCGTGCTTAAGGCAACAGGTAAAACAACCGGCGCAACTTTCTTGACGACGCTTTTAAGTCCCTTAAAAATCTTTTTAAAGAAGAACTCAGGCTGGCCTGTGACAGGGTTAATGCTGTTTAGCTCGTTTCCGATAATATACTGGTCCGGATCAAGCCCCATTTGTTGCATCTGTCGAAACAAACTTTGTTTTAAATGCGGGTTTGCATCAAAAACCTGAGAAGGTATAACTGTTTCCCCTTCCGCCGCATGGACTATATAGGTGTCTTCATTACGGCCAAATTCAGCCAATTTATCAGCAACTTGCTGTAACCCCAGAAGCCCCTCCGCATTATTGGGAGTGGCTAATAAAGAGGCTAAACCGCCCGAAGAAGCGTAGATTGTCTCCTGTGGAACTTGGTTCATAAGAAAATCCTGTCAATCCTTAATTTCACTATAACAAATCGTTAGGTGGTAGTCACGGTTACAGACCCCACGGCCCCCGTTCCTACAGCCCCGGCTGGACGAGATATATCAAGTTTTGTGATGTAGACCACACCACTTTGTTCGAAAAGAGCGCCAACCTCTAATCCCGAATCATTATCCGGAAGGTTAGTAAGCGTCATTT
>CEQV01043656.1_pt1 | contig 11627 bp, 18 predicted proteins | sample 530971 | NCBI WGS metagenome assembly CEQV01 (sample SAMEA2621173, study PRJEB7988) | marine metagenome | biome: marine biome (ENVO:00000447); feature: deep chlorophyll maximum layer (ENVO:xxxxxxxx); material: "saline water (ENVO:00002010), including plankton (ENVO:xxxxxxxx)" | depth 100 m
AATAACTGCGGGATTTAATAAACAGGAGCTTTATTAAGTACAACATATACGCAGCAAGGGAATCGACTGGCTGGAAGTTGCAGTAGGCCTCGGTTGAGGTAGTATAAAAACTCCACGCCTGTATAATTACAACAACAATAGCAAAAAGGAGAGAAAATGAAGCTAAAAGAGATAAAAGTATCTTCAATTAATCCATCAATATACAATCCACCATCAAGAACAGTGGCTAATCGTTCTATTGACGGCTTGAGGGAAGATATAAAAGAAAGAGGTCTTATTGAGCCTTTAACAATCGATAAAAACAATGTAATAATCAATGGACATAGAAGATTCAGATGTATCCTTGAATTAAATTGGAAGAAAGTCAATGTAATACAGCATCAGATTGAGCAAAAAACAACAGATTCATTCTTTTTAGCAACAAATGAACATACACTTAGAATGAATGGAGCTCAGTATCTATGGCGTTACATGAACAAAGCTTCTATTCCAGAAAAGTATCTAAATCTTTATATAAAGCCTTTAGAAACTTGGCTTGGAAAGAAAGCAGCTTGGGGTCTTTTTAGACTATTAATAGAAAGAAACACTTCACCAGCAAGTATTCATACAGTAATGAAAATGTATAGAGATTATACTGGTCAAAGTACTCAAGTTCAAATGAAGAAATTTGCATATTATATGCTAAATGTCGAAAGTATTATGAAGACAAAGCATGCAATGTACAACTTCATTCCAAAAAGACAGCTTATTGGCTGCATAGAGAAGAGAAAGAAATTAAAAGCTCTATATGTTGCCCCAGGTAGCTTAAGGTTGCCTAAAAAAGCTAAGTCTTAAACATTCCCTAACACATGGATAAGCTCATCGAACTGTACAGCGTGAGTAAAATAGTGTGTTTTTACCCTCGGGGAGGAGTATGCCACTTCTCCCCATCATTTAAAACAAAAAGGAGAAAGAAATGAATTTATTCAAGTCTTTAATAGCACTTTTATCAATAGTAATAATTTTAATGATATACTTAATAAAAGTATCATTAGATGAATGTTCGAACGGCAATAGCATTGTAATATTGCCACCAATAGAGAAAAGCGTAGAGAAAAGCGAGTTAACACCATTCGAGAAGGAATTTAAGTTCCAAAGAAATTTACTTGGACCTGGAATGACTTTTGAATGGAATAATAATGTATATACAACAAACCTAGAGGAGATAACGACAAATGGCAAATAGCAATCTTACATACAAACTATCATCATTTATGACAGGCAATAGACTTCAATCTAAAGATTTAAAGTCAGGCATGACTGTAGGTGATGTACTTCAAGAAGATAACATCTCACCAACTGATGTATTTCTTGAAATAACAACAGGCAATGGAGAAGCAAGAGACAGAGTAACTGTTAATACAGTTCTTCAGCCTGATGATTACTTGCAAGTTCACAAGAAAAGTAACAAATCTGGTAAATAGTGATAGGTTAACCTAAGCAGGCAGGGTAAGTTTCTCGTTTTATTCATTCGAGCTCCTTATCTTGCCCTGCTTGCTAAAATGGAGAGAAAAATGCGATTAATAAGCTTTAGCAGTTATGTAAATAAGATTATACATAATATAGAGACATTAGAACTGCCTTATAGCAGTACTTATAAGCTTCTGAAAGACAAAGAGGCTATGAAAATGCAAGAAAAGATGATATCTCAAGTAAATGTGCAGCATGAAAAGAAATTGTTTAACATTTACTCAATTGAGTCACATTCTAATACTATGAAGAATGAGAAAGATGGAGATGTTATAAAAAAGACAACATATACTCTTACATTGTGGATTAGAATCATCAATCCAAGATTTAAATGTAGAAGATTCATCTATCCAGGAGATTATATAGCAGAATTGAAATTTAATCCTTATGGAGGATGGGAACTTGCTTTCCATCAAGATGGATGTGATAGACATGGAGAACATTGTCTTAGACCTGCAGAACATCCACATATTCAAGCAGGTAAAGGATGTTTTGGTGGTCATAAAACAGCAATAGACAATGCTTTATGGTCTGCTAATTTCTATGGTGCTTGTAAGTTAATTCGTAAATATATCGAAGAATACAATGGTAGAGATGTATACACCAGAGGTAAATACTTTGATGCAAGAGAAGATGAATTGACTGTAGACCCAGAAGCTTATTACTATATAGTAGATGATTTAAATGAAGAAGAAGCTAAAAAATTCAAATCATTTAAGCCTATTACTTTTAAGACTTATAGAGTGAAAAGAAAGTTTCATAATATAATGAATGAAAGATATAGGGTCAGCTGTTTTAGAACAAGTAAAGATATCTATAATGCATTTGCATTTTGGAACTTAATAAGTCCAGATGAAGATGGTGGAGCAACAATGCCTATAGAACAAACTTTAGAGATATTAGAAAAGTTTAGGGTAGCAAATCCATATTCATCTTGGAATGACAGAGAGAAACAAAATGAATACAATTCTTTGTGGATGAAATTTAACACAAAAGAATCACTTAGGGCTGATTTAGGAAAGGTTATACCTGACTTTATGAAAATGAAAGAGCTTGCATATAAAATGCTTTATAACAATGGCTCATTTTATTTGAATATGAGATTCAAGGTTGACTCAAAAGAACTTAAAAAATTGTCACCTCATTACAATTGGATTCAAAGTAATGTAACAGGCGATAATGATTCATCCCCTCCTATGGCTGCTATTAAGTGGCTAATTGGAAATCCTGATGTATTCATACTTAGAGCAGAAGAATCAATACACGATACCAGCTATTCTTTTGATATAACGAAAGAAGTAGAAAAAACAATACCATCTTCAAGTACCTTATTAGATGAAGCTGTAGAGCGTTTTAATTATATGAAAGAAGAGTTGGAATCGTTAAAACTAATAGTAAACAAAGAGAAACTAGCATACCTCGAAAGAGAAAGGAGAAAAGTATTAAATGAAATTAATAATAACACAGCAAAGCCAGAAACACATCAATTATCTCTTGGGTCGTTATAAAAACACTGAGTGGAGTGGACCAGCATTTTATAGCGTTAAGTACGATGATGATGGATTCCCTGCAGAATGGACACTCAGAGGTTTCGTAACACTTGACCTGGGAGACGCAACAAGCACTGAATGGGATGGTGAAGATTGGGTTGAAATATCAAAAGAAATATATGATAAGCATCCAGATTACCAGAAATGCTTTATGGGATTAATTCATTCGCACCATGGAATGGGAGCATACTTTAGTGGAACAGATAAACAGCAACTTGAAGAAGCTGCCAATAAAGTAGGATATCCCAGTCTAGTAGTAGCTCATACTAAAACAAAGTTTGCATTTGGTATAAGCTATTTAGATAACTTCAATCAAATTCAATTAGTAGAAACTAAAGATATTGAAGTTAAATCTCCTAAAATCAAGCCTCTTGATGAATGGGTTAAATACGCTGATGAAATGGATAAAAAACGGAAGAAATCACCAACTGTATTTTACAATGGACTCAGTCGTACTAAGCCAGGAGTAGGCCAAAGAACTCTTTGGGGTGGGTTTTATGAAGATAATAAAGCCTTAAAAGAAGAAGATAGGCTAGAAGAAGAGTATGAAGCTGTAGAGAAAGAAATGACTCAGGCTGAAGCTAATCTTGAGCATGGAAAGATATCTAAAAAGAAATATAACAAAATAAAGAAAAGATTCGATAAGGTTTCTAAGAAATATACAGAAACTTTTGGAGAGGAGCCAGATGATATAGCCTCTTGGAATGATTCTTTTGGACTGTTATCATGAGAAATAGGTATCTAAGAAATAAAGATATGATTGACCAGAACAAACTAGACGAGTTGACTATAATAGGCGTAGGGGGAGTCGGCTCGTCTCTGGTCATCAACGCAGCAATTATGGGCTTTAAAAAGATACATGTATGGGATTTTGATGATTTAGAAGAACATAATCTCAGCACTACAATGTATCCAGAGAAGTTCCTTGGTAAGTCTAAGACTTCAGCAGCAAAAGAAGTTGGTAAGTATTTCAATAGCAAATGTAGAATTATTGAGCATACTGAACCATGGACACCAGAAAAACCCTTAACAGACAAAGTGATGATGGCTCCAGATAATATGGAGGTTCGTCTTGCTGTTTGGAATGCTTGGAAAGATATGAATGAAAGAATATTCCTCATAGATATGAGAATGGGAGCTGTAACTATGGAAGTTATAACATGCAGCCAACAAAAAGATATATTCTTCAATACATGGAAGCCGAGTATAGACATTGCAGATGAACCTTGTACTGAAAAACATACGATATTCACAGCCTCGATAATATCAGGTTTAGGCTTATCAGCAGCATTTAATGTGTTGCATCATAGGCCTTATTATTCGTATATTTGGAAGTCGTTATCTCCATCGTCTTTTAGAAAACAACACCTAGTGCTTAACGAGAGAGGAGTCACAAATGAGACTAGAAGTCAAAAAGAGAAAAGTAGTCTCTGTAAACCCAGCAATCCTGCTGCTATACGGAGCCCCAAAAGTAGGAAAGACAACTATGTTGTCAAAACTAGATAAGTGTCTTATTGTAGACACTGAAAAGGGCTCTCATATGGTAGAAGGTCATATTGTAGAGGTTAACAGCAGAGGCGACCTAATCGAAGTTCTCAAAAAAGCTAATGGTGGACATGACTTTAGATATATTGCTTTAGATACCATCGACAAGATTGTTGATTGGGCTGAAAAGGCAGTTATCGCTGAACATGATGTGCAAGCCCTTGCCGATTTATCTTTCGGTAAGGGTTACGCACTAGTTCGTGATAAAGTTATGAACACTATAAAGGCTTTTAAGAGTATTTGTGAAGGTCTAATACTAGTTGGCCATAGAAAGTCAGCTAGAGCAATAGTAGAAGGGAAAGCTATTGTAGAACCTGAAAGTCTAGATATAACAGGAAAGCTAAAGAATATGATAATGGCAGATTGTGATGCTATTGGATATGTATTTAGAGACCCTGAAAAAGAAACATTAAAAGTATCTTTTAAATCAGGAGAAGCAATAGAGGCAGGAAGTAGATGTCCACATTTAAGAGGCGAAGAAGTCGATTTTAAGTGGTCTAATATATACAAACCAATAAAAGGAGGCTAGTGAAAATGGCTTTATACAAACCAACAACACCATCTCCTTCAGACGGCAGCAAGTTCTATGGCATCTGTAAAATAGCAATTAAAGACTTTGATGATTTATCTTCAAAGTATGATTGGTCAGATGTCTATATTTCAGTGACTGTTAGACAAGAAGGAAGTGATTATGATAAAACCCTAAGAATCACAGGAAGATTCGACAAAGATGGTAATGGCAATCTAACTGCTACTCCAGGAGAGAATAGAGTAGTAAATAAGATTAACCATTTCTTCGGTGTAATCAAATGTGAAGCAGGAATCAACATGCAAGGCGAATGGGAAACCTATGATGAAAAGCCCATTAAAGATATTGCATCATTCCTCAACGATAAATGTGGGTTTAATGGTATGCCTGGAGAAGATATGGATTATAAATATATAGCATATGTTTATAAAGAAAAATCCAAAAATGGTAGTGGCAAAGTATTTACTACTATTTATCCAGAGATTTACCTAGACACTGCTGAAAATAGGACCAAGTTGAAAGACAAGGTTAATTGGATGAAGTCTCAAGGTTACATTAAAGAGCATAAAGAATCTGCCGCTGCGCCAAATCAAGAGGTAGAACTAGCTGATGCTGGATTAAGTAGCTTATAATGTTTGTTGAAATAGCACAAGGGAGTCCATTTAATCGTGGACTCCTAATCGCTAAAAACGACTTAGTAAAATATATAAATTCAAAAGACCCTTTATACAGGTCAATGTATTTATACAATGAAGATGCTAAGAAGTATGCAGACGAAAACAATACCATAAAAAGGTATATAGGCGAACGTGCTATTGATAAGATACTAATCGATATTGATAAAGAAAAGAATACTAATGAGTTTACTCAACAAAAAGCTCAGGCTGCTATTATGCATCTTGAAGAATTGGGAGTAGACTCAGAAAGTATTCAGCCTTTCTTTAGCGGTACAGGATATCACCTAGTATTACCAAATAGCGTGTTCAATTTCAGTCCCTCTGATGATTTACCATATGTAGTAAAGTATACCATGGAATATTTATTCCAAGATATAGGCATAGATAGTAGCGTCTATATGAGAACAGGTATATACAGAGTACAACATACAAAGAATCAGAAAACTGGATTGTACAAAATTCCAATTACCATGAGAGAAATCATGAGTAGCAGCCCAGATGAAATACTAAAATTAGCAGAAACTCCTAGGCTAGAATTTCCTTATACAGAAATGATTGGAGATGGGGAATTAGAAGAGCATATAGTTACTGAGATACCTAGTATTAGGTCAGAAAAGAAAGTAACAGAGCCTTCTAATATAGTTCCATGCATACAATCAATGATTAACTTAGGCCCTCAAGAAGGGAATAGGCATCATACTGCTATGAGGATAATAAGTCATTTCAGGCGAAATGGGTTTCCTAGTAATTTCGTAAAGGCTGCAATGATGCATTGGAATGATAACAACCTTGAACAATCAGAGATAGAAAGATTGGTTGAGGACACTTATAACGGTGGATATTGCTACAGTTGTCAAGATAAATTGATGGTTAAACATTGTAAACCAAGGTGTGTATTCTTTAAGAGGAAAGATTATCTTATAGAGGTTAAAGGTGCCGAGGAATTGCAAGGAGAGCTACATGAAAGGTTGACAACTGACTTTAGTGGTAGATGTGTAGATTTATCAGGAATGCTTGGATTGAGTGTTGATAGTAAAATATATCCTGGAGAGCTAGTTACTATATTTGGCCCTACAGGATGTAATAAAACTACATTTGCACAGAATCTGGTACTAGGATTGGACTTTGTAAAGAATGAGATTGATAAGAAATATCAAATTCCTACATTATTCCTATCTCTAGAATTATCAGATTGGTATATGCATAAAAGGCACTTACAGATAGTAAGCGATACTGATAAAGATACTGTTAATGACAACTATTCAGGTATATATGAAAAGCATGGTCATCAATTACAGCATCTATCTATACAAACAGTTTCACCTACATTAGAACAGATAAAGGGAAAAATAAGAGAGCTGCAACCTGCTGTTGTAATCGTTGACTATATTGATTTAGTAGCAACGCCTAGCAACATAAGGTCAGAATACGAACAAATAAAATATATTTCTCATAGTTTGTCTAATATGGCTGTTAATATGGATATCATTATCATACAAATATCACAAGTAGCACGGGATTATTCACGTAACGAAGTTCTAGACTTGTACGCTGGCAAAGGCTCAGGAGCAATTGAGAATGCTAGTAGAAAAGTAATTGGCTTAAAAGGACAAGCTAATTCTAAGAATAAAACTGTTCAGATGTTTAAGAATACAGATGGAGAGTTATTTTCTTGTGAATTAGAATGGACTCCAAGCTTTAGAATGAGGAGAACTGATATATGATAGAATACTTCAACCTTGGAGATGGATTTTCTATAACTTTATTTAGAAGATTCTACATACAAGGAAATAGAGCGAAAAGAAGAGTAGGGACTTATTGGTCTTTAAGTATAGGATTATTTATGCTAGAGTTTACAATAGGCTTTGCTCTTAGAAGCAAAAAAGGCTACAAGCAAACAACACCATTAACAAAGGCGTAGTGAGATATGGCTAAGATGAAACGCAAGAAATCAAAGCGTAAAAGTATCTTAGACAATTGGCAGATTAGATTTGCCAAAGTATTGAAGGCTTTTCATGGGCATATGTGGAAAAATGTATTCCACAGGCTCATGAAAAAGTCTTCTACACTAAGGTCTTCGTTACGCAAAAGAAGTAAAGAGTATGAAGTAGAGTTTAATATAACTCTTAAAGAAATAAGAGACATGCTGTTAAAGTCTTATGGAAAGAAGTGTAAGTACTGTGGATGCAAAATGACTATAAAGAATACAGTGTGTGACCATGTAATACCACTTTCTTTGGGAGGTAAATCAAACTTAAAGAACTTGCAGCTAATATGCGGCAGGTGCAATACAAGGAAAGGAACGCTAACAGATAGACAGTATGGAAAAATACTAAGTTGGTTAAAAAGACAACCAGAAATAGTAGAAAAATATGTATTAAGAAAGTTAGCAAAATCAGATAGATATTAATGAGGAATAACAATGAATACACCAAGAGTGAAAATATGCAAAGAATGCAAAAAAGTAGAAGGAGAGGTTGAGTTTTATGGGAGATACAGGTCGCTATGCAAAAAATGCCACAATAAAGAATGCAAAGAATATAGGCAAAAAAACAAGCCAAAGCTCAAGTCCCATAGAAAGCCAGGCTATTGGTGGTACTGGGACATGGAAGCAGAACCCAGAAAATTCCCTAAGAGCCTACCTGGCCTCTAAATACGGAGAAAAGAAAATGAGAAAAAACAACGATAGTAAGTTTGATATAGATTTGCAGTTTGGAGAGATATTCGAAACCAAACTTGCTAATATATTGACTAGCAAGAAAATAGAAGTAAAAACAGAAAGAGATATATGGAAATCAACAGGAAACATTGCTGTTGAACTTAGGAGTAGGAACAAGCCTAGTGGTATACAAACAACAGAATCAGATTACTGGTGCCATATATTAACAGAGAATAGCATAGTGAAGGGGATAGTGATATTGCCGACAGAAGAAATGAAAAAAAGAATAAAAGAAATAAGGGCAGAAGGGCATGGAAGGCTTGAGCAAGGAGGAGATAATAATACAAGCGTTATGTTCCTATTGCCGTTAAAGGAGCTGTTTTGATTAAACTCAAAAAATGGAAAGAAATGAATCCAATCATCTCCATGGAAGGAAACACAAGATGGTATTCAATAAAAGGAAGCGGAGATTGGGTGCCATCAGTAACATCTATTTTATCTGTTGTAGATAAAGGAGAGAACTTTCTTAAATGGGTAGCAAGTCATGCAAGTTATGATATAGCATGTCAAGTAAGGGACGCTGCCGCAGAAAGAGGAACTTTAGTTCATGACATAGCAGAAGACCTTATGAAAGGAGAGGAAGTGCTAGTAAAAGATTATGGACCAGAAGTTATCAAAAGAGTTATGTGTTTTGAAAAGTGGTGGAAAGAAACAAATCCTGAGATAATAGCAATAGAAGAAATGCTTGCTTATCCAGGTATACGCTTTGCAGGTAGATTCGACTTTATAGCCAAAATAGATAATAAGAATGTCTTGATAGACATAAAAACAGGTGGTTACTATAAAAGTCATGATTTACAGGCAAGTTGTTATAAAATACTATGGGACACTATAATGGAGCAATGTGGCTATGGTAAGGAATACTACATAGATGAGCTTAGAGGGCTATATTTGGGCGATAGATGGATTAAAGGACCTAATCCTCAATATAAGCAATTAAAGTTCTTAGCAAAGGAAGTAGAAGGTGCTGTTAATTTATGGTACTGGATGAATAGCGATGGCAGAGGAAATCCTCCAAGACCTTTTAAGAAACGAAAGTTACCTTCTTCTTTTAAATTAAGTAATCAAGAAAAGAAAAAGGAGTTAATGGATGAGCCAGAGCAATACCTTTAAAAAAGGAACAAAAGTTAAGTATGTCTATAGAGAGAACGGTGTAAAAGTAATAGAAGAAAGGCTTGCCAAGCTGGAGGAGCTAGCACATCCTCCAGTTGAATGGCAGCAAGAGATAGAAAACTTAAAGCATAAAGTATATGTGCTTATAATGAAAATGAAAGAAATGGAGGAACGTATTGATGGACTATGCGGTAATTGCAAAAATATGCCACGAGATATTAATAAGTAGTAAAGTAAAGATTGCCTTTGTAAATACAATAGCAAGATACTTTGCTGATATAGACCCTAATTTTAATAAAAAGCTATTTAAAAAAGCTTGTGATGGCAAGGAGAAGTATGAATCAGAACCTGCTAATCCTGATAAAATGAATTTATATAGGAATATGAATGCTTTAAAAGGATTAAAAGAAGCTACAGCAAATATGTCTATTGTTGTAAAAAGAACATTGGAAGAAGATGGCGACAAATAGATATAAAGAAAGAATTGCATCAAAAACAGGTAGAAGTTACTTTGCTTGTGAAATATGTGGAACAGAAAAGGTTCAAGATAGGTGGATTTATAAAGCTTTTCAACATATAGAAGACCATATACCTAAAACCACTTTCAATACTTGTAAAAAATGTGTGTATAGGGAAGAATATGGGTCTAAAAACTTTAGAAAACAAATGAAGGAGGGTTCACTTGGCTAAAAAGAAAAAAAGTCCAAATAATGAGCAATTATGGCAATCAGTACAAACAATAGCACATGAGTGTGTTTCATTAAGAGAACGTCTAACTACATTGGAAAATCTCTTTGACTTATTACTTACATATAAAGGAGATAACCAAGATTTTATAGAATTTGTTAAATCAAAAGTTGGAGGAGATAAAAATGAAACTAACGAAGTTCAGGACACTGACAAAAAAGATAATGAAGGAAGTAGTGCAAACAAGGGAGCAGGGACAGAAAGAGTACGCGCGCACGCAGAGTGATGTATTTGCTAACTTTAAAAGGGTAGCAAAAGATTTGGATAGTTCTCCAGAAAAAGTTTTGCTAACCTACTTCCTAAAGCACAAAGACGGGATAGTAAGTTGGGCGAACGGGCATACATCGCAACGAGAGGATGTCCGAGGGAGAATAAAAGATGCAATAGTCTACCTTATGTTACTTTGGGGAATGGTTGAGGAAAAAAATAATACTTGATACATGGCGGCTAAAATAACATATTCCTTCCAGGGGTTGGTACTTTATAAACAGTGCCAGCCTCAATGTCCTTACGTCTTTGACTAGCTTTTCTCTGAGCCTGTAATAAGGGCAATCCTGTAAATTTACTAATACCATTAATAGGAGCATCAATCACATTGTTTGGTCCTATTACATCCTTTGCTAATCTTCCAAATGGGAACATAGTATAAATATAATAATCAGTTAATTTCTTATAATCGTTATCAAGCATAGCTCTCAGAGCAGGTGGCCCTAGTCTCATTATAGGAGGAGTCACTACTTGTAAGGGTGCGAGACCTGTGGGCCACGCTCCGAAAAATGCTCTATCTCTTGTTTCTTCATCACCAAACATCCAATCTGCTGTATCTTGGAACCAGTTCCAAGGAGCAGGCAATGCTGTTTCAAATAAAGAATAGGCGTATGCATTAGCAAGAGCAAATACAAATAAGTCCATTTGAGCCATTCTTTTAAATCTTTCAAATTCAGGAGTGCCTTGTCTATAGCCATGAATCTTAGCATCCCTCATAACATCATTTCTAAATTTAACAGAGTTCCAACTCCAAAGCTGGAAACGAGTTAATACTTTACCTAATGCTGTTCTTGCAAACGCTGGTCTAAATGGAGCTGAATACAAGAACTGAGTAGCTTTAACACCTTTCTTAGCCATCTCAATAAGGAATGGATGCCTTGGGTCTGTAATAGCACCATTAAAGGATTCCCATGCTTGTATATAATGAGCCATAAACGCATCTCTACGCAGTGCCTTCTCAGGAACAGTTA
>CEQV01027548.1_pt1 | contig 11567 bp, 8 predicted proteins | sample 530971 | NCBI WGS metagenome assembly CEQV01 (sample SAMEA2621173, study PRJEB7988) | marine metagenome | biome: marine biome (ENVO:00000447); feature: deep chlorophyll maximum layer (ENVO:xxxxxxxx); material: "saline water (ENVO:00002010), including plankton (ENVO:xxxxxxxx)" | depth 100 m
GCTAATCAAACACAAGAAGAGAGTCCTGAATTGAGGCATTTAACAGCAGATTTACTTTTACAAGATCAGCTTGAAAGCAAGCAAACAGTAAATAGAATGGTTAATATGCACAAAGGGATAGACGATATTAGCACTAAATTTCAAAACGCTTATACTGATTTTAAAGCAAATCCAACAATGGAAAACCTTGCAAGTGCTCGTCAACTTAGAGAGCAGTTAATAGATCAAGTAACAAAACTTCAAAATATACAAGATGGATTAGGAGAAGAAGGTCGAAAAGAAATAGAAAACAATATAGGGGATATACCAATTGCTTTAAGACATTTTGGTGCTGATTTTGATTGGTGGGCACAAACTGGCACAACCCTTAAAGAATCATTAAACAAAAGTCTATATACTGTTGCTGATTGGGGCATGCTAGCATCAGATGGTGCATCAACAGGAGGAGCCCTTTTAGGCCCTGTCGGCATGTTCGGAGGCATGGCTAAATCTTTAATAAATCCTAAATATACAGTTAAGGAAAGAAACGAAAGAATAGAAAGGCTTACAAAAGATAAATATGGACAAGGGCTTGTAAGTATAGGCAGAGAATTAAGAGCTGAAAAAGAGCTACAAGATGAGCAGTTTACTGTAGAAGAAGTATATAATAACTCTGATTTATGGGGTAAATATTATTTAGATTCTTTTTCTAATTTTGTGCCATCACTTATAATGGCTAGTGCCGGAGGGTGGTCAGCTATGGGATTATTTGCAACAGCTGGATGGGGACAAATAGGAATGGAAACCGCAATAAAACAAGCGGAAGCTGCAGAAGAAAGCAAATGGCTTCAAGACCAATTAAAGAATCCAGAATCAAAACTTGATCAGTTTACAATAATAGATTACCAAAACAGATTAGAGGAAAATGGAAAAATATTAGGAATATCTAATTTTAAAGATTTATCATCTAAAGTTACTTATGCCGCAGCAGAAGTTGTATTTGAAAGGCTTGGTACAATGAGAATTATGGAGAGTATCAAAAAAGGTATTATGGGATTACCAGCAGATACTTTTGGGGCAGCAATAAAAGCTATGGGTAAAAACTGGGCTATAAATTCAGGTATAGAAGGTACTACAGAGGGATTAACATCAATAGTACAAAATTGGTCAGATATTATGATAATGGGTAAAGAGGATGTTTCATTACTTGACGGAGTAACAGAAGCTTTTACACAAGGTGTTTTAATGGGAGGTGGTATGACTCTTGCCGCGGGCCCTATGTCTATACAACATACAATTTGGACTGGAATAGCATCAAGGCAAGAAATGCAAAAAATAAATAAAGCTTTTGATCAAATTCAACAATTATGGCCAAAAGATCGTGCTGGAAACCCTAAACCTTATAATACACTACCACAAAAAACTAAAGATTTAATAAACGAAATTGCAGGAGAAAATAAAACAGTTGTAAAAGATATAATGGACGGGTTAACAAATGGCAATATTACATTTGAACAGTGGAAATCAATAGAAAAGATTAATACTAAAATGAGAAAGACTCGAAATGAATTATTAAACTTTGCTTTAAGAAAAGATATGGGGGCCGCCGAATTAGCCGCTACACAAAGAGAATTAAGAAAAAGATATGAAAAGTTAGATCAGCAAAGAGAAGAACTAATTCAAGGCACTAGATTATCTGAAAAAGGTAAATCCAATGTTACTAAAAATAAAGTTAGATTTGATGCTGGAATGGGCTGGGATTTGTATTCATCAAGAATGCAAACAGAAAGCAGGGGTAGAATGGAGCTCGAATTCCAAGGATTAAATAGTAGAAATAAAACAGATAGATATAATAAAGCAAAAGAGGAATTAAGAAACGAAAAAGGAAAACGCAAGCATATTAAAAAAGAAGAGGTTGTAATAAGAGCAAGAGAGAATTATATAGCAGAACAATATAGGGAAAAAATTGAGAAAGGCATGGAAAATGCTAAAGCTTGGAATGACGGTGATAATTTAGGAGCAACATTCCATCAAGCTGAAACAATTGAAGAATATGTTGCGGCATTAAAAGAAGCTGACCCAACAATTACTAAAAGCGAAATAAATAAATTAATTGGAAAATTAAAAGGAGGAGGCCTTGAAGGACAAAATTTAAATGATCATGTAATAGTATATATGCCTAATGCTATAAAAAATGGTAGGACAGGAGTATTTGCTCATGAATTATTGCATACTGTTGCTTTGAAAAAATTTGGTAAAACAATAGACCAAGCGGGAGAAAATTTATTAAATTATTTAAAAACTAAAGATAAAGACCTATATGAAAAAGTGCTTTTTAGGGTAGACCAAAATTATACTCAAAGAGATGACACGGGTAATTTAATAAAAGATGAAACTACAGGAGAATATAAGAAAAATGAATTTTATTACGAAGAAGTAATGAATGCAATGTCTGATGTATTAGCAGATGGACACAAAATAAAAGAGGGGGCTATAGGGCACTTTAAAAATATTGCAAACTTATTACTATCTAAAACAGGGGCAACCCAATTTTTTAGAGCAGATGAAGCTTCCTCTGAGGGTGCTTTTAATTTTGTAAGAGACTTTAATCAAAAAGCTCATTTTGGTAAAGAAACAGCATCTTATTCTGATGCAATAACAAAACCTCTTGATAAAGTGTCTAAAAAGCGTATACTTAAAGATGAAGACGCTAAACTTTCCGAAACAAAACCAACAGCACAAGAAAGCAGAGCTGAATTTGAAGCTAGATTAAAAAGAGACTTCCCTAGAGCAACAAAAGAACAAATAGACGCTCAATTAAGATTACTTCGTCGTACTCCTTCTTTCCGTTTTAGAGAAATGGCAATTAAAGAAGCTAAAGAAAGCGGCAAAGAGTTTAGGATTAATGATATGGGAGATGTTGTGTATATAGAAGGAGGGCCTTTAACAGGCAAGGATAAAAAAACAAAACTCGCAGCAGCTAGGAAAATAAGCAAAGGTAAATTTAGTGAAACTATAAATAATGCATATAATAATCTTACCCCAGGGCAGCTTAAAACTATTAAAACCTTAAAAAGTAAAGATCCCCTTAAAGAACTTGCGGATAAAGAAGACACCCTTACAGAAACACTTAAAACCCTTGCTCAAGAAGGAAAAGGTAAAACTAAAGAATTTACAGATTTAAATTCAGAGTTAAATGAAATAAAAGATGCAAGAGGTGCTTGGTTTGATATACAAGAATCAATTAGACCTTTAATTGCAGGTATAGTTAGTAATAAATATCGTGAAAACTTAAAGATTTTAGCTCCGCAAGACGCAAAAGCTAAAAAACAAGATATAATAGAAAACACCCTTACAAATCATGTATTAAACTTTGTACAAAAATATGATCCTTCAAAATTAAAAGGGGCTGAGAGTACATTGGAGGGTTATTTAATGCAAAAGCTAAATGTATACAGGCCAGGTACAAAAGAAAGAATATCTTTAATAGAGGCTAGAATAATTGCAGAAGCATCAAAAGTAGGTTTAGACAAAGGAGCGGATCTAGATAACATAAAAGAACCAGTTATAGAAAAAGAGGAAGCACCCTCACCTGCAGAAATAGAGGGAGCTAAAGCAATGCCTGGGAGAAACACTATAGATAGAGTAAAACTATCTGGGGAACTACAAACAAGGGCATTAAATGCTGTTGAGACAACCCTGCAAACAATGTTACCAGATATTGGTAAAAAGGTTGGGAAAAATTTTAGAAATGAATTTAATAAAACTATTGAATTAAAACTACAAGGAGAAGTTAAAAGCGCTTTATATGGTTTCGGGTTCACTAAAGAGCAAAAAACACCTAACGCAGATCAATCAAATAATTATTATAATCATATTGCTGATAACCAAGAAGGGATATATGAAATAATGACTCAACAGCGTAATTCTGTAGAGGGGGTAATAGACCCAAATTTTGATCCTAGAAAAATGGCTAAAAGCCCTTTATTAAATAATCTTTTCTTATTACAAAGATATAGACCAGATGGCAAACCAGCAAGAGGTAAAACCACAAAAACAGGAAAAGACACATATTCCGGGCCTTTAATTTATGAAGGGAGAAGAAACTGGAATGAAACCTTAACCATAAACCAGACTATTGAGTTTTATGAAAAAGCACTAGAAACCGCAAGTGAAACAGCAAAAGGGTATTTAAAAGAAAAGCTCGCTTTTTTTAAAGAGTTAAAAGGTAAGTCTCAAAATGAAATTACAGACGCTATCATTAAAGAATTTAATATGCCTCGTAATAAAGCAGAAGAACTAAGTGGAAAAAACAAAATATCTTTAACGCAACTTCATTTTCACGACCAATTTGTAAATCCTAGAAACAAAAACAGAGTCCAAAGACGAGAATTTTTAACTAGTGTATTGGCAAATGAAATTGCTTTTGACGAAGCGTTAACAGCATTACAAAACCAAACTGTAAAAGATAAATTAAAATTTACACAAAAACAAGAAATAGAAAACTTTACTAATGAGTTTGCAGCTAATATTAGGAGGGGTCGTTATACGCGATATAGTAATTCATTAGGCACCCATGTCAACAGGGACCCTGAATATGCAGAATTAGTACATCGTTTAATTCCTACAATGGTTAATTTAACCAAAAAAGGGTTTTATTTAGGAGAGGCATATGAAAAAGTTTTAAATAAATATATTACTGAATTAAATATATTAAATGTAATACAAGAAAGTATTGAAATAAGTATAGCTGAGCAAAACGCGTATAGCAAAGCACATGATGATACAAAAACAGATGAAAACATAGGAGATCAATTAGAACATATGCTTTTAGCTTCAATAGGTATTGACCCTAAATATTGGCAAAAAGGTGGTAAAAGGATAAGCCTATTTACTGCAGATAACTCCGCGATGACAAGTAACATGACTTCAAGGCTAAGGGAGAAAAAAGATAAAGAAGGTAAATTATTTACTGAAAATGAAAAAACAGAATTATTTAATGAAGTAATTTCAAAACTATTTACTTCTTCTGGCCCAGTTTTACATTTACTTTCCAGTAAATATTTTGGGAACATTAATAAAGAAATTATAAATCAAGAATTTTTAGAAAAAGAGGGTATAAGCGGACTACCTACATTTAGAAAATATCTTAAAGATAAAGGCTTAATTGATTTCGAACTTACCAGTACAAACGAGTTTATAAAGCGAAGCCCAGAAAGCTTGGCTCATACTAGGGCTATTGTATCAGGAAGGCCAGACAAAAAATCTATTGCAAACCAACATATTGAAGAAGGCCCTAGAACAAAGATTAGAAATGAATGGTTAAAAGGTGAAGATGTAAAAGTAGAAAATATACAAGAAATATTTAGCAATGCTCTTATAGAGCTATTTACAGTTGATTTAAATCTTAGAAAAGAAATAAAAGCGGCTAAAGACTCCGGCAGTACAAATAATACTAATCTTGAAGCTTTAAAATCACAACAAGCTTTATTTAGAAAATTCTTTGGCTATTTTGTTATGAATTCTCAAACTGGTAATCTAAGCAGAAGTATTTTAAGAGCATTACAAAAAACATATACTGTTGTAATAGACGATGTAACTATGAACACAAAACCTGGTGCGGATATAAGAGGGGATTATATGTTTGAACATGTTCCTAGTTTAAACGAATTAGTACAAACTTTAAACACTATAGTGGGGAAAGGGATTAAGCTTAATAGTGAAAAAGACATTAAAGAACATGTAAATAAAGAAATGGGTAAAGTATATAATAAAGCAACTGGTATTTATTGGCATAGTAAATACGGGTATATATATGGTTCCAAATTAATAAAACATAAAATTAATAATATTTATGATGTTATTACTGATGAAGTATTACAAGACGGTTTAAGAAGAGCTAAAGAAAATAGTGTAAAAGGTGAACTAAAAGACAAACGAATAGCAAAAGCGTTTATTGACTTTGTTACAAAAGACGGTAAATTAAGACCAATTCAAGATATAAGGCAAGATATTAATACAGAGATACAAATGGCTAAAGAAAGAAATGATAACCAAGAAGGAGCCTCAAGTAGAGATGTTGAATTAGAAAAACAAGGGATTAATTTAGACGTATTTAGTTATGAAAAATTTATAAAAGGATATGAAAAACAAAATAAAAGAATAAGAGATTCTGTAACATATAAAGCTGTCACAAGAAGTGCTAAATATAGTGAAATGCTAGATGGTCTTCCTGGTAAAAAAGGGAAAAGATCAAGGAAAATTTTAACCGGTAAAGACGTTGAGTCTTTGGCTAAAAGAATAGCAAATAAAGATGGTTTAGATTTTTGGAATAAAGCAAATTTATTTATGCCTTATAATACTGAAGACTTATGGGGGATGATACATACATTAGCTAGAAAGGGTAAGCTGGGGGAAATGGATTTACAAATGATGAAAGAAGACATAATGGATCCTTATATTGCAGCTAAAACCTCTTTAGATAATATCCAAGTAAACTTAGGATCAAAGCTTGGAAATTTAGAAAAAGAATTAAATAAACAGAAAAAAAGTAAAGGGAAATGGTTGAATAAAGAGATTTTTAAAAAGAAATTTAGTATAGAAAATCATTTAAAAGATCCTAATGGAATAGGGCTTGATTACTTTACAATACAAGATGCGGTTAGAGTATATATATGGAAACAAGATAAAACCAATCCCCCAGAGTTAAGCGTTAAGCTAAGAAGCGCGCTTGTCCAAACCGTTAAAAACGATCCTATCCTTAAAAAATATGCTGAAGGTTTGAGAAGTGCATATGGGGGTAACGGCAAATATCCTAAGCCAGAAAACAATTGGCAATCAGCTACTATTGGTATAGATATGAGCAACTACATGAATAAAGTTGTACGACCTGATAAATTTAAAACGTGGAATAAAAATATAAAAACTATTTTTAATGCTAAAAATAAAGCAAAAATTATAGCAGCTTTTGGCCAAGATTATTGGAATAATTTAGAGCTTATCCTTAAAAGAGCAAAAGCAGGTAGTAACAGGGTTGGCCCAAGGGGCGATAATGAAACTAATGCGTTTATGGATTTTATTAATGACGCACAATCTGTTATTATGTTTTGGAATACTCGTTCAGCAGGATTACAGACAATATCTACAGCAAATTATATTAATTATACTGATAATACTATGTCTAAAGCCGGTGGGGCTATGTTAAATACTAAACAATTTGCAGCTGATCTTGCGTTTCTTTGGAATTCTGATTTTGTGAAAAACAGAAGAGGGGCTGCTGGTTGGAATATACAAGAAGCGGAATTAATACAAGCTTTAAATAGAGGCGGAAGTAGAGCAGCTAATTTATATGATGTGCTTATGAGGGGGACTAGAAATCAATTAAGAAAAGGATTTACCCCTACAAAATTTGCTGATAGTGCTGCTATTGTTTTCGGGGGCGCTACTTTTTATAGAAATAGAATAAATTCTCTTTTAAAGCAAGGCATGACAGAAAAACAAGCCCAAGAAAAAGCGTTTCAGGATTTTGTAGCATTAACAAAACCAGCACAACAATCTTCAGACCCCGCTTTTGTTTCTAATATTCAAGCTGGAGGGTTAGGGAGACCTATATTTTCTTTTGCAAATGTTCTTTTTGCTTATAATAGACTTGCAAAAAGAGATTTCGTAGATTTAATTAAAGGGAGAAGGGTGCTTAAAGAAGACGGCACGTATATGTCTAAAGGTAGAAGCTCTATGGTAAGGTTACAAAGAATAGCTTGGTATACGACTATACAAAATGTATTTTTCCAAAGTCTTCAATCAGCAGCGTTTATGTTATTATTTAAAGATGATGAAGAAGAGGCTAAAATGACTGATAAACAAAAAGAACAAAGAGAAAAATTTATAGACAACAAAATTTTCAGAGTTTGGAACGGAGGAATAGACGCTATATTAAGAGGGGGTGGTGTAAAAACAGCAATAATAGCTATGCTTAAAAATGTTGCTATTGAGCGTCAAAAACAAAAAGCAAGAGGCGCCGCGGAATTTGACGAATGGGGAACTCAAACAAGAAAAGAAAACACTTGGCTTAGAGATGAAGACGAAATTGTATTGGAATATTTTGCTCTTTCCCCACCCCTTGATCAAAAGCTTAGAAAATTAAAAAGAATAGAAGGAACAAGTATAGGAAGAGGATACCCCTCTATAGTTCCGCCAGAGGTAGATATTACCGCAAATGTTTTATCAGCGGGTAATATACCAGCAGATAGACTATTACAGAAAGCTACTAATGTATATGACGCTATTACTTCAGAAGCTACAGCGTTTGAAAGAGTTTTGATGTTAGGTGGTTGGCCTTCATATGACTTAGGGGTAGAAGGTAAAAGACTATTTGATAAAGATGGTAATTATATTGGTAATGGGTTACCCAAAGAAGAATCAAAACCAAAAAGATCAACAGGAGGAGATACATCAGGTCCTAAACGAAGTAAAAATTAATATATTATGGAAAATATAAGTAAACACATATCATATAAAGAAGGTATTAGATCTAATACTGCAATGAGATTAAATATAAACAATATTCCAGATGATTACCATTTAGGTAATATGGAAGCTATAGCGATAAATATATTTGAGCCTTTAAGAGAATGGACTGGAGGCCCAATTAAAATTAATTCTTTTTATAGGTGTGCTGAATTAAATACTGCAATAGGAGGAAGTTCAAAATCACAGCATTGTCAAGGTAGGGCAATTGATATTGACGATACTTTTGGATATAAAACAAATGCGGAAATGTACAACTATATAAAAGAAAACTTAAACTTTGATCAACTTATATGGGAATTTGGTAATGATACAAACCCTGATTGGGTTCATGTAAGCTACGTGTCTAATGAACAAAATAGAAATCGTTGTTTAAAAGCAGAAAGAGTTGAAGGTAAAGCTGTGTATAGCATAATATGAAATATTTAATACCTTACCTTTTGCTGTTAATGCTTTCATCTTGTTATACAATTAAAAGCAGCGTTGTAGATAGATTAGAAAATGTTTGGCCTGAAAGCTTGCATTATCATGAAGATGGAATATATAAATCAGGTAAAGACACTATAATATCAAAACCTAAGATTAAATATTATCCGGTATATATTTATAGAACTACGCCTTATTTTAATCACTATTATACTCCTTATAGATACCCTAATTATTATAATCAATATTATCCATATAACAATTATAGATATAATAATAGCGGATCTAATTATACACCTTCTTTTGGTAATTCAAACAGAGGCAGTAGCGGTAGATCATCCGCCCCGTCTGCACCCTCTCCTTCACCCTCGCCATCACCATCAGCTGGTAAAAGCAAAGGCGGTAAAATCCAATAAAAAAGGCCGATAAAAAATTACCGACCTTTAAACTAATTAAACATACATAAATAAACTATAATTAATATGAAAACTAACTAATTATGGTTTTTCTTTATTTTCCTTTGTATTTTCTTTCGTAAGCTTATCTAAAGCTTTTTTATATCCAGGCATTCTTTTAAGTACTTCTAAAGTACCTATAGTCATATTCTGGGTTTTCACAACCTCTTTAATAACCTCATCGATTAACCCTTCTAAATGGGCAATTTTATTAAACATCTGTATTAACTTACTCTCCTTCATAACTTTTACATATTGTTGTTACTTGAACTATTTGAGTACACACCCCTACTTTACATTCATTTATTAATTCTTCATCTTCATAAGAATATTCAAAACAATGATCTTCTTCCGGAGAACAAGAAGCTATAATCATAAATAAAATAAGCATAATAAAAAGCACTAAATAATCTATTGTTTTCATCTATACTCATTTCTTAATAATAGTTTCCCTGTGTATTCATCAATTGTTTTTATAAGCCTATATATCTTTCTGGACTGTATTTTTATATTATCTCTTTCTGACTTAGATGTTTCAGCCCCCATATTACAATATAAATCCGCGTCAATTTCAAGGAGAGTGTCTATCTTTTTCCTTTTTGACCACGAAGTAAACGCTGCTATTTTTTCTATATCATCTATCGTATATCCCATTGTGAATTGTTTTATTTTCAATTAATTCAAAATTACGAATTTTATCTAACTCTAATTTAGCTTTATAATATTTTTCTTTAAGCAAGATATGATTTAAAAATAATTCTTTATATCTATCCTCTAGGGTTGTTTCTAAATAAGGATTAGCAAAATTAAACTTTTCTTTAAGCCTAAGCCGTGCTTCATTATATATTGCTAAATATCTATCTTCATTCCAATGCTTAAAGTTTTTAAATAATTTTAATCCATGTAATACTGATGCATGGTCTTTATTAATTACTGCTCCAATATCTGTTAAAGCATAAGGAGTGAGATCTCTACATAATCTAAAAAAGACGGCGCGTTGGTACACGTTATGCCTTTGCCTATTGGGATTACTAAAATCATTTTTAAATAAGTCTATTAATAAGTTTTTGATTTGATTTAATTCCATATTATTTTCTATAAATTGTTAAACAAAAATCCACTAGGGGTAAATATAATACATGATCGTCGTATCCGTCCATTTTATAACTTCTAACCCCTATTAATATTCCTGGATAAAACCCTATGTGTATTTCCCAGTGTACGTTGTGTTTGTCTTTACTCATCTTTTTCTTCCTTGTCCTTTATATTTCTTTTTATAATATTTGCTAGACTTAACCTTGCTTGTTTTTGTCTTAGCGTGTACTCCTGGCCTGCGCTTTTTTGGTTTTTCAAAATAACTATATATTATTCGCTTAGCCATTTATTTTTATATTATACTCTTCATGTATTGCAACAAGGTCTTTCCATTTTATGTACCCCTTGCTTTCGATACACCATTTTAAAAATTTATTTATTTGCCTTTCTTTATACTTGTCTCTCGCGTTTTGTTTCGAGAATTTAGTATTAGCTTCACTGTTTCGTCGCATTCTTTTTGGTTTTGGGGTTTATATAATGTAACCCCAGGAATTTGTTCTACTATATGTTTTTTAAACAATTTCCACCGCATAGAAAACGTTTCATTCGCTCTCCCTTTACATTCAATTATAAAACCCTCACCTTCAAAATCTGGTGTGTATTTTATTGGTTGAATACTTTTTTTACCTCTGTCTTTAAATGCCCCTTTAGCATTAGCTGTTCTTTCATAACTTTCATGGTCAAAATAAAAACCAGGAATTAAAACAAAGGTTCTATGCTCATAATGAGCTTTAATTTTACTGTCCTTTAGTGCAATATACATATATTTTTCCAAACCTGATGCAAAAGTAATACCATCATGGGTAACTTTTTTTGATTGAACAGGGCCCCTTTTCTTACTCCTCCTTATCCTTCTCATTGTAATTCTTTAACAAGACCTCTTGTAGTTCATCTGCTAAAACAGCTTTAAGTTTTTCTATATAATTAACAGCATCCATAAGCTCTTCCTGTATATTGTTAAGCCATTCATTAATAGACTTGCTATCTTGGTCTAATGTTATTTTGTACTTATCAAAACCCACATTAGATCTTGATATAAACTTTTCTACTACTTTTTGTATAATAGGGTCTCTAAAATCGTATCCT
>CEQV01043521.1_pt1 | contig 11548 bp, 6 predicted proteins | sample 530971 | NCBI WGS metagenome assembly CEQV01 (sample SAMEA2621173, study PRJEB7988) | marine metagenome | biome: marine biome (ENVO:00000447); feature: deep chlorophyll maximum layer (ENVO:xxxxxxxx); material: "saline water (ENVO:00002010), including plankton (ENVO:xxxxxxxx)" | depth 100 m
ACAGGTTTGAAATTACTTCACAGCCTACGTATGCATTTGATAGTTCTAATAAGAAAGTTACAACTACCTATACGAAAACTAATAGGGCACTTGCAGACAGCAACGCTGTTGATGAGAGTGGCAATCCTGTGCTAGACGATCACGATAATCAGATAGTAATACTTGGTTTGAAGTCCGTAGCTAAGAACAAGTGCAAGACAACAGCAAATGAATTGATAAGGAGATTTAATTGGTTAGTAGAAAGATATACATATGATAACAGTAAAACAATTCCTAGTGCAGTATCCACTTACGTTACAAATGTTAGAAATAGTTGCACTTCTATTTGCAATGCCATTGACAATAGTGCTAATATGGCTGCTTTCAAGGCATTACATAATGATACATATGACAGTGATGGGGTTCTTACAGCAGTTGCTACGGTTAATAACTGGCCTGATGACTATAATGTTAAAACTTATGAGAGGTAAATAAAATATGAAAAAGTATATCTTATATTCAGTTATACTCCACATGCTGTTTTTAACACTATCATATTGTGCTGTTGCTAATGATATTATAAAAAGAAAAATCACAATGGAATATACCTGTGCAGAAAGAAACTTTGCAGTTAGTGATTTAAACAACAGATTAGAACTTACAAGGACAGCCTTTGCAGTGACTTCTAATAATAGTGTTATAGAAATATATACAAATAAGTATAGAGGCAATTGGTTAATCATGGTAACAGGAACAGATAAAGTTACCTGTGGGCTCATGGGCGGACAACAAGAATTTATATTTGAATAACAAAAAGGAAAAATTAATGGAACTAGACCCTACTATGATATGGAATCTCGTACTGACGTTGATCGTAGCACCTTTTGCTTGGGCATTCTCTAAGATGTTTCAAGAAGTAAAGCGACTGCAGATTCTACTTAATTTAACTAGAGAAGAATATGCGAAGAGAAGTGATGTACAGCTAGAAGTGAAGGAAGTTATTTCACATCTGCAAAGATTAGAAGATAAAATAGATAGGTTTATAGAGAGGAATAGGAGTTAAACATGGCAAAACTAGCAGATTTACTAAATACAGGAAAAATGCCTGTGCGTAAATTTAAAAAACCTATGCAGGGGTTTCAAGAGGGTGGAGAAACTACTGAAGAAACTACGCCTACATATAATCAATACCCCGGAGCTGCTGGACAGGATTTACCTACTACGGTAGGAGGGGCAGGAACAGCAGGTGTACAGCAAACGGGTGAAGCTACTGGATTTCCTAGTGCTGCTGTAACTCAGTCTACTGAAGAGAAAGTAACTGACACTCCTGTGACTAGACCTATAAGCGGAGTATTACCGGGCCAAAAAGTAGGTTTGACTGAGGGAGAAACAGTGGTTCCTGTTACTACGACTACTGTATCTACAGACGAATTAATTAATTTTGGACAAGGTAATATGACACAATTACCTACTGCTCCTACAGTTACATCTCAAGGTGCTGTTGCTACTGATGTGTCAAATCCTACAATAACAGCTGCTAATACATATTCTGCTTATACACAATTAAATACACCTCAAATGGCTGCTGCTCAAGGTTCTGTATCTCCAGCCTCTATCATAGGAGACCCTACTGAGTTTGCAAAAACAGCAGCTGTCGAAGGAACAGTCTCACAAGAATCTGTAGCTGGAAATGTAACAGGACAAGTATCTAATCTAGGCACTGTAAAAGGACAAATTGAATCGCTGTTTGCAGCTATGGAAAATGGAGAAACTTTGCCAGCATGGGCTGCTCCTGCTGTACGTAAAGTAAATGCTATTATGCAACAAAGAGGTTTAGGTTCTTCTTCAATGGCAGCTGCTGCAATTACAAATGCTATCTATGAATCTGCTCTGCCAATTGCTGCTGCTGATGCTAAAACATATTCTGCAGTAGATTTAACTAATTTAACTAATCAACAACAAACAACCTTGCAAAATGCTATGACGTATGCAGCGATGGACAAAGCAAATATGGGTGCTAGATTGCAAGCTGCTGTAGATAATGCAAAAGCATTTTTAACTTTAGACGTTAAGGATATGGATAATGCACAGAGAGTAAATGAAATAAATCACCAGACAAATATGCAAAAGATGCTAACTGATATATCACAAGAAAATGCTTCTAGACAATTTAATGCAAAGACACAAAATGAAGTAGATGAATTTTTTGCAGAATTAAATGCTCAAATAGGAAATGCTAATAATAACAGATCCGCTTCTATATCGCAAGTAAATGCAGACCAAGCTAATTCTATGAATAGATTTGTAGCACAGATGAAAGACAGCAGAGATAAGTTCGATGCAAATATGGCTACGCAAATTCTCTCTTCAAATGCACAGTGGAGAAGAGATATAAACACTAGAGATACTGCTGCACAGAATGAATCAAATCGAATAAACGCACAGAATATGTTAAATTTAACTAAACAATCACACGCTAATTTATGGCAAAGATACAGAGATGAAGCACAGTGGGTTATGCAAGCTAGTGAAAGTAATATACAAAGAGCACATCAATCTGCTATGATAGCTCAAGAATCAGAAGTACAATCTGAATTTTATGATAAACAATTTAAAGATTCGGTTAATGTTGCTGTAGGTCAGGGAGCATACAATCTGTTAATGAAAGGTATATTTGGTTAATTAAAAATAGTATGAGGTATACACAATGAGTTTAAAGAATAGTTTAAGAAACATTTTCAAAAATGAAGAAGGTCTGTATGATCTATCTACTACAGACACGGATAAAACCATAGAGTTTGCAAAAGGTGATTTTAAAAGATTTTCAGAAGGAGGGGGAATTGCAGATAGATATGATAGTTATGGAGAGTATGGTACGTCTGCGGAATACAAAGCAAACACTAAAAATTTTAGTGGAGCTAGTGCTCAAGATATTGCAGGATTTGGTAATTATCAAGATTATGCTCAATCACAATTAGCTGCAACAAAATATTACGGTAGTTATGGAGAATACGCTAAGGCTAACCCAATAAAACCTAGAAAAATTACTAATTATGCTAATATTAATAAAGAGACAGCTAGAAATATAGGCTATACAGGAATGTTAGCTCCTGAATTTCGTAAAAAATCTAGTAGTTTATGGGAGACAATAGTGGGAGCTTCAAATAAAATAGCAGATAGTGAGTTAGTAGGAAAATTTATAGATAATTTAAAAGCATATTATAAAAAAGGAAAAGGAGATGAATTAGGAGGGTCTCCTGATCCCTACGGTTCACAAAAAAAATTTAAACCTTCTTCAGTAAGAGCAAGAGGCACTGTAGGTGCTCAATTTAGACAAGGCCAGAGGAACAGCCCTGTTACTCAACAGCTTGCACAGGCTTTTAATCCCAGAGTAAATTCACCTTTAGCTAAGTTTCTAATGGCTAACATGGGTACTTCAGGAGTGAACACTAAAGGGTTAGCTACTTTTACAGATAAGATTTCTGTTCGTAAACCTAGGTATTACAGCAATGTTGTAGATCCTAACACTCCTACTTTTACTTTACCAACAAGGACATAATTATGAAATATGAAGTAGAAAAAGCAAATGATAACATAGCAGAAGAGGCAAAACCGCAACCCGGTTCTATAGAAGCCTTAGATCCTTTTTCCGCACCTGTACCCGGACAATCTTTAACAGCAGAGCCGGGAAGTCAAAAATTTGAAAGACCTCCAGAAATGGTAAATCCTGATGAGGCTACTATGTTTGTTATTGGAAGATTAGAAGAAGACAGAGAAGCTAAAGAAGTACAGCTAAGTCAAATAGCTTCTGGAGTACCTATAGAGTATATTGTAAACACTATAGCTTTTACAGGTTTTTCAGAAGGTATGTGGACACCTGATGTTGCTGAATTAATTAAACCTCCTCTGGCTATGTACTTTATAATAACAGCCATGGCTGAAAATATTCCAATGGTTGTATTTAATCCTAGAGAAAGTAATGTAGGAAAAGTACCTGTAAATGAAATGGCAGACAGCATGAGTGCATTAAATCCAGAAGGATATGAAGCTGTACATAATAATTTAAATATGCAAAAGGCAGGAGAAGAACAGATGGCAAATAGTTTTTTAGGATCGCCAGAAGAAGCGATTCCTATGGAAGAAACAATGCCTATGGAAGAAGGTTTATCAAATGAAGAATTAATGGCTGGGATACCAGAAGAAGGAGGAATGTTATCATGAGTTTTTTTGGAGGATTTGCAAAAGGGTTTGTAGGAGGTTTTAATGAAGATGTAGCTGCTCAAAGAGCTGCAGACTTAGAAAGAACAAAATACATGGAAAAGGCTAAATGGGAAGCAGCTTACGGTAAGAAAGTTGATGACAGTGCTAATACTCTTAATTTTGGTGCTCTTAGAACATCGGATGGTGTAGAAATAGATTTTGGTGTAGTAAAAAATTATACAGAAACAAATAAAGAACTGGCTGCTGAAGATAATATAATAAGAACGGATCAGTTATTTAGAACACCTTTTAGTGAAATAGCTGCTGCTCAAGGAAAATTTTCTGTAGATAATAGAGATTTTATGACTGTGTTAAATTCTTCTTCTCAAGGAAATGCAGCAGAATATAAATCACTTTACGCACCTATACTTCACGGAGCACAAACTTTTTTACAGACTAATTCAGAATTTATAGAAACTGAAAATAATAAATTAACAAAAGACGTTCAATTATATTATAAATATCCTTGGAAAAAACATAATAATTGGGTGTTTGATATGATAAGTAACGATCTTAGCAATTACAATCTAGATAGGCTAAACAACCAGACGATAAATGTAGATGATATAATAAAAGATTATCCAAAAACTATAAACAAAAAGCCGGTTGATAAAACTATACTTAAAAGAATTGTAAGTACGGCTATAAGAAATAGAAACCCTGTTGGTGCTAATAATTTAGACGGAGGTCGTGCTAGTATTGCAAACGTAAATACTACTGCTCTTGTAAATATGGGTCTTATGAAAGAAGGCGATAAATATTCTTCTTCAGAAAAAATAATGATGTCTTCTTATATGATAGGACAAGTTGGTAGAAATTTTAATGAACTTGCAGATAATAAAGGGTTTCTTAATGATGTATTAACACGTATATACAACAATTCTGATCCGAACAGTGCTTATTATTTAAATCCACGCACTAGACTTTATGATATACAAACAGCTCTTGCTTATCACTTGCCTAGAAATTCAATAGTAACAAAACCGGGAAATTATATTGCTGTAAAAGATTTTAACAAAATGGTAACGGATGATGGTTTTATTCCTAAAGATGTTAGAGGTGCTTGGACGAAATCAATGGGTTCTGTACATAGAGCTGAAGCAATATTAAGGAGAGTAAAATCATTTACTGAAGGCAGCAAAGGAAAAGAATATGTTCCTTTAGGAATTTGGCAGACTGCAGCATTGTATGGAAGAGGTTTAGTAGAAGCTCCGGGTCAAATTGTGGGTATGTTTAAATCTGTAATTGATATCAGGCCAAATTTTTTAAGTACAAATGAAGAAGGTACTTCTTGGTTGATGGATGATTTTGGAAGATCAACAGCAGGGTTAGAGGCAGCAAATAAAACTATAAGTGATTTAAGAGCAGCAAATAAAGAAATGGATGATCTGGAATTTTATCAGAATTTAAAAGTAGTATCTGAAGGAGTAGAAATTACTGGTTTTGATATTACTCAACAACAAGCTAATGATGCAAATTCAGCTATTATACAATATCATTCATACTTATTAGCTTTTGAAATGGCTGCTGCTATACAGGGAGGAGGAGATAGTAGAACTATTTCTGATAGAGATGTTAATATCATGCAAAAAGCAATAGCTTCAAGATTATTAACAGCAGGATCAGATTTTGTAGGAGTGGTTACTGAAATTAGAGATAACATGAAATCAGTAGCTGATTATTGGGGTTTATTTACTAATGCTATGGATAGTGAAGATGAAGGAAAATATCGAGCAGCAAAATTAATGACAGGCCCCGGTGGTGCTTTTAATATGGATTTAACACCCGGAGCAAAGACAGAAAATATGGAAAATATGGCTTTAAAAATTGCTGGGGGAAATAAAACTATAGATGATTTAGACCACAGCGAGACTAGGGACGGGAATGTAAACAGCATACCAATAGGTTTACAAACAAATAGACAAACAAATATAGTAACTAATCCTAATGCTAACCTTAACGAAGATGCTACAACAGTAACAGAAAAAGATAACATTGTAGATACTGACGAAGATCAAAGTGGTGTAAATACTGGCACAAATCAAGGGGATATAGATAATGATAAAATTGATATGAGAGGTTTGTTTATAGATAAAAATGTGCCTTATTATAAAAAATATGATACTTGGGGTGAGTATTCTAAAACACAAGAAACTGCACATATTGCTTTATTAAATGCAGATGAAAGTAAGATGCGTATGGGTGCTAAAAGTAATCAAATAAATATGCATGTACAAAATATATATGATGATTACACAAAATATTTTACAGGATTAGGTCTTAATGACTTTTTATTGCTGTTCGACAATGATGATTTAAAACAACGATTAACACAATTAGATTCAAGTAAAAAGGATAATTAAGCATGGCTGAAGAAGATAAAAAAATAAACTCAATAGTATCTGAAGATGAAGCTAAAACGGAAGGTTACACAATAATAAAAGGTGACCCTACTCTTGCAGAAGATATATTAAAAGCAAGAGAAGAGAAAAAAATAAAAGAAGAAAAAGAAAAAGAATTATTAAAAAATGCAAAAGACAAACCAAAGTATCTTTCTAAAGATTTTAAACATACACTTGATAGATCAACATGGAAAGAAGGTGAAAAAATTTCTCTTCCTGCGGGTGTTGATTTAGCTTTTACTGAAATTGAAAAAGATAGGATGAGAGAATTACCTTATGAAGAACAGCTAAAACTAATAAAAGAAAGAAGGGCGGCTAGAAGTGCTTCAGACGCAACTAAAGCAGCAAAAATAAGAGAAGATATCTTAGGCAAGAACTATTGGGCATTTGATAAATTAAAACCTCCAGTAATGTGGGCAGACAGCCGAGCAGACATGAGCACTTTAATACCTATAGGAGATAATTATAATCCTGATTCTGAAATATATCAAGACTATCATTACTTTCCTAGATCTAAAAAACATCCATATACAATCATAGCAAAAAGTCCTAATCAAGCAAAGGCTGCTGCTCAAACAATTTACAATGAACTAGAAAAGTCAGGAGCAGATTATTGGTCTGGTGCGTATAAAGAGCTGCAATCTTTAACTAGACAATTATTAGAAACAAGAGGAGATCCTGCTCAATTTAGAAAAGTTATGCGTCAAGAACGTAATAAAGACATGAACGAAGTACACAATTGGTTGAACAACAAAGAAGCAACAAAAGAAATGCCTGAAGATGCAAAAGAAATGATTGCTGGACTTTGGGCGTGGGGTGAATGGGGAGGAACATCCATCCCAAATTATATTTTTTCATTAACTCCAGACACAGCTAGTGGTTTAGATGTAATACTAGGTATTGTCCCTCCTTTAGACGGAAAATTATTAGAAATAACAGCTGCGTCTGCCAATTATTTAGAAGAAGCAGAGAGAAAAGGAGGTATATGGACGGATGTTGTAGAGAGATTTCATGTACCATTTATGGGAGTTATTACTACAATACAGGAAGACTTAGGAGATGAATACCCAGACCATATGTCATTTATAGATGAAAGTTTAAATCATAATCCTGATAAAATTGCTAGAACAATAGGTAGAAACTGGCCGTATGTAGGTGTATCAGCAGAAGACATTGAAAGACAAATGGCCAATTCTAAAAATGCAAGTTTTTTAACGGGGGCTGTACGATTATTTGCTAGAGACTTTGCATTTGGATTAAGTGCTTTATCTCCTCTGGCTTTACCTGCTGCTAAATATTCTGCCAAATTAGCATTGAAAGCTGAACAAAAACTTCTTGCTAGTGGAATGCCCGTTACGAAAAAAACTGTTTACAACAAAATGGAATCTCTTATAAGAGGAGACTATGAAAAAGCTAGGGCAGATAACCAAGGCAGGGTACTAACATGGCTTGATAAAGAGATAAAATTAGGTGCAGGAGAATGGGGTTATACTCCTTGGACTTTTGTAAAAAAATACGCAGGAACAGAGGCTGGTATAAGTGTAGGTATAGAAGCTGCTGATAGATGGGTGTATCCTTACACAAAAGAATTGCTTAAAGAAACATGGTTTGAAGACGATCCTCATAGCGTACTAAATGTAGGAGTACATTTTGCTACAAGTATAGCTTCTGTTTTAGCAGGTAAAGCTGCGTTGACACTTGGAGATAAGGTTATACATGAGCATGCCCTTCCTGCAGTTAATACTATAAACACAACAATTAAAGCATTTCTACCGGGAACAGCTAGTAATCAAGGAATAAAAAAATTCTTTGAGTTGATAAATCTTCCATCAACCAGATTAGATCAAGTGATAAAACAAATGAGTCCTATTTACGCTAAAAATCTTCCGGCTAACGAAAGAAAAATACTAAGAAATATGCTCAAGCAATTTCACGATTTAAATCAAAATTTTCCTGATGAGGCAGAAAAATTAAGGCAAAGTACTAATATGATGCTAGAGTTGTTTAAAGAAGCAGAACAGGTAGGTTGGGGAGATAAGATAAATAAAAATTTTGTAACTTTAGGTACGTTTACAGGGTTAAACGGATTGCGACAAGCAGAAATAAGCATGTTAGAAATGATTGCTGGTAAAGATATAAAAATAGATAGTAAATTTAAGTTTATTAAAAAAGCAATAGAAATAGGAAAAGCTAGAGAACAGCAAGAAATTGACGTAGGTAAATTGTTAGTGTCATTAGGAGAGGATATAAAAGGCAAAGAAACACCTACTTTAAATGCCTATAAAGATTTACTTCAAGAAGAAATGATTAAGACAAGAGAAAAAAGTGAAGAATTAGCTAGTATAACAGAAGACGCTGTAAAGTTACAAGTAGCAGAAATAATGTTAAATGCTAGATTTGATACTAATACACAAACAGAATTATTAAAAATATTACAGGAATATCCTAGTTTAAAAATTAATGACGAAACAGCAAAAAGTCTTAAAAATGTTTACGATGCAACTGCTCTATTAAAAATGGATGGTGCAATATCAAAAAAAGCATTTAACCAATTTGAAGACAAGTTAATGGAACTCAACCCTGTTTTTACAGAAGCTAATGTAAAAAATTATGGCAAAGGAGATAATTGGGAAATTGTAAAAGAGAACGTGGCGGCTTCTGGTGAGATAAAAGATTATTCTTCAGTAGTAGCTCTTACTAACATGGCAAGAGCTGAAGATTATCAAGATATATGGAGTTCACATCTATACACAAAAGCATTCGATAGGATAGGAAGAGTAGTTGATAAAGAAGATGTAACAATAGATATTACAGATTTTTTAATAAAAATAAACAAGGAAACTAGAGATCAAGGTAACTTAATGGGAGATAAAAGTTTTCTAGCAGAAATTAAACCTTACATAGAAACACATGCAAAAAAGCAATTAGAAAATCATTTTAACACTATTGCAGCATCATTAAAAAATGATGGTAATAAAAAAGCAAATGCAGCTTATGTTAAAGAAATGTATAAAAAAAATATGTTAGAAGAGGAAAAATATATAGGAAGAAAAGGAGAACTTACTACTCTAGACTATATAGAAGAAACTATAGAGCAAGGCTATAAATTTGATTTTTCTTTTGAACACGTTTTTAACATGCGTAAATTTGCAAATGCAGCTAAAAGAGATGCGTCTCAAGCAAAGGAAAAAACAAAAGCAAATACATTAAAATTATTTGCAACAGATCTTAACAAATTACTTAATACTAAAATAGATTTATATAAAACTAAGTCTATGGATATGAATTTATCATCTGAAGATAGGAAGAAATATGGAGATGCTGCTAAACTTTTTATAGAAGCTGAAGAAAATATTAAAATTACTCATGATAGACTGCGTCAAAGTCTTATTTCAACAACGATGTTAAAATATACACAAAGAGTTGATGATTTAGGAGAGTATACTAAAGAAAACGCAATAAAACAAATAACATTTGTAAATGAAAAAACTGGTTTGCCTGTAAATAAAACATTGAGTTTAAGTAATTGGGCTTCCGGCAGAGTGATTTCTCCAGATCAAAATTTGTTTTTAGATGAAGTTTTTGAAAAATACAGTAAGGCACAATTACTTCAAGAACTTAAAGTAAGATATGGAGAACCTATAAAAGATGAAGTTACAGGAGAATTTATTGTAGATAGTGCAGGACAGTATACTTATCGTCTACCTACAGATGGAGATCCCTTGTATAAATCTTATAAAAATTTCTTAAAGGTTTTAAATGTATATACAACGTCTCGTTTTTTAAAAGAAACAAAAACACTAGAAGCTAAAGGAGTATGGAATTGGGGAAAAATAGTAAATAATACTGATAGTTTAAAAGCATTTGTAGATAACCTTAAATTTGGACAGCTCCCTCCAAGTTTAACAAACTCAGGGAAGGGAACACATTTAGATTTTGCAGAGAAAATAGAATATTTAGATCGTCATGTACAGGCAAATCAATCTAAAGATAGACTTTTAGGTAATGAAATCTGGGAAGATTTACTTAAAAGAGGAAATATGGAAAACGAAGCAAACGGAGTTGTACTTAAAAGTATGAGAAAAATACAAAAAAACATACAAGAAGGAGCTCCTGAAGCAAAAAGACTAGCCAAAAGAATAGAAATGCTTGCAAATATAGTTAAACTAGAAGGAGATAAAATAAACAGAGCAACCAATCCTGAAAGTTTTGTTCAGATAATGATGGATGAAATGCGTTTTGCTGGAAGTCCGGTAAGTGGTTTGCAGGGAGCAATAAAAGAACAGACAAGCCCATTGTTAGATAAAGTAATTGAAACAGCTATAAAAAAAGGAATGTCAGAAGAAGAAGCTAAAAAAAGTATCGGCTCATTAATTGCTGTAGGACTAACAGACATGGCTACTCGAACTACTAACAATTACAAATGGAAAGATCAAGGAAATCAAAGAATAAGTAATTTAAAACGAAATTTAATGGAAACAACAGATATAACAAACGAACAGAAAGTAAAGTATCAAAAGAAGTTTAAAGAGGAGATTGAAGATGTGGCAGGTGGAAATTACGTAGAAAAGGAAGCAGAAAAATTTGTAGACGGCAGAGTTTTATACGATCTTTTTGAAAGAAATGAAGCATTTATAAAAAAATATTTAGTTGGAGATCAAAGATATCAAAAATTAAAATTACTTATGAAACTTACTACAGTAGGTGCAACAGAAGCACAATTAAAAATGTTAGACCCTTCTGCTGGGCTGCCTAAAATGCAACTTGCTACGGTACTGTCTAGAGCAGCAGCTGTGTACAGCCAACGTGCATCTATCCGTTATCCTCTTGCAGAACTATCTTATTCTCTTGCTAAACACAAAGAAGCAGAAGCTGTGGCTGCTTTATTAGCTGCAGATGGAGAATTT
>CEQV01007337.1_pt1 | contig 11523 bp, 9 predicted proteins | sample 530971 | NCBI WGS metagenome assembly CEQV01 (sample SAMEA2621173, study PRJEB7988) | marine metagenome | biome: marine biome (ENVO:00000447); feature: deep chlorophyll maximum layer (ENVO:xxxxxxxx); material: "saline water (ENVO:00002010), including plankton (ENVO:xxxxxxxx)" | depth 100 m
TTTTATCATGAAATTGGTCATGTTATTAGAAGAAATTTAACTAATGATGAATTAAATATAGTTGGTGAATTTGTTCATGGTAAACAACAATGGCAAAACTTATCTAATAAAGTTGCTTGGACTTATGAAAATGAAGAAATATTTGCAGATGCATTTGAAACATATCTTAGAAATGGGTATGCAAAAACTCCTGAAATAAAAGGTGTCTTTGAAAAATTTAAACAATGGATAATAGATTTATATCGTGCTATTAAAGGAACTCCTACAGAAGAAAATCTTAGTCCTAAATTAAAAGAATTTTTTGACACTATAGTTGTTCCGTATACACCTTCTGAAAATAAAATAAGAAATAATTTGCCTGAACAATTACATGATGCAGCTTTCAACCATTATGGTATTAGAGAAAATACTGTTAGAGTAGCTGATTCAGGTAATGGTGAAAATATTGCTAGAGTATTTAAAACTGCTGGTGAGGATTCTCCTGAAATACAACCTCCAATGCGACAATTATCTCCCCTTACAACAGTAGAAGAAACAATAGCTACTAATCTTCGTGATCCTAATAAGTTAATGTTAATACCGGGTATTAAACAAATAATAGGAGCAGCAAATCCTTCAGCTATAGCTAATGATCCTTTAAAAAAATCTTTAATAGCATTAAAAATGTTAGAAGAAGAAGGTAAACAATTAGCAGAAATAGAATTTTCAGAATTATCTAAAATTGGAACTCAAGCTAGAGTATTTGGAAATTTAGATGACGCTGGAAGACTACAAGGAACTTTAAAAGGGTTTAATGTAAATGATATTAGAGCTAATCCTTCAGACTCAAGATGGGTAAATTTATTAACTGGTACACAACGTAAATGGATAGATGTAGCTAATAGTAAAGATGAAGCTAAATTAGCTATGTTTAAAGCAGAAGGAATAGATATAAATACTTTAGAAGTAGAAGAAGGTGGATTTTACGCAGGTAGGCGTGTAATGGGGAAAATGTTAACAGATGGAGAATTAGTAGATGTTGCTGTTATAGGCGGCCCTAGTAAACCGGGCATGAAAACAGCTCAAGAAAAGAAAAGATTCTTTGAAACTGAAGAAGAAGGTATAGAGGCAGGTTACAGATATTTAGATGATGATGAAACTCTTTTAATAAATATAGTAGGTGCATATAGAAGAGCAGCTCAAAAAAGATTTGTTGACTACGTTACTAATAATGTTATTTACACAAGAACTACTGGTGTACCTGATGTAACTATTGCTCACAGAGCTTTAACAACTAAAAGATACGAAACAGCTAAAACATTAATTGATGAATTACAAAGAGCAAAACGTGGTGGTAGTATAAGTGCTCCTACTAAAACTATGATTGAAAATGTATTACCTGAAGTAGAAGGAATGTTAGATGATGTTTCTAAAATTTCATTACAACAACTTGTTAAAGCAGGTAAAGTTGCTGCAGATCAACCAGTTACTCTTGTTCCTAGAAAAGGATTAATTAAAGCTTTATTTAGAAAAGTACAAGAATTAGAAACTGAAATTGAAATATTAAAAGAAAATGGACATACAGTTCCATCAGAAACAATTAAAAAATTAAATAATATGAAATCTAAATTAGGATTTCAAAAATATGTTGTTAGTCAAGCATTTGAAAACTTTAAAGAAACAGGAAATTTTGAATATACATTTGAAAAATCTGCAACATCTATTTTGGTAGCAGACAGAATAGGAGCTATTGACCAATTATTAGAAGTTGTTAGAGGTAAACCATATGTATCTACAGTAAATGAAAAACAAGTTACAAGATATAGAAATGGGCTTATTGATACATTAAGAGATGAAAAATATATAGCTGATGGCGTATTTATGGAATTTAAAGATGAATTAAATGCAGCTAAATTACAAGAAGGAAGTTTAGCTGGTAGTATTCCTGCATTTTCAGGGAAAATATTTACTAAAAATCAACCAACTAATTTAGGAACTATAGTAGATTCTAATGGAAACCCTAGAGCTATTAACGGACAAGATGTTGCTAATATAATAGGCAAATCTCTTATTGATGATAATGAATTTTATAAAGTAATAAGTGGTCTTAATGTAATTAATTCAGCTTCTAGGTATTTTCAATTAGCTGGAGATGCTTCTTTATTTGGTATTCAATTAGCATTTTTATACGGACATTCAGTAAAGCATCCTACGTTTATGCCTAAAGTTATGAAAGGATTTATCAACGCTATAATAGACCCTGAGTATCATGCAAAGTTAATTAATAATAATCAGGAATTATTATTAAAAAACAGAGGTGTATTGCTATCAATTCAAGGAACAGAATTTACAGATTTTGCTAGACAAATGACAAGAGGAGGATTTGTAAGGTCTAAGCCAGTAAGAATAGCTAGAGATACTGTAGGGCAAATACCCGGAACTCAATTAGCAGGAAGAGGGTACTTAGCGTTTTTTAGAAGTTCTCAAAGAGCATTTGAAAGTGCTATGGATACAGCAGGTATAGAAATGTTAAAAGCATTTGACCATGCTGGAACAAATAGATATGACGATCCTGTTGCAAGACAAGAATTAGCAGACTTTATTAATGAATTCAGGGGATTAGCTAATCCTAGAAGATTAGGTATATCTACTAAACAAAAACAATTAGAATCCTTTTCTTTATTAGCACCTAGATATAACAGAGCTATTGCAGCTATGATAACTGATCTAGGTAGACTTAATATGAGAGGTAAATTAGCTAGGCAAACTATGGCATCAGGATTAGCTGCTATAAGTGCTATGGCTGTAGCTATATCTATAGCTTTAGGTGAAGATGTAGATGAAATAGCAGATCATTTTAATCCTCATAGTTCACAATTTATGACATGGAATGTTTATGGACAACAAATTGGATTTGGTACTAAAGTTAGGTCATTGATTAAACTAGCATCTTCTATATATGTAACTGTAGCAGATGACGAAGTTGTAGATTTATTTTCTTTAAGTATGGACAACCCTATGGTTAGATTTGCTAGAGGGAATATGGCGCCGGTGTTAGGAGACACAGTTAGTGTTCTTAGTGGCAGATCATATATGGGCGACCCTATTTTTGGAGATAGTCCTTTTGATTTAGTAGGACATATTAAAAACTTTTCTAGTGAAATTTTATTACCTAAGACTATGCCTATATGGGCACAATCAGTTGTAAAAGAAGATGGTAATGCTCCCCAAAGAGTTGTAAGAGGATTAGCAGAATTTACTGGTGGTAGAGCATACCCTGAAGGGTCTTGGCAAATAATGAATAATTATTCTCAAGATATTATTGGTATTCCATATGATGAACTAGAACCTTTTGAAAGAAAACTTTTAAGAGATTTATTAAGCGATCAATTAAATTCAATAATGCAAGATAGAATACATAAAGGAGACACAGATGCTCTTTATTGGCAACAATTAGATCAATTAGATATAGAAAGGCAAGAAGCAGAAATGAAACTATTAAGTGCTTTTCATAATCTTAGAGAACATCCTGAGTTTGGAAGAAATCCTAGATTTACTTTAAAACAAGAGTTCGACAAAATACAAAATACATACTCATTAAATCGTGCAGCTTTAAATAAACAATTTGGTAAATACCAAGACGATACTGAATATGATAAAGACAATCCGGGGCAACATGTATTAAATGAGTGGTATGAACTTTACGATAAAGCTGTTAATCCTAATAGTGGTATTTTTGATTTTAATAGATTAGAACAATTACAAAATAATTTTTGGACAAGAAGAACTCCTGATGGAAGATTGTTTAATAGTTTTAGTAATTACATAATTAGAAATATATCTAACACTCAACATCATGAAGGCTTTTACAATTTGTTACCTAAATCTACTGTAGATAGATGGGTAATGTCTGAACAAGCTAGAAGAGAATTTTTAAAGAATAGAGGCAACTGGGCAGCTGTATTGGACAACAGATAAGATATACATATAATATATTGACACGGAGTTTAAATTCAAATATAAATGGAGCTACTATGACGACTCAATCTGAATTGCCATTAGATGAAACAATAGAGAATACTGAAGAAACTACTTATACAGAGTATGGAGCTGAACAAACTCCCCCTACAGAATCTATTGAAACTCCCACAGAAGAAACTCCCGTAGAAGAACCACCAATTAGTTTTACTCCTACTCCCGAACCTGTAGATCAACAACAGTTATTGCAAGAAAGACAAGAAATGTTAGCAAGGCAAGAACGAGAGCAAACTATTAGAGAGCTTGAACAAGAAGCTCTTGCTTTAGATAGACAGTTACGAGATCAGGGGTATAGCGAAAGCGAAGCTCAAACTCAAACTAAAAATCATTTAGAGGGTAGAGTTAAGCAAATTGAACTTGAACATAATATGAAACAACAAGTTCAAGTAGAACAAGGAAAGCGTAATGCATCTATACATTATGCTAAGAAATATAATTTAGGTATTGATTCATTACTAGACCTAGAGAAAGCTCAGACTCCACAAGAAATGGATTCTATAGCTAAGTCTATGTCTAGGTTAGCAAAGCTAGAACAAGAGAACGCAGAACTAAAATCAAGACTTGCACCACAACAGTCTTTTGATAGTAATGCTCCTACTCCAGCTGCAGCTACAAATGAAGAAAGACTGCTAGATGCTTATTTAGCAGGAGATAGAAGTGAGGCTGCTACAAAGGCAGCCCGTAAGTTGCTAGGTTAAATAAAAGGAGGGCAAAATGGCTCAAACAGCAACAACTGGCAATCTTGAGAGTGCTCAAAGAACTATTATAGCTACAGCTCGTTATACTGAAGAGCATAACGCCCCAGCTATGGCTTTAATAGAATCTATGAATCTTCCCAAGGGAGCTTCAACTATAACTGTTCCTAAAGTAGGACAGATGTCAATGGATGACCTTGTTGATGGTGTAGACATCATAGACGAGGAAGAGATTGGCATGACAACAATAGACCTTACAGCTAGTGAGGTTGGAGCTAAAATTATTCTGACAGATAAACTTGTTAGACAGATGGCTCAAAATGTGTTTGCTATTATAGGGCGACAGCTCGGTGATGGTATGGCACGAAAGAAAGATACAGATGTACACGCTCTGTATTCAGGATTAAACGGAGGAACTACTCTTGGTGCTGCTGGAGCAACTATGAGCCTTGCTAATGTAGCAGGTTCTATTGCTTACACTAAAGCCAATAAGTTTGGTTCTCAAGTTTATATTCTTCAACATCCTAACGCAGTATTTGATATTGCTAATACAGCAGTAACTGCATCAGCTACATACCCTGTACCTGACGGATGGTCATCAGATTTGCTAGGCAATTTCTTTAGTGGGCTACGACCATTAAATGGAGTTCCTATCTTTGAAGATGGTAACTTAGCTGTAGATAGTAGTGATGATGCTATAGGTGTTATTGCTGCTAAAGACGCACTAGTAGTACTTAACTCAGTAGAAACTCGAACAGAAAGACAAAGAGATGTTTCTCTTAGAGCTACTGAAGTTGTAATGACTGCTGACTACGGAGTATTTGAGCTAGACGATAGTCGTGGAGCTCCACTTACTTTTGATGCAGCAGCCCCATCAACAAGTGCATAAGGAATAAATTATGGTTATCTATAAGGATCGAAATTCGACTAGACAAGAGTTAGTAAGCGCTGGCTATGCTTGGGAATACATGGATAGTTGGCAACCTAAAACTACTCTGTACAGACACGCTGATGGCTTGAATGTACAAGGCGAAGTAGTACATCCTTATGGATCAACTATTGAAGGTGTACCGGGGAATCCTGATTATGTTCTTAGAAAAGCAAGAATAGGGTTTTTCCCATATCCACCTAATGAACATTGTAATTGTAAGTGGTGTACTGAAAGAGCTGTTACGATTGACCGAGGCTCTTCCAGTAACGAAAAAAAATCGGTCAGTCGCAGGACGGATGAGCCTGTTAAAGAATAAACCTTATAGGAGGTTTTAATGTCATTTCCAAACGCACTTCAAGGACATTTTGGACAAGAAAAAGAAACTAGTACTTCTAAGAAAAGAAGGATTGGTACAAAAATGATTCTCCCTGATGGAAGAATCTATTACTATGGTTATACAGGTGAAGCTATTACTGCTGGTAAAATTGCTATGCAGAAGGCTACAGCCTCAGATCATATTAAAGACTTAGCAGTAGCTTCCGCAGCTGCAGCTAACGCACAGCAGATTGTTTTAACTAATGGTGGCTCTACTGCTGTTAGTGGCTCTGCTTTCTATACAGGTACTGTAACTGACGTAGGAGACTACGAAGATGGGTATGTGTTTATTAATGATGTAGCTGGCGAAGGTCAGGTATGGAATATTAGACGACACTCTGCAGCAGCTACAGGTGCATCTCTAACTATCGATTTACATGAAAATGATTTTGTAGCTACAGCTTTGACTACTAGTTCACAAGCTGGTCTTGCAAAATCTATTTATGCAGCTGCTGAAGTATGGGATGTAAACGATATAGATGGAGTTGTAGTAGGAATACCAAACAGAGATATCGCTTCAGGTTCTTATGGTTGGTTTCAAACTGCTGGAGCTTGTGCTGTATTAACTAATGGAACATTCGTTGTAGGTAACCAATTTATGACTGGCTCAACTACAGACGGATCAGGTGACGTAGTTGCTGACAATATGAGTGCTGAGATTTTACTCGGTTCTGTTATTAACGTAGCTGCTTCAACAGAATATTCATTAGTAGACTTAACTATTAGAGCTTAACTAATGTTGGATTTATGGACTCCTCAAGGGGCAAATTTACAATCTTCTATGGTAGGTGGTAATAACGCTGAAACAGGGGAGTCCATAACTATCCATACATTTCACTTTAACGATAAAGAAAGTGGAAGACGATCCGTTGTAAAGATACCTGCTGATTCCAGTATTTCTCAAGCTCAGATAGAAGACATGGCGGCTCAAGCATTTGAGAACTGGTTATTTGAAGTACGAACTAAAGGGAAAATAAATAAACCAACTCCTGAACAAAGAAAAGAAGTTGGCAAAGCTATTAGAGAGTTTAGAGAATATGCTGAAAAGCGTAGAGAAAGTACAAATAACAAAAGGTATTACAAAGGATTATCATGAATAACATAGAGCCTACATTACAAGATATAAATACAGTTTTTTCTAACAATCCAACTGCAGCACAGCAGTTACAGATTGTAGCTTTAACTAGAACAGTTAAAGAATTACAAGAAAGAATTGCAGAATTAGAAAAAGAATTAGAAAATAAAACAACTGCTTCTAAAAACGGCAAAGGAAATGCTAAAGAATTAGAACCAGTTACATAGGAGTCTACTTTGGTTATACAGAAACGTACTCGTCAACAAATTAGGCAGTCCGTTGGATATAACCTTGGGGCTATACGAACTGGTACTGCTTATGATGCAGGATCACAAACTACACTAATATCACTAACACTAGTTGGTGGTGATGATAACTACAATGGTAAATGGATTGTAGTTAATGATGCTACTAATTCTAGTAATATTGAAACTACAATTATTAGCGACTATACGGCATCTGCTTATAGGCTAACATTCCAACAACAACTATCTTTTGCTACAGCTGCAGGAGATACATACGAAATATGGGATGCTCACTATCGACCTGATGCTATTAATGAATTTATAAACCAAGCTATTTTAGATGTAACAGGTCAGGTATACGATCCTATGGAAAGTGATGACCTTCATGCTAATGGAAAAACTGGAAGATTTGATGTTCCGAGCAATTTCAGCATGGTTAACAAGATACAATATAGGAGTCAGTTTACGTGGACTAGTATACACCAGTGTAATACTGTATTTGATTCTAGTGTTGACTCTGACTTTACGGCATCAGTAGACAGTGAAGATTACAAACAGGGTACAGCTAGTAACAAGTTTGTAATAGCTGCAGGTGCTAGTGCAGGAGATATAGCAGGAGATACTTTTACTGCTAAAGATTTAAGTAAGTACGATTACATAGAGTTTTGGGTTAAAAGTACAGTAGCTACTTCTGCTGGTAATCTAAAGATACATTTAGATGACGCAGCAATTACTACTAGTACAATAGCTGCAGGAACTATTCTTGAGTCTATAGATGTACCTGCTTTAACAGCAGACACATGGACTTATGTAAGAGTTGCTTTATCTAATCCTGAATCTAACACAGCTATTATGGCTGTAGCTCTTGAATACGATAGTGATTTAGGTGCTTGCACAGTACGATTAGATGACATCAAAGTTGTACAAAATGATTCAATAACATGGACTGATATCCCCAACAACTTGTGGAGTATAGACAAGGTAGCACAAGATATAGTGTTTACTAGAGATGGCGTACAAGTTATTGGATACAATTTACTTAAGTTAAAAGGTGGAGATAAACCTGCTTTACTTACATCTGATACATCTACTTGTGAGGTAGATGATGGATATGTAATTAATAAAGCTACGGCTTTAGCATTGTCAGCACAATCAGGCGGCCCTAGTACTGATCCTGATGCTAAAAGACAACAAGCAGCGTTCTATTATGGAATGTCTGAACAAAACAAAAGAGCTTTTCCATTCTTAATTAACGTAAGGACTATTCAATAATGGCTACAAAAGTTGTAGAAGCAAATGAAGTCTCTATTAATGGGGTGTATTACCCTATATCTAGACCAGTACAGGTAGTACTTGCTTCTTTGTATCCAGCAAAAATAACAATAGGTGATACTAGTAGAGACTCACAAACTAGAGCATCTGTTATATCTTGGGCTGATTGGCGTGGTGGACTAGGCACAGAAAGAATGGAAGGTGCTGTAGATGTAGATAAAGCATGGTGGTCTACTGCACAGCTTAGATATAAAAGACATTTAGTATTACCTGAGTTAGCAGTACAAACTGCTGAAGCTACCTCATATACAGGATCAGCTAGTGATGGACAAATTGCTGAGTATGGAAATGAAATATATACAGCATATTCAGAACAAATATTTAAATACTCTAACGCTGCTGACAGTTGGGGTTCTTCTTTAAGAACATTAGCTTCTGCAGCAACAGACAATTTAACTGTTAGGCTATCAGATGTTTCTTATTTAATATTTGCATACAGTAGTGGATTTGATTATTACAATGGTAGTGCTTGGGCAACTAATTCAAAAGACGCTACTTATTTAGCATGGTGGGATAATAAGTTATGGGGAATAGATGATACTGGACAGCTATGGTATGCAGCTACTCCAAACGCAACACCTACTGATGATGCTCAATTACCATTACCTGACAATTATGTTACTGATTTATTTACAGCTAGAAATGCTGCAGGAAGTATAGTTTTATATGCGGCAACTAAGTTAGGTTTATACGCACATGACGCAGCTAATGCCAAGTGGGTAGAAACAGAAGTTGCTTTTCCGTACCATGAATTTAACGGATCAGGAACAAAAAGATGGCGTGATTCTGTATACATACCATCAGGACAAGGAATTTATAAATACATAAATGGTAGTAACAATGCTGTTATTACTACAGTTGGTTTAGACAAAGATGACGGATTACCATCAGATGAACGAGGAGTTGTTAAAAGATTAGACGCTTCTCACAATGAACTATTTGCTATGGTAGATGCATCAGCTACTAATGAATCAGGTATATCTAATACAACTACAATGCCCGGTTACCAATGGAGCTCTGTAACTCATGGACACGGCTCTCCTGTTATAGAAGCATCTAGTGGTAAGAGTGCTATATATGGCTATAACGAAGTTGGGTGGCAAACTAAATGGGTATCTACCGAAAATGGTAGAGGTATACAAGATACCTTAGTATCTAATGCGTATAATACATATAGATTATGGTGGTTATTTAATAACAGAGTTTATTACATGGCTTTAAGTCCTGACATTGTTAACCCATCTCAAGTAGCAGATTTTGATTATGCTGAAACAGCAACTCATGAAACGCCTTGGTTTGATGCAGGTCAGGTAGAAGTAGATAAGTTAGCCCTTACGCTTAAAATAGAAGCTACAGGGCTATCTAGTGGGGATACTGCAACAGATCATGAGTTGATAGATGTTTCTTATGCATTAGATTATTCAACAACTTATGTATCTTTAGGAAGAGTAGATTCTACTACAGTTGGATCAACTGAAGGAATAAAGACTTATAACTTTGGAGATAGTGATAGCGTACCTAATGGTAAAGATTTTAGAGCAATTAAATTTAAATTTGATTTAGCTAGAACTGCTGGTACTACTTATAAAGCTAATAGTCCTGATTTAATTTCTACTACATTTTCATTTAGAAAAAAATTAGATGTTAAGTTTGGACACACAGTAACTTTAAATTTAAGTACTGATTATAAAGGTAATACTCCTATGGGATTACGATCTAATTTAGTTTCTGCTATAGAAAATAAACAATTAGTTGAATTTACTTTTAGAGATGATAGTGGTGGTACTAGAAATTACTATGTAGATATAGCGTCTGCATCAGGATTAGAGTACACAGGCTATGATGAAAGAGGACAGTCACAAATACTTTTGGTAGAACCATGACAACTCAATCATCAATACCTGAGATGCCAGCTTCGTGGCAAGGGTCTAGACCTGAGTGGATTACTTTTGTCATATTGCAACAACTAGGTAAAATACCTGACGAAGATTTTAGTTATCAAAGTCCTTTAATGGGAGGGCGTTTAGACAAGGGTGGTGCAGTTGTAGACTTTATGTTTAGAAACCCACCTGACCTTGCAATAAATGTTCAAGGAAATTATTATCACTATGGGATGGGAGTTGAAACTAAGACTAGAGATATACTAGCTAGGGTACAATTAGCATCACAAGGAATTATATTAATATTTATAGATGAGGATCATTTAGAAGAGAATCCAATCTATTACATAAGAGAAGCATTAAGGTACAGAGATCATTCTAGATTAGGAGGTACAGGTTTATAATGGCAATCAATCTTGCAGGATTTTTATATTCAGACAATGGAACTGCTATTCAAAGTGCTTCCATTACATTAATAGATAGTGGTGGAAATACTGAAGCTACTACAACAACTAACTCTTCAGGTTATTGGTCTTTTTCTGAAGCTGATGAAGATGTGTATGACATCAAAATACAGTCAGGTTCTCAAATTAGATACGTAAAAGGGTTAGATAAAATTACCCTTAGTGAAATAGATGTTAGAAATAGTGCAGCTAACTCAACAGGTGCATTTACATTTACTAACTCAACTAACAATGCATCTAACAAAGTAGGTACATTTCGGAGTTTAAACTCAACTAGAGCTGACGGAGATGAAATATATCTTAGCTTTAATTTAATGAATGATAATGCTGAAGAGACAGAATTTGCTCGTATAACAGCAGAAGCTAATGATGTTAGTAATGGTAGTGAGGATGGTGAAATACGCTTTAGTGTTATGAAAGCTGGCACACTAACTGAAGTATGGAATTTAAATTCTAGTACAGCAGGTGCTACATCAATGGACATGAATGTAGATTCATTTACTATTGGA
>CEQV01044001.1_pt1 | contig 11513 bp, 13 predicted proteins | sample 530971 | NCBI WGS metagenome assembly CEQV01 (sample SAMEA2621173, study PRJEB7988) | marine metagenome | biome: marine biome (ENVO:00000447); feature: deep chlorophyll maximum layer (ENVO:xxxxxxxx); material: "saline water (ENVO:00002010), including plankton (ENVO:xxxxxxxx)" | depth 100 m
TCTCTGGAACCATTTGTTAGGCAACCAAGGAGGTGATTTATTCACAAAGCCCGTCGCCCTATGTTTAAATAAATCTTCTAAAACTTGGTCAGAAAGACTAGGCATAGAAGAGGACAAAATTGCAACATCATTTGTCTTTTTTAGCAAGACAAATATGTTGAAACAACTTTTGAGAGATAAAAGGATTTGTTAAATGAAGCCAAATGATAACTGTTGGTGCCCTATAATTGTAAAGAATAGTAAGTTGGTAAGGGCTTTAAAATATTTTAGACCTAATATCGGTGGGATTACTTTATTCCCCTTCATCTTTCTTAAGGATGAGGGTGATGATAGGATTATAAGGCACGAGTCTATCCACATAGCTCAATACAGAGAACTGCTCGTTGTTGGTTTTTTATTTCTTTATCTATGGGATTTTCTTCACGCATATATAAAATATAGAAATTATGATGATGCTTATAGATCAATCAGATTTGAGCGAGAGGCTTACTCATTTGATGCAGATCCTCATTATCTAGAATATAGACAACCATATTCTTGGAGACAATTTAAAGTTTAAAGGCTTAAACTAAAACGAGTTAATATTTATAATGTTACAGGAGACATTAGCATGAAAATTACACTAGAAAAATTGAAAGAGATTATTAAAGAAGAACTCACAAAAGAAATGCTAGGCGAATTAGATCTTCCGGATAGAGGATTTGATGCAGAACAATGGGATTATCAACGAATGATGCTTGATTCTAAAATCAAATCAGTTTTGAAAGCGAAAGAGTCACAAGTATTAGACATCGATGATAAAAAAATAATGCGTATCTTGAGAGGGCTACATAGCGTAATCGGACCAAACCCTAATATAAAAGAAGAGCTTGATGATGATGTTATTATGATTCCGGGCTATGGTAGGCTTAAAAGAGAACAAGTCAAAAGAAAGTTAGCTGAAATGCTAAAAGAAGCAGCAGAAGATGCCCTAGAAGGCAAATATCCCCACTTAGATGGTGGAGTTATTCAGGCATTACACGCTGCGTTAAAGGAACAAAAATGAAAATCACAAAGCAAAGATTACAGCAGATTATACAAGAAGAAATTAATTCTCACAAAGCCTCGCAACTAAATGAAAGCATTGATGTTGATGTCGTTAAAGACCTTGAAGCCGCAATCGGGAAGGCATACAATCAGATGACTACGCCAACAGATGTAGATCAGGTTTATGCTGATACAGGCGAACCAGTTTCCAAAGATCCTAAAGAAATGCATAAAAAAGCTGTAGAGATGATTATGCATATGGTCAACGATGCAATAGAGGGTGCAATGGAATCGGAAGTGGAATTGAATGAAGATGGGCACACAGATATTCCTTCTGCTGCTAGAAAAATGAAACTCGCCATTGAAGATGCAGGACAAATTTTGGCTGCTCTAGAAGGCGGTCAGGGGGAGCTGCCATCTTGGTGGATGTCAAAAGTAACCATCGCTGCTGACTATCTTAACAAAGCTCGCGATTATTTGCTTGTACCATCCCAAGAAATGGAAGAACAATGACAAGACGAGAAATCCCGGTCTGGGCTAGGAGAAAAGTTAAAGCCAAGCATGGGTGCAGGCGCTTATGTGGACGACTTCCAAAAATCTGATGCTCCTCAATTTAAAGGTAAGAGCAAGAAGAAAAAACAACAAATGGCAATTGCCGCATATTTAGATGACAAAGACAAAAGCTAATGAATATTAATTTAGATACACTCGTAGAAATGGTCGAAGATCACCTCGCATTGTCCGAGGAAAATACTCAAAGTATTTATAAAGTAGTTTCCAAGTTGAGAATAAATAAGGCAAGAGGCGGGGATATGACCCAGCTTCTAAATGAGGTTAGAGGAGTGGAAGGCGTGACTACTGTAAATCATCAAGCAGGCTACGCTCGAAACACAGAGACTTATGACTTCGTTATGTTTGAAATAAAATTTGAATTAGTTGGCAAAGATCACAATCCTATTAACTATATAAAAAGAATTCTAATCCCCGGTATAAGAAATATTGAAGGTGTTGATATTCAAGATATTCAGTCCCGTCCAGAAAAACTTTCCTAAATATTATTTTGCCTATATTTATAATATGGTTAGAAATATTATCACAGCAATATTCTTTATAATCTTCTGCATTTTAATGATGATTAACCTTGTTGCTTGCTCCGATATGTTTGAGAATCCTTATCCTTGGCCTGGTGAATTAGATATTCAAGAACAAAAACCAAAGCCAGATTTAGATAATCCTATTGTAACTAATCAAGAAAATTCTCCCGGTGAAATAGAAAAAGATAATATTTTTACTATCTTCCAAATTGAACAACAATATAAAGAAGACTGTTACAAATACGAATATTATTTTTGCCCCCCTTCTTTATATCTTGAAGAAATATGGCAATTTCAAATGATAACTGATACTTGTAAAGATCCTGAAGAAATTGTATATAAAGGACCTTGTGAGCAATTATTCGAATGCGACCCAGCAGAGGTAGAGCCAGAAACAGTATTGTGCTCGGTTCCTGCCTCAACTGGTGGTAATATTTATGGATCTCAAGAAAAGTGGTGTGATAAGGGCGTGTGGAAATACAGCGATTGCGTAGCTTGCAGTCCTGAAATTTGTGACGGAATCGATAATGACTGTAATGGAGAAATAGACGATCTTCCTGTTCAACAGTGTCAAAATGATTGCGGTCCCGGTGATTTGGTTTGTGTTGATGGTGAGGAGATTTGTTTTGGCGATGAGCCACAAGAAGAGATATGTGATTACAAAGATAATGATTGTGATGGTTTGGTAGATGAGGGTCAAACAAACGCATGCGATGATTGCGGAGATGTGCCGGAAGAAGTTTGTGATGGTTTTGACAACGACTGTGACGGGGAAACGGATGAGGACTTAGAACAACTTTGTGAAACTGCTTGTGAAACTGGTCTTGAGTTTTGTGTTCTCGGATCTTGGGTTGGATGTACGGCAAAAGTGCCGTTTATAGAGATATGCAACGGACTCGACGATGACTGCGACGGTAGCGTTGATGAGGATCTTGATTGTCTTTGCACAGTAGATATGGTCGGCGCATTGTTCCCGTGTACTGAATCTCCACTGATATGTGGTCAAGGTTATAAAACTTGTGAATGCTTTGATGAAAATTGCGAACAAATATTTATGTCAGAATGTTATGCTATGTGTAGCTATCAAGACCCTGTTCCTACAGCTTGTGACAAATATAAAGGCATTATTGTTGAAGAAATGTGTAATAATCACGACGATAACTGCAATCAATTAATAGATGAGAACTTATACAAAGGTTGCTACACAGGAGATCCAGAAACCTTATTTGTTGGGATATGTATTCCCGGTGAAATGACTTGCGAAAAAGGCTCGTGGGGAAATTACTATGAAGATGGAGAAACCTTTATAGGTGATTATTGTATGGGAGAAATTATTCCCAATGAGACAGACGAGTGTAATGGCGAAGATGATAATTGTGATGGCATAGTTGACGATGGTAAGGAATTAAAGGACACGGATATTCTATTTATTATTGATGCCTCCGGATCTATGCAAGACGAAATTGATGCTGTTCTTATAGCAATGAATCAGTTCGCAACCTATTATCAAGATGAAGAAGTTATACAATGGGGACTTGTTATGGGTCCGTTTTCTGAGCCGCTGTTGGATGCGTGGGGTAACCAACAATTTAGTGAAATAATTTCTAATTTAGCACCTTTTAGCAATTTCATATCGGCACTTTCTGGAGTTGACGCAGATATGTTGGCTGGTGTTGAACCAATTTATGACTTGATTTATTTATCTCTCTGGAATCTTGCGCCGACATCTTCTCTTCCGTGGCCAATATCAGATTTAAGCTTTATGAATAGTCCCCTTCCAACTGGCATCGGTAGCAATATATTAACAAAACCAGATCCGCAAAATTTTAAAATAAATTGGAGAGAAGGCTCGCAGCGTGTTGTTATTGTATTTACGGATGAACCCGGACAAAGCTATATTTACATGGCTAACAACATTAATGACCCAACAACAATTTATAATGAAAATATCTCTCAGCTAGATCTGCAACAACTCATATCCAACTGTATGGACCTTAATGTATATACATTTACAAAATTAGCACAAAAAGACACGAATTGGATGGGAGAAAAAGCGGGATTTGAACCCCTAACTATTTATGGTGGTCAATGGTTTGAGTTAGTAGGCAATCCAGCACAACTCTACGAAAATCTAATGCAAATTATTGACGATAATGCCTGTGAATAGTCTTTACTTTATTTTAAATTCGTGGTATAGTTTTTCCACAAACCCTAACAAAGAGAGGCATTATGATCGCAGATGTTGTCCTTGGTCTTCAGCACGGAGACGAAGCCAAGGGTAAGATTACCCACCAACTATGTTCAAAAGGAAATTATACTCACGTTATTCGATTTAACGGTGGTTGTAACGCTGGGCATACAATTTATCACGAAGGAAAAAAATTCGTAACCCACCATATTCCAGCAGGTGTTTTTTATGGCATTGAGTCTATCATTGGTCCCGGTTGCGTTATTGATCCAGAGCAGTTTTTCAAAGAAATTGAAGAATTAGAAGAAGCAGGCATTGCCGCCTCTACATTGGTTTCAATTGCTAAAAACGCACACGTTATCACTAGTTCACATAAAGATGAAGATAGTAAAGACACCAAAATAGGCACGACAAAGCGCGGAAACGGTCCAGCTTACCGCGATAAATATAACAGGAGTGGGGTTAGAGCGGAGGATACTCCCTGCCTAAAAGAGTATATTATTGATATTTATGAAGAACTTTATTCAAAAGATGGAGTTGAAATTCTTTTTGAAGGCGCTCAAGGATTTGGACTAGATATCGACCACGGTGATTACCCCTATGTAACATCATCACACTGCACATCCGCTGCTGCTCTCTTAAGCGGTGTGCCACCACAGGCTATCCGAAAAGTTTGGGGAGTTGCTAAGATTTATGAGACTTATGTGGGTGCAAAGACTTTTCAACCAAAAGGAGATGTCTTTAATGCTATTCAATTAATCGGAGAAGAATTTGGAGCTACAACTGGTCGAAAAAGACAATGTAATTGGACAAATCTAGACACTTTACTTAAAGCCGTTCGTATGAATGGAGTAACAGATCTTGTCTTTAATAAGATGGATGTTTTGCGAGAAGTTGGAGAATGGAAGTTCAAAAATAAAGATAAGCTCCTCAACTTTCAAGACGAAAACCAAGTTAAAAGTTGGATCACTTCTTTTTTCTCCAACTCGCCCACCGTATCTAATGTCTACTTTTCCGGAAATAAAGATAGGATTTAGTTCTTTTCGTCACTATTTAGTAAGTGATGGAAAATAAACATAACATTAAAGATCTTATCAGAAAGTTCTACCCATATGCAAGAAACAAACTAGGGTTTGAGCATCCTGTTCGTGTTATTATGCGACAAGATGCTGAAAACGCTCAACAATCTTTGGGCAAAACAGCATATTATGATCCAGAAGAAAAACTCATTGTCTTATATATAACAGACAGGCATCCCAAAGATGTTCTTCGTTCTTTTTCTCATGAGTTAGTCCATCACGCGCAAAAGTGCCGTGGTGATCTAGATGATTTAACAACACAAGGTCATTATGCGAAAGATGGTAAGGGCAGAGAAATAGAAAAAGAAGCCTATTTACAAGGTAACTTTAATGTCAGAGATTATGAAGATGAATTAAAATTCGAGGGATTAAATAAAATGAAAATTACAAAAGAAGAATTAAAAAATATTATTTTTTCAACATTAAAAGAAATGAAAGAGGGAGACAAGCCTGACTTTCTCGATCTTGATAAAGATGGTGACAAAAAAGAGCCAATGAAAAAGGCTGCTAAGGATAAAAAAGAAAAGGTTGACGAAGTTGATCAAAAAGATGCAGAGGAAGAACTTGATGCCGCCCAGAAATTAGCTGGTAAATTCAAAAAAGACAAAAAGAAAAAAGATAAAGAAAAGTCCAAGCCCTCTCAACCATCCAGACCAGCGTATCCCGGTGATGAACATTTCTACGGCGGTTCTGATCTGGGAAGGGATATAGACGGCGCTGGCAATCCCAGAGAATATCCGAGAAGAGGTTACCAAGAATCAAAACAACAAGAAGAAAAACAAGTGGTAACAGAAACACCAAAAGAAACAACACAAAGCGATACAGACTGGTATAATTCGAGCTTGTATAGTAAACTTAAGTCCTTGTGGACTAAAAAATAAGGAGAATATAACAATGGCTAGCCCGAGAAGAAGAAAATTGAAAAAAATTCTTAGATTAAGAAGAAAACAACAAGTTAATATTATTGAGCAACAAAAAGAAGAACTCCCCAAAATGGTTGACGAACCAGTGGTAAAAGAGGACAAAGTTGCTAAAAAGGAAGAGAAAGTTGTCGAAAAGAAAAAACCAGTAGCTAAAAAAGTAAAAAAAGCTGCTAAAAAGGATGATTAATTATGGCTTTTGCTGGCGAACCTGAACCGAAACCACAAATAGGCGGTGATCACACTATAAACCAGTTTGAAAACGCATCCGCAAACTATGAGAAGACTGACACCGACCAAGTACCATTTTCTTTAGGTCTTAGCGGTGTCATACCTTTCAACATTGGGGCAATAGCATCCAAGTCTGCTTACACTGTAACAAAAGGCAAAACATTCAATAACGATTAAAAGGTTTAAATATGTCTGTAGATTATTATAAAATAACAAGAGATTTTTTGGTCAATGAGGGAAGAGTTCCTGACGCCAATATAATGACTTATATACAAGCGTTATCTGAGGTCATAAATAATATGAGACCACGAACTCAATCAGAAAGTCACAGATTACTAATGGCTAAACAGCAACTTAAAGAAATAAAAAAAATGGCTCGAAGAATGCGAGAACAAATTAGCGTTTTAGAAGAGAGAGTAAATGTCCTTGAGGAAATTAAAGAGGATTTAGATAATGGTAAAGCTAATAGCTGAAGGTGGTGTTGCTGGTCACCTAGCGCACCTTTATGATAACCGGAGCTTAACATTTGAGAAGCTAGCAGAAATTTTAACTGCTGCAAGTAGAGGCAAACTCGTCGGAACTGAAAAGACTGACGGGTTTAATATTTATTTGGGCTTTAAAAACGGTGAAGCCAAAGCTGCTAGAAATAAAGGTGATATGCAAAAGGGCGGCATGAATGCTGTTGACCTTGCTATGCGTGAATTTGCAGGCGGTCCAGAAATTAAAAAAGTCTACGTCGATGCATTCAATGCTTTTGAGGCTGCTGTTGCTTCCCTATCTGACGAAGAAAAAATAGCCATATTTGGTCCCGAAGGGGAAATATTCTACAATTCAGAAATTATGGGACCGGGCGCATCAAATGTTGTTAATTACGACTCCAACATTATCACCATCCACTCCGCAGGTCACAAAAAATATGATGAAAAAATAGATAAAGTGGTCAATGCCGATACCTCTGAGGCTTCAAAAAAATTAGACAAAGTTGTAGATAAATTTGAACAAGCCACTCAAGGTAAGAACTTCAACGTACAGAGAACTGCTTTTGTTAATTTGCAAAAACTTGAAGGAAGTTATGACTTAAAAATAGCCCTAGAAAAAATAAAAAAAGCAGGATTTCAGGGTGGTATGACTATTGAACAATACTTAGACGAAAAACTTCTTGAAGATATTCAAGAAAAATTTCCTTCATTACAAAAAGAAATTAAAAAAAATATATCTGATCGTATTCTGAAAAAAGAAGGTGCACCAACTTTAACTCAAATTTATAGGGGTCTTGGTGGCGACTCTAAAACAAAAGAGCAAGTAAGAAATTACGTTCAAACTTCCAACAAACTCATATCAAATTTAATTTGGCCCATAGAAGATGCGATTCATGACTTTGCTGTTGCGATGCTTGAAAATATGGAAAGTGCTTATATTCTTGATAATACCAAAGAACTCACTCGCCTTAAAAATGAAGTACAAACAGCGATAAAATCGATTCAGGCATACCAAGGTCCGGGTCAAGAGATGGCACACGAAATTTTAGCTAAACAGTTGCGAAAAATAAAGCATTTAGACAATATTACATCTGTTGCAGAAGGGTTTGTTTTTGAGTACGATGGTCAGCTTTATAAATTTACTGGTAATTTTGCACCAATCAATCAAATTCTTGGCTTATTCAGATTCGGAAGAAAGGGTGTCAAGATACCTAGAGTTGATGAAGCTAGGGGTGTCTCCGAAACAGTTGCTATTGTTCCCGGAGCTTTCAAGCCTCCACATAGGGGGCACTTAGATATGGTTAAGCATTACGCAGACAATGCTGATCGTGTTATTGTTATGGTTTCACCCAAAGCAAGGCAAACTCCTTCAGGACAAGACGTGGGTCAGGAGCAATCTATTTCTATTTGGGAACTTTATTTAAATAAATCAGGACTTACAAACGTAGAAGTTATTCCTTCCCCACATCCTTCGCCAGTTAGATCTGCTTACGAATACGTAGAAAAAACAGCGGAGCCCGGAGAAATGGTTGTGCTTGGCACTAGCACAAAAGGTGGAGATCAAAGCAGGTTTGCTAAAAATGTTCAGCAATATGCCAAAGAAGGTGTCAGGGTTTTAGATCCTATGAAATATGCGTTTAATCCGATTGGCGAAGAACTAAGCGCAACAGATTTTAGGGCAGCATTGGAGAGCGGAGAATTGGCAGCCGCCAAGTTTTTACCGAACGGGGTGAGCCCGGAGGATGTGTTAGAGATACTAGGCGTAAAGAGTGAGACTGAAGAAGTTGTTGAGCACATCACTCTCCCTATTTTCTTTCGGCTAATCGAAGAGGTTATGGACGAAAAAATGCTTACCACAAAAGCAGTCCAAAATGCCTATAAAAAACAATGGCGCAATACTATTAAAATGGTAAATAAAGGTGCCAATAAAGATACTGGGGGTGGCAAAGGTCATACTAAAGGTGATCCTAAATTAAAAAGCGCTCCTGCGGGTGGGGGTGCGATGCAGGAGGGTATCTATGGGGAAGTTTGGTACTATGCTTGCAATGAAGAGATTAGCGGAGACCTACAGCCAGTGTATCTAACTCTCAATAAACACTTAGCAGAATCTATGGGCAAGTATGTTTATGCTTTTCAAATAAACTCTGATTCTGTCTGGCATATGGCAAGTTCTGAAAATAACAGATTTTCTTTCGATATCGACACTATTGGACATTCAGATATAAACTTGTCTGAAGCTTCAGAAGCTTTTGATGTATTATGGGACCCTGTTCAGTTTAAAGAAGGTTTTGAAACAATATATGTTGTCAATCCCAGTGTTCTAGAAATCTCCTCTATGGCTGGAGGTTCTGTTCAGGGATATTCTTTGCCGCTTGGCGCTAAACCAAAAAAGAGAAAGAACAAAAAAGTATATATGGAACCTCACATGCATCAAGATGAGGCAAAAATTGAAGAAATTTCCACAATGAGTGGTGCAGAGCCTGCAATTGATGCTGCATTCGGACCAGATTATCCAACATATAAGGTTGATCAAAAAAAAGATAAAAATCAATATCCATACGCTGGTGTTAAAATAAACATTAAAAAGAAAAAATATCAACACGACAAAGAAGATATTAAGTTTCCTAGATTGAGAAAAGATGCTCATAAATACAGTGAAGAGTAAAAGCAAATAATTAATACTATTTAGAGTATTAAGGAGAGATTTATAATGTATATCGACAGACAAGAAATCGTTGAAGAACTAAGACTTCGTAAACTAATCAGAAAGGCGATACAAATTGCAGAAATCAAAAGAGAAAAAGACCACACCAGCTCACTTGGGGACGAAGATCGCCTAAGAAGCGTTATTAAAACTATTTTAAGAGAGGATGAGGTTGGAGATACTAACAGTGCTCCATATGATAATACAGGATTAAACACTCTTAATACTCTCTTTGATAATATACTTACTACAATTGAGACTGGATATAAAGAATTAACAACTTCAAAAGAACAACGAGATTCTTATGCTTCTCACATACTTAAGGCTGTAGAGAATGTGCTAGCCCCGCTTCGTGCGCTGGACAATGCAGATAGCAATCTGTCAGAGGAAATAGATATTGATATTAGTAAAGACCGCCCAGAAGATATGAGAGATGTTAGGAAAGATGCTAAGGAGCAAGAAATAGAAGATTTTAGTATTGAAGGCGAAGATTTAAGTGGCAGAGACAAGGCTTATGAATATTTCAATAAAGTAGAAACTCAAATAGTTGATGCGTATAAAACATTGCATAGTCCCGAAGACATAACATCTTTCTACGATGGATTACTTATGAATTTAGATTTGTATTTTCAAAAGTTTGAAGACGAAATGCAACCCAATGTCCAACCTCCGGAAACCGGGGTTGATGACATGTCATCTCCAGATCTAGATGATAGTGGCGAGATGGACCTAGAAGATATTGCTAGCTTATAATTATTTTTATTTTTATTTATGGTAATAAAAAAAGCAGCCTCAGTTGAGGCTGCTTTTTTGTTTGTATAAACAAACTTAAGATATCAAATCTTACGAGATACGATAAAGGTGGACAGCGGATGCCCCTCTTCTTTGAATTCTAAATCCAGCGGAAGCAGATCCTGAAAGTTGTGCGCCGTGTGTCTGATGAGAGTCACCAGCATTTGCTTGAACTACCATACTACCAACAAGTGTGACACCAGAGCCAGCACTAAGTGTTAACTTAAAGTTTGGGTTGGTTGTTTCTGTGTTAATAATATAGAAATCTGCCGAATCGTTATCGGCAGTAAGACCTAAGCCAGATACAATATTTGCTGCTGTATCGGTTGCTTTAGTTCTAGGTGCGCTTCCATCAAATGTTAGTACTCTAGCGGACATCTGAGCAGCTGTTAATACCGCATTGTCATCTACCAACGCTCCAGCGTTAGCCTGTGGTGGAACTATTCCGCCCCTAGCGTAAAGACCTCCTGTCATTGTATTAGTGCCAGAGGTTGTCAAGCTGCTATTCATAGTCACCGCAGCAACAAATGTTACTGGTCCGTTAAATTGTTTTGCCATTTTATTATTTCTCCTATAGGTTAAAATTTCATATTAATATGCATTGATGAGACATAGCTCATCATAGTAATTAGTTTCTTACAATGCAAAACGAAGGATACTTGTCTGAAGTTTAAGTTAATATTAAGGAATTTTTTGATACACAATGCCTACCTTGTATCTCTGCCCGTATTTTTCTTGAATTTTATTTTCTAAATCAAATAAGTGTCTAAATTGAAGTTCTTCTCTTCCTTCCAATTGTAGATCTCTTATATAAAACGTTTGAACCTCTGGTTCATAATTATCGAAAGCCAAATCAACTTTCCAAAATTTAGAGCAATATTTGGCATGCTCTTCTGTCCATTCTTTTACTAAATCAGTGTCTTCTTGGCGAATCATATATAGCCTTTGTTGTGTGGCTGCGGAGGTAGGACTCGAACCTACAACCTCTCGGTTAACAGCC
>CEQV01008041.1_pt1 | contig 11510 bp, 11 predicted proteins | sample 530971 | NCBI WGS metagenome assembly CEQV01 (sample SAMEA2621173, study PRJEB7988) | marine metagenome | biome: marine biome (ENVO:00000447); feature: deep chlorophyll maximum layer (ENVO:xxxxxxxx); material: "saline water (ENVO:00002010), including plankton (ENVO:xxxxxxxx)" | depth 100 m
AGCCGCCGCCGGTTTAGATTGGGAAGTGCAAATAGCGCCTAATCACAAGGCTGATGGAACGCCCATTGATGAGAGCTATTATATTGAACGCATCTCGGATGGCGCAATTCTCGGAAAGTGCGTAACTGACATGTATAAACCCGTTCAGAACTCGCAGATGTTCGATTTCTTCGAGCCATTTGTGGATGCGGGTTCGCTTCATATTCATACCGCTGGATCATTGTTCGATGGTCAAAAGGTTTGGGTGATGGCTACGCCTAATGAAGGCTTCACGCTGGATGGCGATGACACTGTGGTTTCCAATCTTGTATTTACGTTAGACCATCGAGGTATCGGCGCGAACTCTTGCATGTTCACGCCTATTCGAGTGGTTTGCAATAATACGTGGACGTTAGCTCGCGATACCGCGAAAGAGATCATTAAACACAATCATAAAGTCGAATTTGATAGTGAAGCGATGGTAACGGCTCTGGGTCTCTTTCAAAAAGAGTTTAGCGATTTCGAAAAGCTTGCTAAAAAGATGGCGAAGCGTGTTCTTACTGGTGCAGAAGAGCTTGAGTTTTTCCGGACTGTGTTTGGCGGTAAAGAGAAAACCGACGACAGCGGTAAAGTCATTCATTCTCGCGCCGTGCAGAAGGCGATTGCGCTGTCTCGCGGTAAAGATATCTCTGCGAAGTCTACAAGCGATGCCAAGCTAAAGAAGGATCGTCTGGCAGCTTTGGAGAGATTGATGCAGGAGGCCGTTGATACTGGCAACACAACCATCGATCTATCGAACGTCGAGACAGCTATTGGCGATGAGCCTTCATTAGGTGATCGAGTGTTAAACGCCGGACACGATCTTAAATCAGCCCGTGCAGATGATAACGCGATAACTGTCTGGGGCGCTTTCCAGACTGTGACGAACATCGTTGACCATAACCCAATTAAAGACACCGGGCGGGACCGACGCTTCGACGTTGCGCTGTATGGTGGACAGCGTGACAACAAGGCGAAGGCTCTTGACGCTGCTCGCGAATTGATTGCCGCGTAGGTGTTCATTTTGAATTTACTGTTCGCGTTGATACGGTTTGGAGTTGTTGCCCTTGTGGTGATCTTGCTTCTAATCATTTTCAATATCTAACAAGAGACGGGCGAGCTTTCATCGGCTCGCCCTGTCTCGTCTGAAAGGAGTTTTAGTCATGGTATTTGCCATCGGAGTTTATCTCGGAATGTGTACGATAGGATTAGCGTTTTATGTTGCGCAGTCCTCTCACCTGTGGTTATATTAACCATCGTTGAACACAACAAACTTGAAACGAGGAAAAGACAAATGGCTAAAGAATATTACGAAATCGCTGACCTGAAAACATCGCCCTTTTACAACAATACCACAGTCGGACGCGATGTTACGCTTGCGACGCCTTCAGTATCGATCCGCAATGCAGCGGCTATCTACGTTGAACCGCTCGACAAAGAGCGCAACTACAATATGAGAACGGTTAAGGTCTTCGATCCATCAGGGACGCTACTGTTTGAAATGACCATGCACGCCGCTTCTCACCTTGAAACGGACGCCGCCGACGATTAAACACAATACGACAGTTTCCTCCCCCAACTTAGCCCCGGCCTAATCGCTGGGGTTCTTTTTTGTGTTCGATCCGAATATTTCGCTAATTAATCAGCAAGGCATTGTGCGGCATGGCTTATCGTCCATTGGCGTGTCGCCTTTGCGTTGCGCCCGGACCCCCTCGACAGTCTGCTTTTTTGTCAGTCTAGTATGGAAACACAAGATGAGGCGCGAACTTACTAGCCTATTCGCGTAGCCCTAAGACGTGCATCCCGATAAGACTATCAAGCTAAATCGTCGGCGAGGATTTGTCGACTATTTATAAAAAAAACAACGTAATGGGGCGGGATGGGCCACTGGCGTCCCCTATATATTTGTATACCCATAGACGAATTTTATTTTATTTTTAGTATGTGAATCATTCGACTACATAGCCCTATGAACTATGTGAATCATTTGTCTATACGATCTCTTAGTATCCTATAGATATCCTTTTGCCAACGGAGTATCTCCTATTATACACCTAGATTTGCAAGTTGTCAAGAAAAAAATGAACAAAATACAAAAAAAGTGTTGACAACATGGCTAACAGCCTGTATAATAGTATATATAGTGGTGCTATTGTATGTTCACACTTTGCCGACCTCTTGTGTATACATAAACAAAGTACGTGACGGAACACTCAGCACCTCTTACTTATCTTTGTGCCACAACGGGCAAAGAAAAATACAAAAGGAGATACAAGTATGCCTAACTTTTCTTTAAACGAACTTCTAGGTTCTCGCTACTTCAATCAAGCAATCGGGTTCGATCCGTTTCTAAAAACAATTGACTCTGTATTGCTCAACGCTACAGCAGCAAGTTATCCACCGCATGACATTGTAAATCAAAAAGATGGCTCACACGCTATCATACTTGCACTTGCAGGATTTAACAAAGAGGACTTAGACGTAGCGGTAAAGGGACAGACGTTGACTGTATCCAGTGACGTACACAACCAAACGGATGAAGATGATGTGTTACAATACAATCATCGTGGCATCGCAAGGCGTAACTTTAAAAAGGTCTTTGCGCTTGGCCGCAACATAGAAGTCGAGAACGTAGTTTTTAAGAACGGTCTTTTGACTGTACATCTCAAAGAGTCTGTACCAGAGTCAGAAAAACTACGTTCATTAGACATTCTAGGCGACTAGACATGAAAAAGGCAGCTTTAGTATTTTGTATATTTTTATTTTCTCTAGCCGCATGTAAGCATACAAACAGTGACATAGGTACTGTTCAGTCATCTTCTTTAGAAGCACCGCCTGAAAAAATAGTGCTTTTAAGTTTTTTGTGTCGTCACGAAGAAACGATTATGAAACTAGCTTACTATGACAGTCAATCAAAATCATTAGCTGCACAATTCTTTTTTATGAACATAATGGCAAAAGAGTGCGTTAAGTTTGAAGAACCTATAAAATTTGTAATTGACAAAGTAATAATAGAATACATAGATTATGAAGACGAAGAAATTGTAGTACTAAAAGTAAAAAACCAAGCCGTAACGGGCTACGTATTAGTTATAAAAAATAAATTAATTGAAGGTACAATTTAGATATGCCTATGAAATCACAGAAAGACGATATGGCTACAAAGACCTACGCTTACGGTGGGCGTGTAGCTGACGGTTCTATGGAGAAACCAGAGAAGCGGCAGATGAATGCTATGGTAATGAAGCCTCGCGAACCATACACGACAAAAGAAGCAGAGGAAGAACGTAAAAAGCAAGCCATGTCGTTTATGCCGCCTATTCTACAACGAATGATAGGTTAACCTTACCGTGTCCGGTAAAGCAGTAGCAGGAACCGCCTTTCGCACAGACCCTAGCCGCAAGCTGACAGAAAAGCAAGCGGCATTCTTGGATGCGCTATTCGAGAACGGTGGTCGAGTTGGAGAGGCCATGAAGACAGCGGGATACAATGCGTCCCGCTCAAGTCTTATGAAGTCTCTGCGTGAAGAGATTGCTGCAAGGACCAAAGATTATTTAGCCGTGAATGGCGTAAAAGCTGCGACTCGTATCGTAGAAGGTTTGGACGCTGATGGCACAACTCCGCTGAACCAGATGGATATGCGTATTAAATCCGCTGAATCCATTCTGGATCGTATCGGAGTTTCAAAAAAGCAAACCACAGAAGTTACGGGGCAGGTTGTTCACGGTGTTGTATTACTCCCTGCTAAAAAAGAAGTTGATAAAACTATTACTATAGACAACGGGGAGATTTAAGAATGGGTCTAAAATTAGCAAAAAAAGAAGTTTCTGATCCTTATAAAGAAATGGAAGATCAAGCAAAAAAATTTAAAAGAAAAGATGCCGCAGATAATAAACGTTTTAATAACGAAGTTAAAGAAGTTATGGAAGGTTTAAATGTTTCTAAAGCAGAAGCTGAAGCAATCGTAGAGAATAAAAATCTTAGAATGATTAGAGAGGCTTTAGAACCCTCCAAGAAAGAAATACGCAAATATATGAAACAACAGGGTGAAGAAGTAAACAAAGGCGGTTTGCTTAAAAAGAAAAAAGCTAAAAGGATGATGGGTGGCGGTAAAGTCTACTCACGCGGATCAAGAAAGGCTAATTACAATGTTTAACATAGGCGATAAGGAGATTTAGATATGGCAGGGCCTTTAGTTCCAATTCTTATTGGAGCAGCAACTATTGCTAGATTAGCTTCTCCACGAATAGCAAGTTTACTTACAAAACGAGGACTAGCGAAGTCCGCTCCAAAAGATGCAAAAGTATCGTCAGGAAAAGCGTTAAGTAAAAAAGCTGATTTACCAAGAAAAATACAAAATGAACTTGTAGTTAAAAGAAATGTGAAGAAAACTAAGAACGAAACGATGGATGATTTTCTAGATAATATTGGAAAACATAAAGGTTCTTCTCCTGCTGTAAATAGAGCAAGAATTAAAAGGGAACAGAAAAAAGAAGAAGCAGCCGAAGCTGCTAAAAAAGCTGCTAAAAGAGATAAACCTAAAACAGAGCGTCAGGCCGACCCCCATACCTCTTCACAACAGAGAAGGCAACAAAAGCTAGACGCTGATGAAGAATTTCAAAAATTCCTATCTGAAGCAGATGATAAAATAGCGCAACAGAGTCGTGTAACTCGTTCTCCAAGTTCTGACACGGCAACTAAAGGTATGCGGCTACCCCGAAAAGGAGAAGACTACTCGTTAAAAAAGAGTGGCGGTAAAGTCTATGCCCGTGGGTCTAGAAAAGCTAATTACGGTGGCTAGTAAAAAAGAAAAAGTGGCAGAACTAAGCCCCTACGATTCCCCACGCAGGTTATTAAAAAGCACTGTTACAAAAGAGGGAGTTCCTTTATTTGCAGAAGATTCTCCAAGTGCTGCTACAAATCTAATGGATGCTGCTCTTTTAAAAATAGATTTAATGGAAAAAGGAACGCCTGATCCTAAAAAATACAAATATAGTGCAGAACAAAAGAAACGGCCTTCTACACAGAGATTCATAGCAGATTGGAACTACGTACACGAAGCAGAAAAAAATAAAAATTTTACCGAAACTTATAAAAAAGCTAGAAAACTTTATAGGCAAGCTAAATCAGAAACCTTTAAAGAAACAGGAAGACCTTCTTTAAGAAGTTATGATACTTCAAAAAAACCTGATATAGACACTAAAATAAAATTGTCAAAGGAAAGAGACCCCATAACAGAATCGTCTATCACAATAAATCTAGATGAAAACACAGGGCAACCTGCAACTTCGTTTGATAGAAGAAAAATGAGACTCGTCAAAGAACGACGCGCTCCAGAAGTTATGGCAGAACAAAAAAGACTAGAAGAATTGCATAGAAAAAGAGGTCGTTTGCCTGAATATTTAGAGATGTTGCAAAATCAATATGAGCGAAACACGTACGATGTTTCTGGGCGACGGTCACCTGAATTTGATCGAAGGTATCTTGCTCCTACCATAGAACGCATACGAGAAGAAATATCTAATTATAATGAGGGTGGCGTAGTAAAACGTAAGACAAAACGCAAAAAGAAACCTAAAGTAACAAAGAAAACCTATTCAAGTGGATCACGAAAGGCGAAATACAATGGCTAAACGGCGCTGGAAATGCTAATTCAGCAAAGTCCGACAGATTCTTTTTACAGGTTTGTATTATATCGAAATAGGTTAAATTTTACAAAATCATACGCTAAAACGGCAAAGTCTACGGTTATTCAGTCTCATCATGCTGTGGACGTATGGGTATAGTTTTTTATGACATCAGAGGCATCAACAAACAAAAAGAGGCGCAGAGGAAGACCGCCCTTGCAACCCGGCGAAAAAGGGCGCTACCAGTACTCAAGAGTACAAAAAAAGAAAGTAAGCGAGCGCCAAAAGATCGCAGCGCAGAAACAGAGCTTAGAGAGAGCGGAGAAACGGCTAGAGAAGCTGAACAAGAAGTCGGAAGCGTTACGGACATCGGATCGTATCGCTGGCAAAGGTGGCGTACTTGACGAGACAACGATCTCTCAGCTTCCAGTACAGGTACGAGAGCAACTACAGGAAGATACAGAACTTATCTTCAGTCCGAACGAAGGTCCACAAACGGACTTTCTAGCATCACCAGAGAAAGAAGTTTTGTATGGTGGCGCAGCGGGTGGTGGAAAGTCCTACGCAATGTTGGTAGACCTTTTACGGTACGCTGACAATCCTAACCATAAAGCTTTACTTTTACGACGTACACTTGCAGAGCTAACAGAGCTTATCGAACAATCACGCAAACTCTACCCTCGCGCCTTTAACGGTGCAGTATTTAGAGAATCAAAATCAACATGGATGTTTCCGAGTGGTGCTACAGCACTTTTCAGTTATGTAGATAAAGACCACGACGTTACACGATATCAAGGACAAGCTTTTACATGGATAGGCGTCGATGAACTGGGACATTACCCCACCCCCTATGTTTGGACTTACCTTCGTAGTCGTCTCAGAACCACCGACCCCACTCTGGAAACGTATATGCGAGCATCTGCGAATCCGGGTGGTTCAGGTGGTTGGTGGATTAAAAAGATGTTTATTGATCCTTCGCCACCGAACACAGCGTTCTGGGCCGTTGATCCTGACACGGGAAGAACACTTAAAAATCCAAAGACACAACAACCGCTGTTTCAGCGCAGGTTCATACCAGCAAGACTTACAGATAACCCTTATCTAGCAGAGTCTGGTGAATATGAAGCAATGCTTCTTAGTTTGCCAGAAGTAGAACGCAGAAGGCTTCTAGAAGGTGATTGGGACGTAGCAGAGGGAGCAGCATTTAGTGAATTTGACAGAACTGTACACGTTGTTGAACCGTTTGAGATTCCGTATAATTGGCCCCGTATACGGGCAATGGACTACGGATACAGCAGTCCTTCTTGCGTTCTCTGGGGCGCTGTAGATTGGGACAACAATCTTTGGATATACCGAGAACTTTACGACAAGGGACACACTGGAGAAAGTATCGCGGAACTCATCATGTCTTTAGAGTATGACGATCCTCCAATGACACAATCAGTTTTAGATGGTTCTTGTTGGTCAAGACATGGCACAGGACCAAGCATAGCAGAGACGATGATTCGCAGAGGCGCACGGTTTACGCCAGCGGACAGAAATCGCATAGCCGGGAAAATCGAACTTCACCGTAGACTAGCAATAAAAGATGGAAGAGAACCCGGTTTACGAATTTTTGGCACTTGTACAAATCTAGTACGCACACTGCCTACGTTGCCACTTTCCAAGACACAATCAGAGGATGTGGACACAAAGGCAGAAGATCATGCGTACGATGCTTTACGGTACTTGTGTATGACTCGTCAGACCGGCTATGCAACAAGTTCTATGTTTAATTCTATCAAACAGCAAGAAAGCTATCAACCAGTTAATTCAACATTTGGATATTAAAAACCCTCTACACAAAATGTAATTATGGCTAAAATACTAGACGAATACAAACCAATAGTAACTGAAGGTAGGAAAATTGTTTCTGCTTTAGGTATAGATTTGTCTACTCATAATCATGCGGAACATCTACAAAAGCTTGCTGACAAAACTTTAGAAGGCTCATTAAATGTAAGAGATGTGATGTATCTCACTCTTGCTAATAAAGGCTTAAAAATACCTAAAGAGTCAAAAGGATTTGTAGCTGATTCTAATTTAAAATTTTTACGAGAGTCCTTTCCGTTTAATCCAAACGCTCCTTTTGCACCAACAGGAACTGGACCCTCACCTCAACCAGACACTTTTATGAAAGATTGGACAGAGTTAACCAATCAATTAAAAAAGAATAATGAATCTCTAGACACTCTTTGGAAAGATGTAGCAACTCCAGAAGCTCAAACAAAGTATGATCTTAGTAAAGAGTTTTCAGAACCTCCAGCAAGAGCAAAAGCTTTACGTCAGGGAGCTTTTGCTATTGATACACAAGCTGCTTTAATAGGTTCTACTGAAAGACCAACAGATGTTAAAGATGCAACGACAGGCAGGAGACTATATCTAGATGATAGAGGTCTTACTTCCATTCTTGGAGGCTCTAGAGTATTTACACAAAAAAAACGTCTAGAGGGTAAGGGTTTAGCAGCAGATTACGGACCTGAAAATGTTAAACAAACTTTCAGTGCTTTTCAACAAGGTTTACAAAATGTAGATAATAAAGATGTAAAAGCTGCTATTCTTTTAAATTCTATCATTCCATTTAGAGCCAAAAATATAACTAATTTAAGAATGAATGAATCGCCCGGAGGGCAATATGCTTATCTGTCTGAAGATGGAAGCACTATTAAAATTCCAGAAGAAGGTCAAAAAGTTGGTCAAAAAAGGTACGTAGACGTAAAACTTACTCCTCATTTGCAAGCTGTTCTTACAGAAATAAGAGATGCAAACACAGATGCAAACGGCAACCCTACTAGAGAATATCTATTTCGTCCAAAAAATCAGAAAGCCGATGCTTTTAATAAAGAAGTTGGAAAGGCATTAAAAGGTGTAGCAGAAGCTACAAAATCAATGGCTGATGAAGGTATACTAGACAGGCCAATTACAAATTTTAAAGATTTAAGAAAAATTGCATATTTGAATATGGTGGTTATGCCCGGAAACACGGGTTTAGCTTTATCAAATATAGCAGGACACTCTACAAAGCTAAGTGACGCTAAACTGACTCAACAATTTGGCATTACAAGCATAGGCGTCAGAAGTTACGCAGGACGAGGTGCTAGAAAAACAACTGAAAAACCACTAACACCTACAGAACTTATACAGCTTGTAGAAAGAAACATAGTTGAAGGAGCAGGTCTAAGAGATCGAAGAGATATTTCTTCAGCTATTTTTAATGCGCCTTTTGAACTAGCAGGATATACGGATACTGCTGATCCTGATGTTCTAGGTGCAGAAGCTGCGAAACAAGCTTTACAGACTCCTACTGAAACAAGGTCTGAATTTAAAGAAAGAATTAGATTAGCTTTTCCAGATCAGTCTGAAGATATTTTAGAAACTTTTAAGTCTCAACAAGACCTTGACAATGCTTTTAACACATATAAAAATATAACAGGCGTTTCTGGTGATCTTTCTACAGAATCAAATTTAAGTAATTTTGTTGATAATGTTAAATCAGTTTTAAGTCAATCTGAACAAGCAGCAAGTGTAACGTATGCACAACAACCTGAAGCTGTCTCTCCTGAAATGCAAAAAGCAAATGCAGACGAAACGTTACAAAAACAACTTGCAGCTTTAAATATAGAAACACCTTCTTCACCAGATACAGAAGTGTCAGAAACGTTGTCTGACTCAGAAAGAATGCGTAGGTCTGGATCACGATTAGCAAAAGCTGCTGTAAAGAAAGTACCCGCTGTTATTTTAGGAGCTTTTACGGGTGGTACATCATTTATACCAGATGCAGCAGCAATGGCATTAGAGCCTAGTGTACCTATGCGTGGCAATCTCCCAAGCGACCAACTGGACGCAGCTAGAGCCACACCTACTTCTGAACTTACAGATTCTAAAGGAAACCTTTTAACTGATGAACAACTTGCTGAAAGAATGCAAGATTCATTAACTGCAAGTCGAACTTTTTCTCCTGATCTTATTTTTGAGCCTGATATTTCTTATGAACGTGCAACAGGTCTTGCAAATTTAAGAAGAAATACAGAAGGTTTTGCAGCAAGAGCTTTTGATGCCCCTGCTCGAATGAGGGCAGAGCAAGCTGATCTTACAGAGTTAGACTATACTACTCCTGAATTAGAAAGAATGCGGCTTTCAAAAACTTTACAACAAGAAGTAGAGAAAGACGTTGAATCAGAAATAAACGAAAGAATAGCACGAGCAAAAATAGCAGCAGAAGCCGCAGAAGATTTTAATCGTAATTGACAATCAACATAAGGAACCTATATTATGCCTACAGGAAACAAACAAATGTACGGTGCTAATTACATTTCGGGTCAGATGTCGAAGCAGGGCGAAATGTCCGATGCTAACGAATCGGCTCTTTATCGCGAACCGCTTGAGTTCGACACTGTAATTAAGCGCAACTACCCTTTGACTGAATCCTTTCCGTCAGAAGCTGGTAGCAAGCACGTAGACGAAAGCGTTCTTGGCAAAATGGCTGAGTACAGCCCCGACAGTTAATTTTGTATTACACAACGAAAGTTGCATTTAAATGAAGCAAGAAGACAAGTATGAACTTGTTGGAACCATTCAGTCTCGTTTTGAAGACGCTGAAACTGGAAGGCTTCCCGATGAAGAAAGATGGCTACAGGCTTATAAGAATTATCGCGGTATCTATGATTCTTCTACACAGTACCGTGAGAATGAACGAAGTCAAGTTTTTATTAAGATTACAAAAACAAAAGTTCTTGCCGCTTACGGTCAGATCGTAGACATTCTTTTTTCACAAAATAAGTTTCCCATTTCAGTCGAGTCAACTCCAGTGCCTGAAGGTATTGTGGAGTTTGCTCACCTATCTAAAAACCCATCACCTCAACCCGAACAGGAAGAAGACCCTGTAGGTTTTCCGGGTGATGGACGAGAACTGCTTCCGGGTGCCAAAGAAGCTACACCTTTAGGAGGCATGGAAGATCATTACGAGGGAGCAAATCTAGAAGAGGGGCCAGCCCGTGCAGGAGAACCACAAGTAGCTCCTGCCCGTGAGTCTGCACGTTTTCTAGAAAAGTGTATTCAGGATCAGCTTTTAGATACAAACGCTGTAACTGTAATGCGACACGCTTTATTTGAATGTGCTTTGCTTGGCACGGGCATCATCAAAGGACCGTTTAACTACAGTAAAACTGTACATAACTGGTCTTTAGATGAGAACACAAATGAAAAGATTTATTCTCCGTATGACAAGTCTGTACCTCGTATCGAATCTGTAAGCTGTTGGGATTTTTATCCTGATCCATCTGCAACTTCTACACACGATTGCGAATATGTAGTTCAACGCCATCGTTTTAATCGTGAACAACTTTACGATCTACTAAATCGACCTTTCTTTGACCAAAAAGCTATCGAAGCCGTTCTAGAAGAAGGACCAAACTATGAAGAACGTTATTTTGAAAGTACGCTCTACAATAACGAAAAAGATACACAAAATGAAAGATTTCGTTACGAGGTGCTGGAGTACTGGGGTATCATGGATACGGACAGTGCCGAAGACGCTGGTCTTGAAATACCAGCAGATGCGGGACCGTCTATTCAGGTAAACGCTTGGATTTGTGGAAACGAAATTCTTCGTATTGTATCCAATCCGTTTCTACCAACACGCCTTCCCTTCTACTCATTTCCTTTTGAACTAAACCCCTACCAAATCTTTGGTGTAGGCGTAGCAGAGAACATGGAAGATAGTCAGCTTCTTATGAACGGACACGTTCGTATGGCTATAGACAATCTGGCTCTAGCAGGAAATCTTGTGTTTGATATTGACGAAACGCAGCTTGTTCCCGGTCAGTC